>Ga0334889_1002612_pt1 | contig 19888 bp, 18 predicted proteins | sample GraSluR1_MG_2_FD_207222 | JGI IMG/M metagenome (GOLD analysis project Ga0334889, IMG submission 207222) | Sludge microbial communities from methane-producing bioreactor in Wageningen University, Netherlands - Granular Sludge_8_08-R1 | ecosystem: Engineered > Bioreactor > Anaerobic > Unclassified... | reverse complement strand
GTTTAAATATTCCCCTGTTTTTATGTTTATGCCAGAAAGAGAAAACCCAAAAAATCCATTAAGGGAGCGGGCAAAAGCAGGCCCCGGATTTGGAAGTGAATTTGTAAGGCCTCTGGGGAATTGCATCTGCCCTAACTGCGGATACTTTGAGAGAAAGCTTATTGGAGTTCCTTGCAATGCTAAAAGGTGCCCCGAGTGCGGAAGCATTTTGTCAGGGGAATAATTGCAAGGCTTACCGGCCTTTTGCCTTTTTTGTTCTCCAGCAATGGACTGGACACAAAACCGCCCCTGCGGCAAAAGCGGTCACAAATTGCATTGCCCCGAAAATATTTAGGAATTGCCCCGGAACAACTCCGAGAGCATAAAGCGAGAAAGCCGAGGCAAAAAGAAAAGAGGCCTTAAGCAGGCTCCCATAAGCGGCGCTTTTTAAAAATCCGATTTTCTTTTTTAAGTGAAGCCCCTTGATAGAGTAGATAAGAATAGCATTTCCCGCCCATATAAAAGGCAGCATATATAGAAGGTATATCGTAAGAGGTCCGAATAGAATTCCGTTTGCGAATACACCGAGGCTTGGAAGGAAAATTAACGGAAGCATTTTTTTGCCTTTAGTGTAGAGGGCGCCGCATATAAGCATGGAGTTTACAATAGCCCCCAGCATAAGCTGAGAATGCGCAAGAAGAAGGGGGGTAATAAATGCAATCAGGGAATAGGCGCTTAGCTCAAGGGCATACAGCATTTTTGGCTGGTATATGCCTGCCTTGAGGTAGGTTAGCTCATTAAACTTTTTTAAGATTCCGCTGAGCGCAAGAGCTACCATAATATATATTATTCATATATAGATTTAGGCGGAAGCCCCGGATGCAGACAAGTTTCCGACAAGCCGGCTTGCATTCAATAAATCTTCCTCTTTTCAGGTCCTCTTTGCTTTCTTTGAGCCCTCCCATAGTTTCTTTGTCGGCAAGAATATCCGCAGTTGCCATGAGGCCTTCCATCTTTTCAAAGGCCATTACCCTATCTATGAAGGTTTTTCTTGGCAGGCAGATATGGTCGTTCCCATTACATTCCAGGATGTTCATTAAATAAGTTGGCTTGTTTGGTACATATGCATTAATTTTCAAATATCTCCCGTTATATAACCTTTCATATCGGTCTATGTTTATGGAAATAAAAATTCTCGGAGGCGAAAAGGAGATTGGGGGAAATAAAATTCTCCTTGAGCACAAGGGCACGAGAATCCTTCTCGATTTTGGCATGAGTTTCAAGCAGTTGGGGCTTTATTTCTCTGAGTTTCTCCAGCCGAGAAAATGCAACGGGCTTGGCGACCTTTTCGAGATGGGTTTGCTTCCAAAAATTGAGGGGATTTACCGCGAGGATTATCTTAACCACACGGGACTCCCAAAAGAGGAGCGCTCAGTTGATGCCCTGTTCCTCAGCCACGCCCACGCCGACCACGCCCAGTACATACATTTTCTGAGGCCCGATATTCCTATCTACTGTTTAGAGCCCACAAAAATTATTCTTAAGTGCCTTGAGGAAACAGGGAGCGGCGGCTTTTGCGATCTTGTAACTGCCTGCGAGTCTTTCACCCTCTACAAAAATAAAAAAGGCGAGATGAGCCGGGTTACAAGAAAGAACCGTGATTATGTGAGGGAGCGGCAGTACAGCTTGATGAAGCCCGGCGAAAGAATAAAAATAGGGTCTCTTGAAATCGAGATGGCGCCTGTCGACCATTCGCTTCCCGGCGCGTGCGGATATATTGTATATTCGGATGAGGGCAACCTTGTTTACACCGGCGACCTGAGGTTTCATGGCTCCAACCGCGATTTAAGTTTAGATTTTGTAAAAAAGGCAAAAGGGGCAAAGCCGAAATGGCTGCTTTGCGAAGGCACAAGGATTGATGATGAGGAATCTTTTTCTGAGGGGGAAGTCCGGGATGAAATCAGCCGCCTGATCTCTGAGGCAGAAGGGCTTGTTTTTGTCGAGCATCCGATAAGGGATACTGACAGGGTGGAGAGCATCTTTGAGGCGTCAAAAGCTAACGGCAGGGATTTTGTCGTGAACCTCAAGCTGGCCTATCTTATACGCGAGCTTGGAGGCCTCGCCCCCTTCAGCCTCGACGACGTCAGGATTCTCCTCCCAAAAAAGAATTGGGGCTTTGTCTGCAAGGATGGGTCCGACTGCAAGCAGGTGGAGCAGGATTATGCGGTTTGGGAGCGCGAATTTCTGGGGATGAAAAATTCGATAACCGCAAAAGACATTTCCGAAAATCCGGAAAAGTACGTCGTCTCGATGAACATGTTCGAAATCGGGCAGTTAGCAGATATCCGGCCGAAAGGAGCGATATGGATTAAGTCCTCCTGCGAGCCTTTTTGCGAAGAAATGGAGCTTGATGAGGAGCGAAAGAAAAACTGGCTCAGGCGCTTCGGGATAGCGGATTTTTTTGCGCATGCATCAGGCCACGCTTCCGGAAAGGAAATAATGGAGATGATAGGAGAGATTGGCCCCGAAATTCTCATTCCCATACATACAGAGCACCCGGAGATGTTCAAATCTAAGTAAGGCCTGCAAATGCGGAATTATCCTGAAAGCAAATTGAAACTTATCCTATATTCCGGGATTCTGCTATAAGAATCTGTGGGTCTCAAGGTTCCATGGAGCAATCGCCTCCACATTGAAAATTTTTCGGATGGAGTCAGCGAGGTTTACGCATTTTGACATTTCGCCGTGGTTTATAATTACCTTCTGGGGCTTTTCTTTGAGGTGTCCTATGAAGTTTAAAAGCTGCTTTCTGTCAGAGTGCCCGGAAAGCCCGTCTATTGTGTGGATTTTCATATTTACCTCCACACTCTCCCCATTGCCCAAATCAATTACTTTGTCGCCCCTCTGTATTTTTCGGCCTGTTGTGCCTTCAGCCTGATATCCGACAAAAACAAGAGCGTTTTTGGGGTCAGAGGCCAGATTTTTGAAGTATTCCATTATCGGCCCTCCGTTCATCATGCCTGAGGTTGCAATAACAACATAAGGCTTTTCGTCTGAGAGGACCTGCTGGCGCTCTTTCCAGTTTACCACATGGACGAATTTTTCCGAGTCAAACGGGTTTTCATTGTCCTCAATAATCTGGCGCTGAAGCTTGTAGGCAAGGTACTTCGGGTAGGTTGAGTGGATTGAGGACGCGTCCCAAATCATTCCGTCAATATAAATTGGAATATCCACATTGTGCTTTGAGAGGATAATCATTATTTCCTGGCCCCTTCCGACCGCAAAGCTGGGTATTATCACTTTTCCGCCCTGCTTTTTTGTTTCCTCAACAATCCTTGCAAGGTCGCTTTCCGCCTCATCAAGCCTTGGGGATATATCCTGCGGGCCTCCGTAAGTGCTTTCGGTTATAAGGCATTCGCACCTCATAAACTGGGTAAATGCGGGGTCAAGGAGGTTTGTCATGGAATATTTCATGTCTCCTGTGTAGATAAGGTTTCTTTTTCCGTTTGAGATGTTGAGGTGGGTTATTGCGCTTCCAAGCAGGTGGCCGGCATTCTCAAAAATCAGCCTAATGTCCGGGGTAATGTCTGTAATTTCTTTGTACTTTAACGGGATTGTGTGTTTTATCATTGTCTTAATGTCGGTTGAGGAGTAAATGCTGCTTCCGCCGTCTTTTTGCATAATGTCTATTGTGTCCATCTGCAGCAATGCCGCAAGCTCCCTTGTAGGGGTTGTGCAGTAAAGCGGGCCTTTGTAGCCCATTTTGTAAATATAGGGGATAAATCCGCAGTGGTCAAGGTGGGCGTGCGAGAGTATTATAGCGTCAAGGGACTGGACATCAAAATTGCTGTTTGTAAACATCGGGTATTGGTCCTCGCCTGTTGCGCCTGTTGAAAGCCCGCAATCCATAAGGACTTTTGAGTTTGGGGTGTCTAGCAAAAAGCAGCTTCGCCCGACTTCACGGCATCCGCCAAGGCAGGATATTCTTGCCCATTTTGTGTCAAGGGAGTCTGTTGCATAAATCTTTTTTCCGACATCATTTAGGAATTTCTTTCTGAACTTTGAGCTTTCATATAAAACGCCCCTTATAGCCTCGACAGGGACCGACTTTGGGGTTGCCACTCTCTGGATAAATGGGATCCACAAGGTTTCCCTCTTTATTTGCTTTACCACCTCTCCGCTCTCGCCTACCGCAAGCTGAGGCTTTCCTACGCTTACCGTCACTTTGGAAAAATCAGGCTCAAACTTAATATCCTCAATCCCGGCTTCCTTTGGAATAATAGCCTTAATTTTTTCTATTGTATCATCAGTTGAAGGCAGGGTATCGGTCTCTATTCTTACCTCTATTCGTTTTTTTACGATGTCAACCACCTCCCTGATTTTTCCTTCCCCCTTTAGGAAGAAGTCTTTGTTTCGGGTGTAGACAACAATTTTGCTTCCCTCATAATGAATCCTTGCGTCATCAACTTCGGGAAGATTGTCCTTAACGATTTTTAGATAATCCATTTTTTCACCTGAATTAGAAAAGGAGTATTTTGGTATTAGCCGAAAATATGCTCCATAATTAACATATTGTTAAATATTTATAGATCACTTACTTACACTCCATTGGGATATTAGCATATTTAGGTCTATTATGGAGTGGGAGGTGAGAGAAAGGCCAGGCTATTTTGGGAAAATGAGAGATGAACTGTCTCGCACATGGGACGAAGAATACGGCAAAGGAAATTGGAGGATTGCCTACCAATGGGGCAATTTCATTATTTCAAGGGAGTTTGGCATACAGATATACGAAGATGCCTACTATGATTTTCTCAAAAAGACACCTGATGTGCTAGGCTGGCTTCTATCTGAAGCCTCAGATATTTACGATACTGCTCCTACAAATGTCCGGTCGGGATTGGATTACCAAATACAGGAAACCGAGAACAACCATATCCATGATATATCTATTAGGCGGGCTATCCTTAGGTTAGGTAAGGAATTTAGTGGGGAACGCCTTATTTGTATAAGGTCGACTGATTCAGAGGGGTATGCGCTTAGTCCGGGAATAGTGTCTTTTCACCTTCCGGATATGATTTTTGAAGGAGAGATAAAGAGCTATACGGGAAAGGCTCCTTGGTGGAAGCCAAAGACTATTGAGGACTTTTACCAGAGAAACAAGGTTTTGGAAGTAAGGTCCGGGCTTTAAATCTAAGTATTATTTGGAGCCCCGCAATTTTGCGTTTATAGCCTGCATTAAGCCAAAATTTTTAGCGGGATAAGTGTTCCCGTAAGGATGAATGCAAGAATTGCGAGCATCAAAATCAGGAGAATATTTTTTTGGTTGGGGCGCTTCTCAAAATAGGGCCTCCCAAAACCAAGGGCGCACATTATCAGCCCCTCACCTATATAAAATGCGCCCGGGACGATACTATTCCAACCCCCAATAATTGAAAGAAGCCCTATGGCTAGGCAAACAGGCCCAAGCACCTTTAAGAATTCTACTGCCCCTTGCCCATAGGTGGGCTCAAAATAGGTTGCGCTTTTCACTTTTTCAGGCGAGATAGTTTTTTTTGGAGCCTTATTTTTTGGCACTTCCGGAAAGAAAACTCCGGTGTGCCCGCAGTTTTCACATTTCTTTATCGAATTGAAAAGCCCTGTGCTGGCAAATACAGGCACAGAATCATCGCCAACCACTCCCTTACTGCCGCACTTCGGGCAGACTTTTACCCACCTCTCTTTTTTCTTCTTGGCCATAACTACTTAAATAAAAAACGGCACCCTTTCTTTGTATTTCCGGTAGTCCCCAAATTTTTCCATTTCTTCCTCCTCGGTTTGGCAGACCCGGATATATTTGTAGATAAGGATTGGGGCGAAAATAAGCGTCAGGATTGTGGGCCAGCCAACAAGCCACCCGAGAATTATCAGGATGAAGCCGAGGTATTGGGGGTGGCGGGAATATCGATAAATCCCTGTTGTTACAAGCCGATCTTTTTTGGCGGCTTTGTAGAGGTTAACCCACCCTGTAAGAATCAGGGCGGCGCCGATTCCCATCAGAACCGCTCCGTAAGCCATGACAAGGTCCATTGCAAACTCAAACCCGAAAAGGCTGAAAGTAGCGAAATTTTCGGGGAGGGCAACTTCAGGGCTGTAAAAATATTTCGCCGCAAAAAGGATTGTTAGGGGGATTCCGTACATTTCCACAAAAAGCGAGACAAAAAAGGCGGCGGCAAGCCCGTGCTCGGCCCAATTGGCTTTTTTTCGGTATGAGAGCGGTATCAAAAAAACGGCAAAGAGGATGATGCTTCCGATAACTGCGGCCCAGTTCCCGATTATCACCTTGTTTATTATGTTTCCGGTGAAGTATGCCTCAAAGTGGAGGATAAATTCGCTTAGGTAGAACAGGGGAAAGATTGCGAGAATCAGAAGGATTAATCTTGGTATTAGGTTTTTTTTGAAGGGGTTTTTTAGGGGAGGTTTTGGCATAATAATAATCTCCAAATTTAACAGGGGTTTTTAGTCCGCGGCTAATATTTTGTTTGCTTAAGATTATCAAATTTGATAATTATAGGGCAACAGAATATGGTGAATCTGCTTAACTGCACCAAACCGATTAAAATGCCTCTTTAATTGTGTTTATTACTTATGGCAACAAACGGTTTTGAGCTTGGGTTTGAGCGAAAACTTTGGCAAGCGGTCGACAAAATGCGAAATAATATAGACGACGACAAGCCGTTTGGGGCGAAAATGAAACGATTGACAAGTGGGTTGTCCGGGCAGTTAAAAAAGTCAAAGGAGCTTAAGGGGGAAATTGGAGAACATTTGAAAGGTTTAGAATATGAATTATGAAAAAAGGAGAACTAATTGAAAAACTTCAGGATATCGAATGGGAGGATTTTGAGGTAAAGGAAGCCAAGTTAGAGGTACCGAAGAGCAGTTGGGAAACGGTTTCGGCATTTTCAAATACCGCAGGCGGATGGTTGGTTTTTGGTGTATGCAAAAAAGGAAAATCTTACGAAGTGCTTGGGGTAGACGACCCGGAAAAAGTATCCTTGGATTTTACAAATGTCTTAAGGACGGGTCAGAAATTCAACAAGAAAATAGAGGTTGGCTGTAAAAAATACGAATTTGATGAGGGAACTGTCCTTGCCTTTTACATACCACCAAAATCTAAGCGAGATAAACCTATCTATTTTAACTCTCAAAAGAATACTTTCGTCCGAACTGCGAGTGGCGACCAGAGAGCAACTCCTGAAGAAATAGACGCCTTTTTTAGGTCAGCTTCTTTTGAAGAGAAAGATCGCGAACGGACGGTATATCTCCTAAATGCGTTGGACAAAGAAACAATCCGCAAGTATCGGTCTTATTTTGCATCCGTAAATCCAGGCCACAGGTATATCTCATTGTCTGATGAAGATTTCCTTGGGAAACTGGGTGTTTTGGTGGATGGAAAGGTTACCTATGGAGGGTTGCTTGTCTTTGGAAGGGATGACTTGTTAAGTAAGGAATTTCCTAATTACCGTATTGAATATCTTGAAATTCCGGGGATTTCTTACGAAAATGCTCCCGTGAGATACAGCTATCGTTTGACTAGTGAAAGAAATCTTTTTCTGACTTTTTTTGATATCTACGAACAACTAAGCAAGCGAGTAGATATACCCTTTTCAGTTAAAGGCGGATTTAGAGATGATGATCCGCCACAACTTCAGGCTATAAGGGAGGCACTTGTAAACTTCATTATGCACACGGATTATTTTAGCCAAACAAATCCACGAATTAGGATTTTTTCCAATAGGTATGAATTTTTTAATCCAGGAGCTCTTCCTAAAAAACTGGAATTTATTTTGAAAGAGGATTTCTCGCAACCCAGAAATCCAATCGTAGCAAAAATATTCCGTTATATTAAATTATCGGAAAATATTGGTAGTGGTTTTCATAAAATGATCAATGGATGGAACAGCCACTATCATTTAAATCCCATAATAGAGGGCGATTTCGACCATTATAAAATTACTTTTCCAACAGTTGCAGGGACTATCAGTAAAACTATTAATAAGACTATTAATAAGACTATCAATAGAACAAGAGATGGGCGTGAGACTGAAGTTCTTAAGCTTCTGAAAGCTAACCCCGCCCTTACTGTCAGGGAAATGGCCGTTCATTTAGAGTTAACTGAAGTCGGGGTATGGTATCATATAAATAACTTGAAGAAGAAGGGGCTATTAAAGCGGGAGGGTGGCAAAAGGACCGGTCGCTGGGTAGTGAAGAAATGACATTATGAACTCTGAAGCCAAGGAAAAGGAATTGGAGCGGATTTTGCCTTTGGCATGGAATTCTTATCAGCATATGTATGATGTTAGAAAGACCAATATGCAGAATAGCGCCAACTCTTTGATGGCAATAATCTCTTTTTTATCTGTGGTTTCCATTACGCTTTTTACATATTTCAGAAACGAAATATTCTTAATTTCTACAGGTTTTCAATTAGTCGCTTTTGTTGTTTTGCTCAAAAGTTTTTTTCTCAAAGGCCCTCCCGCACACTAGTTTGAACTCAAACCCACGCTTAAGGAGCTCGAGAAGGGAAGTTTTAATCGGAATATTTTTGCTGGCCTGAAGTCAATAGAGGCCAAGACTTACCGACATATAATCGAGATGGGTTCAATTATAAGGATATCTGTCCGTAGCCTCATCCTCTCGCTATACAGCATTCTTGTGGCACTGGCATTTGAATACTTCTGGGAAGGATCTTTATATTTGGTGATCCTGGCATTAGCCACGAGTATGTGCTAATGTTGATATATTATAGAAGACAACCCGCATCCAGATATGATGAAAATTACAAAAAGTATCTGGAGGAAATAACTGCTTGGGTGGAAAACTGAAAGTGGACTTCAGGCGAACCCTGCTTACTCGTCCTGACCTACATTCCTGAGGCGTCATCCTTTGGGCAGGTCTTACTCGCTATAATTATATACCTCGTTGGGGTATTTAAACGGTATTTCGCGGTATTTGGAGAGATTTTCGGGGCTTTGACGGGATTTTCCGTACTATGATGGGTTTGAAAGGAATTTGGAGAGGGGCATAACAAGATTGGCACTCGTATAGTGAAATTAATGTCGATTCATTAAGTTATGAGATTGCTGGTAAAATTAAGGTCTGGGACAAACCAGAGATATCCCCTAAATATGAACCACAAATTTCATGGTTTTGTCTATAATCTGCTTCGCGGGACTGAATACGAGGTTTTGCACGACAAGTTGGGTTTCAAATTTTTCTGCTTTTCAAATATATTCCCTTTGATGGAGAAAAATGGGGTTGTGCCGCCAATTTCTGAGGGCGAAACCCGGAATTTTATAATATCCTCCCCAAGCAGCGCGTTTATTAAGACCGTTTCAGAAAAGCTCAAGAAAAACCAGGAGGTTCGTATAGGGGATAGTTTGTTTTCGGTTGAGGGGCAATCCAGGCTTTCGCCAAGGATAAATCAGTACAGCCGGATAGCGAGTTCTACACCCATTGTAATTCGCATCCCTGAGGAGAAGTATGACCTCTATTCTGTCCCCCAGGAGCTAAGGAAGAAGCGTTACGCCTATTGGAAGGCGGAGATTGATTTTACCGCTTTCATCAAGCAGCTTGAGGAGAATTTGTTTAAGAAATACAATGAGTTTCACAAGGAGACTTTGGAGCCTTTTACCGTGTTTGAGCAGTTTCGCTACACAAAGCAGGTCGTAAATCGCCTGACAATTGGCGGGAAAGATTATCCTGTTGTGGGCTCGATGTGGGAGTTTTCCTTTTCATATCTTTCAGAGCGGCAGAAAAAGCTCCTTGAGTTTGGGCTTGATTGCGGGTTTGGGGAGAGAAATACTTATGGATTTGGGTTTGTGAATATTGTTAGGAATAAAAGAGTGTAATTATGGAAGAATCCACAAAACCCTTGGAATTTACGGGAAATTGGTTTATTGACGCTGGAATTCTTGGATTCGTGAACTTGATGGAAGAGGTTTATGGATGGGATTTGGGCAAACTAAACAAAGAATTGGACTTAAACCGAGAAAAAGTAGTCTATATATATTTTCCGATGGGCTACCTATTTCGCAATTCAGTTATATCTGGGTTCATTAAACAGAGAAATGCCCTGGTTGGAGAGTTAGGTAAGCTACCCAAAAAGAGGCGTGTCCTAAGAGATAATCTAAATCTATTGAATGCTGAAAAAAAGGCACTTTCCTCAGAAGATAAAGGCTATGCAAAAAAGGGTGAGGCTTTGGCTGGAAAAATAGCTAAGACTGAGGCTAGTTTAGTTGAAGAAATGGAATCCCTCCAAAAGAAAAAACTTGAGTTGGATAAAATCTTAAAAGATCAGAAAAAAGAGGGTGAAGAATTTTGCAATCGACTGAATAATATATTTTGCGAGATAATCGAGGATTCCTCATATGGTTTTAAGAATGTAGGACCCAAAATTACTGATTTGGTGTCGGATTTTGACCTCAACCCAACGGCTTCTCACAGAAATTTTTTCATATATAATCCAAAGAAGAGTCTATTTGATTCTTTCCGATATATCTACTTCTTGTTAAAGGGGGATAATCGGCAATTAAATGGTATCTTGAAGGAATTAGTGAAATCGAGGAACTCAGTGGCCTATGAAGAGTACTTAGATTCTACCTCCACGCCATTTTTGTATTCAGAAAAAGACGGCAGTAACTTAGGATATACCCAACCAATGGCAATACAGGACCTAGAACACACCCTTGACCCACCTATACCTGTCTATGCAGCAACGCTGGCCTTCGCTTACGCATTTAGTTATGTTGGAGGTAGACAAGTCTACTTTTATACTAATAACTTGGAAATTTGTTATAATCTAAATAAGAGGTTGTCAGTCAAGAAGGAACTTAGTCGCAACCCCAACTTATTCAGAGTGGCTTGGTCGTCGGTTATGGATGAACTAATTGAACAAAAGGCCCGGTTCTCTTTAGAAAACCTCTACTTAGTAGAATTTGATAAAATAAAGAATCAGAAAGTGGTGGGTGTGGATTATTTGGGAATTTCTCAAAGCCAAGCCACGCTTCTTTTGGATGAGACGGTCCGCTCTGCTCTAAGTACCAGACTTAGTTATGGGTTGGGTAGGGAAAAATCTAACCTCTGGCTTCTAGAGGGCTTTCTCAAGAGAATGCCTATATATCCTAGTGCTCTGAGACTCTTTTGGGAAGCGATTGGCAAGGGAAGGCCCCTTGATACTAGGCTATTTTATGCTTTAGCTATCGATGCGCATATGAGGGGTGATGATGACTCCCAAAATATATTTTCTATGAACTTTTTCGATAATCCTCGAGGAATTGTCTCTAAGATAAAACGGGATGTTAATTGGATGTATGTTATCCAGAATGCGGTTCATGACATATATTTAAACGAAGCTGGGAAGAAGCCTCTCTTGTACGAAATTTTTTCTGCCCTAAAGAGTAGTGACCGATCCATGTTCATGAATATTATTCTTAGGACACTTAATCAAATTTCTGCTGATAAAAAAAAGCGGGCTTTGGTGGATACTTACATTTCTTCTCGAGTTTTGAAAAACCGTTGTTGGGAGATATATGCATTGCCTATACTTAATGGCTTGCTTAAATGATTATGGGTGTTGTTGTTTCTGGGGATGAAAAACTTACGGAGATGGAATCTTCTCGCATAGTTGGGCGGTTAAAGAAGGAAGCAGCAATATTCTTTAAGGATACTTCGGAGAACTATCGTCAAAAACTAATATATACTCTTCTAAACTCAATAAAGTCACAAGATCGGGGACGATTTTTGCAGACCTTGCTCAGGGCGACTAACTCAGGCACGAGGGACAATATAGAAGGTCAAGGTTTCGTAGCAACAATGTGCCAGTCTTACGAATTGTGGTCAGAGGCGTTGTTTGAACGTTGCGCATATGCAATCATACTGGGGATTATGTCCGCAAATAACTCTATAAATAATGACGTTAATTATGGGGGTAGAGAATGAGTAGGTATATAGTTTTGGATGTGGTTTTTCACGCAGGGTCACTTAATTACGATCAAGGTACGGGGAACTTTCAAGAATTGAAAAAAATAACCAAATGGGATGGGAGACAATACGTGATGGTTAGTAGATATGCCCTAAGATATAGTCTTCTCCATTGGGCCAATAAGCTTTTTGGGGAAAGCTGGCCGTTGGCAGGATCAGAAGAATTCAAGTCCGATAAGTCGAATGTGACTAATCCAAAAAAGGAGCTGCTGGTTGAAAAGAAAATCCTCAATTATCCTGAGTTTGACCTTTTTGGGTATATGATTACAGAACAGGGATCTAAAGAATCTGCTAAGACAAGAACCGCTCCGGTGAAGCTCTCCCATGCAATTTCATTAACACCCTTTAAATTTGACTCTCATTTTAACGCCAATCTGGATTTGGCCAATCGATCCGGTAACAAAGAGAATATTAACCCATTTAACATGGAAGAACATAGAGGATTTTATATATACAATATCACTATTGATTTAGACAGGTTAGGAAAATTAGATGGGGATAGTGAAGGGCAATATGGGGCCGACAAAAAGAGTGAAAAAGTGATGCAATTGCTAAAGACTGTGTTTTCGCTTAAACGTGAGATAAAGGGGCGTATGGAGGACCTATCCCCCTGGCTGGTTGTGGTTGGCTTATATGAAGATGGGAATTATGCCACTTACCTAGACAGATTAGAGTTGAGCAAGTCTCATATCTACAAGCTGATTACAAAAGAGAAGACTACCCAAGACAATGGACGAACCATCAAAGAAATAGAAAGTGAGACTCTGGATAAAGATGCCCCAAAATTTGTGATTGATTTTGGTGAAGAAAAGCCAATTTCTAGGCAAAAGAGTGAGATTTTGACTGAAGTGGAGAACTTTGCAAAGGGCAAAAGTAGGGGGGGATTATATCTTTTCAAAAGGGACTTTGTTGAATTGAGTGCGTAGCTTTCTAACTATTCTTAAACTAGTAGATTTATGGAACGTACACTCTTTTTGGAGTTATTTCAACCGTTTGCTCAATACAGAAATCCCTTTACATTTTACTATGCTCAAACCTTCCCCCTGCCTCCAAAATCAACGATAATTGGAATGCTGCAAAACGCCACAGGTAGGTATTATGATCCTGCTTTTTGGGCGTTAAAATTAAGCGTACATGGTGGCTTTGAATCTTCATTTGAGAATTATCAAAGCTTGATAATGGGCCGAGTTACACTAAGGACATTGGGAGGTAATGTGGCTCTTATGAACCGGGGCAGACGTCTATACGGTTTAGGTCCGAAGTCACAAAGGTATCCGGTGGTCCAACAAGAATTGTTCAATGGCAGGATTTATCTTTTTCTCAGAGGGGACGAGAACATCATTATGGAGATAAGTACTGCTCTTAGGAGAATGCCAAAAGTCCTTAGTCTGGGTCGGAGTGAGGATATAATTTTCATTAAAAATGACCTTTCGATAAAACCCTCCGAATCTGCTGAAGTTAAGAGAGACCTCTGGCTTACTTATCCCACATATATCCTTAGCGAGACCAAAGGAGGCGAAAAGTTCCCCCTAAAAAATCAAAAGTATCCCGTATATTCCCTGCCTCTCAAAGTTCAGTTTGAGAACAAAGTCGGAGAGAATTTTGTTCCCGTTAAAAGCAAGGCAGAAATTAGCAAGAAAACCGAAAGAAGGACAGAATTTGGGAAGGTCATTCATACGGGGTACGATTACACTATTCACCTCAGAGAAGGATCAAAGGTAAATATTGAGACCCATAAAGTGACCTTATCGGATGGGACAGATAAAATATTCAAGATACTTACTGATTATGGCTGGTTATGACTCTGAGCTATTGGGGTTTCTAAGGGCTAAAGATAAAAGAGTGGATAATCCGCTCCTTGAATACCATATAAGCGAGACACTTATTCGCTTAAAGCAATTTCGGGACTTTGTCAAAAAGAATGAGGCAAATTTTGATTACCCTGGATTTAAAGATAATTCTTTTTTCAACAATCTTGCATTGGCGTTGGTTATCCATGACTTGGGGAAAATAGATTACGCCTTTCAGAGGAAGGTATTTGACCGGTCGGAAAGGGAAGAAGCCAAGGGAGATTGGACGAAAGTCAATGGCCTATTTGAAACTTTTCGAAAGCACGAAAATTACTGGAACTTTAAGGTCAGGCACGAGATACTTTCTGCTATATGGAGCGTTGCACTATTGGGGAATGAATTGGATTCTAGGAAAATCAGAACCGCCGTCCTTTTGCATCACTATAATGAATATTATCTCGACGAAAAAAACTTGCCAGATATAATCCGCTCTTATCGTGACGAAATTTTGGCTTATCTTGACTTTCTTTTGGCTAAAAAAGATGAATTAATTGTAATAGTGAAGGACCTTATTAGCGTAGCCAAAGAAAATGGCTTTGAGGTTAAACTGCCTACTCCAATTAGTTTTGATAGTTTGGAAGAACTAAGAAAGGCGATTGAGAATAGAGCGGATGATATTTCCCTGCTTGGAGAATTTTACGAGATTGAAACCGAAAAGCACGACTATGACTTTTTTGTTTTTTTGGGGATATTGAGGCGGTGCGATTATTCCGCAAGCGGTGACGTTGATATTGAGGGGGTGGCGGATTTAAATTCTGTGTTTAAAGAGGTCGAACAGAATATAACTTCAAAAATTGAGGAAAAGCTCAAAAAGAAGGTGGTTCTTTGGCAAAAAGAGGCTCTAACTTCCTCGAAAAGCAAGAATGTTCTGCTGGTGGCTCCAACAGGATCTGGGAAAACTGAGTTTGCGTTAATGTGGGCGGGAAGGAATAACCGAAAACTCATTTATACCCTTCCATTGAGGGTGGCATTAAATGACTTGTTTGCTCGATTTGGTCGAGATGATGGATATTTTAACAAGGAATTTGTAGATATATTGCATTCTACGTCATTTATAGAACATCTTAAGGGTTCTCGTGAAGGCAGGGAGTTTAATATTGGTGGAAAAGTGACATCATCCAAGATGATGTCCTACCCAATACTACTTACCACACCAGATCAGGTTTTCTTAGCTTCTTTGAAATATTATGGATTTGACAAGTTGCTGTCCATATACCCGACATCTTCAATTGTCATAGATGAAATTCAGGCGTACAATCCAGAAATGGCGGCGATTATCATAAAGACCTTGGAGATTATAAGCGAGTTGAAGGGGGCGGTTCTGGTAATAACCGCAACGCTCCCACCCTATTTTAGGCCATTTTTGATAAAGGCTGAGGCCGATTCAAGGTCCAAGGAAATTGTCTCCAATCTGGATTTTCATCCCGTCGACTTAAGCAAGTGGAGCAAGGAAAAAAAGGCCATAATTAAAAATTACGGATTGAAGCGGCATAAGATTGAATTTGTGGATAAGCCTCTTTTTGAGTATAGCTCCAAGACTGAACCTGAAATTGAAGAGGGCTTTGGTAAAATCGAGGAGACCCTTACCCAGAGTACGGACCAGAACGTTCTGATCATAGTGAACAACGTCGGAAAGGCAATTAAACTCTACGAAAAACTGGGTGGCAGAAATGATCCTGGGGTCTATCTGTTGCACTCTCGATTGCTGGAAAATGAAAAGGACAAGAGAATAAACGAGATAAAACAGAATCTTAAGGATGGCAAGAAAGGGATGGTGCTAATCTCAACCCAGTTGGTTGAAGCTTCTGTAGATATAGACTTTGATATTTTGTTTACAGAAATATCGCCAATCGACAGCCAAGTCCAGAGATGGGGTAGAGTTTATCGAAACAGGCCAGAAGATTATCAGTCCAATGGCCCAAATATTCACATTTTCTCTGAAGCTGACAGAGGAACAAATGCAATCTATCACAAAGAGACGCTTCTCAAGACGATTGATATTTTGAAGCAGAAGGAAGGCGAATTGCTGGATTGTGAAGCTGAAAGGGCATTGGTCGAAAAGACCTTTGATGAGACTTTATCTGATGGAAGGACGTTGAAGGAGCGATATATCAATGAGATTTATAGGAATCTAGACTATCTAAAATACTTTACCGCAGAACGACGAAGCGAAGCCCAGAGACTATTCAGGCAGATTGCTGGAATTCAGGCAATTGTCCCTGAGGCGATGGCTGCTGAGAAAGGTCTGACTGTCGAGGATACAAAATTGAATAATGTTCTAGCTGAGATAATTCGTAGCGATGATTTTACCAAAGATACTTCTTGGAAAATTATTATAGAACGATTGAAAGAGGAAGGTATCAACGTTCCCAAGGTGGAGGTGGAACTTGAGGATTTTCGATGGAAATTGAAAGCAATCCTTTATAGATATTCTATGAGCGTTCCAATGTATTATTTTGAGAAGCACCAAAGACAGTTCTATCGAGAATTCAAGAATTTTAGGATCATATCTAAGCCTCTCAACGAAGATGAATGTAAAGAAATTGTAGAATATGGGAAATTTAGCGGGGATAAGGATGTTGACTCAAGTGAGATTGATGCTTTTGAAAACAAAATCATTTAGCGGCCCTCATTCAATCAAAGTTATCAAATCTTATAATTATGGACCTCTTGAACAAGGACTCGGTTTTCACCGGCACAAAAATCAACTATTTTTTCATCTGCCCGACAAAGCTTTGGCTGTTCTCGCACTTCACGACTATGGAGCAAAACTCGGAGCTGGTCGCCTTGGGAAATCTGGTCCAGAACGACACTTACAAAAAAGACAAAAAAGATATTGTAATCGACCAGAATATCGCAATAGATTTTATCAAAAGAGGGAAGGGGCTTGTGCTCCATGAAATTAAAAAGTCAAGCAAAATGGAAAAAGCCCACGAAATGCAACTGCTTTATTATCTTTACTATCTCAAAACCGAAAAGGGGATAGATAACGCTGTTGGCGAGATTGACTACCCGAAACAAAGGCATATTCTGAGGATAAATCTTACAGAAAAAAAAGAGACCGAACTTAAATCTGCCTTTGGGAAAATATCTCAAATAATAAGCCTGCCAAAGCCTCCAAAGCCTGAGAAGAAAAGAATTTGCCGAAAATGCAGTTACTTTGAATTTTGCTTTTCAAATTAATAATGGGCAAAGTAAATTTTTTTATAACTAAAAATGGGGTTCTGAAAAGAAAGCAAAACACAGTCTACTTTGTGAGAAAAAACGATGAAGGCGAGCTTGAAAAAAGGATTCTGCCTATTGAGAAAATATACTCTATTTACGCCCACGGCCGCCTCTCGTTCTCGTCAGGCGTGGTTTCATATCTCTCGAAGCACAACGTCCCTATCCACTTTTTCAATTACTATGGATTTTACGAGGGAAGTTTCTACCCAAGGGAAAAATTGCTGTCCGGAGATATTTTGATTAAGCAGGCCGAAAACTATATAAACCCTTCAAAGAGGATCATTATCGCCAAAAAGTTTGTTTATGGCGCTGCTGAGAATATCGTCCGCAATCTTCAATATTACGAACGAACTAAGGGAGAACTTGAAGATTACCTGGCGCATATAAGGGACCTTGAAAACAAAATAGATCTTCAGAAGGACATCCCAAGCCTGATGGCGATTGAGGGAAATATTAGGGAGGCCTACTACCAAAGCCTTAATGCCATTTTGCCCGATGCTTTCCAGTTTGATAAGCGGACAAAAAGGCCGCCTGAGAATATGCTCAATTCCCTTATTAGCTTTGGAAACTCTCTTGTATATTCTGGCGTACTCACGGAAATTTACAACACCCAGCTTAATCCTACCATTTCATATCTGCATGAGCCTTCTGAAAGGAGATTTTCCCTTTCATTGGATATCTCTGAGATTTTTAAGCCATTTATCGCTGATAGGGTCATATTCAAGCTGATAAACAAACGAATGATTGATGAATCATGTTTTGTCAAGGATTTAAACTATTGCCTTCTAAATGATAAAGGGAGGCGGTTGTTTTTGCAGGAATATGACGCCAGGCTTAGGACTACAATTAAGCACAGGACACTTGGTAGAAGCGTGTCTTATCAGCGGCTAATCCGGCTTGAGTGCTATAAGCTCATAAAGCATCTACTAGGCATTTATAATTATGAACCGTTTGTAATATGGTGGTAGTATGTATGCGATAATCGTCTATGATGTTTCGACTGAAAGGGTGGCTAAAGTCTGCCAGTTTCTTCGGAAGTTTATGAATTGGGTCCAGAATTCGGTGTTTGAGGGCGAGGTGACAAAAAGCGAGTTAGAGCGAATCCGAAGGGGCTTGGAAGAGAGAATCGACAAGACACAAGATTTTGTCATATTTTACGTGCTTAGGACTGATGACTTATTGAAGAGAGATATTATGGGTATTGAGAAGTCCAAGACAGGGAATGTCATTTAGTTGTGGATATTTATATAGCCACCCCCACTTTGAACATTCCCGACTATTTTCTTTATTAAAAGGAGAAATATAGCTAATTATGACCGCTATTTGGTGGGTTAGAATTTGACTAAGTTAGGATTGAAATAACTAAAGGAAGAGTTTGAATGGCTCAAGGAAATTAGTTAGAATTTGACTAAGTTAGGATTGAAATAATGACCTGCAACCTTGAATAGTTTGGGTCTCGGTTCAGCGTTAGAATTTGACTAAGTTAGGATTGAAATAAAATATTAATAAAATATTAATAAGACTATTAATATTAGTTAGAATTTGACTAAGTTAGGATTGAAATTGGGCATCGTAATAAACAGAAAAAGATTACTTTAGGACGTTAGAATTTGACTAAGTTAGGATTGAAATATTTTTATCTTCTACTGCGATTTTCTCTAACACTTTTTGAGTTAGAATTTGACTAAGTTAGGATTGAAATTGTATTATATCTGTGGATACTACATCATATTCTTTGTTAGAATTTGACTAAGTTAGGATTGAAATCTGCCTTTGTAGGGCATGAGAGTATTGATACAACGATGGTTAGAATTTGACTAAGTTAGGATTGAAATCTTTAATCAGTTGCTCGCCAAACTTTGTAGTTGCGAGCCTGGTTAGAATTTGACTAAGTTAGGATTGAAATAAGTTAGATTGTGGTTTATCTCTCCACACACATTACAGGTTAGAATTTGACTAAGTTAGGATTGAAATACCCCAACAACAATCCGAATCGCATTTGGAAGGGTATCAGGTTAGAATTTGACTAAGTTAGGATTGAAATAGGTCTATATTAATTTTTTATTATTTATGTTGTGTGATATGTTAGAATTTGACTAAGTTAGGATTGAAATATCTTCGTCATCAAGAGCTATCTTTTCCAAAAGCTCTGTTAGAATTTGACTAAGTTAGGATTGAAATTATAATTATTAACATTAAAAGTATTTAAAAGAAAAGTTAGAATTTGACTAAGTTAGGATTGAAATTCAAGATTGATTATTTATACTAAAGTAAATCAGCTCACTACGTTAGAATTTGACTAAGTTAGGATTGAAATACTTCTGATTTCTCGCTTACGCTTCATTAGTTTTTGCGTTAGAATTTGACTAAGTTAGGATTGAAATATCTTCGTCTTCAAGAGCTATCTTTTCCAAAACTTCGTTAGAATTTGACTAAGTTAGGATTGAAATACATCTTTATAATTTTTTAAACATAAAGCAGCGGGATGTTAGAATTTGACTAAGTTAGGATTGAAATGGAGGAAGTCGAGGCTGCGTTTAACAGGCAGAAACGAAACGTTAGAATTTGACTAAGTTAGGATTGAAATTAAGCAAGAAGGTAAGAATGCTGATGAAATTGCGGAGAGTTAGAATTTGACTAAGTTAGGATTGAAATCTTTTTTAGTTTGTTACTACTTGACCCTGTTTTCGGATGTTAGAATTTGACTAAGTTAGGATTGAAATTAATAATACCAACTCTGATTATTGCAGATAATTTTTCTTTGTTAGAATTTGACTAAGTTAGGATTGAAATATCCTTTAGGCTTGTTTCTG
>Ga0334889_1002586_pt1 | contig 20092 bp, 21 predicted proteins | sample GraSluR1_MG_2_FD_207222 | JGI IMG/M metagenome (GOLD analysis project Ga0334889, IMG submission 207222) | Sludge microbial communities from methane-producing bioreactor in Wageningen University, Netherlands - Granular Sludge_8_08-R1 | ecosystem: Engineered > Bioreactor > Anaerobic > Unclassified... | reverse complement strand
ACAAGCACAACTGCTTCACGCGCACGTTGTTCGATCCCGGCAAAATCACCCGCCGTGATCTGCTCCTGCTTGGCAAGCCAGGTGCCGCCCACCGCCAGCACCTGCGGCAGCGCCAGGTATTCTCCCATATTGGCAGGCGAAATACCGCCCAATGGGATGAATTGCACCTGTTTAAACGGTCCGCTCAGCGCCTGCAAGAAGGGAATGCCCCCGGCCGCTTCGGCAGGGAAGAATTTCATCACCGTACAGCCCAGGTTGAGGGCTTGCTGCAATTCCGTCGGGGTCATCACACCGGGAAAAACGGGAATTTCCATCTGCTGGCAGAATGAAACCACTTCCGGGTCAAGCCCGGGGGTGACGATGAAATTCGCCCCTGCCTGAATTGCTTTGCGCGCCTGGGCAATCGTCAACACCGTGCCACCGCCCACCAGCATAGCAGGATACTGTTGGGAAATAATTCGGATGGCTTCCTCCGCCGCCGGTGTCCTGAAGGTGATCTCCACACAGGGCAGACCGCCGGTTGTCAAGGCCTGCGCCAGCGGCGTGGCATCTTCGGCGTTGTCAATAGCGATGACTGGCACCACTCCCAGTTCGGTAATTTTGTTTGTGATTACTTCCATACGTTGCTCCTCCTTGTCCCATTGCCATTTCCAATATTACCGCAAAAAACATTTTTCAGATAAACATCAGGATTGAAAAATAGTATAATAAATATACCAACATCTGGACATTTCGGAGATCAGGATGACCATCAACCGCAACAGCAAAATCCCCTATTATCAGCAGCTCTACGAAATCCTGCGCAGCGAGATCGAACAGGGCGGATGGCAGCCCGGCGACCTGCTGCCGCCGGAATCTGAACTGATCAGCACTTACCAGCTATCGCGCAACACCGTGCGCGAAGTAATGGACATGCTCGTCAATGAGGGTTTCATCTACCGTGAACGCGGGCGCGGCACCTTTGTGGCGCAGCCGAAAATGGAACAGGCGCTGGTGCGCATCATCAATTTCACCCAGGATATGCAGCAGCGCGGCCTTTCTCCCAGTTCCCGCATATTGGAATCCAGCCTGCTCACCGCCCCCGCCGACATCGCTGAAGCTTTGCAGGTGCCGGAAAGTGCCGAATTGGGTTTGCTCAAACGCCTGCGCCTGGGCAATCAGAAACCGATGAGTGTGGAAGAGGCTTACTTTATCCATGCGCGCTGTCCCGGCTTCCTGGAGCGCCATGATTACACCCGCACCTCGCTGCGGGAGGCTCTCGAACAGGATTATGGCCTGCGCTGGCTGCGCGCCAAACAGATCATTCGCGCCATCACCGCGCCCAAAGACATCGCTCCGCTGCTGCAGGTGACCTCCCATGCACCTTTGCTGATGATCGAGCGTGTCACTTATGCCGAAGATGACCGCCCGGCGGAATTTCTACGCGCCTATTACCGCGGCGACCGATATTCACTCTATAACGAATTGAACGGCTGAAAGGAGCCGAACCATGTACATACTGATTGGGGCTGATGCCAACGGCTTTGCCCTTAAAGAAGAACTGAAAAACCATTTACTCACCCTTGGCCACACACTGGCGGACGTCGGTGTAAATAATGCGCACGACAGTGCCCTTTACCCTGATATCGCCCTGTCGCTGGCGCAGCGCATCCAAGACGAAGAAAGCGACCGCGGGATTCTCATATGCGGCACCGGCATCGGCATGGCCATGACCGCCAACAAAGTGCCGGGGGTGCGCGCTGCCTGCTGCCACGACCCCTATTCGGCTGAACGCGCACGCAAAAGCAACAACGCCCAGATCATCACCTTCGGCGCGCAGATCATCGCCGCCACCCTGGCGTGCCAACTGCTGGATCACTGGCTGGCAGCCGAGTTTCAGGGCGGGCGCTCCCTGCCAAAAGTCAAGCGCATGGAAGAGATCGACCAATACTACCGCAAACACATCACAGAATAGGACCAATTCATATGTTCACAGCCTCCCTGCCCCTGTTGAAACAAGCCTACGGCCAACGCGCCATCGGGGCTTTCAGTGTCAATACTATCGAACAAATCCGCGGGGTGTTCCTCGGTGCATCCGCTGCCGACAGCCCGGTATTGATCCAGGTGTCCAAACGCGCGCGTGAATACGCCGGCGCGGACGTGCTCGAATCCGCCGCGCATGCCATCGCCAAAGACTTCCCGCAAGTGACCTTCGGCGTTCATCTCGATCACGGCGATGAAGACCACGCGCATGCCTGCATCGACTCCGGCCTGTATTCTTCTGTTATGGTCGATGCCTCCATGCGCTCGTTTGAGGATAATATCGCCATCACGCGCCGCGTGGTGCAGCATGCCCGTGAACATGGCATCACCACCGAAGCTGAACTGGGGCGCCTGGGCGGAAAAGAAGATGACATCGAGGTCACTGACAAAGACGCTTTTTTCACCGATCCCGCCATGGCTGCCGAATTCGTGCAGCGCACCGGTGTTGACAGCCTGGCGGTCGCCATCGGTACCAGCCATGGGTTGAAAAAATTCTCGGGTGACGCGCGTCTGAACCTCACGCGCCTTGAAGCCATCCAAAGCGCACTGCCCGGCTACCCGCTGGTGCTGCATGGCGCTTCCATGATCTCCTCTGCCGAAGTCCTGCGCATCAACCAGGCCGGCGGACGGCTGGACACCACTTCGCAAGGCGTTCCACCCGAACAATACTTGAAAGCCATCCAGCGCGGCATTACCAAGATCAACATTGATTCTGACAGCCGCCTGTTGATGACGCGTGTCTGCCGCGAATATTTACGCGAACACCCCGAAACCGTTGACTTCCGCCTGCCGGGCGAAGTCTTCATCCAGGCGATGGCTGACCTGGTGCAGCATCATCTGGTGTTATTTGGCAATGGCAATCACCGGCATAACGCCGGAATAGAAAATTGAAAAAAGGAATGAAACCAATGCAAAACAAAATTACCCTGGGTTTGATCATCGGCACCCGCGACATGTTCCCCGCCGATCCCGTCCTGCAGGCACGCAATGAACTGCTGCCTCTGTTGGAAACATTGAATATCGAGATCGTCACCCTGAAAGAGGATGACACCCGCTTCGGCGCGGTGGAGACCTGGGAAGACGCCAAGAAGTGCGCTGCTCTCTTCCAAAAGAATCGTGACAAAATCGATGGTATTCTGGTGATGCTGCCGGTCTTCGCCCCCGAGGCCGCCATCGCTGACAGCATTCGCCTGGCCGAATTACATGTGCCCGTGATGGTGCAGGCGTATCCGGACCCCATCGATCAATTATCGGTTGAGATGCGCCGTGATGCCTTCTGCGGCAAATTCTCGCTGACCAATAACCTGTATCAGTACGGCATCCCCTTCACCTTGACGCGCGACCACACCATATCGCCCACCAAACAGGCATTCTCCGATGAATTGGCGCAATTCATCAGTGTCTGCCGCGTTGTGAAAGGCGTTAAGAACCTGCGCATGGGCGCCATTGGTGCGCGGCCCGGCATCTTCAACACCGTGCGATACAGCGAGAAACTGCTGGAATCCGCCGGTATCTCGGTTAAGACCGTTGATCTCAGCGAGATTTTCGGCGGTGCGCAGAAACTGCATGACCTCGACAACCGCGTGCAGGCAAAACTGGCTGCCATTCATGATTATGTCACCACCATCAACTTCCCAGTTGAACCGCTGATGAAAATGGCAAAACTGGGTGTGGTTGTCGATGACTGGGTAGCTGAAAACGAGGTCAAGGTGGTTTCCTTCCAGTGCTGGACCGCCATTCAACAGTACTACGGCATCAATGCCTGTGCGCTGATGAGCATGATGAGCGAAAACCTGCTGCCAACCGCCTGCGAAGTCGATATGACCGGTGCCTTGGGCATGTACATCCTGCAGCAGGCATCCGGTAAACCCTCTGCCCTCGTGGATTGGAACAACAACTACGGCGACGACCCCGACAAATGCATTCTCTTCCACTGCGGCAACTGGGCAAAAAGCTTCTTCAAAGACATCAAAATGTCGTATGGCGAGATCCTTGCCACCACCCTGGGCGAAAACAACACCATCGGCACCATCTCAGGGCAGGCAAAAGCCAGTCCGGTGACCGTTCTGCGCCTCTCCACCGACGATTGGAACGGCCGCATCCGCAGCTACGTCACAGAAGGGCAATTAACCGCTGATCCGCTGGACACCTTCGGCAGCCGCGCGGTGCTGGCCGTGGATGATCTGCAATCCTTGCTGTACTTTGTCGCCAAGAATGGCTTTGAGCATCATGCCTCGATGAATCCGGCGCATGTGGCAGACGCCATCGAGGAAGCCTTCACCACCTACCTCGATTGGGATCTCTACCGCCACGAATAATTCGTATCCAAAGAAGACTCGATGCTGTTGAATCACGCGTCCATCCGCATATCTGGATAGCTGTTTACCAGCCTCTTTTTGAGACATTCATCCGGGAGAGCTTTGAGTTGTGAAAATAACTCAAAGCTCTTTTTCGGCTGAAAAACATGTACAGCGGGACAGTCTCGTTCTTGTTTTATATACAGACAACGTCCAGTCGATGGCTACTCAAGACCAATGTTGACTCAATGGTTTCACGCGTCGATTGTACCGCCGCCCAATACCAGGTCGCCCTTGTAAAACACTGCCATCTGCCCCGGTGTAATATCTCTTAACGATTGAGAAAAGCCAACCAGTACCTTTCCTGTTTCCAAAACCTTGACGATGGCAGGCGTTTTAGCAGCTTTGAAGCGAATCTTGACCTCTGCCGTGAATTGGTCTGCTGGTGGTTTGCCTGCGATCCAATTTACACCAGTTACCGCCATTGCATCCAAGCCCAATTCTGATTGTGTTCCCACCACCAGTCGGTTTCCAGTCAGATCTTTATCGATGACATACAGTGCCTGAGAGGAGGAGGGCAATCCTTTGCGCTGGCCGATGGTAAAAAATGCCAGGCCGATGTGCTCACCAAGCACCTGACCTGAGGTACTGACGATCTCTCCAGGGTGCACAGCCTCAGGGGCGTATTCCGTGAGAAAATCTCGGTAATCACGAGAGCCCAAAAAACACAGGTCCTGGCTTTCCGGTTGATCAGCAGATGGCAAGCTTAAACTGTGGGCGATTTCTCTGACTTCCTGTTTGGTGTAGCTGGCGAGAGGAAACAGAGTGTGGGACAAATCATCCTGCGTCAGCAGACTGAGAAAATAAGATTGATCCTTTGATTCATCCAATCCGCACCATAATTCCAATTTGCCCTGGTCATTCTCGACAATGCGCGCGTAATGGCCTGTGGCAAGGTAATCAGCATTGATTGATTGGCAATATTCCCACAGGTAACCCCATTTCAGCCTTCGGTTGCAAAAGATGCAGGGATTGGGTGTATCGCCGCGGCTGTACCCGTCCAGAAAAGGTTGCACCACTTCCCTTCTAAACGCCTCAGAAGTTTCCAGCACCTTGAAAGGAATCCCCAATTGAGCCGCCAGTTGGCTCGCTAAATGTCGTGTTTGCGGAGTGCAGCAGCGGTTCTCCTCTTCACAACCGGGTTCACTCCACAAGCGCATGGTGACACCCACAACTTCATATCCTTCTTTTACCAATAAAGCGGCAGCAACAGAACTATCCACTCCGCCGCTCAGAGCAATTACTACCTTGGTCATATATAATCCTTCCGGCTTTTGTGTCGATTTCTATCTGATATGCCATAAAGCCAGGACCTAAATTTATATCATGTTAAAAACCCGCTAACAAGACCTGAAATGGTGGCTGTAACCGAACATCCTCATGGGTAAACATCACAGCCCTTGTTTGTGCTGATGTCAACAAACTGGTTTGCTTATTGCTATACGGCAAAACCAAACCGCGTATGCCGGGCTTAAATTATCATTCGTGGTTTGTCTGAACTCATCCAGATTGTGCAAACAGGTCCGGGTTGAACTGCACCCTGGCAAACCCGTCGATGGCAATATCGCCATTTTCCTTGATCACCTGGGTGCTCAGAATCAAACGCTTCTTCTCAGGCTGCAATTCACTGATTTGAAGCGTCACCTGCACCTCTTCGCCGATGAAGATGGGGTTGAAGAATTTGGCTTCCTGCCCCATGTAGATGGTGCCAAAACCGGGGAAGCGCATGCCCAGCGCAGCCGAGATCAACCCTTGCACAGCCCGCATATATGGCACATCCTCGCCTTTGAGAACCAGGGCTGAGCAAGCATAGAATTGAAAAATGGGAGAAGGTTTTTCCTTCTCCCAAATTTTTAACAACTTTACGCTGTCCAGCCTATAGAAAAAAGAAGCAAAAATGTTATACTATACGTAGTGTTTAGTGAATTTATTCACAATAACTTTTACAGGAAAGGAGGCAAATAGTGGAACTCAAGGTTACCAAATCGATTGATGAACGCGGCGAAGTCTGCCCCGTTCCTGATGTCGATGCCAAGCGCGCCTGGAAAAAAATGAAACCAGGCGAAGTACTGGAAGTGCTGCTCGATTATCCCCTGTCGAAAGAACGCATTCCAGCCAATGCCGAAAAAGCCGGGCACAAAGTGCTGGCTATCGAAGAAACCGGCAACAGTGAGTGGCGCATTCTGATCGAAGTTCAATAAATCTCTCATCACTCTCCCGTATTCATTCACCCCAATTCACCTGAGACAATTACATAACAACTTAAGGAGTAACCAATGGCTATCGTATATGGTTTAATCTCTGGTTTGCTGTTTGGCTACGTATTGCAGCGTTCCAGGCTGTGTTTCAACTCTGGATTTCGCGACCTTCTGTTAGAAAAGGATAATTTTGTTTGGAAAACCATCGTCTTTGCCCTGGCATTGCAAATGATCGTTTTCCCGCTGATGGCGCAATTTGGATTGATCAAATTGGCCCCGCCCGCCTTAAACTGGGTGGGCGTTATTGTGGGCGCATTTCTGTTCGGTGTCGGCATGGTACTGGCTGGCGGTTGTGTCAGCGGCACCACCTACCGCGTTGGTGAGGGCAATACCACTTCGTGGTTTGCTGCACTGTTTTTCGCCCTCACCGGCATGGCAACCGCCAATGGCATCTTGAAACCTCTGGCAGACACTCTTACCGTTGGACGAATCACGGTCCCATCCAACAGCACTCTGTTCACCGAAAATGTCGGCCCCAATATCTCGACCATGTTGGGTGTCAATCCGCTGATTCCCTCCCTCATTATCGCAGCCTTATTAATTGTGTATGTATTTGCCACAAAAACCTCTCCTCGGCCTGAAGCAAAATGGTCATGGTGGCAGAGCAGTATTCTGGTAGTGATCGTAGCTGCCTTTGCCTATTGGTCAAGCACCCAGGTGGGACGCAACTACGGCCTCGGCATCACTGGCGGATGGATCGGTCTGATGACCTTCCTCACTGGTGAGGGCACCTTCGGCTGGTTCCCGGCGCTCATCGTCGGCATCATCATTGGCGCCTTCATCACTGCCCTTGTCACCAAAGAATTTAAGCTGCGTGTACCCAAAGACGGCAAAACATTTGTCCAGGTTGCCATCGGCGGGATGTTAATGGGCTTTGGGGCTGTTTTCGCCGGCGGCTGTAACATCGGCCATTTTCTGACCGGTATTCCCCTGCTGGCGATCAGCTCGATCGTGGCCGGCGTCTTCTTTATCCTCGGCAACTGGGCGATGACCTGGTTCATGTATATGCGAGAATGAAAGGAAACCTACTCTATGAAGATCGCCATCCAATTAATGACACCACCCTATACCACCCAGGATCACGATTCCGCCATCGCCATTGCCGAAGCGGCGCTGGCGCGCGGGCATGAGGTGACTATCTTCCTGTTTGCTGATGCGATCCTGGCAGCCAACGCACGCGTCAAACCAGTGCGCAGCGACCGCAATGTACCCCGAAAACTACAGGAACTGATGGCTGAGAAGAACCTCAAGGTCGAGATCTGCGGTATCTGCATGGACTACCGCGGGCTGCTCAAAGAAGAAATTATCCCAGGGTCAACCCCCAGCGGGCTGCCCGAACTGGCAGAACTGGTCTATTCTTCTGACCGGTTCATCAATCTCATGGCGTGAGGTGCAAAATGAAAAAAGTGTTATTCGTCATCTACCAGGCACCTTGCGGCAGCATCTGGCCCAATGAAGGCTTTCGTTCCGCCTTTGGCATGTACGGGGAGGAAATTGAACCGGAGGTGTTGCTGATCGATCAAGCTGTGATTGCCGTTGCGCAGGAAACCGAACCCAAAAAATTGGGGTTGTTCTCACTGAAAATGGTGCAGCGCTATATTGGCCGCTATGAAACCAAAGTCTATGTGGACAAAGCCAGCCTGGACAAATTTAAAGTCAAAGAAATTGACCCCGACTACCAGGCTGAGATCATCGACCATCAACAGATGGTAGATCTGGTCCACGACAAAGACCTGGTCATTTACTTTTAAGGAGGCTGCCCATGTTAATCCTGGTGAAATACGGTTGCGACAACGTGGCTGATTGCCACAAATTCTCGCTGGCGCTGCCCGGCGACCAGATCATCCTGATTCAGAACGGTGTGTTCTGGGCGATCAGCGACGACATTGATCCCTTTCTGAAAAAAGGCATCGAAATCTTCGCCATCGAACCCGACTTTGATGCGCGCGGTTTCGCAAAAGAAGATGCCAAAGTGCCGTTGATCTCCTATAACGGCTTCATCGAACTGCTGGAGAAAACGGAGAAGACCCTCGGTTAGATAATTCAACAACCAAATCGTTACGAAGAAACGGAGTTTCAGGAAAAAAGAAACTCCGTTTTTTCTATTTCCACAAAAGGCATGCGACAAGCGGTAAATTCATGTGAACTGAATGTCTTCCTTTCCTTGCTCTTCAGATTTGTATGTCCGAAATTTCTACGTTTGTACAGGAAATTCCGCTATACTATAAGTATTCCTTCCCTCTTACAAACCAATGGAGTAGATAATTATGAATGAAGACAAGAAACTGAAATTGATGAAATTCTGGCTGTTCGGCACCTTTGTAATTCTGGTGGTTGCGATCTCCATCTATCTCGGCATGTTCGCTGGCCTCTCTCTCTTTAGCGAATGGCGCTACTGGCTGGTGGTGGTCATCGCCGCAGTGCTGAGTATTGGGTCCTTCTTCCTGTATCAAGGACTCATTAACAAGAAGAAGTAAGCCGCCCTCAGACAAACCAGCATCAAACCATCGCCTGGCACTGCTGCCAGGCTAATATTGCGTGAACGAACCAGGGACATTCACAGGCAAGGGAATCTCCCTGGTTTCACTTTCATACAATGCAATGAAATGTTTCTCCCTCCGCCAATAACATGATATACTAATGATAATGATTCGCTAAGGATAATTATTTTCCCTATCATGACAGACCCCCACTCACGTTACGAAACCATGCTGTCACGCCTCAAGGCGCGCAGCGGACGCCTGACCTCGCAGCGCCTGGCGCTGCTGCAGTTGCTGTCTGTGTCACAAGACCATCCCAATGCCGCCCAATTGTACGATCAACTGAAAGCACAATTCCCCGCCATCAGTCTGGCGACGGTCTATAAAACCCTCGCTTTGCTGAAAGAAGAAGGTGAAGTGTTTGAGATTGATGTGGGCAGCGAGAGTCACTACGACGGCAACAAACCCTATCCCCATCCGCATCTGATCTGCCGGCAGTGCCAGAAGATCATGGATGGCGACGAGATCAGCCGCCTGCATGCTGTGCTGGAAGAAATTCACGAACGCTACGACTTTCGGGTGCTGCAATCGCAGTTGGTTTTCTACGGAGTATGCCGCGAATGCCGCCAGAAATCATAACGATACCGTTGCCACACTGGAACATGATTATCGAGCAATAATAACTGAACAAGAATAGAGAAAGGAACCAATAATGAAAGAAAAAGACAAGAGAACCAAACTCACCACCGCCGCTGGCGCTCCTGTGCCTGATAACCAGAATGCCAAGACTGCAGGTCCACGCGGCCCCATGCTGCTGGAAGATGTCTGGTATCTGGAGAAACTGGCGCACTTTGACCGCGAAGTGATCCCTGAACGGCGTATGCACGCCAAAGGTTCGGGTGCTTTCGGCAAATTCACCGTCACCCACGACATCACCCGATATACCAAAGCCAAAATTTTCTCCGAGATCGGCAAAGAGACCGAAGTCTTTGTGCGCTTCTCCACCGTTGCCGGCGAGCGCGGTGCAGCGGATGCCGAACGCGACATCCGCGGTTTCGCCATGAAGTTCTACACCGAAGAAGGCAACTGGGACCTGGTTGGCAACAACACCCCCGTTTTCTTCTTGCGCGACCCGCACAAATTCCCTGACCTCAATCGCGCCGTCAAACGCGACCCCAAAACCAACCTGCGTTCTGCTAAAAACAACTGGGATTTCTGGACTTCACTGCCCGAAGCCCTGCACCAGGTGACCATCACCATGAGTGACCGCGGCATTCCACTTTCTTACCGCCACATGAACGGCTACGGCAGCCATACCTTCAGCATGATCAATGCCGACAACGAACGCGCGTGGGTCAAGTTCCACCTCAAGACTCAGCAGGGCATCAAGAACCTCACCGACCAGGAAGCCGCCGACATCGTCGCCAATGACCGTGAAAGCCATCAGCGCGACCTGTTCGACAGCATCGAGAAAGGTGATTTCCCGCGCTGGACCATGCATATCCAGTTGATGACCGAAGAGCAGGCTAACAATATGCCTTACAACCCCTTCGACCTGACCAAGGTGTGGTACAAGAGCGAATTCCCGCTGATCGAGGTAGGTGTGCTGGAACTGAACCGCAACCCGGAAAACTACTTCCAGGATGTAGAGCAGGCTGCCTTCAACCCGGCGGCAGTCGTGCCCGGCATCAGTTTTTCGCCCGATAAAATGCTGCAAGGCCGTTTGTTCTCCTACGGCGACGCGCAGCGTTACCGCCTGGGCGTCAACCATCACCAGATTCCGGTAAACAGCCCCAAAAAAGCTCCCGCCAACCCTTCCCACCGCGATGGGCAGATGCGTGTGGACGGCAATGCCGGCGCGAAAGTGGCTTACGAGCCAAACAGCGACGGCGAATGGCAGGAGCAGCCTGAGTTTCGCGAGCCGCCGCTTAAGATTTACGGCGATGGCGACCACTGGAATTTCCGTGAAGATGATGATGACTACTACACCCAACCCGGCAAATTGTTCCAACTGATGAGCCCCGCCCAACAGCAGGTTCTGTTCGAAAACACCGCCCGCAACATGGGCGATGCCCCCGAATTCATCAAGATCCGTCACATCCAGAACTGCCTTAAAGCCGATCCGGCGTATGGCAAAGGTGTAGCTGACGCCCTGGGCATCTCGCTGGACAAAGTACAGGAGTAAACCGACAATAACCACAGACAAACAGCAGCGGGGAAATAGCCCGCTGCTGTTTTTTCCTGCCTTCAGGTAAAGGACACACCAGCACGGTATAATAAAATCCTGCTTATGAAGAAACCGCTCCGCATCCTCCTCATCGTACTTGGCACCTTTTTTGTGGTGCTGGGACTAATCGGCATTGTTCTGCCGGTTTTGCCCACCACCCCATTTCTATTACTGGCAGCAGCCTGTTACGCGCGCGGATCGCAAAAATTCTATGACTGGCTGCTCAACAACCGCTGGTTTGGCACCTACATCCGCAACTACCGCGAAGGCAGAGGCGCCACCCTGCGCCACAAAATTTCGGCATTAACCCTGCTGTGGGGCACCATCGGTTACTCCGCCATCTTTGCCGTTTCACTGTGGTGGGTACGGGTGATTTTGTTTACCGTCGCCACCGCCGTCACCATCCACCTGGCAAAGATGCCCACCTACCGGCCCGAAAAATAAACCCCGTCACTCCGCGAAGCGAAGACTCTCCAGCAACAACATAAATGAGGGGTAAGCCAAATGAAAATTTTCCCTCTGGACAGGTAGTCTACTTTTATAATGAAAGTGTTCACAATTGCTCACGATGGAGGTGTATCGATATGCTGCGCAACCAACAGTTCACCAGCAAGGAACGTGTCCGCATGGCGTTTTCCCACCAGCAGCCCGACCGTGTACCGATTAACTATCTGTGCAATCCCGGCATTGATGCCCGCTTAAAGCGCCATTTCGGCCTGGCGGGTGAGGATGACGAGGGTTTGCGCCTGGCGCTCAATGTGGATTTTCGTTCCGTCAACCCGCCCTACGTCGGCCCGGAATTGTTTCCGCAGCTACCGGAGCGTCTGGTGGATTTGTGGGGGGTACACATGCGCTATATCGAGCATGAGTCCGGTGGCTATTGGGATTACTGTGATTTCCCACTGAAAGATGCCGATCTGGAGGCGGTGCAAAATTATCCCATGCCAAGCCCGGATGATTTTGATTACCAGGTTGCTGCCGCAGAAGCCGCCCATTACCATGCATTCTGGGTAACCACCGGCGGCGCCGGCACGGGCGATATCATCAACCGCACCAGTATGTTCCGCGGTATGGAACAGGTGCTGGTAGACCTGATTACAGACAACGAGGCTTGCCTGGCGTTCATGAACCGGCGGATGAAGATCGAACTCGAGATCCTGGGGCGCACGCTGGAAGCAGCACGCGGGAAGATTGACATGGTCTGGCTGGGGGAAGACCTGGGTACACAGAAAAGCCCGATGATCTCTAAACGCCTATACCGCAAACACTTGCGACCACGACACCAACAGTACATTGACGTGGCAAAGACCTTCGGCCTACCGGTGATTGTACACACCTGCGGTTCGTCTTCGTGGGCATATGATGATTTCATCGAGATGGGTGTGGATGCAGTAGATACGCTCCAACCGGAGGCGGCGGCAATGTCCCCTGCCTATCTGAAAGCGACCTTCGGCGAGCGCCTGGCATTTCACGGCTGCATCTCCACCACCGGAGCGTTGGCATATGGGACGGCGGATGATGTACGTCGCGATGTGCAGGATACCCTGGCGGTGATGATGCCCGGCGGTGGCTACGCTCTGGCACCCACGCACCAGATCCAGGATAACTCCCCTACCGAAAATGTGCTTGCCATGTACGATGCCGCGCTTCATTTAGGGCGATATTAAGCCGAGTGCCGACGCAAATGCGTGTGATTCTGTTCTCCATCGCCGTCACCCTCCACCTGGCAAAGATGCCCACCTACCGTCTGAAAAATAATCTCCGTCACTCCGTGAAGCGAAGACTCTCCAGCAGCGACTCAAATGATGCCAGCAATTCCTGCCACTGTTGAGAAGGCGCAAACATCTCCAGACCGAAGATATGCCCTGGCGACACTTCAACCAGCACGAACCAGCCCTGGATTTCCTCCCCTTCATCCGCGCCGTAATAATCCAAAATCACACCATCAATGGCGTGATACGGACGTGTGTAAAACACAGAAATAGCTGGCAAGCCCTGCACAATGATGTCTTCGGTTTCGGAAAAAACACTGCTGCTGTTGGCTTTTTGGGTGTAATTAAGCGCCTGGCTCAGGGTGATGTCTTCCTCCGCCAGCCGGCCGATCATCGTTATGTACGGTCCGCTCTGCGCATCAGACGGCACAGAAAACATGCTGACGCGCCCCTGCACTTCATCGACCTCATACCCCGGCAAAGTCAGGAAGGAAAAACCACCGCTTTCGCTGCGATATAACGCTCCCATCTGCACCTCACTGTCTTCATCAATCCCTGCTGGAGAACCTTGTCCGACCAGTTGCAGTAAATTACAGGCCAAACCTGTTAGCAAAATAAACATCGTCATCATTATCATGTGTTTGGTCGACATGGCAATTAGTGCTCCTTTACCCGATTCTGATGATTATAAATCAAACCAGCACCAGATTGGCAGATAGGGTGGTCATTCACCAGAGTGTTGTTACCCCCCCATTGATACTGGTATTTTGTGCCTCTTTTTCAGATATAATCAATCAGAAATATTACTAATTCACCGGGAGCAACCCATGAAAGCAGACTTGACCCAAACAAGCACCAAAATTTACTTCTCAATCACCGGCTTGATACTGTTGGTGTTGGCCGCACTGGTCGCAAAACCCTACCTGAACACCGCCATCCTTGCGGTGGTTGTCGCCTATATCGCACAGCCACTGTATAAATCTTTGCTGGGCAAGATAAAACCACGCAAAGTGCGCGCTTCGTTTCTTTCTACCATCATCGTAATTCTGTTCACACTGTTGATCTTCACCATACTGATATTCGCCGCCATTCGTGTAATCTCTCTGGCAATCACCGAACTGAACAATCTAAGGTTGATCAATAACCCAGAAACCGACATCATCGAAAACATCTCCGATTGGATTAACACATTGCTCACCAACATCAAGCTGCCGCTCACGGTGACACCCGAACAAATCCTTACCAATATCCAATCCTACATTTCTCAACTACTCACCTTTCTGTTGAATGCCATCACCTCCATCGGCACCATGTCGGTTACAGCTGTCATCAACCTTGTCATCTTCTATGGCCTGTTGTTTTTATTCATCCCTGACTTTGATGACATGCTCCTGTTCATCAAAAATCTCAGTCCGTTTAAAGAAGAAATTGACGAGCTGCTGATCTCCCGCACCCTCAATACAGCCAAGTCAATGGTGTGGGGGTTGCTGATCATTGCCCTTGCACAGGGCGGTCTGGCTGGCATCATGTTAACCATATTGGGTACTCCGAACACGCTCCTTTTCACAGTAGTGATCGCTGTGTTCTCTTTCATTCCTCTGCTGGGCACCGGCATGGTGGTTATTCCTATCGCGGTTTTTTACTTTATCAACGGCGAGATCGTCAAAGCCATCGCCCTGGTAATCTTCCAGACCATCGTCATCGGCAATATCGACACTCTGCTGCGCGCCAAACTGATCCCGCGTGAGGCACGCATGCCGCTGGTGATCAGCTTCATCGCCATCCTGGGCGGGCTGGCCATGTTTGGCATATGGGGGTTGGTGTATGGCCCCGTGATCTTCTCTTTGCTGCTGGCCATCATCGAGATCACCCGAACCCGTTATTTCCCGCAGCCGGCATCTGACGTGGAAGAACTTGTGTCTGAGGAAAGTGAATCTGAGCCAGAACCTGAGCAAATAGCAGAAGCCGTGGAAGATTCTACAGGCTGAAAATTAGGATTCCCAATTTGCTTGCTTTTTCTAACACTATCCCTGTGGTATAATTACACCAATAGTTGATCAGATTGGTAGCTACAGTGCATCACCATCCAGAAACGATGGTGACATCTTTTTTAAACCAAGTCTGTGTTAGTAAAGTAGAGGAAATGTTGGAAACAAAACTGTATGTAGGTAATATGTCATATGCCACCGATGAAGAACAACTGCGCACGTTGTTCGGCGAGGCTGGCACTGTAGTTGCCGTAGATGTCATTAAAGACCGTGACTCTGGCAGACCCAAAGGCTTTGCGTTCATCACCATGAGCAGCAAGGAAGAGGCCGCCAAGGCCATCGAAATGTTCAATGACAAAGAAGTCGGCGGACGCCCCCTGACCGTCAACGAAGCCCGCCCGCGTGAAGAACGCTCCGGCGGATTCCGTCCGCGCGGCGGCGGCGGTGGCTACAATAGCAACCGTGGCGGCGGTAATCGCGGCGGTGGCGGTGGCAATCGTGGCGGCGGCAATCGCGGCGGCGGTTATAACAACCAGCGCTAAGCAAAACACTGGCAAACGATACGTAGTTTGTCAACCCAAGAAATAAATCGCAAAGACTCCTTCGATATGTTGAAGGAGTCTTTACATTCACCAATTGTCTCTCACAACACCAGTTTCACGGTAGCGATCTCCCAGGGTCGCACTTTCACCACTACTTTGCCATCTTCTGGTGTCAACTGAACAGCATCCCGCTCCAGCAGGTTGACTCGCGCTGCCTCTTTCGCCCAGGCAGGCAGAATGATCTCTGCCTGTCCTTCCTGTCCGCGGTATTCCACCAGGCGCAGCACAACGCCGTTTCCTTTTTCTGCCCATTTGAGCGCAGCCAGGCGTACATTTCCTGAAAGCATTTGCGGCATTTCCGGTAGGTGCAAATCTGACGCAACCACTGGCAACCGGTATTGATAAGCCTGGGCTTCACCCACCACAAGGCTGTCAGCAAAAGGTTCGCCATACGCGCTGATGGCAAAGTCAAAGGCATGGCTGCCTTCATCACGCATGCCGTCCCAATCCGTCATGCTGTAGTACTGCGGTTCATGCAGATAGGTGGGGATGATGGGGCTGCGCAAGAACGACAACAGCATGAGCTCGCTGCCATCCTGCCCGCTTTCCATACGATACGAAGGCGTGCCGCGGTTGAATAGCACCACGCTGACGCCTTCCTGCTCAATGCCAGCCCAGTGAATGGCGGGCCAGTCTCCATTGGCGCCTGCCCAATCAAAACGCGGTTGGTAAGGTGTTCGCTCCAGCACGCCATAAGGAATCTCGTACAGATGACGCGGTGCTACTTCTCCTACACTCGGTACTGGCATGGCGACACGCAGGCGGTGGTTGTAGGCGCTCCACTGTAGTGACAAATGGAAATCCACCCGCGCCAGTCCTTCCACCAGCCGCACGATCATGGTACCGTCCACTGCCCCACTGCTGAAACCGGTCTGCCAGGGGGTACGGACCAAAAACGTTAGTTGTTGCGCCGTCTCATTTTTCTCCACACGCACCAGTCTGGTATACCCGGAGAGAGGTGTGCGAGTAAAATCCGGATGGAGGGTTGCCCAGGGGGAACCCTCGTCATGTTCGAGGATCAATTCGCCCGGGCGGTATTGACCGCTGACCAGAATATCACGCTGCAAATGCCTGTCATACACTCGTGTCAGGCCGTGTTCATCTGCCTCGACTCGAAAACGGCCGTTTTCAAGAATCGGTTCTGCCAGCCTGGCGGTCTGCTCTTCCTCTTGCAGCGCTGCTGGCTGTGTCCTGACCGTAAGATGTGAAAAAGGCGCCAAATCTGTCACCAAAAAGTCCAGTTCTGTCAGGCCGCCACCGATTTCACGGGTGGCAACCAACGGCAGCGGTTGCCCTCCCTCACCGGTCACGCTCATTTCACCTTCAGACGCTACCGTCAGGTTGGCGATACCGCTGTAGGGCTGCCCGAATGGGTTGATCAAGGTGATACCAGCAGGTTCACTCACTTCGATCGACAGTGTTTTCAATGCCCGTTGTCGTAATGTTTCGATCTCACCATCGATTTCCGCCATGATCTCCAACAATTCGACATAAGATGGGTCCACATGCGTGGCAGTGATGGCATCGTGGAACATGGTGAAATACATTTTCTGGCGGATTGCCTTCACCTCTGCCTGCGGATATGCCGCCCCCTGCAACGCTGCCATCACCAGCAGGGATTCCAATACAGCCATGTCCTGCTCCTGTCGTCGCACGATCTGTTTGGTCTTGATGCGCGTCACCAGGCAGCCTGAGTTGTTTGGGTTCAACTCCACCGAAGGATGCACATCCGCCGGATCAGGCTTATGTATACCCTCCAGCAGTGGCTGTAGATGCGGCAGCACGTCTTCTTCCAGGGCAAAACGCACCTCGTAGCGGTCACGCAGCCTGTCCGCCCAATCGATTAAAGCCGGGTTAGGCAGCATTTCTTCCGGGTTCATCACCACGATCCCCGCACCAGTTGCCTGCAGTCTGTTATGATCGAATTCTTCCGGCAGCGTGGCACGCAGTTGTGGCGGGATGCCCCGTCCTTCACAAACCGAGCAAGGCTGCCCATCCACCTCGCCAAAGCCCCGGCAGGTTTCACAGGGCGGGTACTTGACCACCCCACCGCCGGCAGACACCACCGGTAGGGTGTGGTGCAGAATGATACTGCCATCCAACCCGCGCCAGTAATGCCCCTGCGCGGGGCTGTAGCTCATGCCGGTCGCCCAGTTGATCTCACAGCCGCGCAGGATCTGCGGCAGCTGCGCCGAGTTTCCGAAGGCGTCATTGCGTACCACCAGGCGGGTTTGCTTACCAAAAGTGTCTTCCACCCACAACAAACCATCTATATAATTGCGTACCAGGCTCTCGCCTTCAATCATGTTAGCATCCACGATGGTTTCACCCCCACCGGTAATGCCGAAACGCCCTTCCTTCACCAGCGCCTGCAACACCGGCAGCAGTTCCGGATGGCGCTTTAGCACCGTGCGCAGCACCAGCACGCTTTCGATCTCGAACTTGTAGTCAGGATGCTGCTTTGCGAGAGCGATATTGTCGATCAGATAATAAGCCTCGAGATCTGTGTACGAGACGAACTGCTGGCCCTGAAAGATCAGCGGGCGCTGCCAGCAGCGCCGCCAGGTCAGGTCAAAATGATTGTTGACAACAATGTATACTACTGGTTTCTGGCCAGATTGGTTCATGGATTTCCTCCGTTTTTCGTTTTATCGATCCGCTGTCTGGTACTCAAGGCAGCAGAATTCTATTGAATCAGGCTCTTCAAATCGAAGTTTTTATCAAACAATTGATCCTGCACATAGCTAACATTCACCCCGGCAGCAATCAAACGTTTCAACGGCTGCACCCGCCGCGAATCTCCCAGAACAATTGCACCTACAATAGCGCCCCCGCGAATGGCAATGCGCTCATAGCGCCCCGCTGCCGGCTGCGAAAGCCGTAAAACCGTTACATCTTCGCCTTCCAAGGTAGAGTCACCCAGCGCATCAAACTTCATGCCGGCAATTTTCAGTCGCGTGGAAAGCAGGGTGCCGTTGTAGCGGCTGCTACGAGTATGCACCATATTGGCAGCCGCATGTTCGGCCTGCTCAAGCGCCGCGGGGATGATCCCATAGATCATGCCCTGATACTCAGCGTCATCACCAGCGGCGAACACATCCGCCAGGTTGGTTTCAAGGTATTCATTCACCACGATACCGCGGTTGGTTTCAACGCCGCCCGACTGCCATATCGATACCTCCGAGCGGATACCGGTCGAGAAAATCACCAGCCCCGTTCTCAGTTGTTTACCGGACTTCAACGACACCAGCAGATCATCGCCTTGCGCTTCAATCGACTGCGTGACCTCGCCGGTCAACAAGGTCATCCCCAATTGGTTCAGATGCGTCGCCAGAACTTCAGAACCGGACGCATCCAGCTGTCGCGGCAGCAGGTGCGGAAATAATTCCACCACCGTTACACGCAATCCACGGTCGCTGAGGGCTTTGGCAGTTTCCAGCCCCAGCAGCCCGCCGCCGATCAACACCGCTTCCTTCACCTGTTCTGCCCTTGCAACAATGCCCTTGGCGTCGTCTAATGTACGCAGACCAAACACACCCGGCAAGTCAGCGCCTTCTACCGGTGGAATAAAACAGCGTCCCCCGGTGGCAATCAACAAACGATCATAACTGACCGTTTCTCCATTCTGCAAACCTAAAGTCTTGCTTGCCGGATCAAAACATTCCACACGGCTGGACAGATGCAAATCGATGCCCTGCTGGGCGTACCATTCCACCGGGCGGTAGTAGGTATCTTCAGGCTGGATTTGCCCGGCGATATATTCCCACAGGCGCGGCCGGTAATAGTACGGATAGGGTTCTTCAGTAAACAGCGCCACCTGGCTGCCAGGGTCAAGGTCACGGACTCTCTTCGCGGCTGTGACGCCCGCTACATTGCCGCCCACCACCACATACTTTGTCATTCGATCTGGCTCTCGCTTTCTGTCAATGAATTATGACAAGCATACCACCTTTTAGGGCAGTTCAAGGTTTTTTAGATTGATAAAGAAAATGGCTTCTGCACCCTGATACTCAGGATTGCTCAGGAGAACCAGCATCTTGATATTGACCCTGTCACCATTCACAACCACCTCCATCATGCCGTCCTGCGCCAGCAGATCATACCTGTCTGTGTAGACCGCCATACTGGGGGTGGACACATCAAACTCATCCATTGGTACGATGGTATATTCACCCGTTTTTAAATCGGTGGGGAAGTACAGATACATCTGCGGGGTGATTAAATCACCATCTTCCATCACCACCAGTATTAACTGGGTCGCGTTGGCATATCCTATTAAAATCGGATCGTAAAATTCCATTCCGATAATATCTGACATCACTTTATTCTGGTAATCGGTGGCCTCGCGGTACACGACCAGAATATTGCCGTCAGTCAGTCCGCCCGGCACCCAACTATCATAATACCCGAACCAATCATCATCCGGCAATGGGAAGGGATATTTGC
>Ga0334889_1002579_pt1 | contig 20153 bp, 14 predicted proteins | sample GraSluR1_MG_2_FD_207222 | JGI IMG/M metagenome (GOLD analysis project Ga0334889, IMG submission 207222) | Sludge microbial communities from methane-producing bioreactor in Wageningen University, Netherlands - Granular Sludge_8_08-R1 | ecosystem: Engineered > Bioreactor > Anaerobic > Unclassified... | reverse complement strand
CGTTACTCTAACGGCCATAGCAACTCTATCTGCAATTTTTATGACCCCTCTCAACTTTGCCCTTTGGGGTGGTCTTTACTCCGGAACTGCCGATATGGTAATACCCATTACCATTGATGCTTGGGAAATGATGAAAACCGTTTTCATCCTTTTAGGAATTCCAATTATTCTTGGGGTTTTATTTGCCAATAGATTTCCAATCTTGGCACAAAAAATAAGCAAACCCTTTAAGATTTTCTCCTTTATAGCTTTTATCGGATTTATTGTTGCCGCCTTTGCCTCAAATTTTAAATTTTTCCTCGACTACATTCACTTTATCATACTTATTGTGCTTATTCATAACATGCTTGCACTATTGACTGGCTATTCATTGGCATCGGTATTTGGACTGCCAAAACCTGACAGAAGAACCCTTACCATTGAAACTGGTATTCAGAATTCGGGTTTAGGATTAGTGCTGATTTTTAATCCTAACCTTTTCAATGGTCTGGGCGGAATGGCCTTTATTGCAGCATGGTGGGGTATTTGGCATATTATTGCTGGTTTAGTAGTATCTGGTTTTTGGTCTAGAAAATCAGTTTCATAATAATTATTTAAAAAATATTTAAAAATGCCTACCAATAGAAAGTATATTGAAAAGTGGTCATTAGCTTACCATTTGCTTAAATACTACGTTGATTTTTGCTTTAACTTTTATTTTCCCACTTCTGTTTCTGGTTTAGAAAATATTCCAAAGGATAAGTCCATCATTTTTACTCCAAACCACCAGAATGCGCTAATCGATGCTTTAGCTATTCTTAGAGCCAAAACTTGGCAGCCCGTTTTTCTGGCTCGTGCTGATATTTTTGAAAAACCTCTGTTCAATAAAATACTTACCTTCCTTAAGATTTTGCCCGTTTACCGCATCCGTGATGGCTATGGAAATCTTCAAAAAAACGACGAGATTTTCGATAAAACCATGGATGTAATAAGGAACAAAAATGGGCTTTGCATCATGCCTGAGGGAAATCATGGTGATAAGAAGCGACTTAGGTTACCCCTCAAAAAAGGCATTGCCCGTATTGCCTTTCAAACTGAAGATGCTAGCAACGGAACTATCGACATTCATATTATTCCTGTAGGACTTGATTACACACACTACATAAGGGTTGGAAGCAGCCTACATCTTCGATTTGGACCCCCGATTCGGGTTAAACCTCTGCTGGTTGAGTACAAAAAGAATCCTGCAACTGGCTACAATCTATTACTTGATTTATTAGCCAAAGGGTTAAAAGCTGAAATGATTAATATTGAGGATGACAAGTACTACAATAGCTATAAGATGATTATTGACATGTTTACCCCCGAGTACCTAAAAGAGAAAAAGATTATTAATAATCATGCGAATAGGGTTGAAACGCAGATGCTTCTAATAAATAAAATGGATCACCTCAAGCAAAAAAGTCCAGATGACTTCTTACTACTTATTGCCAATGCCTTGGAATACAACATGCTTATTAAAAAAATGAATCTTGAACCCATTTTTTTCCCTTCTACTTTAAGTAAAAGGATTGGACTTACAACTACTTTAATTTTTGCTCTAATTACACTTCCTTTATTCATTTTTTCATTTATTAATAACCTTATACCTCTATCAATAATTCATTTTTTCACTAAGAGAATAAAAGACACACAGTTTGTTAGCACCTTTAAGTTTGTAATGGGGCTTCTCCTTTTCCCTATTATTCATGCAATCCAACTAATTGTATTTGCTTTTATAGTTGCAGATCTTTATTTTATCATTGCTTATATCATAAGCCTCCCTCTTAGCGTATATTTCTTTTTTAAATGGTTAAAATTGATCAGAGTAAGTTTCCGAAATCTTCGAGAAGTTTACTGTCGGTTATTCAATACTGACAAAATAAAACGCGCACAGGAGTTAAAAATAAAAATTGGGAAAATGATGTGGCTTGAGGTTAATCGTAAAGAGGAGGAAGAATACCTTCCAACCTACCTTTCTCAATAATCAATTATTTTATCTTGATCTATAGGCAACACCAGACATATAAATAGATGGAGGGTCACCGTATGCTCTATGATGTTCTGTTCTGGTTATAAGGATTATATCTGCATGGAGCAGAGCTGCATTTTTCTTTAAAACTATTTCTGCACTCGACTGTAACGTTTCGGGCTTGTAATAGTGATGTCGTGAAGAAGCTTCAAGCCTTATCTCAACAACATCAATCCTTATCATGCTTTCAACCTTAGATATATCTTTTGTCAATTCTACTAATTTCCAATCCTTTACTTTTCTAATTTCAACTTCCCCTTGGGTCATTTGCTCAATCTTACCACTTCGATAGTATAAAGTCTGAACTTCTCGCCTATCTATCCATTTCATATCCATTTCCCTAGGCTCTGAAAAGTAAACATACTTTTCTGAAATCCTACGAATTTCAACTTCCTTCTCCTTTCCGTTTACCAATTTTATCCAATCGTACTCCGAAGGAACTCCAGGTGTAATCCTCGAATTTTGACTTTCGTTGTCTTGGGTTGCTTGGACGCTACTATTGATAAGGGTATCCGAAGGAAGTTGTGTTGTATAATCCTGTTCACCCGACAAAAAAAATGCGAAAACAATTATAAATTTCAAAGCTAAGTATTTATTAATCGTGCAAAAATATAAAAAATGTTTTGAAAAGAAATACTAAGCAATTGCAATATCTATGTGTATATCAGCCTGTGATTTATAAAAATTTTATGTAAAAAATTAACTGATGAAATAGGGTAAAATAATGTTAAGGGATCATATAAGTGAACAGAAATAAAATAAAAAAAAATTTTTTACCTTTTAATAAATACTACCATGAAAACAATAGTGAAAAAATTAGTAAAAATGAGCATTTTTGCACTGCTCATGCTGATCGTAGGATCAGTTTATGCTCAAAATGGAAATGGACCCTTTACCACCTATTCAGGGAATCTAAAGGATGCCAAAACCAAACAGGATATTATATTCGCATACGTTACTGTTCCAAACTCTCATGTGGGAACTGTAACAAATAGCGAAGGTGAATTTACCCTTAAGATTAGCAATGATATAAAAGCAACTGAAATTGAGTTCTCTCATATTGGGTACAACAAAAAGAGAGTATCACTTGCTAGTTTAAGACCTACAGACAATCAAATACTTCTAGAACCATCATCAATCCCTCTTGATGAAGTTACTGTCAGACCCGTTGATCCAAAACAAATTGTTGCTGATGCTCTAATGAAAGTGCCATACAATTACAGTGAATTTCCCAATATGCTGACTGGCTTTTACCGTGAAACCATAAGGCAACGGCGCGATTACATATCCATATCGGAAGCTGTTGTAGATATCTACAAAGCATCCTACAAACCCGTTGGCGGAGGTGATAGGGTTAGGGTTTTCAAGGGTAGAAAAAGTGCTAACGTAAAAAAAGCAGATACGTTAACAGTTAAGTTACAAGGAGGTCCCAGCATTTCGCTTCTTCTTGATATTGCAAAAAACCCCGATTTACTTTTCTTCGAAAACGACTTTGAACTTTATGATTTCACACTTGAAGATATTGTAGCCATTGATAATCGCATAAATTACGTGATTAGTTTTGCTCAGAAAAGGAATATTAACACTCCGTTATACTATGGCCGTCTTTACATTGATACAAGAAACCTGGCTTTCACACACGCTCAGTTCAGCGTTAACCTGGATAATAAAGATGAAGCTGCCCAACTTTTCATCAAGCGTAAGCCAAGAGGGGTTAAATTTGTGCCAGTTGCCACATCATATCTTGTTACTTACAATGAGCAGAATGGCGTTTATTACCTTAACTACGCTCGGAACGAGTTAACTTTTAAGGCAAACTGGAGTAGAAGATTTTTCAATACAACCTATACCATAAATTCCGAATTGGCCATAACCGATAGATCAATAGATAATGTAAATCGATTCCCTTACAGAGATTCATTTAAACCAACAGATGTTCTTACCGAATCGGTTGCTGCGTTTAACGATGAGGATTTTTGGGGAGAACACAACTATATTAAACCTGAAGAATCGATTGAAGAAGCCATTAGAAAGTATGGAAAGAGGCTAAAAAGGCTCCAGGAATAATACGAACATAGCTCCAGCCTAATCTTCCTGCTCCACTCAAAAAGGTGGAGCAGGAATTAGGCTTATAAAAATTGGGTTTTACTCTTTTTATATACCTTTGAGCTATAAATAATCATTACATGGCTATTTTTTCCATATCATCACATAAAAGGATTCAGCAGGGCAACATTAAAGAGTTTGAAAGGGTTTTCAGAAATTACTATTCATCGCTCTGTAACTTTGCTTACCAATTTATAAGGGATATGGATTCGGCAGAAGAGATTGTTCAAGACTTGTTCTATAACTATTGGAAAAAAAGGGATAAGATTCAAATTACTACTTCTTTGAAAGCTTACCTATATCAGGCAACAAAAAACAAATGCTTAAAGCATATTGAGCACAATAGGGTAAAAGATAGATATTCAAAGGAGATGGTAATTCAAAGGAACGATATGGAATTTGAAGCCTCCGTGGAACTTGAAACGGCTGAACTTAACCATATTATTGAAAGCACACTTAATCAACTTCCCGAACGATGTAAACAGATTTTTATGCTCAGTCGTTTTGAAGGACTTAAATATCAGGAAATTGCTGAAAAACTTTCAATATCAATTAAAACCGTAGAGGCAAACATGGGCAAAGCCCTTAAACTTTTTCGTGACAAGTTAAAATTATACGATCAACTTGCAAGTTAAAGAACTGACAATCATGAAACTAAATATTAACATACCTAATCACAACAGAATCATAGCGAAATACCTTGCAGGAGAAATGAGTGCAGCAGAGAAAGATGAATTTGAAAAATTGGTTAGCATTCATCCCGAAAACGAATTATTGATTAACAAAATGACAAATTACTGGAATCGAATGAAAATGCCTATCAAATCAAAAGAAGTTGATACTGACCAAGCATGGAATAATCTTTACAGAAAGATAAAAGAGGAAACCGAAGTTGTTGAGAAAGCAAATGTATTCATACTAAGTACCAACTGGTATTCATGGGCTGCTGCTATTCTTATGCTTTTTGCAGTTAGTTCAGTCCTGTTTTTTACAAATATTTTAACCAGAGACAAAACAATCCTTGTTCAAACAACTGATGATCCATCGGTTCTGGTTCATACCCTGTCCGATGGAAGCGTGATTTATCTGGCAAATAATACTACCATCTCCTATTCAAAGAATTTTGGAAAGAAAGAACGTAATCTAACACTAAACGGCGAAGCTTTTTTTGATATAATGCCTAATCAAAAATTTCCTTTCATTATCGAAACCAACAATGCATTTGTTAAGGTTCTAGGAACTTCATTTACCCTAAAATCAAATAACCAAAACACATTTGAACTTACGGTTGAGTCTGGAATTGTTAGCATTTCTCCTAGTACTAAAGAAGAAGAAATGCTGATTGCCAACGCAGGCGATAGGGTTACAATGATTAATAATAGTCTTACCAAAACAACCATTTCTGAAAGATCTTATCAAGATTGGAAAAATAGACGATTGCAATTTAAAGACGAAACCATTTCCAGCATAATTCAGGTTATTAACAAGAACTATAGAACCAACATACTGCTTAATCCATCGATCCCAGGAAACTCGAGAATAACGGTTACGTTTCATAATAACGACATAAACTCCATCGTTGAAATAATATGTGCCACTTTAAATTTGGAACCTAAGTACATCGATAACACTATAATACTCTCGGCACCCACTGATGTTGAATGACAAATCAGATAATAACTTTTATTTTATTATACGCATATGTCTATATGGTATTGGAATCCTCTTAGGTTTTCTTCTATTTTTTACTTCAAACGCTAAAGCACAGGAAACTGAAGAAATTTTTCGTAAACGGATATCACTTCCCTCGCAAAAGACCTCAATATACAATGCTCTAAATCAATTATCCGATAGCACAGGTTATCTATTTGCATACAGCAGCAATGATGTGTTAAGTGATAGAACTATTCGTCCTAACATAAAAAATATCCCCCTTCGTGAAGCTCTTTTTCAGATTCTGGGAGATACTTTGTTCAAGTTCAGAATTATTGAAAAACATATCTTAATTTACAAAGAGACAACGCAAAAAACCATTTCTGCTGATGAAAATATTGAAGAATCAAAAAGTCGATTAGCCATAAAAGGAAGGATACTCGACTCAAAAACAAGACAACCCATTATATATGCAACTGTTGGCTTACCTTTATTTGGAATTGGTACAATAACAAACCAAGATGGAACTTTTTATCTAAAAATACCCTCAGAACTGTTGAACAATCACATCATTATATCTCATATTGGCTATGAATCAAAAGAAATGTCAGTAGCCATTTTGAGTCAACAAACAGTAGATATATTTCTCGAAACCAATTACATATCAATTCAGGAAGTTTTTATTCGCAACATTGAGCCACAATTTCTTGTAAAAGAGGCTGTTTTGAGAATACCCACAAATTTCAACGCCAATCCTGCTTACCTTACTGCTTTTTACAGGGAGGGTGTGGTTAAGGATAATAAATATCAGAATTACTCCGAAGCCATTTTTAGCATTTATAAAACCTCCTATTCCAATAATTATGAAACCGATCAGGTTAAGCTCTTAAAATCGAGAAAAATTCACAACATTGAACAAACCGATACAATTAGCATTAAACTAAGAGGGGGTGTGAACAGTGCCCTTTTGCTCGATATTTCTAAGAATCTGCCCGATTTTTTTGATATTGAAACCATAAATTACTTTAATTTCTCCAGAAAGGATATTGTAACTATTGGCAATAGAACTGCTTACGAAATAGCCTTCGAGCAAAAACCACATATCGCTGAGGCATTACTGAAAGGTGTTGTATATATTGACATGGAAAATCTTGCCATTCTGGGAGCTGATTTCGAGATTAATCCAAAATTCATATCCTCTGTTGCTGATATGTTTCTTTTAAAAAGAAATCGAAAATTCATCATCAAACCCGAAAGGGTTTATTATTCAGTCCGTTACTCAAAAGTCAATGAATCATATAACCTTAGCCATGTAAGGGGTGACTTACACTTTAAATATCGAAAACGAAAATCCATTTTTTACAGTCCATTTCACACTTTTATCGAACTTGTTGTTACTCAAATAGAAACTCAAAATGTGAAGCGGTTCGACAGGCACGAAATTGAAAAAACAACTACTGTATTTACTGACAACAACTACGAGTTTGATGAGCAATTTTGGGGTGATTTTAACATAATTACACCTGAACAGAGTATTTTCGATGCACTGAACCAAATCAATTCAAAAATTGAACAGATATCGATAAAAAAAGAAAATAATAACCCTAACCAGTAAACCTTTCCCTTATTTTAACGTCAAAAAACATTATTGATATCAAACGAATTTTAATAGTTCTCGGACTATTTAATACTGTTGCGATATCATATGCAGACTGTTAATGATTAAAATTATTTCAAATTTTGTTGTATTCTACTTTTCTTGTTGTGCCTAAGATATTCATGAAGAACAATACCTTTAATCTGAGAAAAAGCTATTTAAGATCATTTCATACAGCATTATTGATCTTTCTGTTTTTATCAATTTCTTTCTTACGATTATATGGAACTTCCTTCAAAACTTCAAACCCAGTAATATTAGATCCTACTTTAATAAATGGGAAGCAGTATGTTTTTAATGTTTTTCAAGTAGAAGGGCATCAATTTCTTGGGAATGAAAATTTTATCAAAGGGACTCTCACCTTAAAAGGAGAAACTTATCATAACCTAGATCTTAGATACGATATATATAATCAAGAACTTACACTTAGGTTTACCAACCAATTCGAATCGCAAAAAATTATTATTGTTTCCAATGCTTGGTTAACTGGTTTTACCATGGGAGATAAGAAATTTGAACTTATTGATGATGAAAATGGTACTAAAAGAATTTATCAAACATTGGGAACAGGAAACGTAAGAGTTATTTACAGCTGGAAAAAAGATTTAAGACTCAATACTTCCAATGGTCTGTACAGTTTCACCCGGCCATTTAGAGGTTCGTACATTTTAATCGACGATATCAAACATCAATACCTTACTAATAGGGGTTTTGCAAAGGTTTTTGGAGAAAATATTTCGCCCATGGTAAAAAAATACTTACGACAAAACCGTATAAAAGTAGCAAAGGCTGATGATTTAGTTATTGAAGAGTTGATTAACTACTGTAATTCAATTCAAGCAAAATGAAACAGATTTTCATCCTTCTTTTTTTTCTATTCTCTTTATTCCAAACCTTTGCTCAAAAAGATGTTCAACATATTTCAAAAAGTTACAACAATGTTCCCTTTGAGATTTTTGTAAAGGACATTTATTCCCAAACCGGCATTAGAATTTACTACAAAGTTGAATGGGTAGAAGATATTACCATTACTTCATCTGTCGATAGCATCGATATCTACTCTTTTATTGTTCAAGTATTAGATAAACATAACCTTTATGTCTCCTGGTGGTATGATAATCTTATTATAACTAACCAAAAATTTGATTTTACTCAAATTCCTTATTTCACCCAATTTGATGAAAGCAAAGATAAAGACAAAGATTCTGAAGCATTAATAACTGAGACAGAAAAAAGATATCTTGCAGGGAGGCGTCCTGATGTGATTGAAACCATAACCATTGGATATTTAAGCACATCGCGAAAAAGTGCAAAAGCGAGGGTCAGGGGTCGGATTAGAGATGATGACAGCGGTGAACCTCTTATCGGAGCAACCATGTTTATTGAGGAGGTAAGGCTGGGGGTTGCATCGGACCAAAATGGCTATTTTACATTTGCCATCGAACCAGGCACTTACAATGCAAAGTTCGATTGTATTGGTCAAAAAAGCACGATTTATCAATTAAATATACTTTCTGACGGAGAATTTTCTGTAAATATTGAAAAATCTATTCTTCAAATCGATGAGGTGGTTATTTATGGCGACAAGTCCATAAGCATAATCACCCGCGATGCTGGTCTCGAAAAAATTCCAATTGTAACCCTTAAAGAACTACCCATGATGATGGGAGAGAGGGATATCATAAGAGTCTCAGAACATCTTCCCGGTATTGTAAGCGTTGGCGAAGGATCCTCTGGAATCAACGTAAGAGGTGGAAATTATGATCAGAATGGATTCTATATCAATAAAGTACCCATATATAACACTTCCCATGTCTTCGGATTTTTCCCTGCATTTAACCCCGATATTGTAAAAGATTTCTCGATTTACAAGGGTCATATTCCGGCGGAATTTGGAGGGAGGCTATCCTCAATATTCAACGTTATTACAAAGCAAGGCAATAGTAAGCGCTTCAATGTAAGGGGTGGTGTAAATCCGGTTACATCGAATATAACCCTAGAGGGTCCAATTATTAAGGATATGGGTTCTGCATTATTGAGCCTAAGATCATCTTACTCTGACTGGATTCTTTCCCGAATTAATGAGCCTGATATTAGAAATAGTAAAGCTAAATTCAGCGACATTGCATTCACAACAACCATAGATCCAAGCAGTAGAAGTCAATTTAATCTATTCACATACTACAGCACCGATCAATTTAAACTATCAAACATCAACCGCTATGACTACTCAAACTTAGGGGCATCTGCCGATTGGCGCTTCTCATACACACCTTTCACAAGATCCGAAGTTTCGGTCATTGCATCGCAATACTCTTTCAATACCATAGATGAGAATATCCCATTCCTTGCCTATAAACACAACTATAAGATTTCGCATTATGAGTTTAGGAGCAGTTTGTCTCATCTTTTTAATGATAAAAACAAAATCGAAGGTGGCATATCGTTAATAGGTTACCACCTGGATAAAGGCCAGGTAACCCCCTACACCGAGGAATCATTTAAGGTACCTGTGGACTTAGGGATGGAAAAGGGATTTGAGGGCTCTTTCTTCTTTTCCGACTCGTATAACCCAATCCATTGGTTAAACCTATACTTAGGGTTTAGGTATTCTGCTTTTGCTCCTCTTGGCGAAAGCGCTGTTTATAAATACTTTCCAAATCAACCTCGAGATTTTAGGTACATAATGGATACGATCTACTACAAAAATCTTCAGCCCGAAAAGTGGTATCATGGACCCGAATTCAGAATATCAGCTAATATTAGAACCGATTCCAGGGGCTCGATTAAACTGGCTTTCAATCAAACCCGTCAAAATCTATTTATGCTCAATAATACTTTCAGCATATCACCCAACACCCAATGGAAAATTGCCGATAGCCATTTAAAACCAGCCATTGGCAAACAAATCTCACTGGGTGTGTTTCGAGATATTCCAAAACATTCGCTCGAGGCTTCTGCCGAAGTATTTGTGAAGCAAACTGATAATTTTTCTGAATTTAAGGATGGGGCAAGTTTTATTGAGACACCCTACATTGAAACTATGGTTATTCAGGGGAATCAGGAGGCATATGGACTTGAACTAATGCTTCGAAAAACGTCTGGAAGGTTCAATGGGTGGATTGCATATACCTACTCAAGATCTATTGTTGAGATTGATGGAGAAGAACTATGGATGAAGATAAATGATGGTGAACCATACCCTTCGAACTATGACATTCCTCATGTACTAAATTTTGTGGCAAATTACCGATTCTCAAGAAGGGCTAACTTCTCAACTACTGCAACCTATCAACAAGGAAGACCAATTACCTATCCCATGTCGATCTATTACATTGATGGCATTCCAATAATTGACTACTCAAAACGTAATGAATTCAGAATACCTGACTATTTTAGAATTGATGTATCCCTAGCCATTGAAGGGAATCTCAAGAGGGAAAAACTCTTTCATAGTTCTTGGGTAATTGGGGTATACAATGCAACAGGACGGAAAAACCCTCTTTCCATTTACTTTAAATCCGAAGATGGCAGATTAAAGGGCTATAAGTATTCCGTTATTGGCGCACCTATATTTACTGTTACATGGGTATTTAAACTTGGAAATTATGCGGCAGACTAAAATTATTACTTTGAATGCTCTGATAATATTAGCTCTTTCGGGCTGTATTGAGAACTACTATCCTAAGGAGATTGAGGGAAACAAGGAAAAATATGTTGTTTCGGGGCAAGTAACCTCAACCCCGGGATACCAATACATTCGTGTTTCAAAAACTTCGCTAATAACCTTACCAACATACAGACCATTAGAGGGATGCTATGTTCAAATTATTGATGGACAAAACAATACCTTCACCGCTCAGGCAACAGATGTTAAGGGAGAGTACTCGGTATGGATTGATGAAGAATACCTATACCCTGGGAATGCTTTTAAGGTAGTTGTTGCTACTCCTGAATGGATTTTCATTGAATCAGAGTTCGACACACTGAAAGCTTGCCCAGAAATACAGGATGTTTACTACAAACGTGTTGATAAACTCACCCCTGATCCTAACGATATAATTCGTGGAGTACAATTTATGATTGACCTTGTTGCAGATCAACAGCACGATAGATTTTTTAGGTGGGATATTGAAGAAACATATGAGTACAGAGCCACATACCCCATTACAATTTACTGGACACCCGACTCCTTTGCTTTTGTTGAACCAGCTGATATGTCACTTTTCTACTGTTGGGATACAAAACCCGTTAAAAATATCTACACTTTATCCACAAAAGGGCTTACGGAAAATGAATTCAAAGGGTATAATTTACATTTTGTAAATAATCGGTCTCAAAAACTGATGTTCCAATATAGCATATATGTTACACAATACGCAATCAGCGAAACCTTTTACAATTACCTAGAGCAACTTAGAGTTAATGCAACCGAACTGGGGGGGATGTTTGGCACACAACCGTTAAATATTAAAGGCAACCTTTCATCGCCCGACCACCCAGACCTGGATATCTTGGGTTTTTTTGGTGTTTCGTCATCTACTTCAAAAAGGTTTTTCTATAGCAACATTGAGGATCTCTTTTTCGAACTACCCAACTATTGCCAACCGGTTGAACTTGATATGGGAATTGAACCGTTTGTAATGCTGCAAACTCTTGTTTACTTTTTAATCGATGAGGGTCAATTAAAATGGGCTCAGCAGCAGTGCTTTGATTGTAGGTTAAGCGGTGGAACCATTGAAAAACCTTCCTATATGCCTTTCATTCCATAATATTTTCAAGATGAAAAGAACACTGTATACTATTTTTCTTCTTACAATCATTTCATTTTACCTGTCTAGTAATTTAGGTGCTTTTATTAATGCCAAGTCTTTTGCAAAAAATGATGTAATTGTCCTTTTTACCGATCGGACCCTTTACATTTCAGGTGAAAGCATTCAATTTGGTGCCCATGTTTCCAATGAAGCAGGTGATATCAGCAAAATTCTTTATGCTGAACTAATTGATCCACTGGGGAATAGAATCAACAGCGGAAAATATATTATCGAAGAAAAGAAATCTTTTGGGAATCTTTTAATACCAAATGATATATTATCTGGCACATACTACATTAAATCTTATACACGCTGGATGCGAAACTTCAGTGTTGAAGAGTATTTCTTCCTACCTATAAAAATAATAAATCCATACAGAAACGAAGTTTTAAGCGTTGGCATAACTTCTGGTAATGGAAATCGTGCTGAAGTTGAAGGCTACGAAGAGCTCTCCGCTAAAGTTTTCGTTATTTCAAATGATTCTGAGTATGCAAAAAGAAAACCAGTTTCTTTCTCAATCGATTTAAAAAGCATTGATCAATCTTTACAATGGGCCTGCATTTCAATTGCACCATACTCAACTTTCTCAGGCAATAAATTTATAAAACCCATTACCTTCAATGGTTTAAATAATTCTGCTTTTTATTTACCCGAAACCAAGGGTTTTATATTATCGGGAAAGGTAGAAAACTCTGAGGACAAAACACCAATGCTTTTTACACTGGTTAACATATCTATACTTGGCAAACACTCCGATTTTATTGCCACACGTACCGATTCATCGGGAAATTTCTCTATTCAATTACCAACCATTTATGGAAGTTCTGAGCTCTATATTGGAATTGAAAATAAAGGAAATGTCAAGGTAAAAATCGATAGCGATTACTGTACCAGAAACATAAACCTACCCCTTTTACCATTTGAACTTAGTGAAAACGAAAGGGATGTATCAACCAAATTGGTTAGGAATATTGATGTTGAGAATGTCTTTTCCGAAGGTTTAAAAAAATCATATCAACTTGATACTCTAAAAAAACCTAATGGTATAACATTTTATGGTACTCCCGAAAACACCTTCTATTTCGATAAATATGTAAACCTATTATCCATTGAAGAGTATTTTTTTGAGCTTATCCCAAACGTCTCCATTCGTCAGCAACAGAGACAAAGGTTTTTTAAAATTCATGGCAACTATGCAGAACTTTCAATATTCAAACCTTTAGTTTTGCTCGATATGATTGCCATTCATGATACTGATAAGTTACTAAGCATTCAACCTACATTACTTCACAAAATTGAAATTGTTGCGAAGCCATACTATAAAGGCGACCTCATTTATGGTGGAATAATTAGTTTCTTTTCCAAAAAAGGTGATATTGCTGGCATTGACCTTCCCCCTTCGGATATGTTTTTGGAGCTAGACTTTTTATCTTCTTCAATTGATAGAACAAATAACCTTGAAAACTTCTCTGAGAATCTGCCCGATACCCGGAATTCAATACTTTGGGTTGATAATTTGGATATATCATCATCAAGACTTGCAATAGATTTCCAAACTCCCGACACTCCCGGTGATTATATCATTGTTTTCAGAGGTTTGACCCAAACAGGTGAAGTGATTTACTCCACAAAAACTATCACAATCAACTAAAAATCTCAAATAAATCCTTATTTTTCAGCAAGTTTATCCCTGATCAATATCATTTTGTAAATCTCTCAACGAAATTTGCTGAAATCGTATTTCAATACGCCTAAAGTAAATAACTTTGTGGTTTATTTAGATTAATTCAAATCAAGGTTTTAAACTCTTAATGTCTACTAAACATTTAGTGTTTTAATCTGTTGGTTAATTACACATATAAACCAGTTATAAGTGAAAAACTTAATAATATAATCTGTGAATAAAAGCTGAAATAATGGCTAACGAACAGGATAAAATACTCGACGAGGTAACCAGTCAGGATTACAAGTACGGTTTTGTTACCAACATCGAAACCGAAACCATTCCCAAAGGATTGAATGAAGATGTTGTTAAGATAATATGGGAAAAGAAAGGTGAACCCGACTGGATGCTGGACTTCCGGCTTAAAGCTTTTCGTCATTGGCAAACATTGGACATGCCTCAATGGGCACATCTTATAATCCCCGAAATAGATTACCAGGATATAATATATTACGCTGCACCAAAACAAAAGGCAAAGCTCGAGAGTTTAGAGGAGGTTGACCCAGAATTGCTCGACACCTTTAACCGCCTGGGGATACCCCTAGAAGAGCAGAAAATTCTTTCTGGAGTTGCGGTAGATGCAGTTATGGACAGCATCTCGGTAAAGACTACTTTCCGCGAAACCCTTGCCGAGCAGGGAATCATATTCTGCTCCATGAGTGAAGCCATTCGGGAGCACCCCGATTTGGTGAAAAAACACCTTGCCTCGGTTGTGCCAGTTACCGACAACTACTTTGCTGCCTTAAATTCTGCTGTTTTCAGCGATGGCAGCTTTTGCTATATCCCAAAAGGTGTAAGATGTCCCATGGAATTAAGCACATACTTTAGGATAAACGCTGCTAATACTGGCCAATTTGAGCGTACGCTCATAGTTGCTGACGATGACAGCTACGTTTCTTATCTGGAGGGTTGTACAGCCCCCCAGCGCGACGAGAACCAGCTACATGCTGCCGTTGTAGAAATTGTTGCCATGGAAAACGCAGAGGTAAAATACTCTACAGTTCAGAACTGGTTTCCTGGCGATAAGAATGGAAAAGGGGGTATTTACAACTTCGTTACCAAACGCGGAATCTGTAAGGGAAAAAATAGCAAAATTTCCTGGACTCAGGTTGAGACAGGTTCTGCAATTACCTGGAAATACCCGAGTTGCATATTAATGGGTGATAATTCCTACGGTGAGTTTTACTCTGTTGCTGTTACCAATAACCATCAACAGGCCGATACAGGAACCAAAATGATTCACATCGGGAAAAACACCCGAAGCCGCATAGTCTCCAAAGGCATCTCGGCTGGAGTTAGCAACAACAGCTATAGGGGGCTTGTTAAGGTGGTTAAAAATGCTGAGAACTCTCGCAACTTCTCTCAATGCGATTCATTACTACTTGGTGATAAGTGTGGAGCTCATACATTCCCCTACATTGAGGTGGATAATCCTACAGCTATTGTTGAACACGAAGCCACAACTTCAAAAATTGGAGAGGATCAGATATTCTACTGCAATCAGCGTGGAATATCAACCGAGGATGCAGTAGCCCTGATTATAAATGGGTATGCCAAAGAAGTGCTTAACAAATTACCCATGGAATTTGCAGTAGAGGCTCAAAAACTACTTCAGATAAGCCTTGAGGGAAGCGTTGGGTAGTAATATTACGTAAAACAATTTACAATAATCATAGATATGCTAACAATAAAAAATCTACACGCCGGAATAAATGGCAACAAAATTTTAAACGGAATAAACCTTGAGGTGAAACCTGGCGAAATTCACGCCATTATGGGTCCAAATGGATCTGGGAAAAGTACGCTAAGCGCTGTATTGGCGGGTCGCGATATATTTGAGGTAACTCAAGGCGAGATTTCATTCAACGGTAAAAACATATTTGAAATGTCACCAGAAGAGCGTTCGAGGGAAGGTTTGTTCCTTAGCTTTCAATACCCTATAGAAATTCCAGGGGTTAGCATGGTGAACTTCATGAAAACCGCTCTAAACGAACACCGTAAGCATAAAGGCTTAGAACCATTGTCTGCATCGGACTTTCTGAAACTTATGCGTGAACGCAAGGAATTGGTCGAAATAGATTCGGCTCTGACCAACCGCGCTGTTAACGAAGGATTCAGTGGTGGAGAGAAGAAAAAGAATGAGATATTCCAAATGGCGATGCTCGAACCTAAACTTGCCATTCTCGACGAAACTGACTCAGGACTTGATATCGACGCGCTTCGTATTGTTGCCAATGGGGTAAATAAGCTAAAACGTCCTGATAATGCAACCATAGTTATCACTCACTACCAAAGGCTATTAGATTATATAATACCCGATTTTGTGCACATCCTTTACAATGGTAAAATAGTGAAAACCGGGTGTAAGGAACTGGCGCTGGAACTGGAAGAGAAAGGGTATGATTGGATTAAGAATGGTGAAGAATAATAATGATTTATGAACAAGGATTATTCGCTTCGTCCATAAGGGAAGTTAAATATTTTCATTTTTGAAGCAAAAGACCTAAAAATCAAAAATCCTAAATTGTTAATCCTTGTTCGATATTCAATATTTAAAACATGAACCTAACAACAAAAATATCCCCAAGAGAAGAGTTTATCAACCTTTACCTTGAAAATCTAGACTTGATTACCGAGAACTCGGGTGGGGCTCTTAATAATGCTCGCCAATCGGCTTTGGAGAACTTTAAACTTCTTGGGTTTCCCAGCGCAAAAAACGAGAAGTATAAGTACATGAAGGTTGAGGCAATTTTTACATATGATTTTGAGAAGTATTTCACCCCAAAGTGTATTTCATTCAATGTGGATGATATTTTCCGTTGCGATATTCCATCTTTAGATACTCATTTAGCCTTAACCCTAAATGGCTTCTATCTCAATAACCCAAATTTACTCATTGAACTTGAGAATGGGGTTATTGTAGGCAGTCTTGCCGAAGCTGCCAAAAAATACCCCAACGTTGTTGCAAAATACTACAACACCCTATCTGAGAATGAGGAGGATGGACTTGTTGCACTGAATACTGCCTTCTCTCAGGATGGAGTCTTCATTTACATACCAAAAGGCATTAAGGTTGAAAAACCAATCCAAATTATAAACCTACTGATGAGCGATGAGCAGCAAATGGTGCAGTATCGCAACCTGATCATTGCTGAGGAAAACTCTCAGGCAAAAATCGCAATTTGCGATCATACACTTTCGCCTGCAAAATTCCTATCGAATGTTGTAACTGAAGTTTTTACCAATCGCAATGCCAACATCGATCTGGTTTGCATGCAGAATCAACACAACGATTCAACCCAGTTTGCTCATATTTTTGCGAAGCAAGAACGAGATTCAAACTTTTCCACCAATACCATTTCGCTTCATGGTGGCACAATTCGTAATAACGTTAACGTACTGCTAAACGATGAGGGCTGCGAGAATCATACCTACGGATTGGCCCTAGTCGATAGAACCCAGCATATTGACATGCACTCTTTTATTGATCATGCGAAACCCAACTGCACAAGCAATGAGCTCTACAAAGCCATCCTCGACGATCAGGCCACCGGGGCATTCAACGGTCGGATACTTGTACGCAGGGATGCTCAAAAAACTCAAGCATTCCAAAGCAATAATAATTTGCTTCTCACCACTGATGCCCGCATGTACACCAAACCTCAACTAGAGATATATGCCGATGATGTAAAGTGTAGCCATGGTGCCACTGTTGGGCAACTCGATATGGATGCCAAGTTCTATATGCAATCAAGGGGTATTAGCGAACGAGAATCTAAACTTCTTCTAATGTTTGGCTTTGCCCACGATGTGGTTGGGAAAATATCCATTGAACCCCTTCGCGAACGAATTGACGAACTGGTAAACAAACGCCTTCGTGGCGAACTTTCAAGATGCCACAACTGCCCAATGAATTGCTGCTAATCATAAAAAAAAACGATAAATGTCCTTCGATATAGCTAAAATCCGCAACGATTTTCCAATCCTTAACCAGCAGGTTCATGGTAAACCCTTGGTTTACTTGGACAATGGAGCTACTACCCAAAAACCTACTTGCGTTCTTGAAACCATAAACTATTTTCATAATCAAATAAATGCTAACATACACAGGGGTGTCCATAAGCTGAGTGACGAATCAACCTCTGCCTATGAAAATGCACGCGAAACAGTTAGGGTATTTATCAATGCTAAAAGTACAAGGGAGATAATATTTACATCGGGGGCAACAGCTAGTATCAATTTAGTGGCATTCTCCTACGGCGAGGCATTTATCAGGGAGGGGGATGAAGTTATTGTATCGGAAATGGAACACCACTCCAACATTGTTCCCTGGCAACTTGTGTGCGACAGGAAAAGGGCAAAACTTAAAGTTCTCCCCTTCGATGACAAAGGAGAATTAATGGTTGAAAAGTTGGATGAGCTGATCACAGATAGAACCAGAATAATTGCAGTTACTCATTTATCAAATTCCTTAGGAACTGTTACTCCCGTTAAGGAAATTATTGCAAAAGCACATGCACATAATGTAAAAGTACTGGTTGATGGTGCACAAGGGGTTAAGCATGGCATAGTTGATGTTCAGGATATGGATGCCGATTTTTACGTTTTCTCTGGCCATAAGATTTATGGGCCTACTGGAATTGGAGTGCTCTATGGCAAAGAAGAACTTCTTGAAACGCTACCACCCTGGCAAGGTGGAGGAGATATGATTGCCACTGTTACCTTTGAGAAAACCCTATTCAACGATTTACCCTTTAAATTTGAAGCTGGAACTGCAAACTATATTGGCGCAGCAGCTTTGGCAACTGCACTTAAATACTATCAATCCATTGGTATTGAAGCTGCAACCAATTACGAAACTGAACTACTTGAACATGCCACTAATAGTTTAATGTCTATTGAAGGTGTTAAAATTATTGGCACTGCCAAGCATAAAGCATCCATCATTTCATTCCTCATCAACGATATTCACCCCTACGATACGGGAATGATCCTCGATAAGATGGGTATTGCTGTTCGCACAGGAACTCACTGTACCGAACCAGTAATGGCTCACTTTGGAATCGATGGCACGGTAAGGGCATCGCTAGCCTTTTACAACTCCAAGGAGGAAATTGCTAAACTTATTGAGGGGATTAAACGTGTAAAGATGATGTTTGGGTAATATTTCTATACCATGCCTGAAACAGTGAAACCCATCACCAGCACATCATCGAACTGCTGATTTTTTCCCTTCCATTCTTCAAACTTTTCAGCAAGAATATCTTTCTGCTCGCTCATGGGCAATTTTTGTACATCAAGCATTAGTGATTGTAAGTTCTGTCTTTTAAACTTTTTATAATCGTCACCACCAAACTGATCGTAGTAGCCATCGGTAAATAAGTAAATATACTCCGAACCATCTATTTCAATTTCATGATTAGTGTAGCACTCCTTTTCCACAGGGAATACCCCAATTGGCATTTTATCCGCGGTATACTCTTTTATTTCGTTATTTTTAATAATGATTAGAGGGATGAATGCCCCTGCATATTGTATTTTTTTCTTTTTTCGATCTACAATGCACATCGACATATCCATACCATCGCGTGCATCGTTGGGGTTATTGGTCTGCCTTAGAGTTAATTTAATACTGGCACGAAGATGATTTAAAAGCGATGCAGAATCGAAAACACCCTCCTTTACTACTTCATTAAGAAGGGAAATGCCAAGGATACTCATAAAAGCACCCGAAATACCATGTCCAGTGCAATCGGCTATTGCAATTAAAGTGTAATTATCAATTGTTTTTACCCAGTAAAAATCGCCACTAACAATGTTTTTTGGGAGGTAAAGGATGAAGTGATCTCCCAACTCTTTTGAAATGAAATCTTTTGGGGGGAGTAATGCCGTTTGTATACGCTGAGCATACTCAATGCTGTCCGTTATTTCCTTGTTCTGCTTTAGCAGCTGATCGCGTTGACTTTCAATCTCCTCGTTGCGTAAATCTAATTCCTTATTCTTTAGCTCAATAACCTGATTCTTTGAAACTATTTGCTGATTCACCCTACGCTTATCGATGTATGCGTAAACAACCAATGCAATAATAATTATTAAAGCCATCACTCCGCCCAAAAGTGAACGCAACAGCGTTCTCTGATGGCTCAGGTC
>Ga0334889_1002575_pt1 | contig 20198 bp, 16 predicted proteins | sample GraSluR1_MG_2_FD_207222 | JGI IMG/M metagenome (GOLD analysis project Ga0334889, IMG submission 207222) | Sludge microbial communities from methane-producing bioreactor in Wageningen University, Netherlands - Granular Sludge_8_08-R1 | ecosystem: Engineered > Bioreactor > Anaerobic > Unclassified... | reverse complement strand
GCCGCCGCGCTGTGCCATGAACTTCTCGTAGAGGATGCGTTCGTGCGCTGCGTGCTGGTCGATGAGGAAGACGCCTTCCGGCCCTTCGGCTACGATGTACATCGCTCCGACCTGGCCGACGACACGCAGAGGCGGCAGCTTGCGCGTCTGCTCCGAGAGGACGGCATGCGAAGCCCCTGCCGACGCGTCGTCCTGCTCAGCCGCCGATGTCGCGGCCGGAGTCGCCACGGCCTCATGGTCGTCGCTCGCCTGCGAGGCCCAGCCCGCGCCGCTCTCCAGGGCCGGATCAGGGGCGAGCGTTCCTTCTGCGGACGGAACGCCCGCAGCGAGCGTGAAGCTGCGCTGGCTGTCGCCCGCCTCGATGATGCTGCGCCGGCGCGCGGACCAGGCGTCGATGGCGTCGCGGCCGGAAGACGGCAGGTCCATGTCGGGGATGGGCGCGTGTTGGACGACAGCGCGGCGCACCGCTTTCTGCACCGCGCTGAACACGCTCCTTTCGTGGACGAAGCGCACTTGCGTCTTCTGCGGATGCACGTTCACGTCGACCTGTCCCGGGTCGAGTTCGACAAAGACCACAGCCAGAGGATAGCGGCCCACGGGCAGCAGCGTATGGTAGGCTTGCACCACAGCGAAGGTCAGCCCGCGGTCTTCCACATAGCGCCGGTTTACAAAGAGGTCGATGCCGGTGCGATTGGCGCGCGTCAACGTAGGCAGGCTGGCATAGCCGAAGGCGCGGATCGCAGTCTCCGGTGCGTCCTTCGCGGGGCTTTCCGGCATGAACGCCACTTCTTCCGCCAGGCCGGCGGGAGTGTGCGTCTGCGCCGCCGCCGCGGGCGGGCCGAAGGGGATCATTTGCCGCGCTGTATCCAGGCCGTACACCTGCACGATGACGTCGAAGAGGTCGCCGCTGCCGGTGGTGCGGAAGGTCTCGCGGCCCTCGTTGACAAGCACGAAGCGGCAGGCCGGGTAAGCCAGGGCATAGCATTGGACGATAGCCGCAATACGCCCGGCTTCGGTGGCCGTGGTGCGCAGAAACTTGCGGCGGGCGGGCACGTTGTGAAAGAGATGCTCGACTGTGACGACCGTCCCCACCGGCGCGCCCGCCCTGCCTTGCTCGACGAGTTCGCCTCCTTCCAGCCGCAGTTGCACCGCGATCTCCGCCTCTGCGTGGCGCGAGGTGAGGGTAACGTTGGAGACGGCGGCGATGCTGTAGAGCGCTTCGCCGCGGAAGCCGAGCGTCTCGATGCGGTCCAGGTCTTCGGCCGCGTTCAGCTTGCTGGTGGCGTGGCGCTGGAAGGCGAGCGGCGCTTCGGCAGCGGGGATGCCGTGGCCGTTGTCGCTCACGCGCAGCAGGCGCTGGCCGCCCTCGCGCACCTCAATGCGGATTTCGCTTGCACCGGCGTCGAGGCTGTTCTCGATCAGTTCTTTGGCAATATTGGCGGGCCGTTCGACGACCTCGCCGGCGGCGATCTTGGCCGCGACGTCGGGCGGCAGGACATGGATGATCATGCCGGCTAGTATAGCACCGCGCTCGGGCGCAACCAACTGCCGCCAAAAACCGGCCGGATGCGCGCAAGCGCTCGCCTTGTTAGGTCGACGGGGGGCGAAGACGGCAAGCGCCACGCTCGCACGGTTCACGCCGCAACGGCTTGGCGTCTACACAGCCGGCGCGGTGGAAGGACTCCAGAGAGGGCGCGATTCCGGAGTTTTCGCATGAAGCAGCAAGTTCGGCATCCTTGCCGGATCTCTACTTGTGGTACACAATCCTACAGAGCACGCATGAAGGCGCCGTGTAACTAAGGTTTGCCCTAACAGTGGATCACCATGTTCCAACATCCGTTCTTTGATCTCCAGCTCCACGACGACGCCGAATTGTCGGTGATAATGGGCAGTACACTCGTGGAGCGCACCACCTTGCACGAATGGCCCCTCTCCTGCGTCCAACGCATCCGCACAGAAGACGGCCGCAGCCGCATTTACAAGGTGCAAGCCCCACCCACGGTCGAGCCCCTTTTCTATGCGCGGGCCCGATCACCGCTGCTGGCGGAGGCGCAGGTAGTAGAGCAGGCCGGAGCGCCGCCAGCCTTGCTCCTCGAGGCGTTGACCAGCCCGCGGCTGGCCGACCTCAAGCCCAGCCCGGTTGAAGCCCTGGCCATGGCGCATGCCGTGACGGAGCAGATTACCCGTATCGAAGGGGAACTCCCGGCCATAGCCGATATCCGCACGGAGGCGAAGTGGTCTAGCTTCGTCACCGCTCTCCGAGACGATCTGACTTCACTGGTTGGCGGCGGCGCATTTCAGCACGTCGACGGCCCACTGATCGACCGCCTGCTGCACCACGCCACAGCGCCAACTATCTTCGCCGCTCTTCGTTCCCAGTCGGGCTATGTGCATCTCGATCTGAAAAGCGACAACGTGTTCGTGCTGCCCGGCGGCTACCGGGTGATTGATTGGCAACGTCCCATCTGGGGACCGATCGCGCTCGACTTGGCATCCCTGATCGAGTCGTTGGGGCTGGACCCGCGCCCCCATGTGATGAAGGGCGTGACGCCTATGCTTGCTCTGCTGCGCATCGCATGGATGGCGCAATGCGCCCGCCATTGGTTCCCGCCGGGAGTCGCCCTCTACGATGCGTCGATTGCGCGCCTGGCGGCACAGATTGAGGCATAGAGCAGTTAGCGCCGCGCCCAGGCGCAGCTAACCGCCGCTGAAAAGCGGCGGGCTGTGTGATTCGCTTGCCTAGATCGACGGGGGCGTTAGGCGGATTCGCGCACGACGAGTTCGGTCGGCAAAACGATCAACTGCGGCGGGGCGTCGCCGTTGTCCTTGAGGCGGGCCAGCAGCAATTGCACTGTACGCTGGCCGACTTCGTAGGCCGGCTGCGCCACCGCTGAGATCGCCGGCGAGGTGAGGGCGAAGACAGCCAGGTCGTCGAACACGACCAGCGCCACGTCGTCGGGGATGTTCAGGCCGGCTTGGCGGATGGCCTGCATCGCCACGATGCCGAACTGGTTGTTGATCGTGAAGATGGCGGTTGGGCGAGGACGCCTGGCCAGAAGCGTCTCCACCATGGCAGGCATGGTCTCCGGCGCGAAGGCGGGCGATGTACTCATTAGATGCGGATCACAGGGGATGCCGGCATCTTCCAGGGCGCGGCAGTAGCCGGCGATGCGCTGGTCTTCCGATGAAATGCCGATCTGCCAACCCACCAAGCCGATACGCTGGTGGCCGCGCTGCGTAAGCAACTTGACGGCCTGGTACGCGCCGCCTTCGTTATCCACCACCACGGCGTCGGACCGTAGATCGGGCAAATAGCGGTCCACCTGGATCATGGGGATGCGCGCGGCGAGGCTGCGAATGAACTCGGTGTTGTGGCCGGTGGGACCGAAGATGATGCCGTCCACCTGTTTGTCGTGCAGCATCTGCAACTGGTGAAGCTCGGTTTCCGGATTCTCATTGCTGACACAGAGGATCAGGCTGTAGCCGCAAGCTGTCGCCTCGCTTTCCGCCCCTTTCACCACCATGCTGTAGAAAGGGTTGGTGATGTCGTTGATCACGACCCCAATCGTAAACGTCTTGCTCATCTTTAGCCCGCGGGCGATGAGGCTTGGGCGATAGCCCAGTTGAGCAATGGCGCGTTCGACTGCGGCGCGCTTGGCGTCGCTGACGGGTGCATTGCCTGTCAGCACGCGTGACACCGTGCTGACGGAGGTGCCCGCGGCTCGGGCAATGTCTTGGATTGTGGCTTTTTTCTTGGCCATGCTTGTCATCTACATGGGTGAATGGGTGAATGGGTGAATGGGTGAATGGGTGAATGGGTGGGCAGATAAACGTTCGCTTTGTTCAGCGCTTTGTTCCACTCGAACCGGCTATCCCTTACTGTAGCGCAACAAGCCCAAGATAGATAAATCGGCTTAGGCCGAAGGGCCGCGGCGCCGGATCATGGCGTGAATTTGCAGTGAATTTTCGACGAATTCTCAGCTTACCTATTGACAGCGCTGCTAAAATATGCTATTGTGAAATCGATTTCACCCGTTGGGTATACCCCCGGCTACATGCGCTCGACGCCATCGATTAACTGCCTCCTTCGATGCTTTGAGCCGAATAACCGTTTGTCGAAAAATCTCATCTGGATTGGAAAGGAGCGTGCCGAGAACCTTTTGCCCCATGCGGTCAGTCGCATTACGTTACTCCACTCCCTGTTTTGTTGATCCCACAAAGGAGATTAAATCGTGAGAACCACAGCCGTTTCTCGACGCACATTTTTGAAGTTTGGCGCGGGCGCGCTTGGCGTAACCGCTCTGGCTGCGTGCGCCCCGGTAGGCGCGCCTGCTGCTGCGCCGGCGGGCGGCGAAGCCGCACCGGCCGCTGCCGAGTCTGTGACTCTTTCGTTCTGGTCGGAAGGGGCCGCCGAGTGGGCGGAGCAGATGAATGCGCAGTACATGGAGGCGAACCCGAATGTCAATATCGAGTTCGTCACCTTCCAGTGGGGCGAGATGACGCCCAAGCTAATGACGGCCAGCGCGGGCGGTACGGCGCCGAACATCACGCGCCAGGATCGCTTCCGTATGGCCGGCTGGGCAGGCCGCGGCGGCGCTGAGCCGCTGGACAGCTTCGTCGACCAGTATGGCATCAATGCCGAGGACTACTGGCCCGCAACCTGGGCGGAAGGCGTCTGGCAGGGAACCGTTTACTCCATCCCGTTCTACACGGATGGCCGTTTCGTCTTCTGGAACAAGGACATTTTCGCCGAAGAGGGTTTGGATCCGGATACGCCGCCGCCTACGCAGGACTGGGAAGCGATGATCGACATGGCTGCGCGGCTGACCAAGACGGCGGACGACGGCGCCGTCGACATCATGGGCTTTGTGCCCAGCCAGATGCTCGGCTACGGCAACGGCGGCGATTATGTGTATGCCTGGGCCAATGGCGGCGAGTTCATGAAGGACGACCGCACTGCATGGCTGGACAACCCCAAGCTGGTCGAGACTTTACAGTGGCAAGCGGACGTGATCGAGGCCGTGGGCGGCATGGATAAGGCGGCGGAGTACAGCGCCGGCTGGCCGACCATCGCCGGCTTCTCGCCCTTTGGCGCCGGCAATTTGGCGATGATGGTGAGCGGCGACTGGGTACTCATGGACATCTCCAGATACTATGAAGGCATGAACTTCGGCATGGCGCCGTGGCACATGCGCGGCAGCGACACGGATGTGACCGGCTTTGCGGGCGGCTTCTGCTTGGCCGTGCCTGCCGGCGCTCCCGACTTGGATGCGACTTTCGCCTTCCTCAACGTCCTGGCCAGCCGCGATTCGCAGGTGCTCCAGGCCGTGTTGGGCCAGTCGATCCCGTGCCTGAAGGAAGCGGCGTTGAGCGACGAGGTCGTCAACAGCTCGCCCTATCCGGAGCTGCGGCGCATGGCGAACGAGTCGATGGAATATGCGAACTTCCGCCCGATTACGCCGGTCGGCCAGTTGATCCAGGACCTGTGGACCTTCCCGGGCACCGGTCGCGACTGGGTGCTATACGGGCAGAAGACGCCTGAGCAGGCGTGTGCGGACATGCAGGCGCAGGTTCAGCAGCAGTTGGACGAATTCTGGGCCTCCGTCTAGGTCCGGTCTTTGGGGGGCAGGACGCTCCGCACGAACCGGACAGCGGCTAGAGTCCAGGGAGGTGCGGTGCGTTCCGGCCCATTTGAGAATGTCGGCGCAGGCCGGCAAGCTTGCCGGCCTGCGCCGACATAAATGGGGGCATTGAACGAACCGATGGTCAAACCAAGTTTCTTCAAAGGAATGCGGGGGCGAGATACGCTGTGGTTCTACATCTTTATCTCGCCGTGGCTGGCGGGCTTTCTGCTGCTGTATTTCGGTCCCATGATTGCTTCGTTGATCCTCAGTCTGACCAATTACTCGGTTCTGCTTCCGACGAAGTTTGTGGGACTGTATAACTTTGAGCAGATGCTCAAAGATCAATTGCTGACGATATCGATCTGGAACACCGTCTACTACGCAGGGTTATCCGTGCCGCTGGGCACGGTGATTGCGCTGCTGCTGGCAGTGTTCCTGAATCGCGAGGATATCTGGGGCCGTTCCTTTTTCCGCTCGGCTTACTATATCCCGTCCATCATGCCGATCGTGGCGGTGTCGATCCTCTGGATCTGGCTGCTGCAGCCGAGGTACGGCTTGATCAATTCGTTCCTCAACCTGCTATCCATTCGCGGCCCGAATTGGCTGGGCGACCCGGCTTGGGCGAAGACCGGCTTGGTGCTCATGAGTCTGACGGGCATCGGCACCAGCTTCGTGATTTTCCTGGCCGCGCTGCAAGGGGTGCCGCGGCATCTGTACGAGGCGGCGGAGCTGGACGGGGCCAATGCGGTGCAGAAGTTCTTCAACGTGACGGTCCCGATGATCTCCCCGTCCATCTTCTTTGTGGTCGTGATCGGCTTCATCAACAGCTTCCAGGTCTTTACGCAAGCCTACATCATGACGGAAGGCGGGCCGGCGGACTCGACGCTCTTCTACGTGCTCTATCTCTATCGCCAGGCCTTTAACTACTTCAAGATGGGCTATGCATCGGCCATGGCGTGGTTCCTCTTTATCGTGATCGTGATCCTTACGTATATCCAGTTCCGGTTGAGTTCGAGGTGGGTGCATTATGGAAGCTAATCGCACGGCGGACGTCCAATCGAATGTGGCCGGGCGGGAACAGCGTTCGCAGTTCAACGCCTACCGCGCGCTGCGTCTGCTGGAAACGAGTCTGGTGCATGTCATCCTGGTGATCGGCGCGCTGGCCTTTATCTTCCCGTTCTATTGGCTGATCATTACGTCGATCAAATCCAACTCGGAACTGTTCATCTGGCCGCCCACGCTGATCCCGCGCACGGTCGAGTTGTTCCACTATGGCGATGCGCTCCAGGAAGTGCCGATTTTGCGCTATATGGGCAATTCGACATACCTGACGGTCCTCAATTTGATCGGCGTGCTGATTTCGTCCTCGCTGGTGGCCTTCGGCTTCACGCGCTACCAAGCGCCGGGCAGTCGCATCCTTTTTGCGGCCTTGCTGGCGACGATGATGCTGCCCCACCATGTGACCATGATCCCGCTCTTTCTCGTCTTCCGCGCGCTCGGCTGGGTCGATACCTTCCGCCCGTTGTGGGTTCCGGCGTTTCTGGGTAATGCGTTCTTCATTTTCTTGCTGCGCCAGTTCTTCGTCAGTATTCCCAGCGAATTGTTCGACGCGGCGCGCATCGACGGCAGTTCGGAGTTCGGCCAGTATTGGCGCATCATGTTGCCGCTTTCTAAGCCGGCGCTGACGACCGTCGCCATTTTCCAGTTCCAATGGACGTGGAACGACTTCCTCAACCCCCTGATCTACATCAATTCACAGTCAAAGAAGACGATTGCTCTGGGCTTGCAGGACTTCTATAAGTCGCAGACCACGGTCGAATGGCAGCAGTTGATGGCCGCCTCCGTGCTGATGGTCGCGCCCGTTGTGCTCGTCTTTTTCTTCCTTCAACGCTATTTCATTGAAGGAATCGCACTCACCGGCTTGAAAGGATAGCGTACACAACATGACGAAGCCTGTCGTACACATGATTGGGCAGGGCCACATCGATCCCGTCTGGCTCTGGCCGTGGACGGAAGGCCGCGCCGAGACGATGGCTACCAGTAAGTCCGCGGTGGATCGGCTCAACGAATATCCCGACTTCCAGTTCTCACGCGGCGAGTCGCAGATCTACCAGTGGATCCAGGAGGAGGACCCGGCGCTCTTTGCGCAGATCCTGGAGTTCATCCGCCAGGGGCGCTGGCATGTAGTCAACGGCATGGTGATCCAGCCGGATATGAACCTGCCGCATGGGGAATCCTTTGTCCGGCAGGTGTTGCTGGGCAAGGCGTATATGCAAGAACACCTGGGCGTGGAACCGCGCGTCGCCTATTGCGTGGACAGCTTCGGCCACGCCGGCACGCTGCCCCAAATCTTCAGCAAATGCGGGCTGGACTACTACGTCTTTATGCGGCCCGGCCCGCACGAAAAGGAACTGCCCACGCAAGCCTTCTGGTGGGAGGCGCCGGACGGAAGCCGCGTGCTCACCTTCCGCATCACCGGCTCGTATGCCAGCCGGGCGACGGTGCACGAGCCGCAGATCGAGACGGCGCTGTCCGCCAAGCCGGAGTCAGTCGAGCACACGATGTGCTTCTTCGGCGTCGGCAACCACGGCGGCGGCCCCACCAAGGTGCAGATCGAAGATATCCAGTCCATCGCCGCCAGGCGCGAAGACCTCGACGTGCGCTTCAGCACGCCGCAGGCCTATTTCGACGCGATTGAGCCGCACGGCGCTACGCTGCCGACCGTCGCCGACGAACTCCAGTACCATGCGGTGGGTTGCTATTCGGTCATCAGCGCGCTGAAGCGCAATCTGCGCAAGGCGGAGAGCAACGTCCTGCTGGCGGAGCGCATGGCGTCGTTGGCGCAGATCTGGGCGGGCCAGGCTGTCCCGAAGGAGCGCCTGACGTCGCTGTGGCACCGGCTCTGCTTCAACCAGTTCCACGACACCCTCGGCGGCTCGTCGATCAAAGAGGCCGAGGATGAGGCGATTACGGTGCTCGGCAATGTGGCGGTGGAGGCCTATGAGATCGCGGATACCGCCGGCCGCGCCATTGTATCGCGGCTCGACACCTCCGGTTCGGGCGGCGTCGTAGGCGTCTTCAACCCCTTCGGTCAGCCTTTTGAGGATTATGTCGAGTACGAACCGTGGACGGATGGAGAAAGCTGGGAAGACGGCAAGTGGGGCTTGACCGACGAAAATGGCGAGGCGGTCCCGTACCAGATTATCGAGTCGCACGAGGCGTTGAGCCGCGAGGGGCGCGGCCCGCGACGCCTGGTCTTCCCTGTGAAGATTCCGGCCATGGGTTATCGCCTCTATCGTTTCCAGCCGAACCTGCCGCAAGAGCCCAGCACGGGCGAGGCGCGCGCAGGGGCGCTGCAACTGGAGAACGATCTGTTCACGCTGCGCGTCGACGCGCAGACAGGCGCCATCGTCTCGTGCATCGACAAGGCGACCAAGGTCGAGTTTGTCGGGCCGGAGGGCTGGAACCTGGGCCAAGTGCTGGAGGATAAGAGCGATACGTGGTCGCACCGCATCCAGTCCTTCGACGACGTGATCGGCCAGTTCGGCGACGCGCAGGTGAGCGTCTATGAGCGCGGCCCGCTACAGGCGTCGCTGTTGGCGGAGCGCAGCTACGAAGGCAGCACATGGCTGCAGCAGATCACCGTGCGGCACGGTTCGCCGGACATTCTGATCCGCAACTGGCTGGTGTGGCAGGGGCAGTGGCGTATGATCAAACTGGCCTTTGACGTGGCTGCGGATTCGCCGCAGGCCGCGCACGACGTGCCCTTCGGCTGGCTGCACCGCCCCACGAACGGCCACGAGGCTGCGACGCATATGTGGATGGATGTCACCGGCTCGTCCCGCTCGCACCCGGAGCAGAGGATCGGCGCGGCGTTGCTGAACGACGGCAAGTACGGCTGCGATGTGCGCGACAGCATGATGCGCCTGACCGTGTTGCGCTGCCCGCCTTATGCCTACCACGAACCACACCCGATCGGCTTCAAGCAGCGCTACGACTGGATCGACCAGGGCTACCAGGAATTCACCGTGGCGATGCGCCCGCACATCGGCGACTGGCGCGACAGCGGCGTTGTCCAGGCCGCGCGCCAACTCAACGTGCCGCTTCCGCTCATTACCATGCACTGCAAGCCGGGAGAGAAACGGCCACAGGCGTCGCTTCGCCGGAGATGGAAGTCACGGCGCTGAAGCCGGCGGAAGACGGTAACGGCTATATCGTGCGCGTGGCGGACCGGCATGGCCGCGGCGGGGCGGGCGACCTGTCCTGGCTGGACGGCGAGACGTTCCCCATCTCCCTGGCGCCGTTCGAGGTCTCCACGTATCGCCTGGCGAATGATGCGGGCGGTTGGCGGATGACGGCGTGCGATATGCTCGAACGACCGCTCTAACTAGATCGGAAGACAATCATGATGCGCAGGGACGTGGTCTTCAGCGCCATTAACCGGACGGGCCCGCCTTACGTGCCCATCTACTTCTTTAACCAAGATTTCGACCAGTCGGATATCGTCGCGTTCGATGTGCAACACCACTTCCAAGGCCCGAATCGGGATCAGTCCGAATGGGGCTTTACGTGGGAACGCCTCGACGAGACGATGGGGCAGCCGCGCTCCTATCTGCTGGAGTCTTGGGAAGATCTGCCGTCCCTGCGCATCCCCGATCCGCATGCAGAACAGCGTTTCGACGGGGTGCAGGAATTCGCGCAGCAGTATGCCGACCGCTATCGCCTGGCGAGCCTCGGCCTGAGCGGATTCACGACCATGTGGTGCCTGCGCGGCTTCGAGCAGTTAATGACCGACATCGCGCTTGCGCCGGAGCGCGTGGAGGCGTTAGCGGACGTCGCCTTCGGCTTCGAAGAGGCGGTAATGACCGAGCTGCCCCAGCGCGGCTTCGACGGCGTGGCCTACTTCGACGACTGGGGCACGCAGAAGCGGCTGCTCGTGTCGCCGCAGATTTGGCGCGAGCGCTTCAAGCCGCGCTACGCACACCAGTTCGATCTGGCGCATCGCCTGGGGCTGCATGTATACTTCCACAGTTGCGGGCAGATCCTGGAGATCGTGCCGGATCTGATCGAGGCCGGGGTGGATATTCTCAACATCTCGCAGCCGAACCTGTACGATATCCCCGCATTGGCGCAACGCTTCCGCGATCAGGTCTGCTTCATCCTGCCGGTGAGCTATCAGACGACCTCTCTGTCGGGCACGCGCGCCGAGATCTTCGCCGACGTGCAGCAGTTGATGGAGAGCTTCGACCCGCGCAGCGGCGGGCTGATCGGCTATGTGGAAGAATATCATTCGATGGGCATGTCTCAGGCCAACTACCGAGCCTGCATCGAGGCGTTCCAGTCGCTGGGCGGCTATGAGCAATGGCGCCGTGAGCAAGCCTCTGCCGGCGGTTAGCCTACGGGCTTAGGCCGCTTGATCATCCTTCCTGCAAGAAGATAGGTTTTGTCGATGCATCGTTCATTGCAAACTCTACGGGAGAGGTATCCCGAACTGGCGCAGTGCGTGCCGTCGATTGAGGAGGCTTACGCGCTGCTCCACGCCGCCTATGCGGCGGGCAACAAGGTGTTGATCTGCGGCAACGGCGGCAGCGCGGCCGACTGCGAGCACATCGTCGGCGAGTTAATGAAAGGCTACCTAGCCAAACGACCGCTCCCGGACGGCGACCGGCGCCGCCTAACCGATGCATTCGGGCAGGCCGGGCATGAACTGGCAGACCGTCTGCAAGGGGCGCTGCCCACCATCTCACTGCCCAGCCAGGTCTCGCTCATCACCGCGTACGCCAATGACGTCGCGCCGGAGATGATCTTCGCCCAGCAGGTCTATGGGTACGGCAAAGAAGGCGACGTCCTGATCGGCATCAGCACCTCCGGCAATTCCGCCAACGTCGTGCATGCGGCCGAGGTGGCGCGCGCCTTTGGCCTGTCCGCCATCGGCTTCACCGGCGCAGACGGCGGCAAGCTCGCCGCGGTCTGCGATGTGACGATTGGCGTGCCCTATCGGCATACGGCCGAGATCCAGGAGCGGCATCTTCCCATCTACCATGTGTTATGTGAAATGCTCGAGGAAGCCTTTTTCGCATGACGAGACTCCTGGGCGGCATAGATATCGGCGGAACCAAGTGCGCCGTAGCCCTGGGCGAACTCCACGGCGCGGAGATTCGCATCGTCGGCAAGCGCGCGTTTGCGACAGGCGCGCCCGACGAGACGATCGCCAACTGTGTTGGGCACTTGGACGCGCTGGCGGCGGAGCAGGGGAACGGCGCGCCGGCTGCTATCGGGATTAGCTGCGGCGGGCCGCTCGACAGCGGTCTGGGGCTGATCCTGTCTCCGCCGAATCTGCCGGGCTGGGAGCGCTTCGACGTGGTGACGCCTGTTCAGGAGCGCTTTCAAGCGCCTGTGGCGTTGCAGAACGATGCCAACGCCGGCGCGCTGGCTGAGTGGAAGTGGGGCGCGGGCAGAGGATGCACAGACTTCATCTTCCTCACCTTCGGCACCGGCATGGGCGCGGGCCTAATCCTGAACGGCCGGCTCTATTCCGGCGCCAACGGCATGGCCGGCGAGGTCGGGCATGTGCGTCTGGAGCACGACGGGCCAATCGGCTACGGCAAGGCGGGGTCGTTCGAGGGATTCTGCAGCGGCGGCGGCATCGCCCTGTTGGCGCGCGCAGTTGTGGAACAGCGCTTGGCCGAGGGCAAGCCGGGGCCGTCCTTCTGCCCAACATCGGCCGATCTGCCCAAAGTGACGGCCGAGACGGTGGGAATCGCGGCGCAGCAGGGCGATCCGGTGGCGCTGGACATCTACGCGACGGTCGGGCGCCAGTTGGGCCGCGGGTTGGCGATTCTGGTGGATATCCTCAACCCGCAGAAGATCGTCATGGGCAGCATATATGTACGCCAGCAGGCCGTCCTGCGCGACGCCATGCTGGAGACGCTGCATCAGGAAGCGCTGCCCAAATCGCTGGCCGCGTGCGAGATTGTGCCGGCAGAGCTGGCGGAGAACGTAGGCGATTACGCCAGCCTATCGGTCGCCTATGAACTGCTCGCAGGCTAGGGTATAATCACCATTTGGCGAACAATTGAATAGGGCTTGTGTCTCGCAAAGAACAGGAGCGCGGCACAAAACATACATGAGGCGGCCTAGGGGAGCAATGACCTAGCCGCCGCCGAGCGCGGGCACGAAGTGGATCTCGCTGGGCGCGGCAAGACGCTGGCGCAGGCCGCGTCGCGTGATCACGCCGTTGACCGCCACCGAGATGTAGGGGCGGATGCGTCCCTCTTCACAGAGCCGCGCTTCGATGCCGGGGTAGAGACGCTCCAGGCGAGCGATGACTTCGCCCACCGTGTTGCCTGCTACCCGAACAGTCTCCGCACCCTCGGTCAGATCGCGGTGCAGCGCGGGGATCCAGACTTCGTGCTCGACGTCCGGCATGTCCCCTGCCTTCAGCTAGGCGCGTACGGACTGCATGTCGGCGCTGTCAGCCGTGTCGAGCACGGCGCGGATGATCTTGTCGTAGCCGGTGCAACGGCAGAGGTTGCCGGCCAGCCAATGCCGCACTTCTTCCTCCGTAGGGTCGGGGTTGTTGTCGAGCAGCGCCTTGGCCGAGACGATGAAGCCCGGCGTGCAGATGCCGCATTGCAACGCGGCGTGTTCGAGGAACTTCTGCTGTAACGGGTGCAGGCGGTCCTTGAGCGCGATCCCCTCGATGGTCGTGATCTCGGCGCCGTCGGCCTCCACCGCCAGGACAAGACAGGAGTTGACCAGCACGCCGTTGAGGATGACGTTGCATGCGCCGCAGTTGCCGTTGTTGCACCCTTCTTTGGCGCCGGTCAATTGCAGCGTGTCGCGCAGGACCTCGAGCAAACTCTGGCGCGGCTCGCACAGGAATTCCCGTTCTTCTCCGTTGATGCTGGCCTGGACGCGTACGCTTTCCGACATTCGCTTGCCTCTCTGGTTGGTTTGCCTTTCGATTCTGGCCTAGGCTGCTTGGGCGCGGGCGATGGCCGCACGCAATGCGCGGCGGGTCAGCACCGCGGAAAGGTGTTTTCGGAACTCGGCGGTCCCGCGCATGTCCGTGATGGGGCGGGCGGCCTCTTGGGCTAGCGCAGCCGCTCTCTCCACGGCCGCGTCATCCGCAGGCAGTCCCGCCAGCGCGTCGCCCGCAGCGGCGACGAGGAGCGGCGTCGGCGCAACCGCGCCCAGGGCAACGCGCGCCGACCGGATCGTGCGGCGGGTCTCATCCAGCACGACCGAGGCGCCTGCGCCGACCACGGCGATGTCCATCTCGTTGCGCGGCGTAAAGCGCAAATAAGCTGCGCCGAAGCCCGGTTCGGGCGCGGGCAGGAGAATGCTGACGAGGAACTCGCCGGGTTGCAGAACGGTTCTGCCCGGCCCGGCGAAGAAGTCCTCTGCGGCGACTTCGCGCCGCCCGTGCGGCCCGGCGATGATACAAGTCGCGGCGTGCACGATCAGCGCAGGCGCGGAGTCGGCGGCAGGCGAGGCGTTGCAGATGTTCCCGCCGATGCTGGCGCGCCCCTGGATCTGGATGCCGCCGATCAGGCGGGCGGCGTCGATCAGGCCGGGGTAGGCCGCGGCCACGGCTGTGTCGCCGTAGATGCGGTAGCATGGGACGGCCGCGCCCAGCCGCAGCCCGGCTTGCGGCGAGTAGGCCAGCTCCGCCGTTTCGGCCAGCGCCTTGATGTCGACGACGACCTGGACCTGGCGGCGGCTCTCGCGCAGCGCCACGATCAGGTCAGTGCCGCCGCTGAGGACGCGCGCCTGGTCGCCATGCCGGGCAAGGATCGACACTGCTTCATCTACGGTAGTTGGCCGCACATAGTCAAATGCCTGCAAGGTGTTCCTCCTCCGATCCTCTCGCCTTGCCGTCTGACCGGCAGGGCGCGGGCGTGTGGCAACCGTATCGGGCTTCGAGCAATTCGCAAGTCTACAGCACGTTCGCCGGATGGTCAAAGGGCGGAAATGGCAAAGATTGGAACAGACGGCGTGCTGCTGTATGATTGAACGCAAGCATCCGCTTTTCTCTTCAGGCCGGCGCGCCCCATCCGATCACGCTTTACGCCATGACACTTTTGTATCTAGCCCTCGCCTATCTGGCAGGCATCGCGCTGGGACAGGCCGCGTGGAACATGGGGCTGATCGCCTGCGCCTTTCCGAGCCGGTGGTGGGCGCTGTTCCTCCTGGCGCTGCCCGTTACGCCTCTGCTCAACCGCCTGCTGCCGGAACCGCAAGAGTCCGCGCCGTTGCGCTGGCCGCGCAGCGCAGGCTTCAGGCCGCCGCGCCGCGGCCTCAGCCCCGCGGTGTGGGCGGGCATCGCGCTATGCTTGGCCGGCGGCTTCTGGCGCTACGCCGCGCAGCCGCTGTATCCCTGCCTAACGCCCGCAGACCTGGCCTACTGGAATGCGCCCGACGGCGAGGCGCGCGAGGTCGTCGTCGAAGGCTATGTGTGGAGCTATCCCTCGGTGCGCGATGCCGTTCAAGAACTGGACATCGCCGCGCAACGGCTGTGGCTTGACGGCGATGCGCATGATGTGAGCGGCGTTGCCCGGCTGACCACGCGCACGGCCGCGACCTATCGCTACGGGCAGCCGGTGCGGGTGCGCGGCCTCCTGGCTGCTCCCTATGCCGGGGAGGACGGGGCTTATCGGGACTATCTGGCGCGCCGCGGCATCCGCAGCCAGTTGGCGCGGGCGGGCGTGGAGGCGCTGGACGGCCCGCCGCGCGGCATGCGGCTGCTGCGTGCGCTGTATAGCCTGCGCGCCAGGGGAGAGGCCGCGGTCAACCGGCTGCTGCCGGAACCGTACGCCGCGCTCGCCAACGGCATGTTGCTTGGCATCGAAGCGGGCATCCCCAACGAGGTGATGGAGCGCTTCAACGCTACTGGAACCAGCCATGTGATCGTGATCTCCGGCAGTAACGTGGCGCTGATCGCAGGCGTATTGGCCGGTCTATTTGGCCGCATTTTGGGCAAGCGACGGGCGCTCATCCCCGTACTGGCCGGCATCGCGGCGTATGCACTGCTGGTTGGCGGCGACATGGCGGTGCTGCGCGCGGCGTTAATGGGCGGGCTGGCGGCGACTGCTGTCTGGCTAGGGCGGCGCAATACCGGCTTGATCAGCCTGGCCGCGGCCGCCTGGCTGCTGACCGTCGTCAACCCGCTGACGCTGTGGGATGTGGGTTTTCAACTGAGCGCCGGCGCCACAGCCGGGCTGATCCTATTCACAGGGCCGTTAGCGCGCCTGACCGAACGGATTTGGCCTTCCTCGCCGGGCGGCGCATCGCCATTTCTGGCCGTGACGGCCGGCGGGGCTAGCAAGCGGGGCGTGCTGCGCGGGCTGGTGGAGGACGGCGTGGTGGTGTCCGCCGCGGCGAGCCTGGCGGTGATGCCGCTAATCGCGCACATCTTTGGGCGGGTGAGCCTGCTCGGCCTGCTGGCGAACCTGTTGATCGTGCCGGTGCAGCCGCTGATCACGGTGTGGGGCAGTGCCGGCGTGTTGGCCGCGGCGTTAGGGGCGACGCTGCTCGGCCAAGCGCTACTGTGGATCGCCTGGATTGGGCTGTTCTGGACGGAGCGGGTCGTGGCGTGGACGGCGGCGCTGCCTTTCGCCAGCGTGGAAGTGGCGCACTATGGGACCGGCGCGCTGCTGGCGACCTACGCCGCGCTGTTCGGCATTCACTGGCGGCGGGCTATCGTCCAGTGGGCGGCGCGCATCTTTGGCGCGCAGACGCGGGACTGGCGGGCCGCCCTGGAGCAGCCCGTGTTGCTCGTCGTCGCCGGCGCGGCGGCGGTCTTGGTCTGGGCCGCGGCTGTGGCGCAGCCGGACGGGCGGCTGCACGTATACTTCCTCGATGTCGGGCAAGGCGATGCCATCCTCATCGAGACGCCGGGCGGCAATCAGGCGTTGATCGACGGCGGCATCAGCCCGCAGACGCTGTTGGCCGAGTTAGGCGCGGTGATGCCGTTCTGGGACCGCAGCCTCGACCTGGTGTTGCTGACGCACCCGGACGGCGACCACATGATCGGCCAGATGGCGCTGCCCAGCCGGTTCGCCATCGGCGGCGCGGTGAGCACGGCCGCGTGCCTGGGCAACGAGGCGAGCGCCGATTGGCGTGCAGCCTTGGATGCCGCCGCCGTCCCGGTCTACGAACAGGCGGCTGGCGGCTGGATTGACCTAGGCGACGGCGTTGCGTTGTGGGTGATCGGCCCGGACCCCGGCGGCTATATCGGCCCGGACCCGGAGAACGAGAACTCGCTCGTGTTGAAGCTGATCTATGGCGATTTCAGCGTTCTTCTGACCGGCGACGCCGGCCTAGCCAGCGAAGCGGACTGGCTGGCGCAGGGTGCGCCGCTGGCGTCAACCGTGCTCAAAACCGGCCATCACGGCAGCAAGACAAGCACCGGCGCCGCCTTTGTGCAGGCGGTCGACCCGCAGATCGCGGTGATTCAAGTCGGGGGCGATAACCGCTATGGCCATCCCCATGCGGAAACGCTCGAAAACCTGGGCGGGCGGCGCGTGCTGCGCACGGACGTGCACGGGCGGGTGCACATTTCTAGCGACGGGCGGCGCATGTGGGTGGAGACAGAACGCGCCGAGACGGGCATGTAGCTGTGTGCGCTTGTGCGCACTACTCGGTCCTTGCGGCTGAGCCGTCCTGCATTTCTTTGCCGCACAGGTAGCGCGGGCCGAAGTAGGGCTGATGGCGCGTCTTTAGGTCGAACACAACAGTTCGATCCCCCTCAAAGCGGGCGGAGACGGCGTAGAGTTGGCTTGGCACGGGCAGCATGAAGAGATAGCGCCCCGGCGCCGGTTGATCATAGAACCAGGTTGCGGATCTGACCGTCACGTCCTCTAACTGCACGGCATCGCCTGTTGCGCCCAATCGCTGTTGGAGAAGCGCTTTGTGGTCCTCGAACGCGGCGGCAGTAGCCGCCAGGCAGACTTCGGATTGCTCGCTCAGGTCCAGCGCGGCCACGCGGTTATCCGTCAGCACGGCGTGCACGTATTGTTGGCCCAGCGCCGGCGCCAGCGGGGGGATGAGCCATGTGGGCAGCAGATGGCGCGTGGCGGTCAGGTTCAGCGCCGCAAAAATGATGAGGGTGATGGCGAAGATGCGCAGCCGTCTGCGCCAAAAGCGAAAGACAAGGACCGTCAGGACCGTAATGATGACGAGGAAGATGAGCGCGTCGCGGTCGACGCCTATGCTCCAACGGCGGAGCCTGTCGATGCGGGTCGTGTCGGCGAGCGTGGACGCAGCGTAGAGCGTTTGCAGGCGGATGGTTTCGCGCAGCGACAGGGTGAGCAGCGCGGCGGCTGCGATCAGAGCTGCGGCGGTGACAATCGTTCCTACCAGAGAGCCGATTCTTCTGAGCATCTGGAGCCTCCCATTTCGAACCTTCGGCCCGTTCACCTGCCTTTGTCGGCCTGTGCACGCCGCCATAGTAGAGCGCGCGGGCGGGGTTGTCAAGGGCGGATCGTTCCCCGGCTCGGGCTGCGAGATCGGGCCGGTCAGGTGTACAATGCATTGTGAATGCAGCCTTCAAGAATGACTCAGGATCAGCTTGGTAAAGGGGAGGACAGATCATGGCTTATGAATGCCGTGTTGAGGAACGACCGGCGCAGTATACCGTATCGACGCTGGCGCGGACGCCGGTCGACAAACTGTCGGAATTACTTGGCGCCGCCTTCGGAGCGGTCTACGGCTATCTGATGGAATTAGGGGAACAGCCTGCCGGACCGCCGTATGTGGCGTACTACAACATGGATATGCAGGACCTAAACCTGGAGATCGGATTTCCGGTTGCCAAGTCGTTGCCGGCCAAGGGAGAGTTGCACTCCGGCCAGATCGCGGGCGGGCGCGCGGCCACGGTGCTGCACGTAGGCCCGTATGACAAGCTTCACCTAGCCTATGACGCGCTGATGAAGTGGGTGGCGGAACGGGGAGTTGAGCCCGCCGGCCCCGCCTACGAGTTCTACCTCAACGATCCGGATAGCGTTGCGCCGGAGGAGTTGCAGACACAGATCGTCTTCCCGCTGGCATAGCTGCCGTGGGGGCTGCCTGGGACGATCCGCTCAGGCGAAGTTGCATATAAGACAAGCAAGCATGCCGGAACAGGCAAGGAGGTGCGGCGAATTATGGTCGAAACGCGTGTGGTGTATCTGGAGCCGGGCAAGCTGACAATCGAACGCATGACGCTGCCGCCGTTGAAGCCGAACCAGGTGCTGATCCAGACGCACCAAGCCTCGGTGTGCGGGTCCGAACGCTATTTTTACCGCGGTATTACGGTGCGACCCCAGGATGAGGCGCGCGGCGGTCCGGAGACCAAGCTCGGCGATGCGAAATCGCACGCCTATCCGATGGGGCCTTTGGGCCATGAAGGCGGCGGCGTCATCCTGGAGATGGGCGCCGGCGTCGACCAGTACGTGGGCGGCGGCAAGGTGCGCACGGGCGACCGCGTGGGCAGCTTGATCTACCCCACGTTTTCCGACTACTGGGTGACGGACATCACCAATGTGCAACCGATCCCGGAAGGGGTTTCCTTCGAGGTCGGCTGTCTGTACGAGCCGCTGGGCTGCGCGGCGTGGGCCGCGATCCATGCCGGCGTGAAGTTGGGCGATGTCGTGGCGGTCAACGGCGCCGGCTTCGCCGGCAACATCCTACTGCAAGGCGCGCTGAAATCGGGGGCGTCCAAGGTAATTGCCGTCGACGTCGTGCCGGCCAAGCTGGAGATTGCCCGGCGGCTTGGCGCGGAGCATGTGATCAACGCCAATGAGGTCGATCCGGTCGAAGCCGTGCTGGAATTGACGCACGGCGAGGGCGTGGACGTGGCGATCGAGGCCATCGGCGGCACGGGCATCGGCATTGTGCAGGGGCTGGGCATGTTGCGCCACAATGGCCTGCTGGCGCTGTATGGCGACAACTACGCGCCGGTAAAGGAGTTTTGCTTCCACCGCTTCCACGAAGACGGCATCGAGGTGCGCAACCTCAACGCGGTGCACTACACGCGGCTGCGCTCGGTGGAGAACATGCGCGAGGCTTACCGGGCTGTGGAGCGCGGCGTCTTCAACTTGGACATCATCTTCGAGAACTCGGTGAAGTACCGGCTGGACGAGATCGCAGAGGTGTTCGCCGCCGAAACGAAGGACGTCGAGCGGCAGGCTTCGCTCAAGACGCTGATCATCCCGTGAGCAATCCGTCACTCTACAGAAGCAACCCCATCCAGGATGCTGCGGGCGTCCTGGATGTTGTTTTTCCGGTTTCGGAAGACGAATTGTTGGGCGGAGGCAGGCAATGGCGGTATAATGCCCGCTACAGTTGAGTTGACGGCCCGGCTGGCTTTCCCGGCGGCGCGTTTTATCCAGGCGTCGCCAGCGGGAAAGGATCCTCGATAGGAGGGAGCCGGGCGTTTTGTGTCTAGGATTAGCGGAGGGGTATGGAACAGGCAGTCACGGCGAAAACAAACGCAAGCGAGGTGCGCGCCGACATCCGCAATGTGGCGATCATCGCCCATGTGGACCACGGCAAGACGACGCTGGTCGACGGGATGTTGCGCCAGACCAA
>Ga0334889_1002573_pt1 | contig 20212 bp, 15 predicted proteins | sample GraSluR1_MG_2_FD_207222 | JGI IMG/M metagenome (GOLD analysis project Ga0334889, IMG submission 207222) | Sludge microbial communities from methane-producing bioreactor in Wageningen University, Netherlands - Granular Sludge_8_08-R1 | ecosystem: Engineered > Bioreactor > Anaerobic > Unclassified... | reverse complement strand
GCGGCGCTCGTAGTCCGCCAAGGCGAATTCGTGCCCCAGGACGATGGCCTCGGTGGGGCAGGCTTCTTCGCAGTCGCCGCAAAAGATGCAGCGCAGCAGGTTGACTTCGTAAACCCTGGCGTGACGCTCGCCGGGCGAAAGCGGGTTGTGCGGGTCGTTCTCTTCGGCTTCGACATAGATGGCGCCGGTGGGGCAGGCGGCTTCGCACAACATGCAGCCGATGCAGCGTTCCATGCCGTTTTCGTAGCGGCGCAATTCATGCCGTCCGCGAAAGCGCGGGTAGAGCGGGACCGAATCGCGCGGGTACTCGACCGTGACGGGACGTTCGCGCAGGTGTCTGAGCGTCACGCCCATCGCTTTGCCGAGTTCGACCGCGTCCTTCAAGATATCCGTCAGCGCCATTTACCTATTCCTTTACTCGAATGGTCCATGCTCGAATGGCCTGGAGCAGTGGACTTTGCCATTCCGGGCATCCGCTTACTTCAAGAACACCGTCAACAATGTGGTGATGATCATATAGCCGAGCGCTACGGGCAGCAGAAACTTCCAATTGAACTGCATCAGTTGGTCGTAGCGCGGGCGCCCGACGCTGGCGCGCACCCAGATAAAAAGGAAGAGCAGGATGATCACCTTGGCGGCGAGGACAAACGGCCCAAGCCAGATCACGTCTTCCAGCAAGCCGAAGGGCAGGCGGTAGCCGCCGAAAAAGAGCGTTGCCATGATGGCGCTGGTGGTGATCATGTTGATGTATTCGGCCATGAAGAAGAGGGCGAACTTGATGCCGCCATACTCGGTCTGGAAGCCGGCGACCAGTTCATTTTCCGTTTCGGGCAGGTCGAACGGGCTGCGGTTTGTCTCCGCCAGGATGCAGATGAAGAAGAGCGGGAACATGAGCCACAGCCAGATCCACTCCCACCAGGCGCGCGGGGTTTCTACCAGCGAAACGAGGCTGAAGCCGCCCGCCAGCATGAGGATGCTGACCAGGAAGATGCCCAGGGGCAGTTCGTAGGAGATCATCTGTGCGGAAGAGCGCAGCGCGCCGAGCAGTGAGTAGTTGTTGTTGCTGCTCCACCCGGCCAAGATGATGCCGTAGCTTTCGATGCCGGCGATGGCGAGGATCCACAGGAAGCCGATGTTGACGTCGGCGATGGCCGGCACGCCTTTGGCCACCGGGATCACGGCCCAGATGATCAGGGCCGGGATGAGGGCGAGTGCCGGCGCCAGCATATAGACCGTTCTGTCGGTCATGTTGGGGACGATCTCTTCCTTAAAGACCGCCTTGACCGCATCGGCGATGGGTTGCAACAGCCCGTAGGGGCCGGCGCGGTTCGGGCCGATGCGCACCTGGAAGCGCGCCAATAGCTTGCGCTCGTACCAGGTGAGGTAGGCGAACCCCGTCAACAGGACTACGATCAGCGCCACGGATCGTAGGACCGGCAGCAGGAGCAGGTTGATCCAATCCATTCTCAGTTCCCCATCATGCCTGGGTGACGATAGTCGTCACGACTGGCTGAGTGAAGCGGCGGCACATTCGTGCGCACAGGCGCGAACCCTTTACGCATCACTGTGCCGCCTTCTGTGCGACTTCATGTACAGTTTTCTGCGCCACGATCTCGACCGTCTCGGCGCCGCTGCCGTCGAGCAGATCGCCGACCGGCGGATTGCCGCTTTCCGGGATCCAGACCGTGCCGGGCTGAACGGTGTCGTTGAGCCTGGCGGTGAGCGCCAACTCGCCGCGGTCATTTCGCACGGTCAAGTTTGCACCGTCGCTCACGGCAAGGGCCGCGGCGTCGTCCGGGTGGAGCAGCGCCACGCCGTTGTAGGCCATGTTGCGCATTTGCTCGGTGCGGTAGAACATGCCGCCGCCGTCGTAGAGCGCAGTGCCGGTGACAAGCGCAAAGGCGCGCCGCTCGCCGGGCGAGGCGGGCTGCGTCACCGGGCGATAGTCGGGTTGCTGTTGCACGGCGGCCGCATTCCACTGAATGCCCTGGTCGCCCAGCGCCGACCAGGTGAGACCTGCGTAGGATGGGATCGCCTGCGCGATTTCGTTGGTGATGCCCCGTTCGTCGGCATAGGGCCAGTTGACGCCCAGGCGGCTGGCGAGGTGATCGAGGATCATCCAGTCAGGCGCGGCCTTGGTGTCCGGGTTGCGCAAGGCGCGCGGCGCACGCTGCACGCGGCGTTCTAAGTTGGTGAAGGTGCCGTCCGCCTCGGCCCAGCTTAGGGCCGGCAGCACGACGTCGGCCTGGGCGGCGGTCTCGGTCAGGAACAATTCCTGGACGACGAGCAGGTCGAGCTTGCCCAGGTTCTCGGCCCAGGCGCTGCGCTCTGTAGCAGGGTTGGCGCCCATGACGAACAGGGCTTTGATGCCGTCGCCGGCGGCGTCGAGCATCTGCGAGTAGGTCTTGCCCGGCGCGTCGGGCAGATCGCCGCCCCACAGCCGGTGCAGGCGCTGTTTGGCCTCTGGGTCGTCGAGCGCGGCATGGCCCGGCAGCCGGTCAGGCAGGATGCCCATGTCGCGGCAGCCCTGGCTGTTGGCGTCGAGGCCGGCATAGGCCAGACGCTGGGCGTTGCCGGTGACCAGGGCGAGGTTGCCCAACCCGTCGCGTATAGCGGCGCCATGTGCGCCGCGTGCCGCCATCGGCCCATAGAGGATCAGGGTGCGTTCGCTGCCGGCGATCAGCTCGGCGGCGGCCTTCACGTCTGCCGGGTCCACGCCGCAGATCTGCGCCAGGTCCTCGTCGGTGACCTTCGGCGCGGGATATTTGGCGTTGGCCTTGTTGCCGGCGGTGAGGGCGGCCTTGACGAGGCCGTTGAGCAGCGTGGCTTCGGAGCCGGGCCGGTAGCCGAGGTGCGGGCCGCCGTAGCGGGTCAACTCGACCTTGCGCGGGTGGGCGATGACCAGTTTGACGCCGCCGCGGCGCACGGCGCGCTTGAGATGAAGGTCGAGGATGGGCAGTTCTTCACTGGGGTCCACGCCGAAGAGCAGCACGGTGTCGACCTGCGGGTTCGGGCCGTACTGGGGCTTCATGATGTCCGCCAGGGCAGGCAGGCCGGTGGGCAGCGCGGCCACGTCGCCGCCGTCGCGGTGATCGATGTTGTTCGTGCCGACGATCTGGCGCATAAAGCGTTGGAGCAAATAGTTGCTCTCGTTGGAGAGCTTGGCGCTGCCGATGCCGCCGACGGCATCCGGACCGTGCTGCCGCTTGATGCTGCGCAGCCGGTCGGCTACGTGTTGCAGCGCTTCGTGCCAGGAGACGGGGACGAACTGCTCGCCTTTGCGCAAAAGGGGCATGGTCAAGCGATCTTCGCTGTTGACCCAGGCGTTGGCAAAGCGACCTTTGTCGCAGATCCACTGGTCGTTGACCTGCATGTTCTCGCGGCCGACGACGCGGCGCAGCGTGTGCGTGCGCGTGTCGAGGCGCAGGTTGCAGCCGATAGAGCAGTGGTTGCAGATGCTGGGCGTGCGTTCGATCTCCCAGGGGCGGAAGGCGAAGCGGGCGACGCGGTTGGTCAGCGCGCCGACCGGGCAGATGTCGATGATGTTGCCGCCGGTCTTGGCGTCGACCGGCTTGCCATCCTGGACGTCGATGATGGTCTCGCCGCCGCGCTCAAAGAGAGCGAGTTGCGGCTTGTCTTCCCACTCTTGCAGATAGCGGATGCAGCGCCAGCAGATGACGCAGCGCTCTTGGTCGAGTACGATTGTGTCGGAGATGAGGTAGTGCTTCTTCTTGCGGCGTTTCGGCTCGACCAACTGGCTGATGCCGGGGCCGAAGCGCATGGTCTGGTCTTGCAACGGGCATTCGCCGCCCTTGTCGCAGATGGGGCAGTCGAGCGGGTGGTTGAGCAGCAGAAAGGCCAGGTTCGCTTCCTGCGTGGCCTTGACCTGCTCGGTGTCGGTGCGCACGACCATGCCGTTGGCGGCGGGGACCGAGCAAGCCGTCTGCAACATGGGGCCGCGCGGGCCTTCGATCTCGACGAGGCACATGCGGCAGCAGGCCACCGGGTCGAGCTTAGGGTGGCTGCAGAAAACCGGGATCTCGATGTTGAGCGCGGCGGCTGCATCCACGACCAGCGTACCGGCCGGCACGGTGACCTCACGGCCGTCTATCGTAAGAGTGACTGGTTCAGGCATGGTCATAGCGAAAAAACCCTTGGCGGCATGGCGATTCTTCTGGCTGACCTTCCAGGGTGCGCTCGGTAAGCTGGAAGGAGAACGGTTCTTGGCGCGTCAGTCGCCGACGACCTTGTCGTGCAGGAGCGGCGTTTCGCCCGACGGCTGCAGCGTGCTGTCGCGCAGTTGGCTGAGCTTGCCTTCGTCGGGCCGGTAGATCGGCCGGATCGGGATCGGCGGGCCGAGTTCCTCCGGATTGGTCAGCTCGATGTGGGTCAGGAATTCGTTGCGGAACTTGGCGAGATTGCTCTGCAAGCCCCAGACCGCGGCATCGCCGAAGGGGCAGAAGCTCTTGCCGGTGATAAAACTGGCGATGTACTCCATGAGCTCGATGTCCCGATCGCGGCCGCCGCCCGCCTCCAGGCGCAGGAGAATGGTTTCGAGCCAGCCGGTGCCCTCGCGGCAGGGGGTGCATTTGCCGCAGCTTTCTTCGCGATAGAAGCTGAGCGTGCGCCGCGCCACCTCTACCATCGACTGGCTTTCGTCGATGACGATGATGCCGGCGGAGCCGAGGCTGGAGCCGGCGGCCTGCACGCTCTCGTAGTCGAGCGGCGTATCGAGTTGGTCGGCGGTCAGGATCTTCATGGATAGACCGCCGGGCACGACGGCCTTGATGGGCGCGTCGTCGTCCTGCGGGCCGCCGCCGTAGTCGTAGATCACCTCGCGCAGGGTCACGGCGTGCGGCAGCTCATAGAGGCCCGGTCGCTTGACGTTGCCGCTGAGGCAGAAGATGCGCATGCCGGGGCTTTTTTCCGTGCCGAAGCCGCGATACCAGTCTACGCCGTGGCGCATGACGTGGGTCACGTTGGCGATGGACTCGACATTGTTGACGATGGTCGGCTTGCTGTAGAGACCCTCGACGGCGGGGAAGGGCGGCTTCATGCGCGGGTGACCGCGGTAGCCTTCCAGGCTGGAGAGCAGCGCGGTTTCTTCGCCGCATTCATAGGCGCCGGCCCCGCGATGCACGACCAGTTCAAGATTCTTGTCCGTGCCGAAGATGCCCTTGCCGAGATAGCCTTTGGCCTTGGCCTCTTTGACGGCCTCGACCAGCCGCGTATAGGCGAAGTAGTATTCGCCGCGTATATAGATGTAAGCCTGCTCGGCCTGGATGGCGAAGGAACTGAGGATGATGCCTTCGATCAACTGGTGCGGGTCATACTCCATGATCATGCGATCTTTGAAGGTGCCCGGCTCGGATTCATCGGCGTTGACCACCAGGTAGCGGGGGAAGGCGGGGGCGAGAAAGCCCCACTTGACGCCGGTCGGGAAGCCGGCGCCGCCGCGTCCGCGGATGCCGCTGGCCTTGACCTCTTCGATCACCGCGTCCGGCTCCATCTCCGTGAGCACGCGCCGCGCCGTGGCATAGCCGCCGTCGGCCTCGTAGGCGGCGAGGGTGTGGCTTTCGGACGTGTCGACGCGGGCGAGCAGGTAGCGCGGCTCCATGCCGCCATGCCGGTAGGGGCCGGCGGCCTGGCCTTTGCCCTCCGGGTCGCCGTCAGGCGTCCAGCGTTCGAGGGTGTCGAAGGCGTGGCCGCTCTTGAGCACGGCGATCATGCGCTCCACGTCTTCAGCGGAGTCGAGTTCTTCGAAGTAGCGGATCTTGCCGGTTGTCTGTTCGGTGACCATCGCCATCGGCCCAGTGCCGCACGAACCGAGGCATTCCATGTGGTCAAGCGCAAACTGGCCATCTTCGGTCTTTTCGCCGAAACCGATGCCCAGCCGCTCCTCCAGGAGATTGACGCATTGGCCGGACCCGCGCAACATACAGGGCACGTTGGTGCAGACCTCGATGTGGTACTCGGCCTTGGGTTTCTCGTGGAACATATTGTAGAAGCCGACGACCGCGCCCACTTCCGCCGGAGCCAGACCGAGCATTTCGGCCAGTTCGTTCTGGGCCTCTACCGGGCAATAGCCGTACTCCCGCTGGATGATGTGCAGAGCGGGAAGCGTAACGGAGCGCTGGCGTCCGGGCGGATAGAGGTCCATCCAGCGGCGAATCTCTGCGCGGATTGATTCCGAAAGGGCCATAACAGTTCCTCTACTGTATTAAGTCAGACCAGCTTGCCGGAAGGCGCGGCGAACCGGCTAGCGGTCTACCTCTCCCAGAACGATGTCGATGGAGCCGATGTTGGCGACGATATCCGATAGCATGTGACCTCTGCACATCTTGCTGATGGCGAAGAGGTTGTTGAAACTCGGCCCGCGCACATGCAGGCGATAGGGTACGGCCGAGCCGTCGCTGTAGATGTAGAAGCCAAGTTCGCCCTTGCTGGCCTCGATGCCGTGGTAGGCCATGCCGGGGGGAACCTGGAAGCCTTCGGTCATGAGCTTGAAATGGTGGATCAGCGCCTCCATGCTCACGTCCAGTTCGGCGCGCGGGGGCAGGCTGACCTTGCGGTTGTCGGTGCGAAAGAGACCGTCGGGCAGGTTCGCCATCGCCTGCTTGATGATGCGCACGCTTTGGCGCATCTCCTCCATGCGGATGAGATAACGCCCGTAGCAGTCTCCGTCTGTGCTGACCGGCACGTCGAAGTCGTAGTTTTCGTAGCCGCTGTAGGGCATGTCGCGGCGCAGGTCCCAGTCGACGCCGCTGCCGCGCAGCATGGGGCCGGTGAGGCCCATGTTGATGGCTTCCTCGCGGCTGAGCCGGCCAATGCCCTCGAGCCGTTCCTGCCACAGGGGGCCGGCGGTGAGCATGGCTTCGTATTCGTCGAACTTGGCGGGAAGGAGTTCGATCAACTCCTGCAAATTGCTCAGGAAGGCGGGCGGCAGGTCTTTCCACACGCCGCCGATGCGGATGTAGCTGATGGTGAGGCGTGCGCCGGCGACCATCTCGAAGAGGTCGAGGATGCGCTCGCGCTCGCGGGTGGCATACATGAGCAGGCTCATACCCGTGCCGGAGATGTCGAGCACATGGGTCGAGAGCCAGAAAAGGTGCGAGGCGATGCGCTGCAACTCGCTCATGATGACGCGGATGACCTGGGCGCGCTCGGGGATTTCCACGCCGAGCAGCTTCTCGACGGCGAGGGCATAGCCCAAGTTGTTGTTCATCGCCGACAAGTAATCCATGCGGTCGGTGTAGTAGACGAAATCCTTGTAGCGCTTATTTTCGCCGGTCTTCTCGAAGCCGCTGTGGAGGTAGCCGAGGTCGGGGTCGATGCTGATAACGTCTTCGCCGTCCAGTTCGACGACGAGACGCAGCACGCCGTGAGTGCTGGGGTGATGCGGCCCCATGTTGACGATCATGCGTTCGCGGTTCATGCCGGGCGGCAAGACGGGCGCCACGCTTTCTGCAGGCAGCACCTGTTTGCCGAGCGTCTCGAATTCGGGGTCTTCCCACGTGAGCGTGAAGGGAACCGGCTCGCCGCCGACTGGCATGTCTTTGCGCAGCGGGTGGTTGGGCCAGTTCTCCGGCATGAGAATGCGGCGGTGGTCGGGGTGACCGGTGAAGCGAACGCCCATGAGGTCATAGACTTCGCGTTCGGGCCAGACGGCGCCTTCGAAGACGGGGGCGAGGCTGGGCGCCACCGGCTGTGCGCCGCCATCCGCCGGACAGACGATGGTGAGATGGCGTTTGTGCGTGTAGGAGCGCAGTTGGTAGACCGTGTGGAAGCGTGCGTCGAGGGTCTCGTCGGCGGGCAGCTTAGAGCAGTCTACCGAGCTGACGTCGACGAGGGCCTCGTAGGCGAGCTTTTCCTCAGTTTTGAGGAAGTTCGCCAGGTCGACTAGCTGGTCCGGGCGAATGTAGACCATTTGCTGGTCGTTGTGCAGGCCGGCGGCGATCACCGCGTCGCCAAAGCGCTCGACGATGCGCTTGGTGTCTTCGGTCTCGCCTTGCGGCAAGGGCGCTCGGGCCGGGATGGCCGGATTGTTGAGGCTGGGGAGGGTTTCGTATTCTCTGTGAAGGGGCGAGACGTTCAGCATGACAGGCTCCGGGTAATTGCGCGGCGTTGCTCGGGTGCGTGTTCGGGCTGGACCGGCTAGGCCGCGGGAATCCGCGGGGCGCGCTTGCGCAGGCCGGCGAGCGACTCGATGTCTTCCGGGGCGACCATAGCGGCGGCGATATCGTCGCGGCGGCGCATGGCGAACGTCTCGCGACCCTGTTTTTCGCGCAGCTTGTCCATGGCATAGAGGAGCGCTTCCGGCCGCGGCGGGCACCCCGGCACATATACATCGACGGGGATGATCTTGTCGACGCCCTGGATGATGGCGTAATTGTTAAACGGGCCTCCTGCGCTGGCGCAGATCCCCATGGCGATCACCCATTTCGGTTCGAGCATCTGATCGTAGAGCCGTTTGATGACCGGGGCCATCTTGTTGCTGACGCGGCCGGAGACGATCATCAGGTCGGCCTGGCGCGGGCTGGCGCGGAACAACTCGGAGCCGTAGCGGGCGATGTCGTGGCGTGCGGTGCCGGTGGCGATCATCTCGATGGCGCAACAGGCCAGGCCGAAAAGCAGGGGCCATGTGCTGTTGGCGCGGCTCCAGTTCACCAGGTCTTCCAGTCTCGCCGTAATGACGCCTTCCGGCAGCTTATCTTCAAGGCCCATTGCCATCACCCTCCAAAACTGTCAACAGGAACTCGCGGCGCGCCATCATTTCCAGTCGAGCGCGCCTTTTTTCCACTCGTAAAGAAGCCCGACGATCAGCACGAATAAAAAGAAGCCCATCGGCGCGAGTGCAAGCAGTATCGAGTAGTTGTCGCGCAGATCGCGAAGGACGCCGGCCCAAGGATAGAGGAAGATAACTTCGATATCGAACAGGATGAAGAGCATGGCGACCAGGTAGAACTTGACCGGAAAGCGACGGCGGGCGTCTGAGAAAGGGATGATGCCCGACTCGTAGGGTTCCAGCTTCTGCTTATTGGCGCGATGCGGCCCTAATAGGGCGGGCACGATAAGCGCAATCGCCGCAAACAGGGCGGCGACAATCAACACGATTAAGAGCGGCAGGTAGTCGATTGCCATCGTGGTCAACTACTCCATATAGTATTAGTATCCGCCGATGCGGCCGGCCTCGCCAGGGCCAAGGCGAAGGGTCAGTGCGCAAGAAAACTATTGACTCAACACCCATCGGTGTTGAGTCAATTGTCCGTGTACCGTCCGCGTGATTATGTAATGTTCGTTCACGTTTGTAAATTCTATCACGAGCGTTGGGGCATGTCAAACAACAACGAAACCGGCCCCAATATGGACCCCCGATACGTGCCGGCATTGGCAGTCGGGGGGTGCAGTAAGGGCGTCATGCGGGGGGCTCGGTCCCCCTCAACTGCCAGGTTCTGGCGCATGGCTAAAAGGAGGTGATTTTCTGGCTTGGTCTGAAAAGTCGTCTTGCTGCGGATTTGCGCCGTGTGCTACAATTCCGCTACAGCGCAGGCTAACACAGGCTATAAGTCGTCTAAGACAGGGGAAGATTTCTGTATACCGAGAGGGTATGCTACCATACGCCGACGTTCGGCCCGGCAGAGGCAAATGCGGCAAGCCCAAGGCCATGCCGCCGCGCCGAAAGCGGTGAGCGAACGGCCACAGATTATCAAGCATCATTCAGGTTGAACAACAGCCACAGAGCCAGGGGACATTGATGCTGCAGAACTATACCTTCGTACTGATCTTGAGCGGCCTGGCGCTTTTGGTGCCTGTTGCGGCCATTCTCTTGGGACACTTCTTGGGGCCGAGACGGCCCAATCCCATCAAGAATCAGACATACGAAAGCGGCGTCGAGACTGTCGGCGACACGTGGGTGCAGTTTCGCGCCCAGTACTATTTAATTGGTCTGATCTTCTTGATCTTCGATGTTGAGGTGATCTTCCTGTTTCCGATTGCGCTGGCCTACCAACGGCTGTCGCTCTTCGGCGTCGTCGCAACCATAACCTTCGTGGTGATCCTGCTGTTGGGTCTGCTTCTCGAATGGCGCAAGGGCGCGCTCGAGTGGGAGTAGCAAACGGCCGTCTGCGGTGGAGGATGTGATGCAGCATTGGAGTACGACGCTCACCAATTTCTTTACGGGGCTGGGTTTGCCGGAAGCGGCGGCGCTGGCGATCGCCTTCATCATCGGCGCGACGGCGCTGGCGATCTTTGCGCCTACGCTCGCCCTGGGTCTGATCTGGATCACGCGCAAGATCGTCAGCCGCATTCAGGATCGAATCGGGCCTAATCGCGTAGGTCCTTTCGGCCTGTTACAGACTGTGGCCGATGCCGCCAAGCTGTTGTCTAAAGAGGACATCAGCCCAACCGAGGCGGATAGGGTAGCGTACAATCTAGCGCCGATCATCTCGGTGTTCGGCGTCATCATGTCGACGACGGTCATCGCTTTTGCGCCGGGCATCATCGGTGCGGACCTGCATGTGGGCGTGCTATTCCTGGTGGCGTTGGGGTCGCTCGGCATTCTGTCGGCGCTGATGGCGGGCTGGAGCAGCAACAATAAGTATGCGCTTTTGGCCGGGTTCCGCGTGATTGCGCAGTTGTTGAGCTACGAGATTCCGATGGTGCTGGCGATGTTGGGGCCGGTGCTGCTGGTTGGCAGCATGCGCCTGCAGGCGCTATCCGAGTTCCAGTCGTTGGAGATCGCAGGTTTCAATATCGGCTTGGGCTGGACGGCGTTCGTCATGCCGGCTGTGTTTCTGATTTATTTCATCAGCGCACTGGCGGAGGGAGAGCAGACGCCCTTCGATCTGCTTGAGGCCGAGTCCGAGTTGATCGCCGGTTTTCACATCGAGTATTCGGGCATGAAGTTCGCCATGTTCTTCCTTGCCCAATTCCTAAATTCGTTCTTCCTGGGCGCCATCGCCGTGATGCTCTTCTTGGGCGGCTGGCAAGGGCCGTTTGTAGACCAGTTGCCGATCTTGGGCGTGGTCTACTTCCTGGGCAAGTCCATGCTGGTGTACGCCGTGATCCAGTGGATCAAGGGAACCTACCCGCGTGTGCGCATCGACCAGATGATGGCGTTTGCATGGAAGGTGTTGGTGCCGATGGTGTTGGGGCTGATCTTGTGGCAGATGATGGCGCTGAAGTTGCCCGCCCCGACCTGGGTGCAATACGCCGCGATTTTGATCGGCAACCTGGGCGCGATTGCCTGGATTGTGGTGATACTAAATCGCCATTTCCTGAACGAAGAGGTTCGCACCAAGCGCGCCTTCGAGCCGGCATCTTTGATCGGCACGATGCAGCCGGCGCCGCCGTCGGGAGACTAGGCTTGCCGCACAGCGCGCCGGCAATAGCCGGGCCGCACGATAGGGGACTCAGTACTTCTCAGGGTGAAGAGGGTTTGCATATGCCGGGTCTAGATGCACTGCCGTTTCCGCTGCCAACTGTTCAGCAGATCATCTTCGTGCTGATTGCGGGGATGACCGTGACCGGCGCGCTGATCACGGCGCTGGCGCCGAACCTGTTCCACAACGCGCTCGGCTTGGTGCTGGCGTTCTTTGGGGTCGCGGGCGTGTATGTGCTGCTCGAAGCCGAGTTCCTGGCCATCAGCCAGGTGCTCGTATATGTGGGGGCGATCGCCACGCTGATCACGTTTGCCATTATGCTGACGCGCGGCATGATGTTCGGGCGAACTTCGTCCACGAACCGGCTGATGCTGTCGGCCGCGATCATCAGCGTGCTCTTCTTCCTGGTGATGACGGGCTTGCTCGTCAGCGTGGCCTGGCCGGAAGCGGGTGCGGAACTGGCAAGCAGCGAGCAGATGATCGCCGACTTGGGCGAGTTGTTTGTGACGACGTATCTGATTCCCTTTGAGTTGATGGCCTTGCTGCTATTGGCGGCGTTGGCCGGGGCAATCCTGCTGGCGCGCGACTAGGGGTCCCTGTTGCAAGCGCTTGACGACACGGAGTGAAGGACGGATTGCATGGTTCCTCTCAACTGGTATTTGGTTTTGGCGGCGTTGATCTTTTCCAGCGGGCTATATGCCTCTCTGGCGCGGCGCAACGCCATTGCGGCGCTGATGGGGATTGAGCTGATGCTGAACGCCGTCAACATCAACCTGGTGGCGTTTTGGCGCTACGGTGAGTTTGTGGAGCAGCTCGACGGGCAGGTCTTTGCTCTGTTTGTGATCGCCGTTGCCGCGGCGGAAGTCGCGGTCGGGCTTGCCCTGGTCATCTCTGTCTATCGCAGCCGGAAAACCGTCAACCTGGATGAGTTGGACTTGCTGCAGGGATAAGCGGCGGCCATGCCCAAGCAGATGCTCAGCGGTACGCTGGATGAGCAATGCGAGTTTTTGTACAATCTGGCGCTCGACAAGATGGAACAGGGCAACTATACGGGCGCCATTCATGCCTTGCAGGAGATCGTCCGGTTTGTGCCGGACTATCAAGATGCGGCGCGTTTGCTGGAGGAGTCGCGGGCGCGCAAAGCCGAGAGCCGGTCTCTGATCGTTTATGCGTTTCTCGGCGGCATCTTGATGATCGGCGTGGGGACGTTGTTCCAGGCCGGCAATGATCTGGCGTTTCTCGCCCTTGCTCTGACGGGAGCCGGACTGGGGTATTTAGCGGGAATCGGGATCAACCGGCGGCGTCGCGGGCCGCGCGTCTGAAGGCCGGCGAATGGCGGCGACAAGCCATCATCCGTGTGGAAGTAGCGTGAGGACATACGAATGGAAGGATTTCTGAACTTAGCCTGGCTCGTGCCAATCCCACCCTTCCTGGCGTTTGCGGCGATCATCTTGTTCCTGAATCGCAACAAGACGGTCAGCGCGCTCACCGCCATCGGCGGGGCGTTGCTCAGCCTGCTGTTGGGTTGGCCCATTGCCTTCGCAGCCTTCCTGGGCGATCATTTCGGCCTGCATCCCCACTACGGCGAGCTGTTTACGATTCCGGCCGGCGCATCCGAGATCGTGATCGGGTATCAGGTGGACCCGGCGAACGCGCTGATGTTGTTCATGGCGTCGTTCTTGCTGCTGATGATCTTCATCTATGCCAGCGGCTACATGACCTTCCCGCCGCACTTGCAGGCGGCCATCTATCCCGTCTCGGCGGCGCAGGGCAAAGACCCGCGTTACAGCCGTTTTATGGCCTACATCAGCCTCTTCGCCACAGGCATGTTGGGGCTGGTCGTCTCGAATTCGTTGCTGACCTTCTTCGTGTTTTGGGAGATCATGGGGCTGTGCAGCTATCTGCTGATCGGCTTCTGGTACGAGAAGCCGTCGGCGCGAGCTGCTGCGGTCAAGGCGTTTATTACCACGCGCATCGGCGACGCCATCATGTTCATGGGCATGATGTTGTTGTACGCGCAAAGCGAGCCGAGCAGCCTTGCCTTTAGGGACATCCTCGCGCCGGAGAACCTGCACCAGTTGGCCGAGAAGATGGTGACGGTGCCCGTCTTCAACGTGACTGTGCCGTGGATTGCGCTGATCGGGTTCCTGATCTTCTTCGGGACGGTGGGCAAGAGTTCGCAGTTCCCGCTGCATGTGTGGCTGCCCGACGCTATGGAAGGCCCGACGCCGGTCAGCGCGCTGATTCATGCGGCGACGATGGTTTCGGCGGGCGTTTTCCTGCTGGTGCGCATGTTCCCGCTCTACCTAGTCGGCGGCGAGGCGGCGCCCGGCTTGTTGCAGTTCGTGGCCTTTATCGGCGCGTTTACCGCGCTCTTTGCCTCCACAATTGCCGTGGCGCAGTGGGATATTAAGCGCGTGTTGGCCTATTCGACCATCAGCCAGCTCGGCTATATGGTGGCTGCCATCGGCATCGGCGCGTATCCGGCGGCGCTGTTCCATCTGATCACGCACGCCTTCTTCAAAGCGCTGCTTTTCCTCGGTTCGGGCAGTGTGATTCACGGCGTCGAGCACGGCTTCCACCATGCACACGAGCATGGCAACGAGGAAGCGCACGAGGGACACGCCGAGGTCGCCATACGGCCGGACGGCCAGTTGGACCCGAACGATCCGCAGGACATGCGCAACATGGGCGGCCTGCTGGGCCGCATGCCCGGCACAAGCTGGACATTTATCATCGGCGGCCTGGCCTTAAGCGGCTTCCCGTTGATCACCGCCGGCTTTTGGTCGAAGGACGAGATTTTCGCCTATGCCTGGGGTTCGGGACACAACCTCGTGTTCTGGGTGTTGGCGATCTCGGCGTTTATTACCGCCTTCTACACCGCGCGCCAGATCGGGCTGACTTTTCTCGGCGCGCCGCGTACGGAAGGGGCCGAGCATGCGCCGGAAAGCAGCCGCGCTATGGTATGGCCGCTGATTCTGATTGCGCCCTTTGCGATTGCGCTCGGTTGGTTCGGCATCCCGGCCAAGTTCCCGTTGATCGGCGGGCTGATTCCCAACTTCCTGGAAGGGCTGCTGGAGCCGTACATCGAGTATATGCAGCTGCACGTGGCGCATCCCGATTTCAGCTACGTGCCGCTGGTTGTGTCGCTGGTGGTGGCGTTAGGCGGCCTAGCCGCCGGTTATTGGGTCTACGGCCGCGGGTATGCGGCGGGGCAGATCGATCCGCTGCAGCGAGCGTTGGGGCCGATCTGGACTGTGCTGCACCGCAAATACTATGTGGACGAGTTCTACCAGGCGACGATCATCGCTTTCGGACGAGGGCTGTCGAAGTTCCTCTACTGGGTGGATGATCTGTGGGTGATCGACCCGATTGTGAACGCCATTGGGCGGGTGAGCGTGTGGCTGTCGGCGTTTATGGCAGCGGTCGACCGGATCGTGGTAGACGGCACGGTCAACGCCTTCGGTTGGGCAACGGCTCGCACGGGCCAGGCGATGCGCCACATCCAGGACGGCCATGTGCAGGCGTATTTGCTGGTGGCGGTGGTGTCGATAGCGATCTGGCTGCTGTTGACGGCGCTGCCGGCGCTGTTGACGTTGGTCTAGGCGCGCGGCGATAAGGTAGGCTAAGGCGAGATGCGTTGCGCCGGTTCTGCGCACGCAAGCGAATAAGCGCATAGATGGAAACTGAATTCCAAAACAGGGGTCTGCGGAGGAAACATCCATGGAATTGCTGAATCAATGGGCGCTGCCGATTCTTTTGATCTGGCCTTTGATCGCGACGGCGCTGGTCATTTTGACGCCGGGCGAGAACTCGCGCCTGATCAAACAGGGTTCTATCGCGGCCAGTTTGCTCCCGCTGGGCCTCAGCATCTATATGCTGGTCGCCTATGATCACGCAGCCGCAAACATGGCGTTCGAGGTGCAAGTTCCGTGGGTCGAATCGCTGAACGCCAGTTTCCATTTGGGCGTCGACGGCCTGAGTTTGCCGTTGGTCTTTTTGACGACCCTGTTGTCCACGCTGAGCATCTATTATAGCGCAGGCGTCATCAACACGCGCGTCAAAGAGTACTTCGCCATGTTCCACTTGTTGGAACTGAGCATGATCGGCGTGTTTGTGGCGCTGGACTACGTGCTGTTCTACGTATTCTGGGAAATCAGCCTGGTGCCGATGTACTTGCTGATCGGCATATGGGGCGGCAAGAACCGCAATTACGCCTCGATCAAGTTCTTCATTTATACGCTGGTCGGATCGGTGGCGATGTTGTTGGCGATCCTGTTGACCTACTTTGCCACGGGCACGTTTGACATCGTGGGCGCGGCTGCAGCGCAACCTTTCCGAGACCTGCCGGCAGATCGCGGGCTGTTGTTGTCGAGCCTGGCCTTTTGGGGCTTCTTCCTCGGCTTCGCCTTCAAGGTGCCGAGCTTCCCGTTCCACACCTGGCTGCCCGACGCCCACACCGAGGCGCCGACGGCCGGCAGCGTGATCCTGGCGGGCGTGTTGCTCAAGCTCGGCGCGTATGGCTTCCTGCGCATTGTTCTGCCCACCTATCCGGCGGCAAGCCAGTATTGGAGCATGTGGCTGGTGGCGCTAGGCGCAATCGCCATCGTCTACGGCGCGTTCGTTTGCGTGGCGCAGACCGACCTCAAGCGGCTGATCGCGTATAGCTCGGTAAGCCACATGGGCTATGTGATGTTGGGCATCGGCGCGGCCGCGTCGGTGTTGACGACGGACGCGGCGCAGCGCGCGGCCGACGTCTTCGGCGTCACGCTCGAAGCGGTCAACGACAGCGCGGCCATGGCATTAAATGGGGCGGCGCTGCAGATGTTCAACCACGGCATCATCACGGGCGCGTTGTTCCTCTTGGTCGGCGTGATCTACGAACGGGCGCACACGCGTGAGTTGTCGCAGTTCGGCGGCTTGGCGACGGTGACGCCCTACTTCTACGGCATGATGATGGTGGCCGCCTTCGCCAGCTTGGGGTTGCCGGGGCTGGCCGGCTTCTGGGCCGAGTTTTTCACCTTCCGCGGGGCGTTTGCACTGGTCCCCTTGTGGGCGGCGTTTGGCACCATCGGCATCGTCATGACGGCCGTCTATATCCTGTGGCGCATCATCCAGAACGTATTCCTGGGCCAGTATGAGCCGGGCAAGGTGTCGCACTGGACAACGGTAGACGGGCAGGACGCCGACGGCCCGACCGATATGGTCGGCTTCGAGAAGGTGACGTTGTGGCCGCTGATTGCGGGCATGTTCATCATCGGCATCTATCCGACCGTGATCCTGAACTATTTCAACGGATCGGCGCAACGCCTGATCGAGTTCATTCAGAATATCATGTAAGCGAGGGGGCTACTTTTGGGCGACATCAGCTTCGGCTCACTTGGCGGTATTCTGCCGGAACTCATCTTGGTGACCGGCGGTCTTCTGATCTTGCTTCTGGACATTGCCCAGGCGGATCGGCAGGACTCCGGGCGCGGCTATCTTGCGGTCACGGTCCTGTTCCTGCTCGTAGGGCTGACTGGCATACTCTTACAACTCGGCATGGAACCATATGTCGTGTTGAGCACGACGGTGATTGACCCGTTTGCCACCTTCCTCAAGCTGGTCATCTACACCGGCATGATCCTGGTCGCTATCGGCGGCGGCAGCTACATGAACCGGCACGCAACCGGCCGCGGCGAGTTCTGGGCGCTCTTCCTCCTGGTGACGGCGGCGATGAGCTTTGCGGTCAGCGCCACCAACCTGCTGCTGCTCTATCTCTCGATAGAGTTCTTGTCGATTACGAGTTACATCTTGGCGGGCTTCTTGCGCACCAACAAGCGCAGCGCGGAAGCGGGTCTTAAGTACTTCCTGTATGGTTCGGTGGCGGCGGCGCTGATGCTGTACGGCATGAGCTTGCTCTATGGCGCGACCGGCTCGCTGGACCTGGGCGAGATCGCCCAGGCGCTGGCGGCGAACGCGGAGATGGCTGCGGTCATCCCTGCGGCGACGCTGCTGACGCTGGTCGGGCTAGGCTTCAAAGCGAGCCTGGCGCCGTTCTACCAGTGGGCGCCGGACGTGTATGACGGCGCGCCGACCCCCATTACGGCCTATCTGTCCACGGCGTCGAAGGCGGTAGGCTTCGCCGTGATGGCGCGCGTTTTTGTGGTGGCGCTGGGCGCGTACCGCGTCGAGTGGGCGCCGATCCTCGCCGGTCTGAGCGTGCTGACGATGACTGTGGGCAATGTCATCGCCCTGCGCCAGACCAGCGTCAAGCGTCTGTTGGCCTATAGCTCGGTCGCCCAGGCGGGCTACATCCTGATGGGCCTGACTGCGGTGGTGTCCAGCCAGCAGGCTGACCTCACCATCTTGGGCATGAACGGACTGAACGGGCTGCTGCTCTATTTATTCGCCTATTTGTTCACCAACATCGGCGCGTTTCTGGTGGTGCTGGCCGTGGAGGATACCACAGGCAGCACAGAGTTGGACGCCTATAGCAACCTGGTGCAGCGCGCGCCGGGCATGGCTTGGGCGATGTTCATCTTCCTGCTCAGCCTGGCGGGTATACCGCTCACCGGCGGCTTTGTGGGCAAATTCTATGTCTTCGGGGCTGCGGTGCAGCACCAGTATTTCTGGTTGGCCGGCGTAGGTCTGGTGAACGCAGCGATCGCCGCCTATTACTATTTGAACGTGGTGCGCACGATGTTCTTCACTCCGGATGGAGAGGCGGCGCCGCGCCCGATTGCCGCGCCCGTCGCCATCCAGAGCGTCGTACTTTTTTGCGTGGCGGCGACGATCTGGATTGGCTTGTACCCGCCGAGACTGCTTGAATGGGCCAACTCGGCATCGCGACAGCTGCTGGCCCTGATGTTGTAGACTGCCGGACGGCTTGCCAACCGAAGACGGCGATCGCGCCAAGGGAGGGAACTCGCGTCCGCCCTTGGCGTTTGTTATACAGTTATCAGATTGTCGCGATGCCACTGCGAGACGCAACCCTCCAGATAATTCGACGTTCACGCCCATGCACCGTATAATCTACACATAATCTGCATATTGAGCTTCAGGGCTGCCACTGCGGTCTGAGCAGACAGGGATGATCCAGAGTAGGCGGATGCGCCGACTACTGCGTGTGTTTCAAGCTAAGCGCTATATGATGCCGCTGCTGGCCGGCGTGTTGGCGGCGGGATGGCTGCTGCCCGCGTTGGTCATGGCGCAGGAGACCGCCGTGCCCACGCGCAACGTGGCGATCAGCGTGCTCGTGCTGTCCGGGCAGCCCGAACAGGTGCTGGCCGGCACGCTCAACGCCCCCGATCCGGTCAACCTGTACCGTTCGACCAACGGCGCGGTAGGATGGACAGGCGCCAACGAGGGCATGCGGCCGAATATCAGCATGGCCGGGTTAGCCGCGGACCCGCAAAATCCGAACTTGATCCTGGCAGGCGACGGCGGCTTCGGCTACATGTATCGCAGCCGGGACGCAGGCCAGACGTGGGAGGAACTGCCGGGGTTCAAGGCGCTTCTGTCGGAAAATGCAGCCGTCGGCGAGTTGTATTCGGTCGTGCAGGACGGCGTGACCGTGTTTTTCGCGGCCACGCGCTATGACGGCGTGTTCCGCAGCCCCAATGCGGGCGACATTTGGCAGAAGCTGGACGGCGGCCTGCAGGGCGAGGCGCGCCGCGTGCGCGAGGTCGTGCTGCACGACGGCGTCCTCTATGCGGGCACGCATGGCGGCCTTTATCGCATGACGCCCGAAAGCTCTACCTGGGAGTTCGTCCCCGGCCTGCCTAGCACGTTGATCGTGTTCAGCCTGATGTCGCGGCCCGACGGATTGTACGCGGGGACGGGTCAGGGGCTCTACCGCAGCCAAGACGGCGCAACCTTCACGGCCATGCCCAATTTCCCGCTGACCATCATCTATGACCTGGCCGATACGGGGCGGAACATCGTGGCTGCGACCGAGACCGGGCTGTGGACCGGCGCGGAAAACCAGTGGCAGCAGCCGCTGGTCAACGGTGCACCCTATAGCGGCGTCACCTATGCGATCGCCAATATCCCGGAAGCGCCGCGCACGCTCTATGCCGGCACGGCAAACGACTGGGTGTTGCGCAGCGACGACGAAGGCCTGACTTTCTTTTCGGCGCTGAACATGCCGCCGCTGGATCGGGCGGCGGCGCTTGCTACGGCGACGCCGACCTTTACGCCGACGCCCCTGCCCACCGATACGCCCACGCCGACGGTGACGCCGACTGATACGGCGACGCCCACCGCTACGCCGACAGCAACCGATACGCCGCTCCCCACCGATACGCCAACCCCGACGGCGACGCCGACCGAAACCCCGCTGCCGACGGATACGCCGCCGGTGACGGACACGCCCGCCGCCTCGGTAGCGGTGACCGAAACGGAACCGATCAGCATCGAGTTGCAGTTGCCTGTGGCCGAGATCATCACCGCCACTGAAGCGCTCAGCACGGCAATGCCTCTCGCCATCCCGACCGGTTCGGCGGATGCCGAACCCGCAACCCCGGACGCGGTCGCCGTCGTGCTGCCCACGCCTGTCCAGCCGTCACCCGCCGCCACGCAGGCGTCCGAAGCCGCGCCGCCGAGGGAGCCGACGGCCCCGCCGCCGGCAACAGACACGCCAATTCCTGTCGATACGCCGTCGCCCGTCGCCACAGAGCCGCCGACGGAGACGCCCACGCCTGCGCCGACGCGCACGCCGATCAACGTCGAAGAGTTGGTGCAGACGACGCTTCCCCCTGTGTTCGTCGGCGCCAGCATTCTATTGGCTGTCGTGGTGGTTGCCGCAGGGCTCTCGGTGATCCGCGGCCCGCGCGACATATAGCCGCTCT
>Ga0334889_1002563_pt1 | contig 20258 bp, 17 predicted proteins | sample GraSluR1_MG_2_FD_207222 | JGI IMG/M metagenome (GOLD analysis project Ga0334889, IMG submission 207222) | Sludge microbial communities from methane-producing bioreactor in Wageningen University, Netherlands - Granular Sludge_8_08-R1 | ecosystem: Engineered > Bioreactor > Anaerobic > Unclassified... | reverse complement strand
ATACACCTTCTCCTCGCCTGCCGGTGGTTGGATTTGGCAATCAACCAACTCGCCCTTGGGCATCTGGTGGATAGCCGTCGCGCCAACTCGAATTGTTATAAATCGATACGACACGGTCTCCTTCGCGATAATGACGGTGGGTGGGATCGGCGGGAATGACGGTGGAATATTCACAGCAAGCACGATGACGGTGTAACATGCGCGCGACGACCTCCCGACCCCATCGACCCTTCTCCCCAATGGCACCGGATGCGTGAAATGCACCGACGGTACTCGTTTTCCGGATGAACCTCAACACCTGACATTTCTCTCTCAAGGACCCCTTCCATGCAATTTATCGACCTCGCGCACCAGCAGAAGATCATCAAGCCCCTCATCGACGAACGCATGCAGGCGGTTCTCGCCCACGGCCAGTACATCAACGGACCCGAGGTGCGCGAACTCGAAGACCAACTCGCGCAGTACGCGGGAGTCAGCCACGCAGTCGGCTGTGCGTCCGGCACGGACGCCCTGCTGATGGCCCTCATGGCCTGCGGGATCGGCCCGGGAGACGCCGTGTTCACGACTCCTTTCACCTTTATCGCCACGGCCGAAGTGATCAGCCTGCTGGGAGCCACCCCGGTGTTCGTCGATATCGACCCGGACACCTTCAACATCGACCCGGGCCGCCTCGAATCGGCCGTTTCCGCCCTGGTCGAACGCAACCCGTCCGTCCACCCGCTTCCGGCAAACAACTCGGTTCCCCTCAGGCCTCGATGCATCATCACGGTGAACCTGTTCGGCCTTCCCGCCGACCACGCGGCCGTGAACGCCCTGGCCAAGAAGCACGGCCTGTTCGTCATCGAAGACGCCGCGCAGTCTTTTGGAGCCGAATCGAACGGGTCCCGAAGCTGCAGCCTGGCCGACATCGGGTGCACGTCCTTTTTCCCGGCCAAGCCCCTGGGCTGTTACGGAGACGGCGGCATGTGCTTTACGGACAGCGGCGAACTGGCAGAAATCATCCAGTCCGTGCGCGTGCACGGAAAAGGGACTCACAAGTACGACAACGTGCGCATCGGGATCAACGGGCGCCTGGACACCCTGCAGGCCGCCGTGGTCCTGGCCAAGTTCACCCTCTTTCCGCGGGAAATCGAACTGCGCCAGGCCGTTGCCGCGCGCTACGCCAAATCCCTCGCGCCACTGTCCGTGAACGGCCGAGGCCCCCTCAAGCTGCCGTCCGTACCCGGCGGCATGCGGTCGGCCTGGGCCCAGTATTCTCTCCTGGCCCCGGACAGCGCCCGGCGGTCCACCCTGCAGCAGGCGCTGAAGAAGGACGGCATACCTACTCAGGTCTACTACCCGACTCCCCTGCACCTGCAGACGGCCTTCGGCCCCCTCGGCTACGGCCCGGGCGATTTTCCCGTAAGCGAAGACTGCGCCTCGCGCATCTTCAGTCTTCCCATGCACCCGTACCTGCAGCCCGAAGACCAGGACTTCATCGCGGATTCCCTGGCCCGGGCCTGCCGTTTGTAGGCCGGGTTGACGGCCCGCAAACGAGGCACGCATTGGATCCACAAACCACCGGGCGCGCCTGACCCGGCCTGGACCTCCTTTGCAGAGTGAGCCGGCGAAATTTCGCGAACGCCACCCGGTCTCTCAACACTCGACACCCAACATTTAAAACGAGACTTCCCATGCCCACATCCCCGCCCCCCCGCCCCTGCGTCGCCGTGATCGGCTCCGGCTACTGGGGCCGCAATCTCGTGCGCAACTATCACCAGCTGGGTTCCCTTGCGCTCATCTGCGACAAGAACGAAGCCCTGCTCGCTTCCTTCCGCGAACAGTACCCGGGCGTCGACACGTGCCTGGCCTTGAACGACGTCCTTGCCCGGCCGGACATCACGGGAGTCGCCATCGCCACTCCCGCCGAAACCCATTTCGATATCGCCCGTGAAGTGATCCTCTCGGGCAGGCACCTGTACGTCGAAAAGCCCCTGGTTCTTCGCGAAGACGAAGCCGGCGAACTCATCGATCTCGCCCGCTCCCGCAGCCTGGTGCTCATGGTCGGCCACCTGCTCCATTACCACCCGGTCTTTTCGAGGCTCAAGGAACTGGCCGCATCGGGAGAACTCGGACGCATCAACTACATCTATTCGCACCGGCTGAACCTGGGCAAGATACGCCGCGAAGAAAACATCCTCTGGTCCTTCGCCCCCCACGACATCTCCATGATCCTGGCTCTTGCCGGCGAAGAACCCGAAGCCGTCCAGGCCACGGGAGGCAACTACCTGCACCGGCGCATCGCCGACGTCACCACCACGCACCTCGAATTTCCGTCCGGGCTTCGATCCCACATCTTCGTGTCGTGGCTCCACCCGTTCAAGGTGCAGCAGCTCGTGGTGGTGGGAGACCGCAAGATGGCCGTGTTCGACGACACGCGCCCGTGGCCCGACAAGCTGCTCCTCTACCCGCACGCCATCCGCTGGCAGAACAACATCCCGGTGCCCGAAAAGGCCGAACCCGAACGCCTCGACATCCCCCAGGCCGAACCGCTCCGCCTCGAATGCGAACACTTCCTCCACTGCATGGGAAACGGCTGCAGGCCCGTCACCGACGGTGAAGAAGGCCTCCGGGTGCTGAAGATCCTCAACGCCAGCCAGTACTCCCTCGATCGGCAGGGCCTTCGAATCTCCCTCTCGGCAGCCTCGTCAGTTCGTCCGCCCGAACCGGCCGAGCCCCCTTCGCCTGCCCCGGTTCCATCTCCCGGCCGAAAATCGGAATTCTTCGCGCACCCGACCGCCGTCATCGACGACGGCGCCGTCATCGGAAGCGGCACCAAGATCTGGCATTTCAGCCACGTGCTTTCCGGGACGAGCATAGGAGAACGCTGCAACATCGGCCAGAACGTGGTGATCGGGCCGGATGTGAATATCGGGCAAGGCTGCAAGGTGCAGAACAATGTTTCCGTATACAAGGGTGTGACTCTTGAGGATGGTGTCTTCTGCGGCCCCTCCATGGTTTTCACCAATGTATTCAATCCACGATCCCACATCCGGCGCATGGATGAACTGAGGCCGACTCTCGTGAAGCAAGGCGCGACTCTTGGAGCCAACTGCACCATCGTGTGCGGGATCACCATCGGCCGGTACGCCTTTGTGGGGGCAGGGGCTGTGGTCACCAAAGATGTGCCCGACCATGCCCTGGTGGTGGGGAATCCTGCCCGGGTGATCGGGTGGGTGTGTGAGTGTGGGGAGAGGCTGGATAAGGAATTTCGGTGCGGGGGGTGTGGGAAGATCATCGATGGAATGTCACAACATGGGAAACGTGCAGATCATCTCCGATATTGATCGGCACCACCGATTCCATTTTGATATTTTCCGATACCTTTTTCTCTTCCTATACGCAGCGTCCTAATTAATTGCGCACAAGCGCCGAAGGGTGTCGCTTTGGACATGCCACCGCACAAAGGTATGCTCAACACGGCTCTCGTAATCTCCTCGATGCTTGAGAAATGCCGGTTATGGGCGGCCAGTCGACGGACAAGCTTCCACACCCATTCAATCGGGTTCAGCTCAGGGCTGTAGGGCGGAAGGTAGTTCGTGGCAAATCGACTGGCACTCTTTTCCCGCCATCTTCTGTGGAGTTTCGCATGGTGGTAACCGGCATTGTCCAATATCACTTCCACCTTTCTCCCCGAATGGCAGCTGACCAAGCGCAGATCCCGAACAAAGAGGAAGAAGCTCTCAGCGTTGAACTTCTCGGCCCGGTGAAACATAAACTTGCCGTCACGAAGCCTGACCGCCCCAAAGTAGCCGACGCTCTTGCGGGTTGGGTGATGGTAAACCACAGGATCTTTGATCTCAGCCGGGATCCACATGCGACACCTTGATCCATGCAGCTGGAACCGAACCTCATCTATGGCCCAAAGATCGACATCTCCAGAACGAGGAAGCTCATGTAGTTTCTTTTTTATATTCCCTTTGTCCTTCGGGATCAGCATGAGCGATCTTCGGCCTGAGCTTCCTGAAACGAAACCCGAGCTGCCTGAAGAGCCGCTGACTCTGACGCACTCCAAGTGTGATACCCCATTGCATTTTCACAAACTCAGAGAGGGTCTTTCCATCCCAGAGATTGGCGCTCAGTCCGACATCCGCAGGACTCTGCCCAAGGGCCTAGCCAACCTCTTCCAGTTGCTCTTTGCTGAGTCTTCGTGGTCTACCCGGTCTCTCTCCTTCGGCAAGACCCGGAAGGCCATCCACTTCAAACCGACGCACCCAATAAGCTACCGTTCTCGGGGAGTCTCCAAGGAGTCCTGCAACCTCTCGGCAGCTCAAGCCCTGAGCCACAAGAAGAACTCCGTGCAGTCGGTGGCCGTAACGAGATTCGTCCGTACGCCGGATTTCATTCTGAAGGGCGAGCACCATCTCTTCCGCATCGGTGGTCTTGGCTTTTCTCATGGTGGGACCGACATACCGCCATGAAGCTTGGTGCGCAATTATTTATGACGTCTTGTATAGGTTCAAAGCTCTGCCAATCGTGTCATGCCTGTCGCCTAAGTCGTTGATCGGCTTTACGCCTTGATTGCCCGTATTTCTTATGACGAGACAAATCTCAATTGAATTTATGCTATAGCTTACCGAAAATGCCCATGAGTTTATTCATTTCCCAACAGACGCTTCAGCTAGGAGTATTCCAATGAGAATACTTTACCTTCACCAATACTTCAATACGCCAAGCATGTCTGGAGGCACACGCTCCTTTGAGTTCGGCCGACGCTTCGTCTCTGCAGGGCATGATGTTCATGTAGTTACCTCTCACCGTGACGGTACTGCACCCGTACGGCGCGGATGGTATCAAACTGTTGAAGCTGGCATGCAAGTTCATTGGCTACTGAATCCATATTCAAATAAGATGTCCTATCCAAGAAGAATATTTTCTTTTATTAACTACGCCATTAAATCCATTCCCAAAGTTTCATCCATAAACGCCGATATAATTCTAGCAAGCAGCACTCCGCTTACTATTGCCATTCCTGCATTATATGCATCATATATACATCAAATTCCATTAGTATTTGAAATTCGCGATTTATGGCCTGCAGGACCTATAGAGGTCGGAGCCTTAAAAAATTCATTTATCATTTCAGTTGCTAAGTATCTCGAGCGAACTGCCTACGCCAAATCATCACATGTCATTGCGCTATCCTCAATTATGGAGCATGGAATAATAGCCACAGGATATCCTAAACACAAAGTAACGATCATTCCTAATAGTAGTGACATTGAACTGTTTCGAATTCCAGCTGAAGTCGGACAAAAATTCCTCAATGAACATCCTTATCTATCCGCAGGGCCACTTGTTGTTTATTGCGGAACGCTAGGCTTGCTAAATACCGTACAGTACCTTGTAGAAATTGCTGGTCAAATGCTAAAAATAGATCCTTCTGCGCGATTCTTGATAGTTGGTGACGGAAGAGAAAGAATTTCAATCCACAATAAGGCAGTCCAATTAGGTGTCCTCCATCGTAATCTGTGGATTTTTCCAAAGGTCCCCAAAAAACAAGTGCCAGCAATTCTCTCCGCATGTACAATTGCGTGTTCACTAGGAATAGAACTTCCACACTATCAAGCTGAAGCTGCGAACAAAGTTTTTGACACTTTTGCTGCTGGTAGACCATTGTTAATCAATCATGGAGGACTAGTCGCAGACATTCTCAATGAAACTGGAGCAGGTATAGTCGTACCATCTGGTGACTCAGTTACAGCAGCAAGCCAGTTACATAGATTTCTACACGATAAAGAGGCCCTATCTCGAGCACGACGTGCATCAGCTAATCTGGCAGATACTCGATTCAACAGAGACCGCCATGCCGAGCAATTGCTTAATATATTAGAATTAGCCGCAAAAGCATCGTAACATTATTATACAATATACATTTTTCATTCAATATTCCAGCAACTTTATCTACTTAACTTTTAAACCTATAATCACTTTTTAAATACATTTATACCAAATGTCATGTCAAAACCTATTAAATCTCCTTCCTCAGTCATACATATTTTTAATTCCAGAATCTCATCTGTATCACTCACTAAAAATATATCCTGGTCCTTATTAGGCAATATCATTTATGCATTATGTCAATTTTCACTATTGATTGTTATTGCAAGACTTGGTACACCCAAATCAGTTGGCCAATTTACACTAGGATTAGCAGTGACTGCACCACTTTATATGTTTGCAAGGCTTCAGCTCCGAACAGTTATTGCAATGGACTCTCAGTCACAATATTCGTTCAGCGACTATCTACATCTTAGATTTTTTATGGCGTGTATTGCCTTTATTGTCACCATATGTATTATTTGTATCGTTGGATATGAAACTGAGACAACCAAAGTTATTATAGCTGTATCGATTTACCGTGCAATCGAAACGCTTGGCGAATGCTATTACGGAGCACTACAAAAGATTGAACGAATGGACTATATATCGATTTCAGTTATTCTCAAAGGTATTTTTTCAATTTCATCACTTGCAGCTACTTTCTATTTTACCCAGTCCCTCTTTTATGCTATCTTGTCCATGTCATTGTTTTCCCTTATATTGCTATATATTTATGATTTGAACTGTTTCCTAAGAGTTAAATTATCCTCATCCGACACATTCTTCTTCAATACATGTCAGATTTCCAACATTCTTCACATTGCTCGTAGTACATTTCCTTTAGGGCTTGCATCCCTGTTAGGTTCACTTTATGCAAATATCCCGCGTTATTTTCTAGAGCGATACTTCAGCGAAAAAGAACTTGGTATATTTGCTTCTATTGCCTATATTATGGTTTCAGGCACCATATTCATTCGATCTCTATGTCAATCCTTCAGTTATCGCATATCAAACTCTTATGCCTCAAACGATAAACACAGGATCAAATTAATCCTAGCCAGACTTCTTTTGTTCGCTTCTATTCTGGGAGCAAGCATTACATTGATTTCCTGGCTAGCCGGAGAACACATTCTTCTTTTTCTATATGGGACAGAGTACGCAGCATACTCTGATATACTCGCAGGAATGATGTTTGTTGCAGGTTTTGTATTTGTCGCAGATATTATGCTATATTTTATTATAGCTTCGCATCAATACAGATCATGGACATTAATATTACTTTTTGCCAACATTACATCTACAATTGCAGCATACTTAGCAGTTCCAACTTTGCAATTGTGGGGCGCTACCATCTCTCAAGGCGTTGGAACCATTACGCTATGCATTGGCGGTTTTTTGTTAGTAGTTAAATCATTACGACAAATGTCGCGCTGATTATTTTTATTATTTTTGTATATTAATTACAATTAAGATGACTTATAAGTTGCCATCCATCAAAATATACACAATTAAGCATTTGTTTATGTACATAGCTGGATTTTGTTTGGCTTCTTTTTTTTTATTGGGACGATGGAATTTTACTAGAATTGTACTTGTAGACAGTGTTTTATATGGCAATTTGCTTCGACCGGCATATTTAGTTGCTTTCATATTCTTTATGATATCAATAATTAATAACTTGCGGGTATCGAGATCAATCTTTACTAATGAACATGCCACGAACTGCCGTCTAATGTCTTCGATTTTTCTATTTCTTTTTTTCGCCTATACAGCTGTTTCTTCGACGTGGGCTCCAGATTATGATCTAGCAATCTCAAAACTGATCGAAATTACAATAGTTTTTGTAGTTTTATTAGGTATTTCTTTATATACATCTAATCCTTACAGTGACATTCTTTTGCATTCTTTCTTTGTCTTTATTCTTTTTTTGAGTTGTTTTCTCTTTTTCTTCTCGGGCGTTGATTCATCTACCGGCCGCCTTTCTGCATTGGGCGGAGGAGCAAATATGTTAGGCAGAAACAGTGCGTTAGCTGCTACCAGCTCGCTATTCTTGGCCTCACGGAATGAGAAGTCGTCGCTTTACATTATTTTATTCACTTTATTTTCAATTCTTTGCCTAGCAAGTGGCTCCAGAGGCAGCATACTTGCCTTATCCGTTTCATTGGCATACTTATTCCTAGTAAAACAAATGTCTTTTGGCAAAAAACTCAGTCTGTTGTTAGCTGTCACATCACTTACAACAGTTTTTTTATACACACCTATTGGTGGATATGCTGCAGAAATATTCCATGATAGGTTTGTCGTACTTCTGCTTCAACAAGAATATTATTCTGGCAGACCACTATTGTACCAATTAGCTTTAGACATTGGGCGATCATACCCAATTTTTGGCATCGGACTTAATGGATTTGCTTCGACTGGCATAAGTTCGTATCCACATAATTTATTTTTGGAATCGTTTTCAGAGGGTGGGCTAATATCGCTTTTTTTATTAGTTTTATCACTCGGTTTATGGTGCTACTGGTATATCCGTAATAGACATGTGATTATGCCTGAATTAGTCGCTTGTTGGATTGTTGTTTTTATAGCGTCTCAATTCAGCGGTGACTTATACGATAGTCGTGCCGTTTTTTTAATACTTCTTTTAATATATTCTTCACAACCACAAATTACTAAATGCAATTGATATGCAGTTCACATAAAATTTGTTCCTTTAATACTTATTTTAATATACACAGGATCGATAATATAGCAAAAACCATTTTATTTATATGAATAGTCAAATTATCAATGCTTTAAATGATATATGACAGTTCGATTTATTATAATTTTTATTTCTATTATATTGGTTCTACGTACATGTTTAGTTTTCGATTTTCAAGTGCCTAAAATAACAGAGCGTCGAATAGTTCTTTCTGTTGGTGTTCCATTAGCTGCCGACATACCTTTCCATCTTAGCAATCTTGATTCTGGACTGACTTCTGCAACTGCAATAGAATATATCGATCCATCAACTCGAATACCGAATGAAATTCTTAGTAAATGGAAGTCTCAAGGCAAACTAATTCTTGCTCGTACGAACACTGCACATACAGATGTAGCTGCCAAAACATACAAATACTTAAGTCTTCCCGAACTAATCCATCAATGGTCTCGATTTTTATCGGACATTCAAGTGGATGGAATCTCTGTCGATGAATTTTCTGGGGCGCACGTGAATATCATCTCACGGTGGGCCGAAGCGCTAAACTTTGTTAAATGTAATTTCCCAAATAAGCTAATTTTTTCATGGGTGTCTAACTGGTATCTTAATACTATATTAACACGACAGCCTGATCCGCAAATGATTTTATTATTCGAAACGTTACGTGATTATAGTGATTATGTAATACTAGAGGTCTATTATCGAACATCTGAGCTTTCTACTTATGATGGTTCTGAATTTTTTAGATTTTTCCATACGGTTGAATATGTATCGAAGCTAGCTCCTGGGATTGAGAATAAGATTTTAGTATGCATAGGCGCAAACCATAAACATTACAATGATCTGCCACATGTGAATTATTCTCAATTTCTCAGTTTTCAGGTATCCTATATTTTGAATCATGAAAGACTAAGAAAACTTTCAGGACTAGCCATATATGCACCTCGTTACTGCACATTTGAAGAGGTTATTCAACTTGATCAAACACTAATTAAATTTATTGATAAACATGATTGACGTACTTATATACATTTTTTATGTACTAACTATTTGATGTTTATTTACATATATTTTTTAGCAAAATGTGTACATGCATTTATAATTGCTGCATATCTGGCTAATTATGTTAATATGAATGGCCGCTTATTTACTTGTAGATCTCTATTATGACTCTCGATAGCGTTCTCAAACTGAAAGGTTTTATTTTTTATGGATGATAACCTCACTTTTCGTTCTTTCAAACTAACAGACAAGAAACTCATTCTTGACCTCTTTACTCATTCCTATGGTCACTCATCATCTGAGTTAGCTTGGTCGTGGAGATTCATTGGCAATCCTTCAGGAAGCGCCATCATCCAATTGGCATTTGAAGGAAGCCTCCTTGTCGCTCATTACGCAATCACACCAGTTTCTCTGAGAAACGAAGGCCGGAATCTTGCCACTGGTCTATCAGGCACCACTATGACCCACTCTGCTTACAGAGGTCGAGGCTTGTTCCCCATCCTTGCCCGTAATACCTACAGGCGTATGAAGGAAATGGGTATGGGCATGGTATGGGGATTTCCCAATTCCATGTCCCACCGCGGTTTCATAAAGGATCTCAACTGGGTAGACTTATACGAAGTTCCCACTTTTCGACTGTCGCTATCCAATTCTCGCAGTCTCCCCTCATCCGGTGAGGCGGTTGTAGAACTCGATGAATTCCCACAAAACGTCGATGACTTGTGGGAAAGCGTAAGAAATGACTACTCGATCCTAACCGTTCGAGACCGGCAGTTCCTCAACTGGCGCTATGTTCAAAACCCCACAGGGAGATATCGCATCATTGCCCACCTGGACGGTTCAGATCTTTTGGGCTACGCCGTCTATAAACGGTACAAGAACGAGTTTCAGGTGGTGGATATTCTGACAGTCAATGATACAGATATTGGCGTCCAGCTCATTACGCACATCATCCATCGCGCCATCGATGAATCCTTGGACGCTGTCAGTATGTGGTTAAACGTCACACATCCACTTCATCGTGCACTCGAACGACTTGGATTCTCAAATGGTTTACCGGTTACCTATTTTGGAGGCCTCGTGCTGCAGCCGGAATTGAGCAATGCAGGCCTGTATGATTTCAAGCGATGGTATATCACCATGGGCGATTCTGATGTTTTTTAGTCTACTTCCCCGTTGATCCGTGTCCATTCGCGAACAGGAACCAACTCCTTGCATCAAATTGAGCTCGCAGCCAAGCGTTTCATCGACGTATCTGCATGTGTACTTATCTTTTCCTTCGGATTTCCGCTGTTTCTGTTGATCGGTTTTTTGGTGAAGCGGACTTCTCCTGGTCCCGTCTTTTTTGTACAGCCCCGTGTCGGCAAAGATCAGAGGCTATTTCGACTCGTCAAGTTCAGGACCATGACTGGCTCCCCTGACCCCACGACGACCTCCTGGTCCAAGTCGGAGGAAGCCAGGATCACACCGATTGGCGGTTTTCTTCGTGATTACGGACTTGACGAACTGCCCCAGGTTTTCAACATCGTCAAGGGAGAGATGAGCATCATCGGGCCTCGCCCTCCGTTGCCAGCCCAGGTCGAAACATACACCCCCGAGCAACGCAAGGTCTTCAGGATGCAGCCTGGTGTGCTCTCGCTGGCTGCCATCGCAGGGCGCAGATCGATCCCCATGGAGCAACGCATCGATCTCCATGTTCAATACGTTGAAAACTGGTCTTTCAAGCTGGATATGCGCATCTTGTGGGAGTCTCTCTTCATAGTCCTTGGGAGGCGGGATGCGCTTGAAACGGACATTCGCTGAAGCAGAAAAGGAAATAGCGGAAAATGAGGGTTTTAGTCATATCCGCTCACCCCGATGATGAGGTGATCGGTGCTGGCGGCACCATAGCACGGCATGTGGCAGATGCAGATGAGGTCTTCTGGTGCATCGTGACCCAGGGGTATTCGCCTCCCTGGCCAGAAGAAACTATCCGCGAAGCAAGGCAGCAGGTTCTTTACGTCAAAGAACTCCTTGGTATACGGGATGTCTTTTTTTGCGGTTTCCCTACCGTGATGCTAAACACTGTACCCTACATGGAAATCTGTTCTGCACTGCAGAAAGTTGTCGAACAGGTGAAACCGGAGACAGTCTATACTACTCCCAGGGACGATATTAACCAGGACCACAGGATCGTTCACGACTGTACATTAGTGGCAACCCGGCCACTTCCTGGCTGTTCAGTTCGTCGCCTACTTTCCTACGAGATATCGTCTACCACACGGTTTGGCTTGCCACAGGGTGCTAATGGCTTTTACCCAAATGTCTTTATAGACGTCTCGCTTTTCCTGGATAAGAAACTCCAGGCAATGCGTTGTTATGAGACGGAGCTTCGCACCTATCCACACCCGCGATCCATTGAAGCTATCGAAATTTTTGCCAGGGAACGGGGAGTCAGCATTTGTGTCGAAGCCGCTGAATGCTTTCAATTAATTCGAGAGATTGTTTCTCAATAGGCAACGGTCTTGAATTACAAAGAAAATCCATCAAATTTGCAGCTGTTCCAAATCGCAGTCTACGGTGCGGGAGGGTTTGCCAGGGAGCTAGCTTGGTTGGTTGAGTCCTGCAACACTGATCAGCAACTTTGTTCAGTTGTATGCTTCATTGATGATGATCCATCGTCACACGGTCTTCAACTGAACGGGATCCCTGTGATGGGGCTTGAAGAGGCATACTCCCAATTTACGTCCGCACTTGTTGTGGGTGGCATTGGATCTCCTGTCACCCGGCAAGCCTTGATGGAAAAAGCCGCTGCAGCAGGCTTTGGTTTTGCAACACTTGTTCATCCTCGTACGGAGTGCTCCAGCTGGGTCGAAATAGGCATCGGCACTGTCATCTGTGCCGGAAACATTCTGACCACCAACATCTCAATTGGAAGACATGTCCGAATCAACCTCGACTGCACCATCGGCCAACCTCAGGTGCTCAAGCGCGAAGGCATCACTGCAGAAGGCTATGCGACTATGCCAGAGTTTATTGGAAGCAGCCACCAAGAGTCTTCCTCTCTTATACAAATCTGATAATTACTCGATGGCTATTATGGAGCATATATGCAGCCCTCTCAGATTGCAATTTACGGTGCGGGCGGATTTGCCAGAGAATTAGCTTGGCTGGTTGAGACCTGCAGCACGGTTCAACCTTATGCAGTGGTATGCTTCATGGATGATGACCCATCGTCACACGGTCTTCAACTGAACGGGATCCCCGTGATGGGGCTTGAAGAGGCATACTCCCAATTTACATCCGCACTTGTTGTGGGTGGCATTGGCTCTCCTGCCACCCGGCAAGCCTTGATGCAAAAAGCCGCTGCAGCAGGCTTTGGTTTTGCAACACTTGTTCATCCTCGTACGGAGTGCTCCAGGTGGGTCGAAATAGGCATCGGCACTGTCATCTGTGCCGGCAACATTCTGACCACCAACATCTCAATTGGAAGACATGTCCAAATCAACCTCTACTGCACCATCGGCCATGACGTTATCATGGGCGATTACTGCACCCTTGCACCAGGGGTGCATGTCTCCGGCTGCGTTCATCTTGGGCAACGCAGCTATATCGGCACAGGGGCAGTTATTATCAATGGCACAAAGGATAATCCCATAATTATCGGCGATGATGCTGTGGTAGGGGCGGGTGCATGTGTAACGAAATCAGTTCCCCCTGGAGCCGTTGTAGCCGGTGTACCTGCAAGGCCTTTACAGAGATAATTCATCTAAACCTCACAGAAGGCAAGTCACCAAGCCCCTGATGGTACAACCTATGAATGAGTCACACTCGCTCATTCTCTAAACCTATTTCGATTTCATTCGAGCACTAATAGACTCCAAACCTTCATTATCTATCTAATCAAGATTATCGAAAGCATAACATGAATCATGTACTAAGCCTGATCATCTTTGTAGCTGCGATTTGTGTGTTGCCGCAGTTTGCGCATGGCGAAATAGCTCATCCTGAAAAATGGTATCAAGAAAATTGGTGCCGAGAGCAGAGCGGTCAAATCGAGGCCATACTCCCTGACAAGACTCGCTGCGACTGTCTCACTCACGACCACGCCATTGAATTCGATTTTGGACCGAAATGGGCGGAAGCAATCGGTCAGGCACTGTATTACGGCCTTCAGACCGGGAAGCAACCCGGGATCGTCCTTATTATTCGACAACCCAGCGATTACAAGTACTGGCTCAGACTCAACTCTACTATCGAGCATTACCATCTTCCCATCCAGACGTGGAAGATTGAACACTGAGCCGATGAAGCATTCGTTCAACTGCTTCATCATTTCCATGAACCACCCGTGAGGCATAGTCACCACGCTCTTATGACCCCCCCCCGCCTCTTCCTCTCTCCCCCCCACATGTCCGGTGAAGAGATCCCGTTCATCCACGAGGCCTTCGAGAGCAACTACATCGCGCCTCTGGGCCCCATGGTGGACGCGTTCGAAAGGGAGTTTTCAACACTTACGGGAATCGGGCACTGCGTGGCGGTATCGAGTGGTACGGCGGCCATGCACCTGGCGTTGAGGATCCTCGGGGTCGGGCCGGGCGACGAAGTCTTCGCGTCGACGCTCACCTTCATCGGCAGCGTGAGTCCCGTGACGTTTCTCGGAGCGACTCCCGTATTCATCGACTGCGACCGCACGTCCTGGAACATGGACCCGGATCTTTTGGCCGAGGAAATGAAGAGATGCGCAAGGAAGGGAAAACTCCCCACGGCCGTCGTTCCGACGGACTTGTACGGCCAGTGCGCGGACCTCGACCGGATCCTCGATATCTGCGATCCTTACGGCGTCCCGGTGGTGGTGGATTCGGCGGAGGCCCTGGGATCCACCTGCGCGGGCCGATGCGCGGGAAAGGGGGCGTTTGCGTCGGTCTACTCCTTCAACGGGAACAAGATCATCACCACGTCCGGGGGAGGCATGCTGGCGTCCGACGACCCGGCCTTCATCGAGGATGCCCGCAGCCTGTCTCAGCAGGCGCGGGATCCGGCTCCCCATTATGAACACTCCCGCATCGGGTACAACTACCGCATGAGCAACATCATCGCCGCCATCGGGCGCGGGCAGCTGCGGGTGCTCCAAGACCGCGTGCGCACAAAGCGCTCGATTTTCGAATACTACCGGCAGGCGCTGGGAGACCTTCCCGGGATCGAATTCATGCCCGAGGCTCCCTACGGCCGGTGCAACCGGTGGCTCACGGTGGTGCTCATCACCCCGGAGCGGTTCGGAACGGACCGCGAGGCGTTGAGGCTCTCTCTCGAGGCCGAAAACATCGAATCGAGGCCCGTGTGGAAGCCCATGCACCTGCAGCCCGTGTTCGCCATCGACGGGCGGGACGGCCAAAAGGCTGCCGGGGAGGCGCAGCACGTGCCCGCCCGCGTGGTGGGGGGAGCGGTGAGCGAGGACCTTTTCCGGCGCGGATTGTGCCTGCCGTCCGGGACCCAGATGACCGAAGGGGACATCGAGAGGGTGGTCGCGGTGGTGAGGAGGAAAGCGAAGGGTTAAGTGAGGATTTTCAGGTGTTGAGTGGCAAGGGGTAGCTGGACTCAGGTGTTCGAGGTTGACGCAGGCCGCAGGAAGTGCGGTTTTTTTGTTTCTGGGCATGGGCATGGATACGAATCCCGGTACTTGCGGCTTCGGTGTCGTCGTTTCCCCACACGTCGTCATTTCCGCGAAGGCTGGAATCCAGTAATAATGACTGTGTACGGCGAAACATCGTCAGGAATGGGAATAAACCTTGAAGACAACATGCGTGAAGCAGGACAATACCGGGTGGACAGTCCTGTACGGCACGATCGGCCCTTGCCAGGCTGTTTTACCAGGCTGGTGGCTGGATTCCCGCCTTCGCGGGAACGACGGTGGGGGGTTGGCGGGAAGGACGGTGGGGGTATTCGCGGAAATGACGGTGTGTACATTTGCGCCAATCCAGGAAAGGTCCGCCGGATGAACCGGCCGAAAGCCTTCGTGACAAGGCGAAATACCCGTTGCCTTCTTCGCCCTCATTTCATAACATCCACATTCCTGGTGCCCGTTCATCCCTGCGCGGGTGCGCGTTTCCCGCAGGTTTGGGGCATCGAGTATACCCTGGAGTAGACAAGCCATGAGCGAACAAGCGATCCGGACGTTTCTTCCCACCTTGAGGCCGTCTCCCTGGAGCGTGCGCCTGGTGATGACTGTTCCCCTCGTGCTGCTGCCTTTTCTGCTGGGAGGAGCCCGGCCGTGGTTCCAGGGGACGGTGGGGGCGGTGTTCCTTGCGGGTGTTGCGGCCGTCGTGTGGACCGACCACGGGCTCGATGTGTCCGCCGTGCTGTCCCGCCGGGCGGCCTCGGTGCTCGGCTTTCTCGTGCTCATCCCGTTCGTGCAGGCTGCCCCTCTGCCGTCGTTTGTCATCCAGGCCCTGAGCCCCGAACGCGCTCGTTGGATCGCCAGGGCGGCCGACGCCACCGGATCGAACCCCCTCTTTTCCGCCATCTCCTACGATCCGGCCGCGACTCTCGCATCGGCCATGTGGATCGCGGGCCTTGCCGTGTTCGCGGTGATGCTCAGGGCCGCCCTCGAAAACGAACGCAACCTCGACTGGCTCTTCCGGGTGATCCTCGCCGTGGCCCTGTTCCAAGCGTCCTACGGGCTCCTGCAGGTGCTCATCCCCAAACTCCCCGTGCTGTGGGAATCCCCGGGGCAGGGAGTCGCCCGCGGAACCTTTGTGAACCGCAACAACTTCGCGTGCTTTCTCGGCATGATCTGGCCGCTGCTGCTCGCCCGGTCCATCGCCATGAGCCGCATCGAGGGCATCCCGTTCAGGATCCGGCCGGCAAAGAAAACCCGCCGGCCGATCACCGAAGAACCCATCGAACCGCCCCGGGACGAACCGCAGGCGCCGGCGGACCCTCCCGCCCGGGCGGCGGATGAACCCACGCGGGCGGTGCATATGGAACACCGCAGGCACAGGAATACGCGAAGGAGCAAGTCGAGCGGCAGGTCGACGGCGGGCCGGGCCGACCGGCTGATGCAGGCGCGCCAGAAGCAGCTCTTCTACACGCTCATCCTCGGGATCGTGCTGCTGTCGCTTTTCTTTTCGCAGTCGAGGGGAGGCATCATCGGGGCACTCACGGCCCTCACGGTCTTTTCGGCGTTCGGGATCCTTCGCCGGCGCGGGATGATCCTTTTCGTCGCCGGGTGCTGGCTCGTGATGATCGCCTACGGGAGCATCATCGGGTTTGGAGACATCCTCGAACGGTTCGACCACCTGGGCGAAGCGGCTCCCGCCCGGTGGAACATCTGGACGGACACGTGGGCGCTCATCGCGCAGCACCCGGCGGCGGGAGTCGGCGTCGGATCCTATCCGGACGTGATCAGGCTCTACCAGTCGCACCTCACCGACCAGTTCCAGGTCGTGGACGCTCACAACGACTACCTGCAGCTCGCGGCCGAAATCGGCATCCCGCTCGCCCTGGCCGTCATCGCCCTGGTGTGGGGATCCTGGTGGACCACCGCTTTCCGCCTGTGGAAAAGGCCCGGCGGATCGGCGGAGGCGGCGCCTGTTTCGGCGGGTGCTTCGGCGAATGCTTTGCAAGCTGACGCACCGGCATCGCCGACGGCTTCCCCGGTGTCCGCGTCCCGGGAACCCGACATATCCGGCCGCGAAGAACAGGACCGCATCCTCGCCGTGGGAGCCCTCGCCGGAGCATCGGCCTTCCTCGTCCACGCCTGGGTGGAATTCAACTGGCAGATCCCGGCCAACCAGCTCTATTTTGTGGTATTGATGGTGGTGATGGGAAGAAGAAGGGTCGAGGGGTCAGGGGGTTAAGGGTATACGTCCTTCACCCTTCACCCTTCACCCTACTCGAACCCATACTCCAACCGCCTGATCTTCAACTCGCCTCCCCTGCTCACGAGCTGAAGCGTGAGCCTGCCCTGTGAATTCACGGGGTCCTGCCCTTCGAACCGCACCGACAGGTTGAACCGGCAATCGGCTCGGATTCCGTCCCGGTCCGCCACGGCGTTCTTCACGCGGATGCGGTACCGCAGACTCGCCGCCTTCCTGAAATTCTCGTCGTAGACATCTCTCAGGTTCGCCACCGGCCTGCCGTTTTCGACGGCGCCGGGTTCGAAAAACGTCATGATCGCAGGCGTGCTGCGGCTTTCGTAGGCCCGGACATACCGGTCCACAAACACGTTCACGCGCCGGGCGATTTCCTCGCTGTCCGGAACGGACGGCGGTTCGGGAGCAGGCGGTGGAGTCGCTTCGCGCGGGGGAGGCTTCACGATTTCCTGGGGCTTGGGTTCCGCCTTGGGTGGTTCAACGGGCTTTGCCGCGATCTGTACGGGCTTCGGTTCAGCCTTTGGCGGCTCCACCTTCACCGGCTTCGGTTCAGCCTTTGGCGGCTCCACCTTCACCGGTTCCACCTTCACCGGTTCCGCGGGCCTGGATTCCGCCTTTGAAGGCTTGGGTTCGGCCTTTGCCGGCTTCTCATCCACCACCGGCGCCTCTGCAGCTTTTGCTTCCACCTTCGGAGGTTCTTTGGCCTTCGGTTCCGGCTTCAAAGGTTCCGCAGGCTTGGGTTCCACCTTGGGTGGTTCAACGGGCTTTGCCGCGATCTGTACGGGCTTCGGTTCAGCCTTTGGCGGCTCCACCTTCACCGGCTCCACCTTCACCGGTTCCGCGGGCCTGGATTCCGCTTTTGAAGGCTTAGATTCGGCCTTTGCCGGCTTCTCATCCACCACCGGCGCCTTCGCTGCCTTTTCTTCGGACTTGGGAGGTTCTTTGGCCTTCGGTTCCACCTTGGGTGGTTCAACGGGTTTTGCCGCGATCTGTACGGGCTGAGGTTCGATCTTCGCGGGTTCAGCTTTCGTGGGTTCCACCGCCTTCGGAGCCTCCACAGGTTTCGGGGCCTCCACCGCCTTCGGAGTTTCCACGGCCTTCGGAGTTTCCACCGCCTTCGGAGCCTCCACCGGTTTCATCACCGCGGGGGGCGCGGTGGAGTCGTCCCGGGTTTGACCCCCCGGTCTTCCGTTCCCGTTCGACCGGTTCGGGACGAGGGCCGCAACCACGATCCTTTCCTTCGGCCGGCGGGCGAGGCTCACCGGTCCGTCGCCCGTAAATTCCGTCCAGGACTTCGCATCGAGCCTTCCCGCTACGACGGCGCACACGATGTCCGTTCCATCGAACACCTTCGAAGGCCACTCCAGGGGGCCGGTGTAGGTCCGGGGCGGCTCGGAACGCTGCGGACCCGGCGCCGGCGAAGTCGATCCTCGAATGGAACCGGTGTCCGCGGTCTTTACCGCGTGCTTTGCGCTGTAGTGGCGCCGGGTGAGGATGGACTGGTAGTCCACCATAAAGGCCAGCACGACGAGCACGCCGACCAGGGCCACGAACTGCCAGGACCGGCGCAGCCTGCGCCCGACCTTCGAAAACGTCGACGGCGGATCTCCGGGAACGTCCTTCCCCGAACCGGGCACCGGTTCCACGAAGGAAGGCTTCACCAGCCGCAGGTTGTACCGCTCGCGCAGCTTGTCGTCTCGAAGCACTTCATACGCCCGGTGCACGCTCCGGAAGTGTTCGGCCGCCTCGGGATCGTCCGGGTTGCGGTCCGGGTGGTACTGGAGGCTCAACCGCCGGAACGCCTGCTTCACCTCGGCCGGATCCGCCGTGCGGTCGATGCCCAGGATGTCGTAGTAGTCCTGTTCGGGGCCGCCCAGGTTCAGCAGGTGCACGACAATCTGCAGCCGTTCGATGAAGACGTCGATGGGCATCTGGTGAGCCCGGCACAGGCGGAGGATATCCTCGTCCATGCCGCTTCGCCCGCCGGCCTTCGTTCCTTCACCCGCACCCGCCTTGAGCGGTTCGCGGGGCGATGCCGCTGCGGGTTCCCGGGGCGGCTTCGGATCACCCGCCGCCGCCTTTCCGGCTTTAACGGGATCCGCCGAGACGGAATCCCGCTGCACGGGCCTCACCGCACCCTGCGCGGTGCTCCTCACGGATTCACGCAGCACCGCCGCCCGCATGAATTCACGCACTCCCGGCGTCGTCACGGCTTCGTAGGCGCCGGCGGCCGCATCGAGCAGCCGCTTGTCCGCCGCCACCCGCACGATGAGTGCGTGCGGGTTCTTTTCGGCTGCCATCAGGCGTATCAGGGATTCGAGTGGAGTCATAGTAAACAGTCCGTGCCTTTCACACAAAGGATCGACGGCATCCCAACAACGCCCTTCCCGCCAACCCCCGCACCGTCATTTGTGCACCCCCGCACCGTCATTTGTGCACCCCCCACCGTCATTCCCGCCAACCCCACCACCGTCATTCCCGCCAACCCCCACCGTCATTCCCGCCAACCCCACTACCGTCATTCCCGCGAAGGAGACCGTGTCGTATCGATTTATAACAATTCGAGTTGGCGCGACGGCTATCCAATAGATGCCCAAGGGGGTGAGTTCGTTGATTGCCAAATCCAACCACCGGCAGGCGAGGAGAAGGTGTATGAGGCAAGATGCTTACGTAGATCAGAGGCGGTTGTGTGTCATACCATCCTTGTGGTTGCCTATCCCTTTTCTTAGATGGCTTGAATGGCGGCTATGAACCCGGCTACCCCGCCAAGAAGGTTAACCATTCGAGTCAGGTTAAAGCATGTGGCCAGTATCGAGGCCTCCGCTCGAACTCCTTCT
>Ga0334889_1002559_pt1 | contig 20275 bp, 14 predicted proteins | sample GraSluR1_MG_2_FD_207222 | JGI IMG/M metagenome (GOLD analysis project Ga0334889, IMG submission 207222) | Sludge microbial communities from methane-producing bioreactor in Wageningen University, Netherlands - Granular Sludge_8_08-R1 | ecosystem: Engineered > Bioreactor > Anaerobic > Unclassified... | reverse complement strand
AAGTAAGATGTGTCTTCAGAGAGCCATCCTTACATTCTTCCACCCGTTGCTGTCGAACGATGTTTCGTTCTTTCACGTATTTTGCCTGTTCCGGAGCGATCCAGAGAGTGACCTCCACGGGGTCGTCCCATATCATGGCGAAGGAGTTGCTCACCAGGGTTTGGCCGTCGAAGGTTTCGGGCCATTCGAAATTCTGCTCCGTGGGAAGGGTCTCCAGAATTCGATCCACTGCAAGTACCCGGAATTCCTTATGGAGAGGGCTTTCGTAAAAAAGATAGAGCCCTCCCTGGCTTTCGAAAAACTGAAGAGGATTGATGGGAAAGAGAATTTCCCGGTTTTTGGAGAAGGAGTGATAGGTGATCTGGAGGGTCTCCTGCTTGAGAATGGCTCGGATGAGAGCCTGAATGGTCTCCTCCTGATCTTCGTAGGTTTTTTTGAGCGTATCTGAAGCAAGCATAAGGCAGTGAAGGCGTTCGGCGGAACCACCGGAACAGGGAGGTTTTTCGAAAAGGAGGGTTCCCAGTTTTTCCAGAGCCTGTCGAGTGCAGCGGGAAATTTTTTCTCCCAGATAGGGGGCGCTTATCCCCTGCATGAGATGCAGGGCCAGGTATTCTTTGGCACTGATTCCCTCCTCCGGAGATCTCTCCGTAAGGGGGAGGGCCTTGGGATTTGTTACGAACCATCGTTTTTCCCGCTCTCCCAGAGGTTTTGTGTCGTAAGGGGCGAAGCCGAGTTTTTCGAGAATTGCCAGAAGGTTGTAGACGGTTCTCCGGGAAACGCCCAGGGTTTCCTGGATTTCCTGAATGCATGTCCCTCCGGGCTGGCTCAGAAGATCCACCATGTCCATAATTTTTTTGAGTTGGGTTCCTCCCATGAGACTTTTATGCCTCTCTTTCCGTAAATTCTTCCATGCCATTTTCCTTAGTGTATCTCATAATCGAAAATGTTTGAAAGCCCCGGAGCTTTTCGAAACGTTTCAAAGCCAAAGAGCTCTTTGCGGAAGCTCCGCTTTTTCTGTCCGCCGCCTTTCGGGGACGCGCTTTCTGGGCATGGCTTTCGAGAGGTGCTAGAATAAGGAGGGATTTCAGGAAACGAAAAGAACGTGCCGCTTTTCGGCGGGCGAGGCCGAAGAAAGGGCAAGGCTGCAAAGAGAAAGGGGCGAAAGCCATGGGGCGTTTTCTTGATATGACATATTCCGAAATGGCGGCTCTCTCGGGAAGGGAGCTCTTGCAGAGTTTCTCCGCAAGCGAAGGACGTATCCTTTTTTCGGAAGTCGTGGCGCACAAGGCTCCTCTGGTGGACGGCGTGAGCAATCCGGAGCTTGCCGCCGCCATGGGAGCGGACTGTATTCTCCTCAACATGATCGATCCGGGAAAACCCGAAGTCGCGGGGCTTCCCGAGATGGAAGAGAGCGTTTTCTTCTACGAGCTCGCCTCCTTTCTGGGGCGCCCCGTGGGAATCAATCTGGAGCCTTCGGAATGGGTGAAACCCGGATACCGGGCTACCCCGGATCAGGCCCGGCGGGCGGTGGATCGGGGGGCATCCTTTATTCTCCTTACGGGAAATCCCGCTTCCCGGGTTACGTTGGAGGATATAACCCGGGCGCTCGAGGAAATACGCAAAGTGGTGGGGGACGATCCTCTTCTTATGGTGGGCAAGATGCACCATGCGGGAGTGCCCTTTTCGGGAGAGGATCCCTTTCTTCCGGAGGAATGCGTGGCTGCCTGGAAAGATGCGGGAGCGGACGTCATTCTTTTTCCCGCTCCGGGAACGGTGCCGGGGATCACTCTGGAGGAGGGAACCTTGCTTGCCCGCACCGCTCACTCACGGGGACTCCTCGCCATGAGTTCTCTGGGAACCTCCCAGGAGGGGGCAAGTGCGGAGAGCGTGGCCCAGATAGCCCTGTGGGCCAAGATGTGCGGTGTGGATATCCATCATATCGGAGATGCGGGATATTCGGGCATAGGGGTTCCCGAAAACATCACCGCCTATTCCGTAGCTATCCGGGGGAGACGGCATACCTGGAGGCGTATGGCCGCATCCATTCGGAGATAGAACAACGAAAAAATAGAGAAGAAAAAAGAGCTTCTCCCGCCGAGGCGAAAGAAGCTCTTTCTCTAAACTTTTACCGTATCCTGAAAACACATACAGAACACAAAAAAATGGCAGTCCCTAGGGGGTTCGAACCCCTGTTACCGGGCTGAGAACCCGGCGTCCTAGACCACTAGACGAAGGGACCGCGTACTCGCGGCTGGCTGGGGAACGTGGACTCGAACCACGACTACTTGATCCAGAGTCAAGCGTCCTGCCAATTAGACGATTCCCCAAGGCCCGGAAATGATAGCATGAGTTTTTTGGAAATGCAACCCCCTTTTTGTGTTAAGATATGGGGGAAGGTTTTTTTCGATTTTTCCGCATTTGCCATGGTCTATGCAAGGATCTTTTGCTATTATGAGGAGAAAGACGATCGGTATGAGCGTTTCCGGAGGAGTCTTTCTGAGTGGGGGCCGACTCCTTTTTTGTTGTTCCTCCTGTTCATATGTGGTACATTTTCTCTTGTGTCGGGTGTTTCCCCCCTTCACGTCCCTTTCTCGAAGGGTTTAAAGAAGTCTTTGATAAGGCAGAGGTGACCTATGGTGGTGCATATCCTTGCTCATTCTTTCCTGGAGGTGCTTGTTACGTGCGTACAGTCGTAAGAGAAAAGCTCCGTAAGTACCTTTCGGAACATGGAAAGGATGTACTGCAAGAACCCGAAGGTCTTCGCCTTTACCTCCTCCGGGAGGAGGGACGTTTCCCCCAGGAAATTGATGGTCTTCTCCGGCTTGTGGAAGAGGGCCTTCTTCCGCCATTCCCCGCAGAAAACGAACGAGATGTCTTTCTTCAGCGCATCGTCCGGGAGCTGGAAGTCTCTCCCGAAGATGCCTTATGGTTTCTCGAATCCTGGGAGGGTGTCCGGGATCTTCTCGAGGCTCCCCGGACCCCCTCGGAAAGTTCCTCCGGAAATTTTCCGGAAAATTCTTCGGAGGATCTCGCCTCTTTCCGTATGTTTCTCGCCAATCCCGGAGCGTTTGTCCCCAGGAAGCTTCCCCAGGTAGCTCCCGCCATGGTGTCGTTCCTTAGAGATGCTTCTCCGGAAAAAAAGCATGAAGTCTTTCAGGCTTCCGTCCCGGAAGATGCCTCTTCTTCGGAGCTTGTTCCGGAGACTGCCGGGCCTGAGACGGAACAGCCCCTCGTTTCCGAAACCCCTTCTCTCGGATACTCTCCGGAGGAACCTCCCCGGGAGGATCGAAAGATAGAAGATCCCCTTGCTGAGGCCGATGCGGATTTCTCCGAACAACCCGTTTCGCCTCTTTCGGAGGAGTTGCCGGAGGAAGACGTTTCCTCTGCGGAGATTTCTCCTCTCCCCGAAGATGAAAAAACGCAAAACCCGCTTTCCGAAAAATCCGAGCTTGCCGAGGCGGAGCGTCTTCCTCGGGAAGAACCTTCGGGGGAAACGGAGAAAGACACGCTCTTTGCTGGTGTGGACCCAGGAGATCCCGAAAAAGAGACAGCCCAGGAGACTACACCCCGGAACAGTTGGTTCCCCGAGGCCTCTTCCACGGAGGAAGCTCTTCTTGAAGATGCTTCCCCGCAGCCCGGGGAGGTTCTCGGAGAGACGGAAGAACCTGCAGCCTTTCGAGAGCCCCTGAAGCCGGAGACGCCGGAGGATCTTTTCGGGCAAGAAGATCCGAACCCCGAATACGTGGGGGTTCGAGAAACCCGGATTCTTCTGGATGACTCCCAGCGGCGAAAACGCCTCTTCCGCCTTGCTCTGGCGGGAATTTGCGGTGTCGTGGCCGCAGGAGCCGTGGGATATTCCATGTGGCGAAACACCCCGGAACGTCTTCTCGACCGCGGACGAAGCCGACTTGAAAAAAAGGACTATCCCGGAGCGGCTCTCCTTTTTCGTAAGGCCCTCCACAAGGATGAAGATCATCCCGAGGGATATCAGCTTCTCGGAGAAGCTCTCTATCAGCAGGGGGAATACCCCGAGGCTCTGAATGCCTTCGAAGAGAGCCTTCGGAGAGTTTCCGGAGATGCTTTTTTGTATAACAATATCGCCTATGCCCAGCTTGCTCTGGGAAATCTCGAAGAGGCTTCCGCTACCTTTCAGGAAACTCTGCGCCTGGTGCCTCTCTATCCCCAGGCTCGAAAGGGGCTTGCGCTGACCTACTTCGAGCAGGGAAAGCTCGATCTTGCCAAGGAGGAACTTCAGTCAGCTCTCGAGAGCATTCCCGAAGATGGAGAAATGCTCCTCGCTCTCGGGCAAATTCATGCCCAGTCCGGAAGCCTGGAGAGGGCCGAGGCGCTTCTCACCAGAGTGCTCGACCTGGAGCCGGATAACGAAAGCGCCCGAATCGAAATGGAAGAGATCCTCCGGGAAAAAACCCTTAGAGAGGCTCAGGAAGCCTCCCGGGCAGCCCGGCTTTCGGAATATATCCATGCGGGAGAGACCTTTCTTCTCTCGGGAGAGATCCTTTCCGCCGAAGAGATGTACCGCAAGGCCTTGGAAGAGGAGCCTCGTTCTCTTGAAGCCCGGGGAGGGCTTCTGGACTCTCTCCTTATGCAGCACCGTTCTGAAGATGCCCGGCTTCTGGTGGCGGAGGTCCGGAGCATGGAAAAAGCCGATGCGTTTGCCGAAGATTTCGTGCAGTATCTCGTTCAAACTCTGGATTCCTACGAAAAAGCCGCCCGGGAGCGGGCAGCTCGGCATGAGGCTTACGAAATGGCCATTGCCAGAGCTTCGGAAATGCGGAAAAAGAAGCAGTTCGAGGGAGCCTTGGCGGCATACCGGGGAATTCTCGAGGAGGAGGAATATCCTCCCGCATATATCGGTTTGGGACGAACCTTGGAAAGACAGGCCAAGTACGAAGAGGCCCTGGAAGCTTACGAAAGAGCTCTGGTGCTTCTCTCTTCTTCGGGGACGGAGGAAGTCCCCGAAGATCTCCTTCAGGAAATCCATGATCTCCGGGAATCTCTGGCCCGGCAGGAGCTCGCAAAAGAGCTGGAACCCCTTTACAGAAGAGCCCGGACGCTGGAGAACCAGGGAAAGGCGGGAGAAGCCCGGAAGCTTTACGAGGCCATTCTCCAGAAAGACCCGAGCCACCGGAATGCTCGGGGAGGGCTTGCCAGACTCTCTCGAAAGCCCGAGCAGGTTTCCCCGTCACCTTCAAAGGATTCTCCGGGAGGAGAAAATGCCTCTCCGGCGGAGCCTCCGGCATGGCTCCTTCTTCCCGATGGTCAGCCGGCACTTATGGAAATGCACCGGCAGGAAGAACTTCGCAATCTGCGAAAGAGCACCCCGCAGGAAATGGGCACCCCTTCCTCGGTTTCTGCCAAAGGAGAGTATGTTCCCGGAGAGATTCCGGTGCTGGTGGAAGATCTTTTTCTCCAGGGGGATATTCTGGCCCGCAAAGGCCTCTATAAGGATGCGGAGACCCTCTACCGGAGAGCTCTGGAAAAGGCTCCCCTTAGGGGAGATATCCGCCATAACCTCGCGTGGGTGTTGGGAATGCAGAAAAGAAACCGAAGCGCCCTCAAGGAGTTCCGCCAAGCTCTGTTGCAGATGGGGCCCAATCCTGTTACGCTTTACAATCTCGCCTATCTTTACTCCCGGGAGAAGGATTCCCTCCGGGCTTTCCGTGCTCTGGAGCAGGCTCTTTACGCGGAGGAGGGCAAGGGGGGATACCGTCTTTTCCGCTTCCCCGACATGGACTCTCCCCTTCTTCCCGAAGCTCCGCCTCTTCCCTTGGGGGAAGAACAAGCCCCTCAGGATTTCCGTGGATCGCTTTCTCTGGAAATCCTGGGAAAGGCAAAAGAGCGTAACCCCGGGGAAAAGCATCTTTACGACGCGTTCTTTTCGCTGGGTTTCTTCCAGGAGAGACAAGGCCTTTCACCGAAGAATTCGGTGGAAGAATGCTTCCGAAGCCGTTCTTTCGAGGGGCGTTCCTATACCCTTCTCGGGCATGCTTTTCATGCCCGGGGACGCTACGAAGAGGCCCAGAATGCCCTTGAAAGGGCTCTGGCAAAGGATCCCGGAAACGGAATCGCCTACGCCTTGCTGGCCCGCACAGCCCGTGCCAGAGGAAATGAACAGATGGCCATGCGGGCGGTGCTTTTGGCGCGTATGTGCAGAGCCTGAGTTTCCTGAAGGAAAAAAGGGGGCCGGGTTCCCGACCGAGTTCCTTTGGGAAGGAGATGCCCGAAACGTTGGAATGGAGCATGCCCGGGCATGCTTGAAAAGAGATACGGTAGTCTTTTGGAGTGGGCCCTAAGGCTCAAATACCGCATGAAATGAACGGGGTGGTGATGGAGGAATGGATTTGCAACAGGGCCTGGGGGAATGGCGTGATCGTTATATTGCTTCCTATAGCTTGTATCGGGACTACACGAAAAGGCTGGAACATCTGGTACAGGACTTGCTCGAACAGATAGATCTTGACCTTTTTCATATCGAAAGCAGCACCGAAAACATCAACGATTTTCTGGAGCGCCTGAAGAATTCCCGGGAGAATGTGACCTCCCTGGAGGAAATTCCCGATTTGAGCTGTGTTCGGGTAATTTTGTACTTTGCTGAGGATCTGGAAAAGGTTTCCCGTCTCGTGGAGGAGGAGTTTACGGTGTATCCTCTTCAGTCCGTAGCCTTCGACGCTCTTCGGGATCCCGATGCCTACGGGTACCGTTCGGTTCGTTTCTCCGTAAGTCTCTCTCCCGAACGGAGCTCCCTTCGGGAGTGGCGCAAATACGCTCCTCTCCGGGGAGAGATTCAGATCCGCACCATTCTTCAGAACGCCTGGGCTACCATTACGAAAAAGCTTCCCTACGAGGAAGTCCAGCGATCCAAGAGCGGCCTCAAGCGTAAGCTTTCCCGGATGAGCGCCCTTCTTGAAGAGGCGGACGAAGGATTCCTTACGGTATGGGAATTCCTTCGAGAGGGATCGCTTCCCGAGGAAGGACGATTCGCTTCGGGTGCCTCGGGAGTTTCCCCAGGCGGGGCATCCTCTCCCGAAAGGGCCAAACCCGTCTCGCTTCCCATGACGGAAGAGGCTTTCCGGAACTGGGAAACCGTGAATGATGCCCGGATTCTCCGCTGGAAAACCCTGACGGAGGATGTAGGATATCCTCTTGCGGAGCTTCCCGAAGAGTATCAGCAGGAGAGCCGGCGGAATCTGATGGTTCTTCTCCGAGCGGCGGGAATCGAGACAATCCAGGACTTCAACGCATTCATGGATGGCCTGGAGCAAACCGGAGAAGCCCGGGCTCACCTGGAGGCCATCAAGAAATCCTTCGAGGGAGAGCTCCAGTCGTGGAGACTCGACATTTGGTCCGTCCTTTTCCTGGTCACTCTCAATGCTCGCTGGACTATTCTCCAGAGCAAAGATCTCGCGAACCTGGGTATCAAGGATGCTACGGAACGCATCAAGGGCAGTACTTCCTAGTTTCGAGCGTTTCCGTTTCGGGGCGCCGAGCGTCATGATTCGGAGCATCGGAGCGGTAACAGAGATATGATGCGATACGCACGTCAAGGGGGGAGCAGAGTCCTCCCTTGTTCTTTTGTGAACGAGGCGGCGATGCCTGGGTCCAGGGTTTTGCCGAAGACAAGCCTTCTGGAGGAGTCGTGGAGATGAAAGAGCTTCAGGGAGTAGATACCGTAATTCTTGAGGTGGTGGAATCCGGAAAAAAGCGGGGCCTTCTGCGGTTACGGGAAACTCCCTTCCGGGTTGCCGGAGGAGGGCAGCCCGGGGATCGGGGAACTCTGGAAGGAGAAGATTTTCGAGCTCGGGTTCTGGATTGCCGAAAGCATGAGGGAGGATCTCTGGTGGAAGTTCTTTTCGAAAGGGGAACCCCCAGGGAAGGGCTTTCAGTTCGAGCCGTGCCGGATCTCGAAGCCCGGGAGCTTTACTCCCGGATGCATTCGGGAGAACATATCCTCTCCCGGGTTCTGGAAAACCGTTTCGAGGGACTCCATGTCTACAAGGTGGCCATCGGAGAGGAGGACTCTTCGGTTTCCTTTACCTATCCCGGAGAGATTTCCTGGGATATCCTCCTGGAGGCGGAAGAAGAGGCCCGGCAGATTATTTCCCGAGACCTTCCCGTTACCGTTCGAGATCTTCCCCTGGAGGAAGCCCGGGAGCTTCCTTCTCTCAAGGCGAATTGGGATCGTATCGAAGATTCGTGTATCCGGGTGGTGGAAATCCCCGAATTCGACTGCATCGCCTGTTCCGGAAGCCATGTTTCCTCCACCTCCGAAGTGGGGGAGCTTTTCATAACGGGATATAACGGATCCGCTCCGGAGTGGTCCCTTAAATTCTGTCTTCAGGGTTCCCGAAAAGAGCGGGAGTACGGCCGCATTGTCCGCCGCCTGTTGCGGCATCTTGGATGTCCTTCGGAAAAACTGGAGTCGGTGATACTGAAAATGCAGGAAGAAAAGGAGGATCTCTCCAAGGTTGTGGGGAAGGTTCGGAATTACCTCGTCTTTCCGTGGGAGGTGGAGCCCTTGAACGAAGAGAGCTCCCTTCACTGGATCTGCCTTGCGGGAGTGCCCCGCGACCTGGCAGCTCCCGAAGTGAAACGCCGTATCTCGACGTATCCCAAAGATTCGGTGCTTGCCCTTTTGCCGGAAGAAGGAGAAACCAGCGGTTTTCTCCTTGCCCGGGGGGAAGAATCTTCGCTGGACTGCCGGAAGCTTCTCAAGCACCCGGAGCTTGCCGCCCGGGGAGGAGGGGCCCCCGAGTGGGTTTCCGGAGTGACTCGCTGCGGCAATCCCGAAAGCTGGAAAAACGCTCTTCGAGAAATGCAGAAATCTTCTTCCGGGGAGATCTGAGATGAACCGCCCCGAGAAAGGAAGTATTCCATGAGTTCTCTGCCAGGATCCTTTCCGGCCCCCCCCAACCTGGACCGCCTTTTTTCTCCCCGAAGCGTGGCCTTCATAGGAGCTTCGCCCTCGCCGGAGAAGATCGCCGGACGCTCTCTCCCGATTCTCCTCGAACACGGATATCCCGGGCGGGTATATCCGGTGAACCCCAAATATGCCTCTCTCGAAGGCCTTCCCTGCTATCCCTCGGTGGAGGATTTGCCGGAAGTTCCCGATGTGGCCTTTTTCATGATTCGGCCGAATCTGGTGGCTTCGGCTCTGGAGCAGTGCGCCCGAAAGAGAGTTCCCTTTGCAGTCGTGCTGAGCGCAGGATTCGAGGAGTGCGGCCATGGAGATCTGCAGCGGCACATCCTCCGCATCGCCCGGGAGGGAAACATCCGGCTTCTGGGGCCCAACTGCCAGGGATTTGCGCACTTTCACTCCCGTACATACCTCTCCTTTTCCACCTCCCTCAAGGGACGTTCGGTAGAACCCGGAGGCATCGCCTACGTCTCCCAGAGCGGAGCCTTCGGATTTTCCACCTTCGCCTCCGCGGTGGAACGGGGGGTTCGTTTTCACTCCATCGTAACCACGGGGAACCAGGCGGATCTGGATGTGGTGGACGTAGCCCGGTATCTCCTGGGGGATCCCCGGCTATCGGCGATTCTCCTCTATCTGGAAGGATTGCGTCCCGGCGAAGGAGAGCGGTTCGTGGAAATGGCCCAGGAAGCTCACGGCCGGGGGATTCCCCTGGGGGTGCTCAAGGGGGGAAACGAAACTGCCACGGGGGAAGCGGTACGCAGCCACACCGGTGCCTTTACCGGAGAGAACCAGGTATGGAAAAGCCTCTTTCGGCAGTACGGAGTGATTCCTCTGGAAGATGCCCAGGATATCGCGGATATGGGACTTCTCTTTGAAACCCGCAGAACCCTTCGGGGGAAACGGGTGGGCATCTGCACCACCTCGGGAGGGGCGGGAATCGTCACTTCCGATCGCTGTGCCGCCGAAGGGCTTGAAATTCCCCGATTTTCGGCGGATCTGCAGCGCCGCATCGAACCCTACATTCCCATCTACGGATCTCCCGGGAATCCCGTGGATGTCACCGCCCAGATTACCGAGGCCCCCGAGGGATATGCCTCCTGCCTCCAGGCTCTGGCGGAGTCCGGTGAAATCGACATGCTCCTGGCGGTACATACCATGCTCCCGGAGTCTCCCGCGGAAAAGCTTACGGATCAGCTTCTTCGGGTATGGAAAGACTCTCCCGTGCCCATGGGATGCTGCTGGCTCACGGACGATCTTCACGGCATGGAACAGAGGCGGAGAATTCAGGCTGCGGGGATTCCTCTCTTTCGAAGTCCCCGGAGCATGGCCCGGGCTTTCGGGGCCCTGGCGGAATGGAGAATTCTGGAACGGGAGGATGCGCATACCAACCTGGAGGGGCGAAAGCCCCAACTTCCGAATCTCTCGGAGGTTCCCACGGAATACGAGGCAAAAAAAATACTCCGGCAATACGATATCCCCGTAACCCGGGAATATCTCTGCTCCAGCCTGCGGGATGCCATGGATGCCGCCGAGGATCTCGGCTGGTTCGTGGCCCTCAAGATCCTCTCCCCCCAGATCCCCCATAAAAGCGAGGCCGGAGGGGTGGTGCTCAATGTTCGGGGGGAAGAACAGCTTCGCAACGCCTACGGAAGAATACTCGAAAAAGCGAGGCTCTACAGCCCGGGAGCGGAAGTACGGGGAGTTCTGGTGCAGGAAATGGTTCCTCAGGGGTTGGAATGCATGGTGGGAATGCGCCGGGATCCCGTCTTCGGTCCCATGATTCTTCTCGGTTTGGGGGGAATCTATGCGGAAATCCTTTCGGATGTTTCCATGCGTCGCGCCCCCATCAGCCCCGAGACGGCACTGCACATGATCTACCGCCTTCGGGGATATCCCCTCTTCCGGGGTGATCGGGGAGAACTCCCCCGGGATATCAAGGCTCTCCAGAACCTGCTGCTTAGGGTGGCGGACCTGGCCCTTGTGGAGGATTCTCTCGAAGAACTCGACTGCAACCCGGTCTTTCTCTTTTCCAAGGGAGAGGGGCTTGTGGTGGCGGATGCTTTCATGCGAAGGAGGTCTGACCCGTGAGTCTTCTCGGCTGTTTTGTCATGGGATATCTCTTCGGATCCTTTCCCACCGGGCTTCTGCTGGTACGTATGCTTCGGGGAGAGGATATCCGAAAACACGGATCGGGAAACATCGGAGCCACCAACGTGGGACGCCTTTTGGGAAAACCCGCCGCGGTGGGAGTGGCCCTGGTGGACATGCTCAAGGGAGGACTCGGCGTCCTTGCGGCCCGTCTCGCCGGAATTTCCGATCCGGGGCTTCTTGCTCTGGTAGGCTTTGCGGGAGTCTGCGGACACAACTTTCCCCTCTGGCTCGGTTTTCGCGGAGGAAAGGGCGTGGCCACCTCCTTCGGGGTTTTCTTTTTCCTGGGGGTGGTCCTCCAGCCTCACGGGGGCCTTCTCTGGTTGGGGGCGCCTCTCGGAGGGCTTCTCTGGTACGGGCTCCTCAAAAGTACCCGTTTCGTTTCCGTGGCCTCCATGATCTCGGTTACCTCCATGGCCCTGGTCTTTCGCCTTCTCGGAGCTCCCTGGGAATACTCCGCCCTGAGTCTGGCTCTGGGAGTGCTCACCGTATTGCGGCATTTCCGAAACATCCAGCGTATTTTTCATGGAACCGAATCGAAGATAGGAGAGACGAAAGAAGAAGCTTCTCCGAAAAAACGGTAAACGTTCAAAAAAACTTTTTGGAACCTTTTTGGAACGAGTGCATGAGGGGAGCCTTGGAGCTTTTTTTCAGGGTTTCCCTCATATATTTGTGCTCTTCTCGGTAAAAAGCTTTTATTGACTTTAGTTGACCAAATGATATAATGACCCTGGCACAGAAAGAATCATCGAAGGTCAAAGGAGGCCTTGTCATGCCGAGCTTGACAAGAATCATCGAACAGTATATTCATGAGCTTCTCGAAGAGAAAAGCTCCGAAGCTCTTTCTCTTCGGCGTAAGGAACTTGCCGAACGGTTCGGCTGCGTGCCGAGCCAGATCAATTATGTTCTCGGAAGTCGGTTTACCCCGGAACGGGGCTTCATCGTGGAAAGCCAGCGGGGAGGCCATGGATACATCCGCATCACCCGTATCCGCTATGCGGATCCCGCTGAAAAGATCAAGGATCTCGAAGAGTGGATCGGCAACAGCATTACCGAGCCCGACATTCGAAGAGTTCTCTCCACGCTGCGTCATCGAGGACTTCTCGCTAAAAGAGACCAGCTTCTCATCGAAGTGGCTCTTCGTTACCTTGATGAGCAGTGTCGCACGGAGTTTGAAGTCTCTCCGTTCAAAAAAAGCGTCATGCAGGCGGACCTGCTCAAACGGTTCCTCCGAAGTCTTGTGCTTATGTAGCGAGGGGGATTGTTATGAAATGTACCTTTTGTCGTCAGAGAGAGGCGGAGCTTCACATACGGACCGTCATCGAAGGGACGGCTCAGGAATTTCACTTTTGCCGGGAATGTGCTCGAAAGCTTCGGGAGGGGTTTATGCTCCCCGGGCTTAGTGCGGCTATTCCCCTCAACGAGCTTGCCCTGGCGGTGGGAGATTTTCTTGATGGTCTCTCCCCGGACGGATCCCGCCGAAAAACCGCTCTCCCCGAACAGGAGCCCCTCCGGGAAGAGCCTCTCCTGATTCTCCGGGGAAGATGCCCTCAGTGCGGCTGTGACGAGGAGTGGTTTTCCATGACCGGGCTTCTCGGCTGCCCCTCCTGCTATGAGGCCTTTCGGGAGGATATACTGGAATATCTCAAAAAGGAACAGAAGGGGGATCTTCACGTGGGATCCACTCCCTCCTGGTATGACGAAGAGCAGGAAAACATCTCGGTGGAAATTCGGAAACTCGAGGAAAATTTGCGCCGCCTCGTGCGGGAAGAACGATACGAAGAGGCCGCAGATCTGCGGGATCGCATTCAGAGCCTCTCTTCTCTGACGGATAATGCGGGAAATGAGTGATATTCTCTCTTGGCGCCTGGCTTGGCTGGAAGACCGTCCTTCCCTTGGAGGGAGTGTTCTTGCCACCAAGGTGCGGCTCCGGCGGAACCTGAGCCACCTCCCCTTTCCTTCCCGGGGAAATCCGGGGGATCTTCAGCTTTTGGCGGAGCGGATAACGTCGCTGCTCCGTAAAGGATCTCCTGTTCCGGAGGCTCTTCTCCTGCCCGTAAACCAACTCGGGGATCTTCAGAAGGGGCTTCTGGTGGAATGCGGCTTTGGAGAGCCCTCTTTTTTCGAGAGCTCTCCGGGAAGAATTTTCGGATACAGCGAAACCGGAGCGGATTCGCTCTTTATAAACTGTGAGGATCATCTGCTGGTACAGGTCTTTCTCGGGGGGCTTTCTCTGGTTGCCGCATGGGAAGAAGCTGCGGCGGTCGTCTCGGGTTTCGAGCCTCTCGGTTTTGCCTTCGATCAAGAGCTGGGATATCTTACCTCCTCTCCAAAACTTGTGGGAACGGGACTTCAGGCTTCGGTGCTTCTTGATCTTCCCGCCCTGGAGATGACCCGGCAAACCAAGCCGTTGGCGCGCATGTGCGCTCAAAAGGGCTGTTTTTTTCAGCGCTACGGGGGAACGGAGGGGCATCCCCTCCGGAGCAGTCTTTTCGTGATCTCCAACGGAAGAACCTTGGGACAGCGGGAGGAAGAGCTACTCGAAGATCTTCGACGGCTAGTGGTGGATGTGGTGGCCCGGGAACAGAGGGCCATCATGAAGCTTCGAGAGGAGGGAGGACTCTCCTTCGAAGATAAGCTCTGGCGATCCTTCGGTATGATGCGGTATGCCCGGTATGTGGATTTCGAAGAAGCCCTCTTTCACCTCTCTCTCCTGAGAATGGGCATGGCCTTTGGAACAATTCCGGGAATATCCCCCAAAGATTGGAAGCGCCTCCTTGTGGACGTGCATCCCGTCCACGTCCGGGCATGGTGTGCCGAGCGGGGAATTCCCGTGGAAGAACAGAAAGTTCGAGGATATCGCATACGTCAGGCCCTGAGAAATGCGGAACTTCGACGGGGAAACGTTCGCGGAGGTGCGCACGAGAGCTGAGAGTTCGCGGGAAGCCGGCTTTGCGGCTTCCGGGGCGCGGAAAAGCCAGTATTGTCTTGAAGAATACGGTAAGGAGCTAAAAAACAATCATGTGGCAATTCTTTACGGAACGAGGAAAACGAGTGGTCCAGCTGGCTCATCGAGAGGCCTTGGAGCTGGGGCATGACGTTATAGGAACGGAACACCTTCTCCTTGGCCTTATGGTGGAGGGTGAGGGTGTGGCGGCAAAGGTGCTTCTGCAATCCGGGCTTGGAGTGGAGGAGCTTCGGCAGCGCATCGTGGATTCCGTTGGGCGGGGACGTGCCAAGGATCGCCCTCTGGATCTACCCTTGAGCCCTCGAGCGAAGCGGGTTCTCGATCTTGCCATGCGAGAAGCCCGGAATATGAGCGTTAACTATGTGGGAACCGAACATATACTCCTGGGCCTTCTCGGAGAAGGGGAGGGCATTGCGGCCCAGATTCTCACCAGTGCGGGATTCGACCTCCAGAAAGTCCACCGGGAAGTTATGGATATCCTCAGCCGGGGAGACGGGGGAGATGCCGCCTCGGGAGAGGCTTCTTCGGGAGGCAAGGAAGAACGTAAGAGCAAAACCCCCATTATCGATCAACTCAGCATCGACCTCACTGCCATGGCGGAAAAGGGCGAGCTCGACCCCGTGGTGGGACGCTCCAAGGAAATCGCTCGGGTCATGCAGATCCTTTCCCGGCGGCGCAAGAACAACCCCGTGCTCATCGGCGATCCCGGAGTGGGCAAAACCGCCATTGTGGAGGGTCTTGCCCAGCGGGCGGTTTCGGGAGATCTTCCCGAGGTGCTGCGTAACAAACGGGTGGTGCTTCTCAACGTGGGCAACCTCGTAGCGGGAACCAAATACCGGGGAGAGTTCGAGGAACGCATGCGGAAAATGGTCAAAGAACTTCGGGAGACCCGGGATGTAATCCTCTTTATCGACGAGATCCACACCATCGTCGGAGCCGGAGGAGCCGAAGGAGCGGTGGATGCGGCGAACATTCTCAAACCCAGCCTTGCCCGGGGAGAGTTTCAGGTTATCGGAGCCACCACTTTAGAGGAGTACCGAAAACATATCGAAAAGGACGCGGCTCTGGAAAGGCGGTTCCAGCCGGTGATGGTGAACGAACCCAGCGTGGAGGATACCGTGAAAATCCTTCGGGGTCTCCGGGATGCTTACGAGGCTCATCACCGGGTGGAGATCGAGGATGCGGCTCTCGAGGCGGCAGCCCGGCTTTCCGAACGCTACATCACCGAACGTTACCTTCCGGACAAAGCCATCGACTGCATCGACGAAGCCGCTGCCAGGGCCCGGCTTGCCACCATGGAACCCCCGGAGGATCTCAAAAAGATCGAACGGGATCTGGAAACCTTTCGAAAGGAAAAGGAGTGTGCCGTGGCGGAGCAGGAATTCGAAAAGGCCGCTCGTTTCCGGGACCAGGAGAGAAAGCTCTCGGAGCTCTTGGAGGATCGCCGCAGCCAGTGGCAGGTGGAACGCACTTCGGAACCACCGGTTATCGGCACGGAAGAAGTGGCACAGATCGTGGCGGAATGGACGGGTATTCCGGTGGTGCAAATGACCGAGGAAGAAGCTGCCCGGCTTCTGCGCATGGAAGAGGAAATTCATAAACGTCTTATCAATCAGAAAAGTGCGGTAAGCTCGGTGGCCCGGGCTATTCGAAGAGCCCGAAGCGGTCTCAAGGATCCCCGGCGTCCCGTGGGGAGCTTTCTGTTTCTCGGTCCCACCGGAGTGGGCAAAACCGAACTCGGCCGGGCCCTTGCGGAATTCCTCTTCGGAAGCGAGGAAGCCATGATACGCCTGGACATGAGTGAATACATGGAACGTCACGAAGTGGCGAAACTTATCGGCGCTCCTCCGGGGTATGTGGGGCATGAAGATGGAGGAAAGCTTACCGAGGCCATCCGGCGCCGTCCCTATTCGGTGGTTCTCTTCGACGAAGTGGAGAAAGCCCATCCGGACTCTTTCAACATCCTTCTCCAGATCCTCGAAGATGGCCGGCTGGTGGACGGTCAGGGGCACGAAGTGGATTTCCGCAATGCGGTGATCATTCTTACGAGCAACGTGGGGGCGGAACACACCATGAAGGGACGGAGCCTGGGATTTTCTCCCCAGGAAGGGGCCGAGGGAGACTGGGCCCGGACGGAAAAGCATCTTCTCGACGACGTGAAGCGTACCTTCCGCCCGGAATTTCTCAACCGCATCGACGACATCCTGGTCTTCCGTCCCCTGGATCGGGAGGATCTTCTCAAGATCGTGGCCACCATGCTGGGGGACGTCTCTCGGCGAATTCAGGAAAGGCATATCCTCCTCTCGGTATCCGAAGAAGTGCGGAATCACATCCTCCATGAGGGATTCGACCCCAAGTATGGAGCCCGCCCTCTGCGGCGCACCATCCAACGGCTTGTGGAGGATCCCATGTCGGATATGCTTCTGGAGGGCAAAATTGGCCCCGGAGATGAAGTATCTCTTTCCATGAAGGAAGGGGCCATCTCCTTCGACGTTTCCTCCGGGAAACTTCTGATTTCTTCGGCGTCTCGGAACGAAGGAGAGACGGAGAGAGGAGAGGCAGAGAACCAGGCGGAAACTCCTGCAAAAAAAGTCCATCTCTCTGAATAATGCGTTCCCTGGTTCTTGGGCTTCTCTTTTTCGGAATTCTCCTGAATTCCCTTCCTGCAGGAGCGCAAGAGGAGAGTCTTTCATCCTTCGGAGACACTCCCGGCGTTACCCGGGAAGACCTCCTCTATCTCCTCAGCGAGGAAACCGGAGGAGAGCCTCTGATGGCGGAACTCTTTTTGACCTGCATGGATCAGGAAGAGCGGTACCAATTGGTGAAACAGCTTACGGATACTCTGGTTCTCGAAAGGGCTGCCCGGATAAGCGGTCTGGATCTTCGGGAGGATCTGAGACTTCAGATACGCTGGGGCCGGGCAAATCTTCTTGCCCGGGCCTATGCGGAAAAGCTTGCGGAACGTTGGAATCTCTCGGAAGATGCACTGCGGGAATATTACGAACATCATCAGGAACGCTATGTCCGGAACCTGGAACTCTCTCTTCTGGCCTTTTTCTATGCCACCGAAGAGGAAGCCCGTTCCGCTCTCATGGCCTCTCTGGGGGCGAATTCCTTCGGAAGTCTCGCGTCTTCACGCTTTTCCCGCCGAGTTCCCCTGGGATGGCTCTCCTCCCTGGATGTTCCTCCGGAATATGCGGAAGCCTTTCTCTCTTCGGATTCTGCCAAATCTGTTCTCGGCCCCTTCGAGAGTTCCCGGGGAGAGTACGTGCTCCTCTTTGTGGAAAATCGCCTGGATCCTCGAAAACTCTCCTTCGAGGAAGCTCGGGGAGCGATCCGGGAGGATCTGGAAATGGAACTCCTGGAGGAGGAGCTCCGGGAGCTTCGGAGGCGTTTCAACGTACGAATTCACGGAGAAAAAATCCGGGAACTTCAGCCCTACGAGTTCTAAAGATCCGGAAGGAGGACGAAAAAAGCTCTCCTCCATGACTGAACAATGACGAAAAAAAGCCCGGAAGGCCGAAAAAAGGCTCTTCCGGGCTTTTTTCGACCTTTTTTTCGTCACCCCGGATGTGAAATGCCTTGCTGCTATGATGGTGTGCTAATAAACTTTTTATAAGCAAAAGTTTCTCAATAGACAGCATTTTTTGTTTATTGCAAAATATACATAAGGCCTTTCCCGCTGAAAAAGCTAAGTTTTCTGGACAAAAAGCTCCAACAGGTATAATCTACTACGGGGAAAAAAGGAACTTTCAGGGGGAGGTGATTGTAAAAAGAAGCGAAAACAAAGGGTGTACGCAGTAAGTATTTAATTCATTTCTTTATTAAAGGGGGAACCTCGTATCATGACAGAAACAACAGCACGAAAACCGTCTTTTGCCGAAGCTCTCGGAGTAGTCGTCCTGGCTGGTGCTATCATCAGCTTCGGGATTCTGAAGCTTGGAGTGGATGCTCACATTCCGATCATTTTCTCCGCCATTATCGCCTCTTTCTGGGCTTGTTTCGGGCTTCGCTATCCCTGGAAAGATGTGGAAGAAGGAATGATCACGGGAATCAGCATGGCCCTTCAGGCCATCATCATCCTCGGGATGGTGGGACTCGTCATCGGATCCTGGCTCCTGAGCGGTGTAGTCCCCACCCTTATCTATTATGGCCTCGATATTCTTTCTCCCCAGTATTTCCTCCTGGCCACGCTGTTCATCACTTCCATCGTAGCTCTTGCCACGGGAACCTCCTGGGGTACCAGCGGCACCGTGGGCATCGCTCTCATGGGCATCGGCGCGGGACTTGGCGTCCCCGCTCCCATCACGGCAGGTATCGCCATCTCTGGAGCCTACTTTGGTGACAAGATGTCTCCTCTTTCGGATACCACCAACCTGGCCCCCGCAGTGGCGGGCACCGACCTTTTCACCCATATCAGAGCCATGGTTTGGACCACCGGCCCCACCTACGTCATCGTGGCGGGTATCGCCTACTATCTCGGCAATCAGTATGCCGGAGGCACTCTTGACGCGGCACACATCAAAGCCATTCAGGAGCTCCTTGCCGCAGAATTTACCGTAAATTACGTGGGATTCCTTCCTCCCCTCATCGTTATCGGCCTGGCTCTCCTCAAGGTTCCCGCTCTTCCGGGACTTTTTGCGGGAATCCTCTCGGCCTGTCTCATGGCCTTTTTGCAGGGAGCGGGTCTTGGGGATATCATCGGTGCTCTTCACTATGGCTACGAGCCCTCTCTGGCGGCGGATTTTGCCGGAAGCGGCGGCGTGGAAGCGGTGGCCCAGCTCATGCAGGAGAGCGGCATTGCGGGACATACCCCGGAAGCCATTCTGAACGCCGCGGAGATGCTGGCGGACCTTCTCGCCCGAGGCGGCCTGGATTCCATGATGTGGACCATCTCTCTCATTCTCTGCGCTCTCTCCTTCGGAGGCATCATGGAGCGCTGCGGTTTCCTGGAAGTGCTTCTGCACACCATCCTCAAGGGCGTTCGGAGCGTGGGCGGTCTTTGCGCCTCGGTTATCGTCTCCTGCTTCGTCTGCAACCTCTTCCTCGGCGACCAGTACCTTGCCATCGTTATGCCCGGCCGGATGTTCAAATCCGCCTTTGACGAAAAAGGCCTGGATCCCCGGATGCTCTCCCGGTCTCTGGAAGATTCCGGTACCCTCACCTCGGTGCTGATTCCCTGGAACACCTGTGGAGCCTTCCAGACCCAGGTTCTGGGAGTTCCCACTCTGGAATACATCCCCTATGCTTTCATGAACTACCTCAATCCTCTGGTGGCCATCGTTCTCACCTATCTCAAGATCGGGGTTTTCTGGCAGGAAGGGAAAAATCCCAAGGAAGCCGCCGAAGCGTAGGTTTCTTTTTTTGCAGAGCGCTTTACCGTTTCGATTCTGGCCGGAGCTTTTTTCGCTCCGGCCTTTTCCGTATGGTCATGATCCTCTTCCATGTGTAGAATGGGAGGCCGGAAGAATTTTTTACAAAGGGGGAAACACCATGGATATGGAAGTGCTCTGCTCTTCGAAAAAGGCGGATATGCCCAAGCCTCTCCGGGCCTTTGCGCTTTTGGGAGGAATCGCTCTGCTCGCCTATGCGTTGCTCGCCTTTCTCACGGTGCGGGAAAAAGCCTTTCTCTATCTGCTTACCGGAGGGGCCATGCTGTTTATTTCGGGGTTTCACAAGCGGGCTTTTCTCTCTCCCCGGGGAGTGGTACGGGAGAGCCGGAGCTGGACGGGAAAGAACGTGCGGCTTCTCCCTTGGGAGAAGATAAGCCACATCACCCTGGTGTACCGGGGAGATCAGATGATGGCCTTTTTCGAACGGGGCGAAGAGACTACAGGAGTGCGGATGCTCTTTCAGCGGGACCAGGAGGAGAGGGTGCGGGGAATTTTCAAGAAGTACATTCCCGGCATTCCTCTGGAGAGCATGGATAAAAAATAACCCTTCCCGGTGGAGGGGGGGTGCCTGAACGCCGGAGAGAGGTTTAACCTCTCTCCGGCGCTTTTCGTATCCTGAAAGCCCCATGCGGGCCAGGGTCTCCTCAAGGGTGCGCTTCACGAGAAACGTGTGTGCGGCTGTCTTATTTCAGTTTTTCCTCCACTGCCCGGATCTTGCCTTCCATGGTCAGCTCTTTGTCCCGCCGTTCGTCGATCCGCAAATGCGTGGCCACCCGGAAAGCTCCGTGAGTAAAGGGAACTTCATGAGCCGCCTGAACCGCCCGAAGAACT
>Ga0334889_1002554_pt1 | contig 20297 bp, 20 predicted proteins | sample GraSluR1_MG_2_FD_207222 | JGI IMG/M metagenome (GOLD analysis project Ga0334889, IMG submission 207222) | Sludge microbial communities from methane-producing bioreactor in Wageningen University, Netherlands - Granular Sludge_8_08-R1 | ecosystem: Engineered > Bioreactor > Anaerobic > Unclassified... | reverse complement strand
GCGGCTGGCCCCGAACACTTCCCGAAACGACAAAACCCGGACCTACCAGGAAAGATGCCTAGTAGAGCCGGGTCGAGACGAGTGTCCGAGAGAGGACTTGAACCTCCCGGGCGGGGGATGATGCTGGCCCTCTGACAGGGGCTTATGACAGGAGTTCGTCACTTTCGTCACCTTGTCGTGGGGAATACGTGGGGAATCGGGGTTCGGTGTGACCGAGTTTGCATGGCGTTCCGCGCATCCGAGGATACCGCGCGGCTTGGCATACAGTACCTCCCGCGACCCGCGGACGGGGTCAGAGCACAGACTCAGTGCCGGTCGGCCCGTACGGCAGGCCGACACGCACCCACATGAAGCTGTCCCGAGGAGTACCCGCCCAACGCATGAGCCTCGAGACCGTCGGCGCTCGAGCCGCGCCCGGCGGCAACCGGGCCACAATCGCCCGCCGGGACCAGTAGCGTCCGACGACCCTGTGGCCGACGTCGCGCCACGGGACGTCGTCGACAGGGCGGTCGTCGAGAACCGCGCCCCTGGTGCACCTGGCCTGAATCCCGATTCACCCTGTTCGCGTCCGCCGCCTCGCCTGTGTGCGCTGGCATCACGGGGGACGGGGCAGGCATCGGTCCCGAGCTGCGGCCAAGCTCTTTAGTAGGCTGAGGCCCATGACAATCGAGGGCTTCTCCCCGTTCGACCCGCTCAAAGTCAAAGCCGGGTCGGACGACTCCATAGCAGCTACCCGCGCAAGAAAGCGTGAGATCGAGAACATCCTGAGTTCCTACGTCGGCTGGTATGACCCCTTCGGCGAACTTGTTCAGAACGCCCTCGATGCCATTGACAAGCGCCGCGAGGAGGAGAAGGCTCAAGGCACGAGTTCGAACTATCGTGGTGACATCCGCGTCATCATTGACCTTGACGAGAATCTACTGACTGTCTCAGACAACGGTATCGGCATGACCGGTGAGCAGTTCCAGAAATTCCTCGCACCGAATTTCTCCTTCAAGGAAGTCCGCACTTCCCGTGGGCATAAGGGAGTGGGGGCAACATACCTTGCGTATGGCTTCAACTCGCTGAGGGTATACACAATGGCGCCGGGGCATCGGGCCCGAGGCAGAATTCTCAACGCGCGCAACTGGACGATTGGGGAGTTGGATCTCGAGCCTCCTCTGGTGGAGCCAGACGCGGGCGCAATGCATGATCCCGAGTTCGAAAATAACACACGAGGAACCTCGCTTACTCTTCGCTTCGATGAAACGACCACGCCGGGGAAGCTGAGTTGGATGGGTGCGAAGACCGCGGAAACGTGGGCCACCTTGCTCAGGGTGAAGACGGGACTCGGTGCGCTTCAACCCCTTGAGGATCTTCGATGCACCATTATCTGTGTTAGCGGGGGGGGTGGAGACGCGGTGTGAACTCGATTCCCCCTCGTATTTGTGGCTCAACGAGCAGGGGCAGAACAAGACTGCGAAGTTGCGAGATCTCGAAGACGCGCGAGAGAAGGCGTTCAAGAAGAACGGCACCCTGAAAGGAGTACCGAACAAGTTCCGGCAGCTGGTGTTCCTGAAGGACGTTTGGGAGGGCGAGGACGTGGCCGCACTGCTGAGTGAGGAGGAGCGGGAGGAACATGAAGCGGTCATCGAGCGCCACACCCCAACGATCATGATGGAGTATGGCTATACCACTCGGCTCTGGAAGACCTTCAACACTTCGCTTGGTATCAGATCCAACCAAGAGGCCGTACGAGCCGGAATCCAATTGGCTGCGAATCGCATGCCGCAAGGGGATCCCATCCAGGTTCCCCTCACTAGGTACATCGGCCGACAGAACCAAGTGCACTTCTTGATCCACTTTGACAACTACACGCCTGATCTCGGACGAAAGGGCTTCGCCAAACCTCTCGTGGACTTCGCCAAGGACGTATCGCGTGCCATTGTGCAATTCCGGGTCACTCGCGTTCGCGATGCAATGAAGCGGGACTCAGGGGCCACGCCGGATCTTGCGCGAGAAATGGCTCTCGATCAGTGGAAGGAGGAGATGCTCGCGCACGAGATCACATCCCCTCTCGCTCTTGAAAACGAGCACTTCTTCGCACCTCGACGAAAGATCAGCATCACGTCTGAACCGACGCGCGAGCAGGACGTCATCGCGCTATTCCACGAACTCGTCTCTGGTGGGGTTATCCGTGGGTTGGAGATTTTGTCGACAAATGAGCGATTCACCTATGACGGTCTCTTTCGAATTGACTTCAGCGGTGACCGCGATCTCTACGAGTACGCCGACATGAGCAATCCCCTTGGTGTGTCCAATGACGTTCTGGACGAAATGCATGGGAAGAGGACGAAGCCGAAAGTGCTCGAGTATAAGTACTCACTCGATGGGCTTGTGGCGGACATACAGAATCAAGACAAGAACATGAACGACATTGATCTCTGCGTCTGCTGGGATGTGGGGGATGAATGGTCTCAGCACTATGCCATCACGACCCTACTGACGCCCGAGAATGTGCATCAGCGGCAGTATCATGGCGCCACTCATGTGCTGCAAGATCCCGACTCGCGTGCGCGACTCTGTGATCTCATCATGCTGAAGGACCTAATTGGCCTGCTAAAGAACTGTGACGCCGAGTACGAGCGCCAGCGTGACACGTACGAATAGAGTCGAATAATACGTGTCGAGGGCTGGCGCAGGGACATGAGCGGTCATCGCGGGACAGCGCGCGTCGGACTTTGGAGACGCGGTGGCCAGACTGCCTGGCTTGGGTCTTGGAATCACTGCGCCGCCTCTCGACCCCACTCGAGGTCCCCGGCGACCCGGGGGTCCGCTTTCTGGTCACCGGTCGACGGGCCGCCGGCATCGGACAGGCCGGACGCCGCCACCTCGTCGTCCCGGCGACCTGGATCGGACGGAGTGACCTACCCGCGCTGCTCACCCGAGCGCGGCAACGTCAGCTCGTGTCGGCGGGACGGTTCGATGTCGCCTACGAGTGGTTCACCTGGCCGTGGCTGCTGCTCGCCGCTTCTGCCGCCGGGTTCTCCCACGGCATGACCCGGCTGCCTCTGATCGGGTTCGCCTGGCGGATGCGCGTGGTCGTGGTCGGCATCGGTGTCTGGCAAACCGTCGTCGCCGGCCAGCACGCGGCCACCGTGGGGATCGTCGTGGTGATCGGACTGACGTACCTGCTGCCGTGGACGATTGCCCGCCACGAGCGCCTGGTCGCGCAGGCGCTCGCGGACCTCGAACGGCGCTCGGCCACGCCAGCCGCGCCGGCGACGCGGCGTCCGGTCCTGCTGCCCGTCCGGCCCACCGCGACCCACGCCGGACGCCGACTCTGCACCTCTGCGCGGCGGCGTGACGTTGAGCCCTGTGGACAGTGGCGCTCGTACACACGCCTGGTGACTTGTACGGGCGAAGGGATTCGTGGGCGTGCCCACGATCCGAGGACTTCTGGAAGGAAGGGATCACGATCATGACCGAAGTGCCGATGCCCGCCGAGTCGATCGCCAAGGTCGACCTACTGCTGGGGCAGGCGACGATGCTGACCGCTGACCGCTGGGACGACCTGGCCGCGATGATCCACGAGGCGATGGGGATCTCGTTGTTGATGGCGGCGGCTCATCCGTCGAGCCGGCCCGTGGATGTCCCGGGACTGACACGACTGACGGCGCTCGAGTGCGTCCAGAACGCTTTGCGCGAGGTTTATGCCTGGGACTTGGCCCTCGCCGCAGACCTGCCCGACTTGGCCCGGCTACGGGTGCTGTTGGCCGACGTCCGCAGGGACTTCGCCAGCACTGTCGGACGGCGAGGGTAACGGGCCCATGTGGCAGGCCGTCCGGCGGGAACTCGCCCGCCTCGAGTGGGAGGTCGAGCCGCCGCTCACCCTCGATCTGATGGCCGACTGGACCCAGACCGTGTCCAGCCTGGTGACGATCCGCCGAGCCCTCGGCCCGATCTCCACTGCCGACCCCCTCGCGCTGCTAGCCACCGCAACGACCGGCGCAACCCGGACTGCTCACGTGAGGCCCGTTCTGGCGTCGTCGCTCCACGCGGTGACCGCAGCCCTCGCCGAGGTAGCCCAGGACATGGCGTCGCGCCCCGACTTCGACCGCCAGCGCGACGCAGCGACCCTCACCCACGTCGCCTACGAACTGGTGCACTGGGTGCGCGTCCGGACGCCGGACGACCGGGCGAAGGCTTGGCTGTTGGCTGGCGAGACGGCACTGGACGGCGCGATCCACGCCCCGACCCGCCGCTCGGCTGTCGGCGTGGGCCTGGCGGCCTGGCAGGACGCGCTCGCGGCCGTGCAGCCCGTCCAGAACGCCCCCATCGTGCGCCGCAGCGTGGCGCTCGGCCACCTGGCGATCCTGCGCGACACCCACGCTCTGGTGGACGAAGCCAGGAAGGCGGGGGCGCTGCCGGGCCCGTACGCTGACGCCCTCCTTGGCAACATCCGCGAGCTCGCCCGCGCGCACCAGAGCACGCTGAGTCAGATCGACGGCCGACGCCTCGGCGCCACCCGCGTCGACCAGGCCGTCATGCTTCAGGTCGGCACGGCCGTGCGGCAACTCACTGGACGCCCGGATCTCACCGAGACCTCCCACGTGCGTCTCGACGCGCTGCTCCGCTCGGGCCTCGGCCAAGCGGTCCTGGTCGCCAATCTCACCGGTGAGCCGTCGGCCCAGCCCGCTGCTGCGAGGATCAGCCGACTCTCACTGGAGTACCTGACCAACCCCCGGATGCTCCGCGACATCGAGCTGTCGGACGCCCCAACGCCGCCCGCACAGGTGGAGCCCAAGGCCGCAGCCGCGCGGGAACCCAGAGCCTCGGCACGGATCGCACCCATGGAACCCACGATCATTCCTGGGACCGTGCTGGACGGGCCCTCCATCTTGGCGCTCTGCCGGGCCCGTGACCTGGGGGTCGCCGCTGCGACCGGCGACCCGTCGAACCCGTCCGAGATCCTCCGTGGGGTTGACTCATCACGTTGGCCGCAGTTGGTCGCCGAGGGGCGGCAGGCCGTGACTGACATGGTCGCCTCGGTCCTCCCCATGGTGTACGCCCAGACCCGACGAACCCCCAATGCCGCGGACACCCGCGGTCAGATGTTCGTCGAACTCATGGGCGCCGCCTACCGGTTCGACCCTCAGCGAACCAACCCCGAGGGTTGGGCCAGCTACGCCTGGATGACGGTGAAGCACGCCCGCATGCGCGGAGTCGACGACTCCGGCGTGGTCCGCAAGCGCAGCAGCAGCCCCCGACCTCCGACAGTGACCCTCGACGGGCATGACCCGGCGAGCCCCGCTCCCGACCCGGGCGAGGTCGTCAAAGATCGGCACGAGGTCGCTGCCATCACGCGGGCTCTCGGGCAGCTTCCAACGTCACTGCGGGAACCGCTGATGGCGTCGATGCAGGGCCATCCGCTTCGGGCGATCGCTCAGGATCTCGGGTACTCCGAGAGCACAGCCCACCGACGCATCAACGAAGCGCGTGAGCACCTCAGGAACGAACTTGCCTCGCGGGACGCCCGACCCTGGGTGCCCTTCGACGCGGGGACCGATACGGTGCTGGGACGTGCGCAGCACCTGTTCGAGCAGGCTCTCCCGTCGTCGCCCAGCGCGGAGCAGGGCCGAGGGCCAGCTCGGTGAGCCACACTCCTTCATCCGGTTCATCCGGCATGTCTGGGGGGGGCGAAGCCATCGTTCGCAGCAACAGACGCGGAGGTCGAGGACGGGCCCATGAGTGGGACCGGTGGTCAAACTATCACCACTCTCATTCCGCTCTGCCTGCCCCCCTGCGCCGATTCCAGCACTTGCCGGTGACCCGGTCAGAACGCTCAACTCGCGGTGGCCGCCCTGCGTCTGGGCGCCGCGCTGCGGATCGCCCCAAACTTCGTTGGCGCCGCTCACTGATGAGAAGACCGACCAAACCAGGGCGAGGAATCGGATGAGTGACGATCGCGATTGGATTGTGACAAAGAGATACCCCCCGTTGTGCTTGTTCGTCGACTACATCGGCGAGCTCATCGGGGAGCCGTTGGCGATCCCGCTCATGGGTTGGTATCACGCCGAGGTCCGACACACGCTCGTGGAGCCAAGGTCGAAGAGACCCGTGGGTAGAGGTAGTCAGCGAGGTCCGCAGCCGGTGTGACCTTGCGTACCGGGACCTGCCGCTGCTCGTCGTTACGCCTGCGTCAGCGAGGGTTGGGAGGGTCCTGCGTAGCAGGCCCCACATCGCACACTAGTGCCGCCTCGACCTCATAGCCGATGTGCCAGGAGAAGACCCAATAGAGGACTTGGACTTCTCCACGCAAGGAGACTCTTCCCATGGCCCCGGAACCAGCGGAGATGAGACGCTCGAAAGGGCCGTCTGGGAGCCCGTCGCCCTCGTGGGTGACGCTCTCGGGCAGAATGTACTGGCCACGATCCGGCATCCGTTGCGCTTGCCCCAGCGCTTTCAGACTGGCCTCGAAGAGCACCCAGTGGGGCAGTCCCGGTTCCGTCAGACGGCACACCCGAGCCAATGCGCGCATGGCGGCTGGCCGGGGCCTCTCCTGCTGCACGTCCACCCCGACCGGGTGCCGGGAGCGTGCTAGGAGCATCCGGTCTGCAGAGTGGCTGGCGGAGTACCAGGCCCCGCACCCGCCGCAGCGCATCCGCTCATCATCACCCACGACGAGGCCCGGCGCGGCGCAACAAGCGTCGGCAACCATCCAAGCGCGCAGAGCCCGGCGCCCCGAGCCCGGACGCGCCGGCCCATCGAGCACCAGTCCTCGCACGTCGACCGCCGGCGCGCCGTTCAGTGACGCCCCCCCCCAGGCCTCCGGGGTCAGAAGCGCACGACGACGCACTGATGGGTCCCCCCGATGCCGGTGTTGCTAATCAGGCCGTAGCGACCCCCCTCAGGTGAGGCCACCGCAGTGGGCGACGCCCCCTCAAAGGCCCAGCGTGCCTGGAGGATGGCCAGCAGGGGAGCCGCCGACTGAGTCTCCCCAGTGAGTTCCTTCGGGTGCAAGACGACCGCGCGCCCGGCCAAGGGCAGCTCAGCCAGGGCCGCGCGCTCGACCCGGTCCACGCGCTCGCGGCCCGCCGCAGCCGACACGACCACGTCGAGATGGTCGGCCGTGAGACCCGCCTGCCCTAGGGCGGTCCCGAAGGCGCGCAGGCAGGTCTCCGGGCTGCCCATCCGTCCGGGCCCCGCCTGGTTGCTGGCCAGGCCGAACCCCAACAGGCGGGCCACTGGGGGGCGCGAGGGTGCGGCCACGGCGTCCGTCTCGAGGAGGAGCGCCACGGCGCCCTCGGAGAAGACGACGCCCGTGTCCCCGTTTGGAACCCCCCGGCCGGTAGACAGAAACCCGGGGAAGCGGGAGTAGCCGGCCAGGAGTGCGTCCCCGGCCTCGTCGGCGGCGATGACGATGACGCGGGAGCAGGCACCGTTCCGGATGACCTGCTGCCCCAGGTGGAGCGCGGAAACGCCGCTCGTCCAGCCCGAACAGATGGTGGCCGTTGGCCCGTGCAGGCCGAACATGAGCGCGACGTGTCCTGCGGCGGCATTCATGACGGTGTTTGGGAAGAGCTTGGCGTCCGCCTCGCCCTCGACGAGCAGCTCGCGCTGGAACCGTTCGACCGTTTGGAGCGGGCCGGTGGCGGTGGCCATGATGAGGCCGGTGTCGGCAAGGTCCTTCGGTTGCAGCCCGGTGTCGCGGATGAGTTGACGGGCGGCCTGGGCGCCGAGCAGGCTGAGCCGGTCGAGTCGCCGGACCACGCGGGGGTTGAGGCCCGCGAGAAGGGCTTTGTCGTTGGCCCTCCCGACGGGCAGGACGCGCTCGCCGAGGATCGCCGACGATCCGTCTGTGACCGCCCTTCCGGACGCCAACGCGTCTCGCAGTTCCTTGCTGTTGGTCGCGCTGCCCGCCAGGGCGGCCGCCCCGGTTACGGAGATCGTCCCGCGATCATCGGGACGCCGCGGGGCGTGATCCGGGCCCTCGCCTGAGTTTGGGGCGCCGAACAGCAGGGAGGCGTTGTTGCCCCCGAAGGCGAAGGAGTTTGACAGGACGTAGCGCACCTCGGCGTCTCGGGCGGTCTGGGCGACGATGTCGACCATCCCCTGCTCGGCTAGGGTGCGCGAGGCCTGCTGGGCCGCCTCGTCGGCCGGAACATAGGTGGGGTGCAACCGCTGGTGCACGATCGTGAGCACCGACACGATGGCCTCCACGGCACCCGCTGCGCCCAGGGTGTGACCGGTCATCGACTTCGTGGAGCTCATTGGGACGCGCCCGTTGCCGAGGGTCTGAATGGTCCGGGCCTCGAGGCTGTCGTTCGCCGGGGTGCCGGTGCCGTGGCCGTTGACGTAGCTCACCCGGGAAGAGTCGACGCCGGCCATGGCCAGCGCTTGCTGCATGGCGGCGACCGCCCCCCGACCGCGCGGGTCTGGGGCTGTCGGGTGGTAGGCGTCTGCGGTGAGCCCGTACCCGAGCAGCTCGGCGTAGATCGCGGCGCCGCGACGCTCGGCCTTCTGCCGGTCCTCCAAGATAAGGAAGCCTGCGCCCTCGCCCAACGTGATGCCGTCGCTACGCGTGTACGGCGCGCAGTTCATCAGCGACAGGACACCCAGGCTGGAGAAGCCGCCGAACGAGAGGTAGGCCAGAGGATCCACGCCGCCGACTACCGCGACATCAGCGAGGTCATCGCGCAGGAACTCGAAGCCGTTGGCGATCGCCACCGCGCCGGCCGCGCAGGCGTTGGAGTGGACCACCCGGGGCCCGTTGAGCGCGAAGCGGGCGCCCAAGGCGTCCGCCAGCGCGTGAAGGGGGTACTCCAGGAGGTCGGAGCTCCGTGTGTTCTCCAGCCCGCGCTCGATCCAGTCCTGGTGGAAGCGCTGGCCCTGGCGGGCGGCCCCCAGCGAGGTGCCCAGGCTCAGCCCCATCCGTGCCGGCTCGTACGAGCCGGTCGTCAGACCGGCACGCTCAAAGGCTTCGGTAAGCGCGCGGACGCCGAGGCGGATCGAGCGGTCCTCGGGCTCGTCGTCGCGTTCCTCCAGTGACCTCACCTGACCGGCTCGGTCGCTCATGACGCCGCGACGGGGAACGATCGTGTTCTCACCGATGCCGGTCTGCGCGGCGGTCAACGCCTGCCAGCACGCGTGGGCATCGTCGCCCACCGCGGTGATCAAGCCGTAGCCGGTGACCGCGATAGTCATGACCGGGCTCCTATCACTGACGACCAAGACACCGGAGCGATGGTCGGACGGGACACTGTCCGTGCAGTGCGATCGCCGACCGAGAGTTCCAGCCCGGGGACGCCGTAGGGGTTGTCGAGGAGCAGGAGGGCGAGACCCTCGGCCTGGCCAGCGGTGGGCGCGGCCACCTGGACCCGGCCGACCACGGTGTCACCGTCTCGCACCGGCGTGCCGGCCTCGGGGCAGTCGCCATCCAGGTACGCCGCCACCAGCCGGCGTTGAGGGGCCGACAGCGAGGTCACAATGTCCCCTATGAAGGAGTCGTCCCGGTCGAGGGAGGCGAGCCAGCCCAGCCCTGCCTCCAGCAGCGTGCATCCTTCCACCTGGTCCGGCAGTACCGGCGAGTTGGTCTCTACGTGGACGCGCGTGAGCACGCGGAGGTCGACCAAGCCTCCCCCGAGCCCCTGCGCCGCTGCCGTGAGGGTGGCGGTCGGATCGGCGTCCGCAACGACGAGGTAACCGAACTCGGCGGTGGAACCGGACCTCGCCACGAGCACCTCGCGGCCGTCCAGGGTGCCGGTGACGCACTCGCGCAGCAGCACATCCTCGACGGGAGTGGCACCCGTCAGGCCCTCCACGACCTGCCAGGAGAGCGGTCCCTCCACATTGAGGGCCTTGCGATCGGGGTTGAGCGTGACCGTCACCTCGTGCTCGGCGGCCAGGGTGGTGAGAAGCTCGAACCACTCCTGGTCGGCGTCGACGACGACCAGCACTTCCTCGTCGCGGATGATGGCGGTGGCGCTGCCGATCACCTCACCGGCCTCGCTGAGCAGGAGCGAGTCGACGCAGGTGTTGGCGTTGACGAACTCGGTCGACTTCGCCAGGAGCTGACGCACCGCCTCCATGCGGGTCGGCCCCGCGAGCGAGACGACGACGCGCGAAGGCCGGTCGATGACGGCGGCGGTGCTTCGAATGGCAGAGTAGCTCTCTTCGATGGACAACATCACGTGCTCCTTGGGTCAAGTGGTGGTTGGGCTGTTCGGCGTGAAGTTCGGTGTGTTCGCGTGTGCCGAAGCGCTTGCTCGAACGCCTCAGGCGCGCTGGGCAGGCCAGCGAGCTGGCCGCGGATGGCGTCGAGCACGGGACGCTCAGTACTCTCCAGAGCGTTGGCGCAGGCAGCGACCTGCGCCAACAACGAGAATGCGGGCACCCGGGGCACGGCCTGAAGGTAGGGGTTGCCGGCGATCAGCGGCTCCAGTTCGCTGATCCAGCCGAAAGGGTGGACCAGGTACGGGAAGTCGAATCCGCCGACCAACTCACTCATCTCCTGCCGCCAAGCGTGGCAGAAGGAGTCGTCGTCCCACACCCCGGCCTCGTGGGTGAGCGTGATGACGGGCGTTCCCAGAAGCACAGCGCGGGCCATGGCCCCGGAGACGAGGTTGTCGCACAGGTACAGGTCCACCGCCCCCAGTAGATCGGTGAACTCCTGCAGGGCCATTGGCGCCAGGGTGCGGATCTCCACACCGTGGGTGCTCAGCTGGAGTTCCTGGGAGGTGACCACGACGATCGTGGCGGGTCGATCGAGCCGACGCGCCATCTCAGCGATCCACTCCAGCCTCAACGTCAGGTATCGGTCGTGGCCCTGGTTCAGCTGGGCGAGATGGGGTTGGGTGAGCGCCTGGCTGGCCCAGTGGGAGATTGCCGCGAGGATAACCGTGTGATCGGTGGGAATGCCCAGCCGCTGCCGCACGGCGGTCCTTCCGTGGCGGACCTTGAGGAGGTCGCTGTCGCCGTAGAGGTCGAAGGCCGTCCCACCCTCACCCGCGCGCGCCACCGGCACCGGCCGCAAGAGGGGGACGCCCTCCGGCACCTGCTCCGTGGTCACCACCGGCGGGAACCAGCGATGCATCTCCTCGCCCAGGCAGTCGCGGGCGATGGCAAGTTCGAGGCGACGGGGGGCAGGCCCGAAGCAGAGGGAGTCCAATGCGATGAGCGGAGCGGCCTCCAAGGCATCCGACAGGCGGAAGAAGATTCGTTCCAGCGAGGTCAGGTGGTGGTCGGCCAGCAGAACCGCGTCGATCTGAGGGTCCCGGACCGCCTCGCGGACGAAACCCGCGGCCCGCCATCCGCGGGGGATCTCCTGGGCCTCGAACCCGGCGGCGCGCGCATGGCCGGCGTAGGTGGCCGAGGTCAGGAACGTGACGCGCCGGTCGTCCAGCTGCCGCGCCAGCACGATGGCGTTGGCGAGTTCCCCGATTGAGTACGAGCTGGGCGCGACCACCAGGACCCTGTCAGCCACGGGCACCCCCCGGTGAACCGAGGGCCAGCTCCGCCTGCGCGGAGGATTCCAGGGCCGTGAGGTCGGCCACCAGGCGGCTTCCCGCACGGCCGACGATGGCCACCAGCAGTCCGGTGGGCTCCTTTCGGAGGAACACCTCCGTTTCCGCTCCCGCCACGGGGGCGATGAGCAACGCCTTGCCCGAGGCCAGCTCGAGGGCGGCTTGGTCGACCCAGGCGCGCCAGCGCAGGCCGCTCTCGCCGATCCGCCACAGCTTTCCATCCACCTGGACGACGACGGGGACGCCCGCCCTCACGGCCGGGGTCGCGAAGATCGCCACGTCGTCGCCCTGGGTGGCCGTGACCGAGAACCGCATCGTACTCTCGTCGATCGGCTCCACAGTCCAGCCGGTGCCTATCCCCTCGGCCCCGGCCCAAGGCAACGCATGGGTGTCGTCGACCCACTCGAACCCCTGGTCGTCGTGGTCGCGGCGGCGGGTGGAGGCGCACCATGCCGCCACGCGGTGCGAGACGAGCGGTCCCAGGGGCGCGGAGGCCGGATACGGGCTGGTCAGGATCGGCGTGTCCCGGTGGGCCCACCGGATGAGCCCGGCTTCCGGGGCGAGCTCGAGAGCGTGCGACCCGGCGCCCAGGAGGATCCTGCCGGTAGCCTCCTTCACGGTCACGCGAGGTGCCGCGGGCGCCGCCGCCACGGGCAGCGGGGAGCGGGTTCCCCCCAAGCGGCGGCGGACCGAGATGACCCTCTTCAGGGACGCCGCGGTCCCGGCCACCGGCCTCGGGAACTCCGGCCCGGACACCGTCAGGGTGAGGGTCACCGTCTCGCCCGGTCCTGTCCCCTGCAGCTGGGGCGCCATCATCGCTTCGGGGCGGGCGCCGGCCCCGCCCCAGACGCTCATCACGCCGTGGACCCCGTCGGACCACCACACCGCGTCGACCTCGTCCTCGGGGAAGGCCGCCTCGAAGTCGGTCCACTCCTGCGGCCACACCCCGTAGACGAGGGGGCCGACGGTCCAGTCCCCGTCCCTGCGAACCGCCCGGTGACCCGAACGCGAGCGGATCCAGGGAGACGTGATGACGGTGGCGGCCGCGGTGGGCACGCTGGTCGTGTGGAGGGTCGCTCCCTCGATCCGAAGGATCCGATAGACCGGGTCGTCCTCGGCCCACAGCGTCCACAATGACTCGCCCGGGTGGGCGCTGACCCGGACCCGCCGCGGCCGGCCCTGGCGCCGTACGGCAGGCGCATCATCACCGAGCGTGACCGGCCAGCGCTCTCTCAACAGCTCGACTCCCTGTGAGCCGATCAGTCGCAGCGTGCCGTCGTCCGCGACGAGGACCCGGACGCCGTGGGCGACCTCGGCGTCGATCAAGAGTGCTGGGGGGGCCAGGGGCTTCAAAGGCCGGGGTTCGGGCAGAATGATGGGCGGGCCGGAGAGCTGGCGGCAGGACAACAGTGTCCCAGTCGCGTAGTCGACGAAAGCCTCGATGGCCAGCGTGCCCGTGTCGATGGGGTAGCGAAGCACCCAGCGCCCGTCGCGCAGGAAGACCCCCGCGGACGGATCGGTGACCCGGCCGAGTTTCATCGCCTTCAGGCTGAGCGCGGAGACGCGGCGGGCGTCCGAAAGCATGGAGTTCGCGGCGAAGACGTCCTCGGCGACCGCGGGCAGGTGGGAGACGAGTTCGATGTATCCGTCCTCGTCCGGGCGGGCGTCGGGCAGCGCGCGGAAGCCGGCGCGCAGGTACAGGGGGAATGCGCGGTGGTTGGCGGGGTTGGCCTCAATCCGCAGAGAACGCAACCCGCCGCGCTCGATGACCTCAGTGAAGGCATCCCGGAACAGCCGACCTGGCAGGAGAGTGTTCCGGTGCTGGGCGTCCACCACGTAGAGGCCGGCGAAGCGCTCCAACGGTCCGCACGTCCTGCGTCCCGAGGCCATTCCGAAGGCCAACGTCCCGCATATGGCGCCGTTGCTGACGCCGAGGAACAGGTCGGTCACGCACCGTTCGCGCAGCACACGTTCCAGCGCGCCGGTGTCCAGGTCACGCCCCTGGCTGGCAGGGCCATAGCCGTTCCGGCGCAAGAAAGCCGCCAGCTGGGGCGCGTCCGATGGGGTGTAGCGGCGGGTCTCAACTGCCATGATCCAGCTCGAAATCCTGCATGGCGATGGCGAGGCTGCCCTGGGCGACGAGGCGGGAACCGACCATCACCCTTGCCTGGTACTCGAACAGCGCAGCGTGCTCGGCGCGGAACTGGACATGAAACTCCACCACGTCGCCGGGGACGACCGGCTGGACGAAGGAGAACTTCCGGACCCCGGCCAGGAACCCCACGGCCGGCGACCCCGCAGGGGCGTCGTCGTCGGCCCCACCTCTGGCAAGGTGCACCAACCCGCATGTATGGCCCACGGCTTCGATCAGCAGCACGCCTGGGTAGATCGCCATCTGCGGGAAGTGCGCGGCGAACACCGGATCCGATATCGAGATGTTCTTGACGCCCACACCGCTGGACCGCGGAACGATGCGTTCGATGCGGTCGAGCAGGACGAAGGGATGCCGGTGGGGGAGCAGGGACCTGATCTGGTCGGCCGTGTACGCGAGGTGCCCGGTCGTCATCGACTGTCGTCCGAGACGGCGTCCGCGAGCTTGTTGATGGACCCGAAGACCGTGCGGTCCGCGTCGCTGAGCAGAACGCCGTACTCCTCCTCCATCAGGCTGACGATCTCCAGGGTGTCGAGAGAGTCGAGTTCGAGTCCCCGCCCGAACAGGGGCTGGTCGAAATCGACCCGCTCGGGTGTGTCGGGGAGATCCAGCCCCTCGAGCAGGAGGGCCCGGAGCCGGACGTTGAGCTCGAAGCGGGCGGTGGCGGTGGCCTGCTGCGGTGAAACGGACATGGGGCTCTCTTTCCTGAGGTGGGTGACGGGTGTTCAGGACGTGACGCCGCCGTCAACGGCGATCGTCTGGCCGGTGATGTAGGAGGATTCCTCCGTTGCGAGGAAGCGGATTGTGCGGGCGATCTCCTCCGGCGCGCCCACCCTGCCCAGGGGGATGTGCTCCACCAGCGTCCGCTTGGTACCGGCGTCCATCGCCCGGAACATGTCGGTGTCGGTGAATCCTGGCGCGACGGCGTTGACACGGATGCCGAGGCGGGCGCCCTCTTTGGCCAGTGACTGGGTCATCGCATTGATTCCACCCTTGCTCGCGGCGTAGTTCGCCTGACCGGCCGGGCCCCGCAGACCTGAGGTCGAGGAGAGCAGTACGATCGATCCGCCGGTGCGCCGCAGGGCGCGCAGCGCCGCGCTAGCGACCAGGAAGGAGCCGGTGAGATTGGTTGCGATCACGCTGGTGAAGGCCTCCAAGCTCATGGTGCCCGCAAGACCGTCGCGAGTGATCCCGGCGCTGACGATGACGGCGGCTAGGTCGCCCTCACCCCGGGAGCGGAGATCCCGGAAGCCCTCTCGCACCTGTCGCTCTTCGGTGATGTCCACCCGCTGACCTCGGTAGGATCCTCCGGCGTCCTCGATGGTCACCCGGACCTGCTCGTTGGCGGCGTCCTCGTTCCGGTACCAGCCGACCACGTGGTAGCCGACACTGGCCATCTCCACCGCCGTGGCGCGGCCGATGCCCCGGGACGCCCCCACCACCAGGGCCACAGGGGCGGTCGGTGTGCTCATCTTGATCCTGCTTCCTCGACCATGCGGATCTGCCTCTGCTGCAGGTAGGGGCGCGCCAGACGGGCCACCCCGCGGGCGGGGCCCCAGACGGCGATGGACGAGCGATCCTGGGTGGTGGCTTCCAGCACCGCCATCCAGCGGACGGGCTGCCTCAGACCGAGGCGGAGGTCCTCGCGGACGGACTCAGCCCCATTTGCGGGTTCGCCGTCTGTGGAGCGAACGTACCCCTCGCCCGACCCGAACAGCGCGCCGTCCAGCGCGGTCGACCATTCAGGCTGAGCGGGGGCCATGAAACGCGAATGGAAGGCGTGACTGACAAGCAACACCTTGCTGGTGGGTCCCAACTCCTTGTGCGCCGCCTCGACCTTCGCCACCGCGCCGGATAGCACGACCTGAGTGGGCCCATTGACCGCGGCCACGTCGAGGTCGTACTGGTCTGCCAAGCGCAAGGCGTGGGCGTACTGCGCCGCCTCAGACGCGGTGCGCCGCGTGACCACGGCCAGCATCGTGCCCGCACCGGGCGTCTCCGCCATGAGCCGGCCCCGGACCGCGGCGAGCCGGACGGCGTCCACCGGGTCGAGGTAACCGGAGGCAGCGGCGGCCGCGATCGCACCGATGGAGTGCCCCGCGAATCGGTCTCCGGACGCCCGCCCCACCTGCCCATGGGCGATCCAGGTGGCCAGCGAGGCCGCCGTGAGGGCAGGCTGCTGGACCTGGGTGGGTGTGAGTTGTTGAAGCGTGGCGTGGAAGCAGAGTTGGCGCATGTCCATCTGCACGGCGTCCGACGCCCGGTCGAAGAAGGCCGCGGCGTCGGCGTCCCGCTCGACGGACCTCCGGCCCATCCCGGGTGTCTGGCTTCCCTGGCCGGGGAAGAAGTTGACGACGGCGGCACTCATCGGACGACTCGACCGATCCGGAGCGCACCAAGGGCGGTGAAGACCAAGGCCAGGACGACCAACCCTACGATGACCCACATGGGATCGATGACTGCATCGCCGACTCGGAGGGTGAAGCCGTAGTACTCCTCGATCGCCGTGACGGCCTGGGGGACGCCGTCGGCGAGGGCGTCGAGCGAGGGCCCCGCCAGGGGTTCCCGCAGGAGCATCGCGGCGGGGGAGAAGGGCAGCACATTGATCACGTTGGCGACCGGAGTCGTCAGCAGCCCGATGGGCAGGTAGGCGCCAGCCAGGAAGCCAAGCACGGTGCCCACGATCGTGCTGGCCGCGGTGTAGGCGCTCGAGGAGCCAACGAAGGTCAGCAAGAACGCCGAGATCGAGGCGAAGGCAAGTGAAAGCAGGAGGATGAGCCCGAACGACTGAGCGATCCCTCCCCAGGTGAACAGACTGGTCGAGTGAAGAGCCACAAGGATGCCGACGCCAACGCTCAGGATGATCGTGGCCATCAAGACGGCCACCACGAACGCCGCCCCCAGATAGCCGAGGATCAACTGCCAGCGCTTCAGCGGCGCAACACGGAAGTCCCGGAAGCGGCCGGAGACGCGGTCGTCAACGAACACGCCCATCGAGCCGAACCCGGTGGTGAACGTGGTGATCATGATGATGCCGGCCAGGACCCACGTGTTGACGAAGGCGCGAACCTCGTCCTCGGTGGCGTTCGGGAGCGACTCCCGGATGGTGTCCACCTGGAGCGAGCCGAGGAAGAGCGTGTAGAGCAAGAGCAGGATGAGCGCAGAGAGCAGGGAGAGAAAGACGCCAGTCCTGTCCCTGAAGTAGATGGTGAGGTTCCTGCCCACCAGTGTCAGCGTCGTCCTCATGCGGAGGCCTGCCGCGCGGTGAGGCTGAGGAACACGTCGTCCATCGAGCCGTGCACGAACTGGAAGTCGCTGATGGAGTCGCTCAGTTCGTTGAGCAAGGCCATCGCCGTGGCGGAGTCGGGCACCGACGTCACCAGGGCGCCTCCCTCCTCGTACCAGTCCTCCAGGCAGGGGCGCTGCTCGACTGTAAACACGATCCGCTCCCGGTCCTCATCCGACCGTGGCGCCAAGAGCAAGCGGGGCGTCGAGTGGCGGGCCCGCAACTCCAAGGGAGTTCCCTGGGCCAGGACACGCCCGTGATCGATGATCAGCACGTCGTCCGCGGCCTCGGTCTCCGGCATGTAGTGCGTCGTGAGGACGACCGTGAGCCCGAGCGTTTCGCGCAGGTCTCGGATCGAGTTCCAAACCTGCTCACGGCTGCCTGGGTCGAGGCCTGCGGTGGGTTCGTCGAGAAACAGGGTGCGGGGGCGGTTCAGCAGGGCCCGGGCGATGTCGACACGGCGCTTCTGCCCACCCGAGAGCACCCCGTACCGGCGATTCATGAAATCGGTCAGGCCGATCATCTCCCCCAGTTCTTCAACCCTCGCATCAGGCAGGTGGTAGAACGACGCACGGAGGCGCAGGTTCTCCCGAGCGGTCAGAAAGGGATCGAGCAGCGACTCCTGGAAAACCACCCCGATCTGCTCGCGGATCCGGTGGTCGTCCCCGGGGCGGGTCAGCCCGTCGATGTCGATGACGCCGGCGTCGAAATCCAGCAGCGTGGAGAGGCAGGCGATCGTAGTGGATTTGCCCGCACCATTCTCACCGAGCAGGGCGAACAGCGTCCCATCGGTCACCTCGAAACTGAGGTCGTCCACCGCGATAACGTCGCGGAAACGTCTCGTGAGTCCCTGGACCGAAATCACGCGCAAGCTCTCCCGTCACGAGGGCAAAGAAGCTTCACTTTCCGACGCCCCCCCGGAACTCGTCGAAACACGGCATTGGTAGGTCAGCACCTTAGTGCCGACACGGAGTCTAGCGAGTGCGCGGGCACGACAAAGGAGTGGTCCACGTTTCATTCGTTCGTCAGGCCCGGCCATCGGACCCCTCGGACGCCGGGACGCGTCCGGTTTCCGATCTCGAGGGGACAGGGGCGGCGGCAGGAAGGAACCACCCACGCCGCTTTGGCACGGGATGTCCATTGCGGAGTTCGAGTGGCGATCGCCCGCGAGAAACACCGCCCGACGATGTCGGGCAGACCGGTGAGGCCGTTGCGGACGACCAGACATCCTGGAGATCTGGCCAGGCAAACGGCGGTGGCGAGTCCGATAAGTACCGGCTCAATGTCTTGACCCGTCAAGAACCGTGGCGTCACCGACGTTTTCGTCATCGTCCTACTGATCACGCTTCAGGACCCCAGACCTCCACGTCGCCGGCACCCAGGCCTTCAGGGTCAGCGTGCGTCAGGTGCACTGCGGGGAGACCGGAATTGGTCTCGCGCCGATCACGCATCCCTAACCTCGCATCGTCGACGCTGGCGGCCCGGTGCACGCCGTAACCTAGCAATGCGACCTCGTCCGCAGCACCGGCCAGCGCGTCGTTGGTGCAGCCGACCTGATCCCTCCAAGCCACCCAACCGATGCTGCCGATCACCGAGACCGCCCTCGACGCACTCGAAGGTGACATCCGAATCCAGACCGATCCCACGCGCTGGGAGGCAGTCTCCGTTACCCCAGCAGTAACCCCGGAACCGGCACCCAGAGGACGCGCCGGTCATGTCTGCCGCGGTGGCTCGATGATCGTGTGGGCAGAGCTGAGCCGCGCAGTTTATCGGTCGCCACGCCCATCCCGTGGGCGTAGCGACGTCTGGTGTTCAGCACCAACGTGGCGGACGCCGCTGCTGCCGTCGTCCACCACGTCGTCCGGGGTCCTCCTTCCGAGCCTCATTGGGCTACGGCCCCAGCAATCGAATCTGCGTGAGGTCTGAGACTGCCGCCGGTCGCGAATGCTGACATGCGGGCGGCGAGTTGAGCGTCGCGTTCAGCTGCCACGTGTTGGTAGCGCATGGCCATGTTGGGGGTGCTGTGGCCGATTCGGGCTTGGAGTTCGGCGAGGGTCGCTCCGAGTTGCGCGGCCAGCGTCGCGCTCGTGTGGCGCAGGCCGTGGATCGTGAGTCCTGGCATGTCTATTGCCGCTTTGCCCTTGTCGTGCGCTTCGCGCAGGACGCTGTCGTTGAGCGGGGAGTGGCCGTCGCCAGCGGGGAACAACAACTCGTCCCGCTTGCGTGTGGGCTGCTTCTCAGCCCACACCCTGAGGGCGGGAAGCAGGTGGGGAGGAATGGCCACCGACCTGATGCCGGCGTTTGTCTTGGGTGGACCGATGAGCAGCTGCCCCTTGAGTCGGACGACGGCTTGGCGGACGTGCACGACGCCCGCGTCCACGTCGAGATCACGCACCCGCAATCCACGGACCTCGCCGGAACGTAGCCCGCACCATCCGGCCAGGAGAAGTGGCACTCGCCGCGCCTCGGGCACTGCGGCCAGGTAGCGGTTGAGCTGGTCGACGGTGAGCACCTCGATCTCGCGGGCCCGCTGCTTCTGCCCACCTGCCTTCACCCGGCAGGGGTTGTCATCAAGGAGGCCCTGGTCGACCGCTTCCTTGAAGATGGACTTGAGCAGTCCGTAGGCGTTCGCCTGTTGGGTCGGGGTGTGATTCATCCCGGCGTACCAGGCGGCCACCTCGGTTGGCGTGACGTCGCCGAGTTGCCTGTCGGCCCACGTTGGCAGGATGGCCAGGCGGAGAAGCTTCTCGTAGAGTGCGACCGTCGCGGGCCGAAGCCGTCGACGCCCCACGACTGTGGCTGCGTACGCGCCCAGGAGCAGGGGAGCCTCGCGAACCTGACGAGCCGGTGGTTTCCACTCTCCGCGGCTGATGAGCCGTTCTTGCTCGACCAGCCAACCCTCGGCATCGATCCTCGCGACGAATGTGACCGGTGCGCTGTGCCGCCTTGTGTCAGGACCGGTGTAGCGGGCTCTGAAGCGCCCGCTCGGAAGCACGGAGATCTCGCCGAAGCCACGCTTGGCCTTGACCCGTCGGCTACCCATGAAGCGCACCCCCCGTCGCGCTTCGTAACGGTCGACGGGTGCGTCTGGGGGACAGGGGGAGGTAGCCAAGGGGTACGCGTTCCCCACGCTCCGTGTGTCGTGGGGAATATGTGGGGAATGAACACCCACTGATGACCACCTGTGTCCATGAGAGTCCACCTCTGACAAGGACCGAAGTCCTTGTCAGAGGGGATTTGATGTAGTCAGAAGACCATACATCTTTGTGTCCGAGAGAGGACTTGAACCTCCATGCCCTAAAACGGGCACTAGCACCTCAAGCTAGCGCGTCTACCTATTCCGCCACCCGGACCG
>Ga0334889_1002544_pt1 | contig 20358 bp, 13 predicted proteins | sample GraSluR1_MG_2_FD_207222 | JGI IMG/M metagenome (GOLD analysis project Ga0334889, IMG submission 207222) | Sludge microbial communities from methane-producing bioreactor in Wageningen University, Netherlands - Granular Sludge_8_08-R1 | ecosystem: Engineered > Bioreactor > Anaerobic > Unclassified... | reverse complement strand
CGCATTCGGCATACCCACTCACGTCACCTGCGGGAACCCGGCAGCCGTTGAATCCGTCGCGCACACAATCCCGCAGCTCTCCCACGTCCGACACGACCGCGGGCAGCCCGAAGGTCATGGCCTCCAGGACGGACAGCGGAAGACCTTCGGAATCGGAGGTCAGCAGGAACACCTTCGCCCGCCGCAGCCACGCCGCGATGTCGGGCTGGTACCCGGCGAGAGTCACCCGGTCATGCAAGCCCAGGTCGTCCGCCAGCCGCTGAAGGTCGTGCAGGCCCGGTCCGGTACCGACGATGGCCGCGGAGACCGACGGCACACGCCGGGCGACTTCCGCCACCACCCGGAGAAAAACATCCAGGCGCTTGACGGCGTCCAACCGAGCCACCACAACCACATCGATATCCTTCGGCGGGTCTTCGGTGTCCCGGCGAAACCGAGTCGCGTCGATACCGCCCGGCAGGACGGCCACACGAGGAACACCCAGCCCGCCGAAAAGCGTGCATGCTTGCGAACCCATGGTCACGGTCAGGTCAAAGCCGCGGATCGCCCGGAGCATCGCTCGCTCCAGGGACCGATCCTCCCGACCCAGGCGTCCGAAGAGCACGTGCCCGCTGTATGCCCCGCCCGCCAGAAACTCCGACCAGCCGCCCACGCTGACGTACATCGCGGCGGCCCCCAGCACTCTCGCGATCACCAACGCGAGCAAGCCATTCACAAGCAGATGGTACCCCCCAACCAGATCGGCTCGGCGCGCCAGGCAGGTCAGGGCGAACATCACCGAGCGGGCCGGGACCCGCCCGACCACGCGCACAAGCCATTCGGGCGGACTGACGAAGGTGACGTTGGGGATAGGGGCCATCGGGCGATCCGAAACCGCCCAAACGTGCGCACTGCGCGGCGACAGCGCCGGCGGCTGGAGCAGCGCTGCGGCCCAGTTGTCCGCAACGAAGGCGCCGGTCACGACGATCCGCGCGGGCCGCTTCGTCGCGGCCGGCCGACGCGGTCCCCGCCAAGCCAGACACACGCTCACGCACACGTTGACTGCTGCCACAACTGTGTGACACAGCAGCCACACCACGCCCCGAACGGCAGCCGGCTGGCAGGCGGCAGCTCGAAGACGCCGACTCTGCACGGCCGGACGCTCCCGGACGGACTCGGTGGAAGATGGGCTCCAACTCTGGGTCACAAGCTGGGAAACTCCAGCGACGGCCACGGAACCGAAACGCTTCCCCGGCCGGTATGGTCCGTCGGGTTCCGCCGCACATTCTCCACGCTCCGGCCGTTGATCAACAGGCGACAATCCGCCTCGTGCGGCACATAGAAACTCAGACCGGCACAGGCAAACGGCGCCGCCTGCCAATCCCCTTCCGCCTCGATGATCACCGTATCCGCCTCATGACGGGCCGTAAACCGCAGGGCGTCGCGGGCGGCCAGGTAGCCCAGCAGCCGCCGCGTGGTACACACGAGAATGCTGCCCCCGTCCCGCGCCTCCGCCAGTCGCCGAAAGCCGGCCACCGCGGATGGGCCAAACGGTACTCGCGGATCGTCCACCTTGCCTAGGTGCGTATACAGAATGCAAACCCCCTCCCGCTGCACCAGCCGGCGCAAAACGCCCGCGGTCAGGATCTGTCCGATCGCCCGACCCGTGTCGCACGAACTCACGCCGCCCCAGTGCGGGTTGCAACGGATGAACTCGGTGGCCGGCGTCCCGTCGCGCAGGCGCACCGGCCGCGTCACACGGTTGGGGGCGTGCATGGCATACTTGGCGTTCCCCTGCCGGGCAAGCCGGTGTTTCACCCGCTCCTTGGCCAGGGTGCGCAGGGAAGCGACGGGGTGACTCACCTGGAACAACCCGCCGAACTGCGGCGGCACGTCCTGCCCGATGACGCTCGTCACCCGCCCGCGGCACACGAAACGCGCACCGTACTGCACCGTCAGGTCGGCGTGATAGGCCGCATGGCCGGGTTCATCGCCGTGCCCTTTCATGATGTCGGGGTCGAGGTTGGTGGGGGCCACCGCGTGGTCGATCCAGACTTTCAGATAGCAGTCGTGCCGCGTGAGCTCATCCAGGCAGCGCGCCGCGTGCGCCCGAGTGGTCACCAGGTCGCCGAAGGAATGCAGGCAGTCGATGTGCCCGCTGCGAATCAACGCCTGAACCATTGCCCGGCCCGCATCATCGGTGTTCCAGTACGAGAATTGGCCCGGCGGCATGTCGAAATAGATGGTGTTGCCCACCTCCAGCCCGACGCCGCGGCCCATCGGCGTGTCCTGGGTGGTGTTCAGAAACCGCGCAATCTCCCAGTACGCACGACGGTCGGGCGTCTCGTCAAGGTCGGAACAGATGGCCAGCATGGCCCGATACGGGTACGGCAGCCGGCGCAACTGCACGTCGGGGCCGCTCATCGGCCGTGCCCCCGAACCGCCTCGCGGTACACGTCACGCGTCTGGCGGGCGACACGATCCGGATGAAACCGTTCCTCGGCGATTCGCCGGCCCAAGCCGCCCATGCGCTCGCGCAGCGCGTCATCCTGCAACAATTCGCCCAGCCGCCAGGCAATATCTTGCGAAGAATGCGGATCAATCAGAAAGCCCGATTCCCCGTGACGCACCATGTACGGCATGCCGCAGCGGTTCGACGTGACCACCGGCACACCGACGGCCATCGCCTCCTCGACGCCCATCGGCGAGCCCTCCTCAAACGACGGCAGAACAAACGCGCTGGCCGCCGCCAGTTCCTCCTGCACCTGTGCAACCGCAATGCCACCCAACCAGTCCACCCGGTCCTGCACGCCCAGCTCTTCGCTGCGGGCCTGCACGCGGCGATGGTACGCCTCATCAATGGGACGACCGGCCAGGCGCAGCCGCGCGTCCGCTCCGTCGGCAACCAGCCGCCCAAACGCCTCCACCAGCCCGAGCGTGTTCTTTCGCGGACAGATCAACGCCGCGCAGAACAGCGTTCCCTTCCGCTCCTTTCGCAAAACCCGAAAGAACCCCTCGGCAATGGGATTGTCGACATCGTGGATGACGCCGGTGGCAATGCCCGCCAGCCGCTCGCGAACGTACGGGCTGATGGACACAATGTGCGGTTGATCGGCCCAGCCCGCCAGTTCCACCCGCTTCCACATCCGCGAACGAAGGCGGAAGAACCGCCCCCGCGCCTCCCGCGTATCGGCGTGGATAAACCCATGAATCGTGAAGACCCGCGGAATCGGCAAGCCTCTGACCATGGCGCCGTAGAAATCGTGCGCGTGGATCACGTCGGGCGTCAGGTCCGCCAGGAAGTTCCTCAGCCGCCGCCGCCCGGGCCCCACCACGTGCGTCAGCACGTTTCGGCCCTCCCACGGGAGGCGGTGCAGGGTCGCACCCTCAAACGCCTCCCGTGTCGTCGCCGTGCAGGCGCGATCGGTCGTTACCACATGTATTTCCAGGTCGTCCAGCCGGGCCAGGGCGCGAACCAGGTTCACGCTGACGGCCTCCACGCCGCCGTGCGGACGCGACGGGTCCCGCGGAAACGACGTGACGATAGCGGTCTTCAGTTTGCCGGGCATCTCTGTCATGATCGTCCCGCCTGCCGCACGACGTTGATGAAAACCTCTTCAAACCGCGGCAGAACCACGTCCACCCTGTGGTTCTCCACGTAATACCGCCGCCCATTCCGCGAAGCCGTCCGCCACGCCCCCAGATCCGTCGCCAACGCCCGCAGCGCCGCCGCTAGCGACGGCACATCACGCGCCGGGAACCCAAGCCCGTGCTCGGCCACCAGGCCGTCCGGATCAAACGTCGTGACTACGGGCAGACCGTGGCTCCACGCCTCCAGAAACGTGTTGGGAAACCCCTCCACGTCCGAGGTGCAGCACAAGCAACCCGCACCGCGGTAAAAGTCGGGCATCCGGTCGCGATTCACACCGCCGTGAACGGTCACGTTGCCTAACAGGGCGGCGCGCTGGCGCACGGACTGCGAATACGCATCCTCCCCGAACGGACCGGCCACGTCGAACACCAGTTCGGGCAGCGCCGCCGCCAGATCCAGAAGCCGATCCGGACGCTTCTCGCGACAGATCCGGCCAACCCACAACACCCGAAACCGCCCCTCCGCCGGCGGGTCGGGCTCCACGAACTCCGCATCAGACGGGCCCGAACACGGCATCGGAATCACCACAGATTCCCGTCCAAATCCCTCTCGCAACATCCGCTGCTGCGTCCGGGTCTGCACGATCACCTGATCCGCATGCCGCAGGCCATAGCGGTACAGAATCCGCTCCCGCCGCCGCCGCAGCGTGGGCAGGCGTGGATCGCAGTCCGCCTGCGACGCCACGGAGTACACGAACGGCCGGCCATACCGGCGGCACCACAGGGCGACCTGGCCGGTGACCTCCTCGGCACAGTTCTGATAGCACACGTCGGCATCCGCCCGGCCAAGGGCCGTCCGCAGGCTGGTCCATCGCGGATGGAAGAACCGCAGGCCGGGCACGCCGGCGCCTCGGGGGCAGACCTTGATGATCTGCACGCCGTCGACCCATTCGTCTTCCACCGGTCCTTCGCCCCAGGTCACCAGGCTCGTTGGATAACCCCGCGCCGCGAACCACCGGGCGGTGAAGCTCGTCTGGCGCTCCACGCCGCCGATGTGCCCGGTCGTGCCGCCGGTCATGGCGCCGTACGCCGCATGGGAGACCAGGCACAACCGGGGCCGGTCGGGTTGTCTTCGCATCTGCGTCATCCCGACGGCGCTCCTGTGCCGGCCCGACGGAACCGCAGACGGGCCAGGATCTTCCTCCGAAGCGATTCGCTCAGAATGAATCGCCAGTACAGTCCGGCCAGCACGATTCCGCCCGCGCCCATGCCCACCAGCAGGGCCGTGATCGGTCGATCGCCGAGCAACGCTCGCGTGGCGAACAACGTCAGGCCGAACGGAATGGCGCACAAAACGGGCATCCGAAACGCCTGCGCGACGTATCCCCTGATCGGCATCCGAAGCTTCCGGCAGATGGCCAGAGGCACATACACGCCGTTGCACAGGGCAATGGGCAGCGCCACGGACAGCGACGCCCAGACCAGCCCCTGCCTCCAGACGCCCAGCGTCAGGACGGCCAGTCCGATGGCCGCAACCGCCGCAATCAGATTGACGAACCCGGGGCGCCCGTGCGCATTCAGCCCGTAGAGCATGGACCAGACGGGCATCTGCGCGACCACGGTCAGGTTGCCCAGAGCCAGCGCGACCAGTACCCAGTGGGCATCCGGGTAGTCTTTCCCCATCCAGACCGCCAGCACCGGCGCCCCCATGAACGTAAGGAATACGATCATGGGCAGCGCAATGGCCGCGGCGTACCGGGTTGCCGTGATCAGCAGATCACGGAGTTCCTGCTGCTTGTCCAACACCTGAAACGCGCTGGTCGTGGGCGTAAGCACCTGCGAAAAGCGACTGATGACGGTCAGCACGTGCTGCACGAGCGAGCGCGGCCGCGAATAGAGCGCCAGCGCCGCCGGGCCCAGGTAGTACAAGATCAACAGGGGAACCGCCTGGTTCAGCAGAGTCGACGCGACTTGCGGCACAAAGGACTTGCCGCCGAACGTCAGCAGTTCTCGTGCGGTCGACCACCGGACGAACCGCCGTCGCACCCGCAGCGCCGGGAACACCCGATGGGCCACGACCACGCGCACCAGCCATTGCCCCAGTTGACCCAGGAAGGTGACCGCCGCCAGGCCGCGCAGGCCACCGCCCTTCATGAGCACCCAAATCATGCCCACGACGACCACCGCGTGACCGCCCGCCAGAATCGCGTTGTGCAAACCCCAGCGATGGAAGCCGGTCAGCACCCCCCCGTATCCGGAGAACACGATCTGCACCACAAGGCTGCACGGAAGCAGAAGCACCACCCACCGAGCCTCATGGATGTGCCCCGCCAACTGCTCTTTCAGCAGCAGCGGCAAGCCCGCCGTCGCGCCCACCGTCAGTACGAGCACGATCAGCCCCATGATCCCCAGCACGAACGTCACGGAACTGACCACGACGTTCACGCCGTCCGGATCGCCCTCGGCCCGACGCCGGGACACGAACCGGTTGATCGACGAGACAATCCCCACCTGCACCAGCGTGAAATACGCCACCAGGGACCACCCGAAATCCCACACCCCAAGCGATTCCTGGTCGATGTACCGGTCGATCATGCGGGGCATGATGAAACCGGCCACGATGAACACGGCCTCACCCGCCCAGCTCGTGATGACGTTGCGCACCATGCGCTCGCGGCCGGTCAGATCGCTCGCGGGGCCGCCGACAGATTTGTCTGGTTTCCGGGCCATTCGGCGTCCGTTCCAGGGCCTACGTGTATCCATACCGGCGGTTCAGGCCGCCCGCAACCCGGTCAAACGTCCGCAGGTCCTCCTCCGTCAGCATCGAACGCCAGCGATCGTCCAGCCGGACCTCCGAGGTCAAATCCAGCCGCATCCCGTTGCCGATCACGTGATGCTCCACGCTCCGAAAACCCCGCTGGGCCCGATCCGGGTCCACGCCCAGGAACGCAAACAGGCGCCGCAGCGTGTTTTCGGTATCCATGCACACGTCTTCGTATCGGACTTGCATCCAGCGCCCGCGATGGAGCCCGGCCAGCACGTGTTCCGCTTCCTCGTTGCTGCGCCGCCATTCGTGCGCCGCGTCAGCCAACGGGAGTTTCTCCTCATCACGCGCCCTGCCCGTGCCGCCACCCCGACGACTCGGGTCGGATGCGTCCGCGAACCGGGCCGGGTCCACGTACGTCAGCGCCACCGCCCGACCGTCGCGAATGAGACGAATCACGCGCACGTCCAATCCGGGATTCCGCAGAAGGTACTTCAGACGCAACGCAACCTTGGACGAATCGATCACCACCCGTGCCCCCGTGATCGCGGCCACTGTGCCGACCAGAGCCTCGTTCCGCTGCTGCGTCCGGGCCAGGTGATGCCGCCACGCCGGAGAAAGGGCCAGTCCGGCATCTCGTACGCATTCGAGCAACCGGCCCCGATGCAGGGGCTTCAACAGCCGCCGCGTATACGGCGTTGGAGCGGCGCGTATGTCGGTCCGGGCGTCGGCGATGTCGAAAGAGACACCCCGGTTTTCCATCTCCGCGTGAACGCGCGTCCAGAAGCTGCACCGTCGAATCGCCGTCCCGCAGGAACACAGGTAGCGATCCACATCGCCGAGGTTCGTGGCCTTCAGCTCCCCCGCCGTGCACGTCTCCGGATGCGCGCCCAGCAGCATGGCCAGCAACGTGGAGCCGGAGTGACTCGCCGCCAGAATGTAGGCCAGCCTCGTCACGGGCGCCCTCCCCCGCCGGAAGGCCCGGACGGCCTCTGCCCCCCCGCCGGGTGGACGCCGGCCACACGGACGCCGGGCACGGCCGCACGCACGCCGAACCGCTGCACGTAGACGCGCAGCATCAGCATGATGGCGCACCACATGCCCACCGCCCCCTCGCGCGGGTAGAACGTCTGACTTCCCATGCCCGCCACCAGCAACGCCAGAAGCAAGGCCAGCGCCACTCCCCCAACGGCCGCGCAAGCCGGATCGCCCCGATCCCGAAACAGCCTCACGGCATACCACACCATCATCGCGTAGAACGGCATCACGAGCACAAAGCCGATCAACCCGTTGTCCAAAATCCATTCCAGATACGCGTTGTGTGGATGATCGAATCCTTCCCTTTTTGTCTCAAGAATGTAGTTCGCCAGTCCGGTCCGGCGCATCCCGAGCCGACCGTGGCCGATCGCCGGCGAACGGACGATTTTTTCCAGGACAAGCGGCCACACCTCCGTCCGCCCCGAGGTAATCTGCTGGTCGTCGGCAATGGCCTCCCCGTGGACATCCCGGGCCCCGAAGCCCTCCAGCAGCCGGTCCGCGGTGCCGGGCAGGACCGCCATGATCAGCACCGGCACCAGGGGCAACAGCCACAGGTAGATCCGCCATCGCAGGAAACAAAGAAGCAGGCCCACCACGCCCCAGGTCACGTAGCCCATACGCCCGGCCGTCAACGCCTGGCCCAGGGCGATCACGAAGAAGGCCCCGACGGCCGCGAGCTTCTGCCAGCGCCGGCGCAGCAGCGGCGTCGCCGCGAGGACCGCCCACGAACCGCCGGACAGCAGCATGGACATGTTCACCGCATGGAACCCGATCTCGCTCGAAATGATCTTGCGACTGCGAAGCATCAGGCTGAACCCGCTGGTCGCCGAACTCAGCGGCATCCACCGAATCACCTGCACCGCCAGCAGAAAGTAGACGGCCAGCACGCAGAGCACGGCCAGCGTCAGCCGGCGACGATTCCGACAGCCGTCGAAGAGCATCAGCCCCGGAACCACCCACTTGACGGCGTTGATGACGTACTCGCTGATGAGAAAGGGGAAGCTCTCATCCGCCAGATACGGCTCCCGGTCCACGATCATCCGGGCGAAGGCGACAAGCACAACCAGCAGATAGACCAGCAGCATCCCCGTGACGTGCCGCGGCATGTCCCAGGTCAGCCTCTCCCGTCGCCGCATCATCAGCCACGCAACCACGGTGAACAGCATCAGCAGGTTCCAGGGGTTCAGGCCCTGGATCCCCGCGATGTTCCGAGGCATGTCCGGGTGCTGGACGGCCGCAACCATCAGGACCAGCCCGCACGCCGACGTGAACCAGTCGCGCCATGCGTTGATGGACAGGACGCCCACGTATATCCAGACCAGCAGGACCCGGATCACTCGCCGCCTCGTTCGATAGGGTCCGCCGCCCCCCTCACCTCGCCTCGCCGCCCCTCGCGGGGCTTCCCCGAACGCCGCGGGCACAGCATCGCCCGCAGAACCATCCAGCCGAAGGCCGTATTGGTCACCAGGTAGCGCCGCCACATGCGCCGCGGCTCCTGCACGACCCGGTAGAGCCATTCGAGGCCGAAGCGCTGCCACACCGCCGGCGCCCGTTTCACCTTGCCCGCCAGCACGTCAAACGATCCGCCCACCCCGTGACAGACGGGCACCGCCATCTCGTCACCCCACCGGGCCAAAAAACGCTCCTTCTTCGGCGAGGTCATGGCGACGAAAAGAATGTCGGCCGCCGCCGACCGAATGTCCGAGGCCACCCGGGCCTCCTCTTCGTCCGTGAAATACCCGTGCTGCGCGCCGGCCACAACCACCCCGGGAAACCGTTGCCGGATCCGTTCGACCACCGTGCTCAGCACCTCGGCCGTCGCGCCCAGGCAGTACACCCGATACCCCCGGCTCGCCCCCTGCTCCAGCATCCGCATCATCAGATCGATGCCCGGCACACGCTCCGGCAGGCGCACCCGCAGAATGCGGGACGCCCACACCACGCCCATCCCATCGGCAAGCACGAGGTCCGACGTCAACACGGATTCCGCCAGCTCGGCGTCCCGCTGCATGTTGACCATCTTGGCGACGTTCACCACACCGATCCGCAGCCGCTCGCGCTGCCGGATGGCCTGGTCCACCGCCGCCAGCACCTGGTGCATGGTCAACGCGTGGATCGGCACGCCGAACAGCTCACAAACCGGGGCTGATTCAGACGTCGCGGAGGTCATGGTCGGCGTCCCAGGGCCGCACCCGCCGACCACGCGTAGAGAATCCACCCCATGTGGTACGGACGACTCTCGTAGTCGACGGCCGTCGGCGGAAAGAGAACGCCTGCTCCGGGGAATCGCAGCCCGGGATGGATGCGACTGGCCGCCGCCTGCACGCTGCGCGACAGCTTGCCGGGCTCCCGCCGGGCCACCTTCCGCCAGATGACGTTCGCCGCGCGGTCCACCAGAGACCCGTCCAACTCCGGCGCCTGCATCAGCCAGTCCACGCTCCGGGCAATGGCCTGCGGACAGGCGTCGCCGCAGGCGGCCTGCAGCGCATACAATGCCATCGGACCCATCGCATCCTGGTGAACGGCATACACAGGGTACTTCTCGATCACTCGCCCGGTGCGCACGTCATAGTGCCACCACCACTGTCCGTCCGGTCCCTGCAACGCGCACATCTGCCGCGCACACGCTCGCGCTGCGTCCAGCGCCGCCGGATCGCCCACCGCCCGGTAGTACTGCGAAAGGGCCTGAATCGGGTACACCAGATCGGCAAAGCACGCCACGTGCCCTCTCATCCACGACACGTGGACATCAGCCGGCCAATGCGGAAACAGCGCCGATTGCGGCTGAAACGACGCCAGAAGCCGCCGGACGATAGCCTCCGCCAGCCGGTCGTCCGGACGCGGCGCCGGCTCCACCGTCAGTGCGGTCAGGCACCACGACACTTCCACTGTCGGATACACCCCCTGGGCCGGCCCCATGGATTGCAGCCGCGACAGCAATGCCGCAGCGGAATCGTGCCGCCACCGCCGCGCAGCCCACAGCGACAACGCCACGTCCCCCAGGTCAGACGACCGGACGGCGTGCCCCGCAAGCCGCCCGCAAAGCGCGTGCGGGTCCGTGGCCGGAAGGCACGCCGACACCACGTCGTTCGCTTCATCGGCCAAAGCAATCAGCACGATGGCCGTGTACCGAAGGCTGGCGCCCTCCAGACGGTCCTGCCCCTCCGCCCGGCGAAGCCGGAAGGCGAACAGGCCTTCCTCGGGACGATACATGCGACGCAGCCCGTCCATGGCCAGCGAACGCATCAGAGGCACGTCCGCCGGGAGTCCGCCGGCGGACGCACGCTCCGAATTCAGTGTCGATGACGGCATACTTCTCTCAGATCATTGTGCCTGCGTGGCCGTGCCGATCCGGTTCAGGGCCGTGTTCTGGCTGAGGAACCCCAGGGGATCGAACATGTCGTACAGGCTGCTCCCGCCTCCGGACATGCCGCTCTGCTGTCCATGCCGGTTCAGGTACTCGACCCCGGTCACGTTGTAGCTTACGTTGGCGTTCACGCCGGCACGAATGAAGAAGTTCCGATTGATGAAGTCCTGGACCTTCGTTTCCGGCGTTTCCGGCACCCAGAGAATGTCGCCGGCCGCCAGAACGACGTTCGGCGTCTCTCCGGTCGACATGCGGGTCAGGTCCAGACGCACGTGAGCATCCGCACCGTTCGGCATTCGACGGATGAGCGTGGCCTCCCGGGGCGTCACGTCCGTGCGCAGGCCGCCCGCTGCGGCAATCGCCTGCAGTGCCGTGATCTGCGTTCGCGGCGGATACACCTGGGGCCGCGGGAAGTTCACCAGCCCGCCCACGATGATCTGATTCACCGGAGCAGCGTCGACCAGTACGATGTCGCCGTTTTCCAGCGGCTCGAGCGCCAGGGCGGCCCGCAACTGCTCCGGGTTTGTCAGATTAAGCGTCACCGGCTCGTTCGGCCGGCGGATCCGACGCAGCGTGGCGTTCCCCGAGGCCATGTCCGACACGCCGCCGGCGCCCACGATCGCGTACAGCAGGTTCCGCTCCGTACGCCGCAGCGGCACGAGACCCGGCTGCATCACCGCGCCATGCACCAGCACGTGTGTTGTCTCGGGCGTGATCACCTCCACATGAGCAACCAGTTCCAGGTCCTTCATCACGGAAGGCACGTAGGCGGCGACAATCGCGTTCTCCACGTCCACCAGTTCCTGGTTTCCGACGTGGATTTTGCCCACGATCGGCATGAGAACGTTCCCGTCCCGGTCCACCCGCACTTCAACCGGCGGAAACAGGGCGGACGGATCCGCGCCCGTCAGTGTCACCTGCAGGACGTCGTTGGGGCCGACCCGGTACGGGCCCATCTGCCGAGCCACCAGCGCCCCGGCATCGGTCGCCGCAGCCTCCTCGGCGGGGATCGCGGCCTGCGCCTCCAACTGCATCTGCATAAACTCGTCCAGCCCGATGCGATGGTCCGGGGCACACCCGACCCCAAACAGCGCCGCGAGCAGACACAACCCGCACGCAGCACTCCACCCGCCTCGCCCTTCTTCCTCGCGCAGCGTGATCTGTTGGCCGTCCATTGCTTTTGTCCTTTGCTTCTCGATAGGTTCCGTTGACTCCGCGCCAGAGTCCAAATCGGGCCGCAGGGCGCCCGCTTGTTCCTTCATCGGCAAGAGGAAATGGTTGGCTTTGCCAAACGGGACGGACCCGCGACCGCGGGAGGCGCCTTACGCCACCACACGACCGTCGGACCGGACACCCGGCCCGTGCGGCGTGCGAATCAGCTTCTCCAGCGGCACGCTCCTCTTTCCGCCCAGGGTGGTGATGGTAGCAATCGCAATGCGAAAGTCCAGCCAGAGGGAGAAATGCCGGACGTACGCGATGTCGTAATATATCCATTCGTGGAAGTCCCCGCCGGAGCGGTCGTCACTGCGACACACCTGCCAGAGCCCCGTGATCCCCGGCCGAACGGACAGCCGCGCTCGTCGCCAGGACACACAGACCTGGTTCTCCCGGAACGGAGACGGGCGCGGCCCCACCAGGCTCATGTGCCCGAGAAACACGTTGATGAGCTGCGGCAGCTCGTCCATGTTGGTGGCACGGATCCAGCGGCCCACACGCGATACGCGCGGGTCCTTCCTGAGCTTGAACTGCGGGCCGTCCACTTCGTTCTGCGCGTACAACGCTCGCTGCTGCCGGTGGGCGTCCGCCACCATGCTGCGGAATTTGATGCACGGAAACTCCCTGCCGTCGCGGCTCTCCCGCCGATGACAGAAGAACACCGGGCCGCGAGAATCCAGCTTGATGAGAACGGCGATCAGAAGCAGAAGAGGAGACAGCACCAGCAGGGCCGCCGCGGACACCACCACGTCCAGCACGCGTTTGACGGCAAACTGGATCGCCCGCCGACGGTCCGTCGGCCCCTCGCCCGTGCCCTCCAGGGAGCACAGGTCTCCGGACACGCTCGACAGGGCGCCCAGCGCCGCGTCGGCCGTGCCCGCATCCCCCTCCAGCGAGGTCAGGCACCGCCCCCACGCCACGCAGTGTCGCACGCTCGCCCCGGCAAGCACGAAGGTGTCCGCCGCCAGCACCGACTGGGCCACGATGGCGTTCCGACCCACGTGACTGCCCGGGCCGATCACCGCGGGGCCGACCACCGTAGCGCCCGCCTCCAGTCGAACCCTGTCATGCACAACCACCGGACCGACAAGCCGCACGTCCGCTTCGATGCAGCATTCGCGTCCGACGCGTACGCCCCGACCGTGCCACGTGAAGCCGGGACCCGTCTGGCGCGCCTCCCGCTGCGACAGCATCCGTTCGGTCAGTGCAAGGTAGCCCGCCTCCCTGCTCAGATCCAGCACGTCCGACGGAACCGGCATGTCCCGACACAAAACGCCCTGCACCACCAGACGAGCCCGCAGCTCGGGCAGCGATCGGAACGGCGCATGCATGACCGTTCGGGCCGGCGCCTGCGACAGGAACAACCCGCTGTTGCCCGCGTCGGGCCAGCTCACCTGGCCGTACAAACGCTGGACACGCCGGACCAGGCCGTGCTCGTCCCGTTCCACCGACTCCCGGGCGCGAGGCGAGCCGTTCCCCAGGCCGATCCAGTGCATCGCCCCCCGATACGGTCGATCCGCATCAACCGGTCCCACCCCCTCGAAACCCTCGACCGGCCATCGGGCCGCATCGGCCACCCACAGCGTGTCCGCCGCCTCACAGCGATCCAGCGCCGCGTGGAGCGAATCCGGCGTGACAACCTCCACCGAGTCCGATTCGCCCCCGCGCAGCGCATCGACGTACGACTCCGAGGCTGGAAACGTCGGGAGCACCAGCGTCCGCTCCGCCGCGCCGTCCGGCAGCGAATGGCGCAGCGCATCCAGGAATCGGAAAGCCCCCAGCGGCAGTATCAGCAGAGAGAGACTGCCTCCGTCACGCAGGAGAAACTCGGGTCGATGATCGAAAACCAGCAGCGGCACGCTCTCACCCACCTTGCTTCGGCGAGTCGATTCCGGATTCCCTGGCCTCGAGCTTCGGGGGGCCGTCCCCGCTGTCCGTCAGATAGCCATCGTACGAGCCGTAGCCGCCATAACCGCCGTACCCGCGGCCGCTGCTCGTCCCCACCAGCACGGTGCCCACCAAGGTGCCCCCGGCGGCACTCAGGTCCGCGTAGGCCTGCACAACCTCATCCCGCTTCGATTGCGACGCCCGCAGGACCATGAGCACGCCGTCCGCCTGGCTGGCCAGAATCCGGGCGTCCGCCACCGGCGCCACGGGCGGGCCGTCCAGCAGAACGTAGTCGTACGCCTTCTTCCATCGCTTCAGGTACGGCGCCAGGTGACCGGCCGCAAGCCGGTCGTGATCGAACCCCGCCTCCAACGAGCCGGCCAGCAGAATGTCGAACCCCCGGACCCCGGTCCCCCGGATGGCGGCATCATCACGCAGCCTCCCGTTCAGCACATCCGCAAGCCCTTCGCGGCCCTGGACACCCAGCCGGTCGGCCAGCGCCGGCCGGTACAGGTCGGCCTCCACGAGAAGCACGTTCTTGCCCATGGCCGCAAGGCTCCGAGCCAGCAGCACGGACAGCGTGCTCTTGCCGGCCTTCATGTGCGCGCTGCTGATGAGCACGGTGTTTCGACCGGCGCCCAACCGCTCCAACAGCGCGGTACGCACCATGCGGATGCTCTCCAGCAGAAGCGGCGGCATCTCGCTGGTGAGGCCCCCGATGGAACGGACGCGCGGCACCTGTCCGAGAAACGGCACGCGGGCCGCGTGGCGGACGTCGCCCCCCTCACGGATGCGCGTGTCCAGCGTGAGTCGCACGAAGGCCAGCCCCACGCCCGCCAGCGCCGCCGCACCCAGGACCATGATCGTCAGAAGCGGGCGGCGATCGGAACTCGGGGCGGTCGGCTCGACGGCATACGAGGCCACCGCAATCCGACCCGGCGCCTTCTCCTCCATCTGCAGTGCATCCAGGCGCTTATGCACCTGGCTGTATAACTCGTGGCGGTAGACAAGCTGCTGGTCGTACTTGGCGATCTCCTTGGCCAGCTCGCCCTGTCGCTCCTGCTGCGTACGCAGGACCCGGATCTGCTCGTCCAGCAATTCGAGTTCACGCGATTGGCGGGCAATCAGCCGCTCCAGGCCGGCGGCATCCATGGTCAGGAAGCCATCTCCCAACGCAACCCCGCCGCCCGGGCCGCGCAGCCACAACTCGTCCAGTTGCCCCTCCCGCTCGCTGAGCATCTCGCGGGCGTGTTCGACCTCTGCCAGCAACTGCCGAATCCGGGGATGCGACTCCCCGTACCGATCCCGAGCCGTGCTCAACTGGTGTTCAGCCGTCCGCAGCCGCGCGTTCAATCCCCGCCACTCCACGTCCTCGGCGTACCGGGAACCCAACGCCGAATCCGCCCCGGCCCCGCCCGACGCCTCCATCTCCGCGCGTCGACCGGCCAGGTCATCCTGGGCCATGTGATAGGCTCGCTGGAGCTCTTCCCGCCTCGCTTCGAGAGCGTTGAGCCGCTCCGCCGTCTGGGCCCGAACAATGTCCGGATCACCCGTGCCCATCTGCTTGGACAAATTGCCCTTCACTTCCACCAGTCCGTCGATGGCCTTCTCGAGCGAGTCCCGCTCGCGACGCAACGTGTTGAACCGCAGTTCCTCCTCGTCCGCCGCTTCCTCCTTCGTATATTGGAGGTACTCACTCACGACTGCGTTCGCGATAATCCGGGCACTCCGAGGGTCCGGCGCGGACACCACCACGTCCACCAGTTCCGTGTGCGGACGCGGAACCGTCTCCACCGCGTCGCGCAATCGCTCCAGCCGACTGGGCGCAGACCCTCCCATCCGCATCCGAAGCGACTTCGGCTTGTCGTGGTACCAGGCAGAGTCGATCACGTCCTGCCGGTCCAGCACGCGCTCCAGGACCTGCGGACTGCGAATGATGGCCACCTGCGTGTTCAGGTACACCCGATAGATCGGGGCCACCCCGTCATCCGTGTTGAAGACGATACGAGGCAGCACCGGACGCACGCGAACGGCCACCCCTGCCTTGTACTGAGGCACGTACATCGTCCACACCAACGGCACGCCCGCGCCGGCAACCACAAGAAAGACAATCAGGGCAAGCCACTTGTGGCGCAGAAGAAGACCATACTGGAAGGGAGCGCCCGGCGGAGCGCCCGAAACGGCGCCCGCGGAATCATCAAACAGGGGATCCGCCGGCACAGACGCCGCCGACAGGGCCCGCGCGCGGGACGAGCCCTCGTGGGGCACAAGCGGACCGGAAACCGGTCCATCCGGCGTGCGATGATGCTCCTCCATCATTCTGATCCTGTCCTCGTCCGGCGAATCGTGCAACATCCGCCGGCACCCGCCGTTTCCCCCCCGTCGCCCGAGGCAACCGACAGGCCCGCATGGCGCCCGAAAGGGCAGCCCGGTTACGATGCCAGCGGCAGAACCGAATCCGCGCGGGCGGCAGGCGAATTCCGAACCCCGTCCGGCGCCGCCCAGCATCGTGACATCAACCAGTCCACCACAGGCGTCCCGGCCGGAGACGGCGATACGCAGAACGCGCTCCGCAGTACGGCTTCCGGCTCCACCGATGCACCGACCGTCACGACCGAATGGTCCACAATCGACCCGGCTCCCACCCGGCACCCGTCCCACAATGCCGATCGGCTGATTACGGCTCCTGCCCCAATTTCACAACCCGCGCCAATGCAGGTCGGACCGATGATAATCGCGCCCGGCCCGATAACGCAACGCGGTCCCATCCACACCGGACCGACCACCCTGGCCGACGACGCCACCCGGGATCCATGCGGCGAAACCGAAGATCCGTCGCCCCGAACCCCTTCGTCTCGCACCATCTGCTCCGTCGCCCAGGCGTTCACGGCCAGGTACGACGCCGCGTCGGTCACCCGCAGCGGTGAGCCCGGGCTCGCAACGACCGTCGCGATGCGATGCCCGGCCCGGTACAGGTCCGGGATCAAACGCTCCTTGATGTCCTGGAACCCATGCTCGGGCACCTGGTCAATCGCTTCCGCCTCGACAATGTAGATGCCGAGCGGCCGGCCGGGGCAATCCTCATTCGACTCGGGAGACAGCACGATCGTCAGGGCCGCCTTCGTCCCCCGATGCGCCGCGAGCAACTCATCCAGATTGAGCGAGGGCAGCGTCCCCCCTTCCACAACCACGAACGTCCCTCGACGAGTCTGGGCCATGACATCACGAATGCAGCCGGCCGGACCGCGCGGCATGGTGTCTTCCGCGTAGTTCACGTCAATGCCCAGGCATCGCCCGTCGCCCAGACACGCCCGAAACAGCGCCGTATCACTGTTGGCGCAGATCGTCGCCTGCCCCAAACCACCCGACGCCATCCAGCCCAGAATATGACAGATCAGCGGCCGACCTCCAACGGGAACCAGGGGCCGGGGGACCACCTGGTCCAGCGTGTTCTCCCCCCACACGTGCGTTCCCGCCAGAATGATCCCAGTCACGCCCTGGCGTATCGATTCGCCAGGGGCGCCGTCTGCCTCCGAAACGGGCAGCCGACCTCCGCCAATCCCCCCATGAATTGCACAGTTGTCCATTTTGCCAACCTCCCCATTCCCCACTCGGCAGCCACCCCTCTGGCCGCTTGCCGCCCGGCCGCCACTCACGCAGTCGAGCAGCACTCCCCCACAATAAAACGGGTCGTGAGCTTTAGCTCCTCACCCCACTCACAGCGACCCACCACCGTCCATGCCGGCATCCGCTGGTGATAGGCCCGACTCACCCAACCGGCGATCGGCTCCTCTTCACCCCGCAACATCGCCAGTTCCAACGAGTCATCCAGCTCCACCCGGACGATGCCGTTCGGACACTCGATCCGCAGGCGCCCGCGATCATCCATCCGACGGACGCTGCAGCGTTCCCCAAAGTGCCAGCATTGCATGGCGCTGTGAACGCCCGCGCCGGAAAGCTCATCCACCACCGTGATCTCACGCCGCTCGGCGTTGAGGCTCACGGTACGGCGGTGTCGCACCGGGCGGGCCAGCCGCTCGTACCCGTCGTGCTCCGCCTCTACCGTTCCCCCGCACACCGCGGGCTCCCAGCGAAGGCATCGCGCGTTCGCCCGTCGCCCCCACAAGAACGGTCCCAGCGACTCGGACTGGTCCAGATCGTCCACCACCACCGTGTTGTGGGCACGCGTGCTGCGGAAGTAGTCTCGCCATCGCGGGTCCGTGAAGTAGTCGTACGTACCCGGATCCACCAGCACGTCCACCCCGAACGCACGAAGCGTCATACTCAGGGCATCCGCATGGCCATGCGCCGCGATCGACCCGAACCCCAGCGATCCGCAGTCCAGCGTGACGCTGATGCGGTCACCCCCGCCGCGTCCTCCGCTCTGCAGCAGATAGACGCCCGTGTCCGGAAACGCCCGGCTGGAAACCGTTGCCGCCACGGCGCCGGCGTCAAGCCCATCGAACGCGTCGAGACCGGCGGCTCCGAGCGTCCAGAACACCGGCTCGGAGCAACCGTCCGCCAGTGCCTTGAAATCGCCCCGCTCAAACAGGACCGCCCCAACGCCCAGGAGGCCCTGCACCCGCCGGGACCGCGCACACAGCCGAAGCACGTGCCCGTCGTCCGCATCGTTGAACATGGGCAGCGCGTCGCCGCCCTCCGCCAGCGCCGCCACAAACTCGAACATGCGCTCCAGCCGCGCCCAATACGCAGGCGGGAACTCGTCACCTGTCCAGCGACCGACCAGGCCGGCGTACAGGAAGAACTCGAGGCAGAACAGGTGATATCCCGTCGCCAGCTCCGCGTGGCCGCCGTCGGGTAGCACCTGCCGCTCCATCTCCTCGCACAGAATCGTCTTCGCCTCTTGCGCCCAGGTGTTCGCTTCGCGGAGGCCCCGGAAAAAGCGGCTGCCGATGTATACGCCGGCCGCCTCTCCGATTCGATGGTTATTCGCCGAGGAAAACCGCGAGTACTTCCGGGCGATCTCCCACAAATGCCGATACGCAGCCGGGATGATCGTCCGTCGCACGCCACTCGTCAGGCACGACGCCCCGTCGATCAGCGACAGGGCCCACGACCAGTTGATCACGCGGATCGCCAGTTCCAGCGGACCGCGCCACTGCATCCCCACGCCGAACGGGCACTGCTCCATCCAGCTCAGAATCTGCTCGACGACCTTCGCCGCGTAGCGATCGTCGCCCGTCAGCCGATACGCCCGTCCGAGCACCGCCAGGTGCTGGTGCCGACTCGGCTCCCACGCAACCTTCGCATCTCCCGTCTCGCGATAGTCCCGGTAGTCGATGCGGCTCGCAGGCTGCAGCGGCGTCTGCCGACGCGCCTCGTACTCGAAGTTCCAGTCCACTTCGGGCCCGAGATCGCAATCCACGCACTCAAACAGCGAAATGCGGTTCCGACAAAGCCGCTCCGCTCGATCGATCAGCTCTTCACGCCAGGCGGCCACCCGCAACGACGGCACCGATTCCACGCTCAAAAGATGACCGGCCAAGCGGTTATCGAACCGCGCACTCTCGCCGTTGCCGCCCGCAATGTCTTCCAGCACGGGCAGGCGACGACGGCGCACCGCCACACACCGATCCGCCGCCTGAGTCAGCCGTGATCGCACACGCCACAGCACCTCAGGCACCGACATCGCGCTCAGACGTCGACGATACCAATCCAACGACTGCACCGAAGTGCTTTCTCCTCCTGCCGCGCTCTGACACCCGCCTCACCGCTTGCGGGCCCCACCGGGCAGACTCGCGTCTCGGGGCGCCATACAGCACCCCCGCACCGACGAGCCGTCTCACAACGCTCGCCCGGCGCGTCCGCGGCGCCGCCTCCATTCACTTTGTCAATGCAGAATCCGGACTCGCGTTCGTCTGCGCACCTCGGGGAGAAGTGATCGGTGCTCCACGCTTACGCTCATCCAGACTTACAAATGTCTACCCCAAGCGTATAGCCCCCCCGCTTCCTCGGTTTCTTACACCTGCCGGATCCCCCACTCCCTTCGTGGCGTCCCTCAGCCGCATGACCCCACTGCATACCCAATCGTTAGGGCTCTACCTGCCTTCCGCTCACCCCGTCCTATCAACTCGTAAGGCAGAAGTGCGATAATTCAAGCACGAAACACCCACGGGTAGACGCGCCCTATGCTATGCAGTCGCTTGGCACGCCATCCATCCGCAGTGTGACCCGCCTTCCTCTTCTAACGGTACACCCGCGAAAACGGGAAGTCAATCCGAATCTGCCACGCACCAACACAACGCGGGAAGACCGCATAACCCGATCTAACAACGAACCTTACGACTGCTGTATTGAGCTCGCACAAGCCTGGATGAAACGCCGCTGAATTGCCTTTCCAGTCCATCTATTCCAGACATGCTGTACTCCAATGATAGTCCGGATAATCCGCGACCGGGTGTGGCCACCCCGCCGATCATGTATGTGCATGGCTCTCCGGATCCGGCCCGAGAACCCGGCCGCGGTCGGGGATCCATACGCCTGTTTGGAGCTTTGC
>Ga0334889_1002542_pt1 | contig 20360 bp, 15 predicted proteins | sample GraSluR1_MG_2_FD_207222 | JGI IMG/M metagenome (GOLD analysis project Ga0334889, IMG submission 207222) | Sludge microbial communities from methane-producing bioreactor in Wageningen University, Netherlands - Granular Sludge_8_08-R1 | ecosystem: Engineered > Bioreactor > Anaerobic > Unclassified... | reverse complement strand
CTCAAACGTCGACAGATTGGCCGTCTCCACCGTAAAGCCCGCGGCGCGGCTATGTCCGCCATGCCGCACAAGCAGATGAGAAAGCTCATCCAGCGCCCGGCTGATGTCGAACTCCTCGACGCTACGCGCGCTGCCGCGGCACTCCTCGTCGCCCTCCTCCACCACCACGGCCGGGCGGTAATACCGTTCGACGAGCCTGCCCGCCACCAGCCCGACGACGCCGGAGACGATCTCAGGGCTGCGCACCAGCAACAGCGGCGCACTTTGCGCCAACTGCGGCTCCACCTGCTCGGCCGCCAGGTCCTCGGCATCCTCGGTCAGCGATCGCCGTTGCTGGTTGAGCGCCTCCAGTTCCACCGTGAGCGTGTAGGCCTCGGAAGGATCGTCGGTGCGCAACAGACGGTAGGCCAAGTTGGCATGCGCCAACCGTCCCGCTGCGTTGATGCGCGGCCCAAGCCGGAAGGCGATGGCTGTGGCATTCACCGTGCCGGGGCGCAGGTCCGCCTGGTGCATTAGCGCCAGAAGCCCAGGCCGCTCTGTGCGGTTCAGTTGCTGCAGGCCCCGCCGCACAAGCGAACGGTTCTCGCCCAACAGCGGCATCATGTCCGCTACTGTGCCAATGGCAACGTAGTCGAGCAGCGATTGTTCGATTGCTTCCACGTCGGCAGGGGCGACGCGATACCGGTCATGTTGGGCTGCGGCGCGCAGCACGGCCTGCGCCAGACGATAGGCCACGCCCGCGCCCGCCAACTGATCAAAAGTGGACGGACCGTCGCGCCGCCTCGGGTTGATCACCGCGATGGCGGGCGGCAACACCGGCCCAATCGAGTGGTGGTCAGTCACAATCACGTCCATGCCAAGCGACTGGGCATATGCGACCTCGTCCACGCTGCGCATGCCGCAGTCCACGGTCACCATCACCTGCGCCTTTTCGGCGATGTGCGCGATCGCCTCCCGATTCAGCCCATACCCCTCGTCTACGCGGTCGGGGATGTAGGCGCCCGCCTTCGCGCCCGCAGCCTGGAGAGCCGTCGTCATCAGCGCAGTCGCGGAAACGCCGTCCGCGTCGAAATCGCCGTACACGCAGATCGTCTCTTCTTCTGCGATGGCGCGAAGCAGGCGCGTCACCGCACGCGCCATATCCGGCAGCCGGTACGGGTTCTCCTGCACCGCATCCTCGCCTCGCAAAAAGGCAGTAACCTCTTCAGCGCTGCGCAGGCCACGGTTATATAATACTTGCATCAACAACGGATGCTCTGGCGCGCCGGCGAGAAAGGACTGCGGAGCCCCCTCGCGAACTATCCAGTTTCTTCTCGGCGCTGTCATATGACGTCTCGTTTCCGTCGCGCAGTCTGCGGCTGCCCAGGGGGAGCAGCGCCCCAACCTACAGCGCGCAGCCGGCTGCAGGCGTACCATCGATTATAGATGGCGCGTCTGGCGCGGGCAAAACCATCCCCGCGCGCCGCTTGGATCGGCGGGCCGCGTGTGGTAATGTAGGGCCAATGTCATCCATGCTAGACCGTCTCCGCCGACTCCAGAGCTTGCGGGAAGCGCACCCCCGGGACCAAGACGAATCCCCTGCAGAACGCCCGGCTGCGCCTGCCTCAGCGCGCAGCCGTAATCGACACCCCGTTGAGCAAACCTTGCCGGGCGAGGAGATAGCTAACGCGGCCGGGGCCTGCTATGTCACCGCCTACGCCTACCCGCTCGCCTTGCAGCGCGGTTCCGGCCCGCTCGGCGCGCTCCTCGATCTACAGCCGAATACGCTCGCCCCCTTCCACCCCAACTTCGGGCTAGACGGCATCGAAGCGTTCTCCAACGCCGCCTTTATCGACACGGAAACCACAGGGCTTGGCGGTGGAGCCGGCGTCTATTGCTTCATGGTCGGCGTCGGCACATTCGAGACGCTCGACGCGCCGCTCGATCGCGGCCCTCTCCCCCTCGCTGGCGCAGTCGCCACGGCGGAACATGCTTCCGTGGAACATGACGCGCCAACGCACTTCGTCGTGCGCCAATACTTCATGCGCAGCCCTGCCGAGGAGCACGCGCTGCTCACCGCGCTCGCCCGGCAACTCGACAGCCGTGATGTCGCCGTAACCTTCAACGGCCGCTCGTTCGACCTACCGCTCCTGCGCAACCGCATTCGCTACAACCTGCGCTTCCTCCCCGACTTTGCACGGGGCGTGCCTCTTCTGCACGAAAGAGCGCCTCACCTCGACCTGCTCATGCCCGCGCGCCGGCTGTGGAAACGCCGCCTGCAAAGCTGTCGCCTTGCCAACCTCGAACAACAGGTTCTCCAATTCGTGCGCACCGAGGACGATGTGCCGGGGCGCTTGATACCACAGATGTACATTGACTACCTGCGCTCCGGCGATGCCCGCCCCTTGCAGCGCGTCTTCTACCACAACCGTGAGGATATCGTCTCGATGGTCGCCTTGGCAGATCATCTGACGCGCGCTTTCGGCAGCCAAACTGGCGCCGTCCAAAAGGTCGAACTGCCCCCCGCTGACTGGATCGCGCTAGGCATCTCCTATGACAACCAAGGGCGCAACGACCTTGCCGAATCCGCCTATCGCCGCGCCCTCGAGTTCACCGCCGACCCGCACGACCGCGCCGAGCTATTCGCCCGCCTGGCTCGCCTGCTGAAGCGGCAAGGCCGCTGGCAAGAAGCGGCGGACGCCTGGCAGGCTTGGCTTAGTTCCACGCCTGGGGTCGATCCCACCCCGTTCATCGAGTTGGCGAAGTACTGCGAATGGCAGCTCAACGACTACGACCAGGCCGAAATGTGGGCCGCCTGGGCGCTATTCAACTTGAAGCAGCAGGATGCCCGGCTGGCATGGGCGCGCACCATCTCCGAACTTGAACACCGCCTAGACCGCATCCGGCGAAAGAAACGCACAGCCGCCGCCTAGCGCTCGCAGCAGATTGAGAGTTTCGGCGATACCCTCGTCTGGAGGCCTCATTTAGCCCTCCACGCAACCTGCATCCTCACCGTGTTCCTCATCACTCTTCCTCATTGACCGCCGCTTTCCAAGGTGCAAATGCTGTTTCGACGATCAATACAGCGGCGGCTTCTTCGGCGATTCCGGACACAATCCCGCCCAAACCCTCGTCATTGGGGAGTGTGTGCCTTCGCGAACATGAATGGGGTCGAGCCTGGGCGCGCTCATCCCGCCCGTGGTCTTTACCATCTTCGGCTTGTTTATGCTCGGCAGCCGTCTCACGCTGAGCGGCTTCGTGCTTCAGGGCATCGGGATCGTTGCGCTCATTGCAGGCGTGCTGCTCTTGGGTTATGCTCTCCTTCTCTACCGTAAGGCAAAGGCGCCTGCGGCCGGGCCGCAAGCCTAGAGGAGCCACTACGCACGGCTGCTTGACCACACGAGGAGGACAATGGCTGCACCGTCTTTGCATAACCAACTTCGCCGGAGGTTTCCCAACGCATACTGGCAGGGCAACCCCGAGCGCCGCGAGATTGCTCTGACTTTCGACGACGGCCCTGATCCGCAGAACGGCCCGGCGCTTCTAGGTCTTCTCGACGATCTAGGCGTAAAGGCCGCCTTCTTCTTCGTCGGGACGCGCGCCGCCGCCGAGCCTGCTCTGGTCCGTCGGGTCGTGGATGCCGGTCACCAGATCGGCATCCACGGCTACGAACACCAGTCGTTCTTGCTAAAGCGAGAACGGACGCTGCTGCAGGAGTTATCGCAGGTCCAAGACATCATGACCGAGGCAAGCAGGCGCGATCCTTCCGCCTTCAACGCCGTGCGCCCGCCTTTCGGCCATTTCACGCCGGCCATTCTCGCCGCGTTGAACACTGTAGGGTATCTTCCGACCATGTGGACCCTAGCGCCCTTTCACTGGCTGCAGCCCGCCGGCGCCACGATTCGCCAAGTCTTGACCGGTACGACAAACGGCGCGATCCTAATCCTGCACGAACCCTTCCCGGCCCGGCAGTCCTCGACTTGGCGGCAGCCGCCCTGCCCCATCTGATAGCCGGCGGCTATGATTTTGTCACCGTGAACGAACTGTGGTCGAATAGACAACAGGACCAATGAATCAGCCCACAATGGAACGAAACTACCATCTCTATCAGCGCTCCCATTGGATACGCCCGTCCGCCTACCCGCTTGAGCGCACTCCCGACCCTGCCCGCTACCGGCCGGTCGCTCAGTGGACTGGACGTCTGATCCTGCCTGAGCAGTCCGAGCGCGATGTCGACGGCGGCTGTTTGTTTGAAGTTCACCACGCCCCCTCGGCCTTTGCCCACTTCGCCGGACGCATTCTCTGGCTGCGCTTCGAAAACAAGCGCATGATCCAGGCGCGCACTTGGGCTGCCACGCGCAACGTCATCTTCAATCGAGATGCGCAGAAATTGTCGTCTAGCGGGTTGATCCTCGCCGAGCGCGTCAATCGCTGGCGGCTCGTCACCCCGCTGGAATCGCTTGCCGGCAGTCGCCCCGTCGACGACGTGATCGTCCGCCTTCCCGACCCCGTCACCGTGGAAGAGCCGGACAGCGCCCGCCCCAGCCTGCGCATCATGCATGAGCCTGTCCAGATCACAGGTCGCTTTGTCGGGCTCGTCACCTTTATCGCACCCGCGTACGATGGCGACGACCGCTGGCGCGTCCGCCACTTCAACCCGTCCACGCACGCATTCGACGGACAAGAAGAAGTCATCGCCATCCCGCCGGTGTCTGCCAATGAAAACGGGACCGCCCCCTCCACCGCCGCGCAGATCGAATCCTCACCCCTCAACCCTGATGGATGGTACGTCTACGGCGCGCCGGATGCCCAAGGCGTCTTTGTCGTGCAGGCGTGGATGCCGCGTGCGCTGATGCGCCTCAAGCCCCAACGTGTGCTCGCCGCCCGCGAAGAAGCGTGGCAACACATCCGCCACGATGCCTGGTCTGATCTGAAGACAAAAAAGGGAACTGTATCATCGGTCCTTTATGTCCCAGGCGTTGCGAACGCCGAATCAGCCGCCTCAACATGGCGGCAAGGCGATCGCGCTCTGTTGCTCCATGTCTACGCGGGGATCGGAGGAAAGCAAAGAGAACCCGCGGCGCGAGCCCGTCTCTATTTCGGCCATTTCGCCTTCGGAATCGCTGAGGTCGTCCGCGAACCGCTGGCGGATGAGTTGCGTTTTGACATCACCTACTATCAGATCTACACCCACAATGCCGACGGCCTCGTGGCAGGCGCAATGGACTGGTCTCGCTACATGGGTGATCGCCAATTCGGCTGGGCTGGGCTTCGTCCGGTCTGCGATATCCTCATCAAGTTCGAGGGCCTAAACGACCTCTATCCGGTAGACGGCAGGCTCTACTCTGTGCTGGACGCCATCCGCGACAACCTCGAACAGATGGCCGCTCGCTACCGAATCGGAGATGGTCGCGGCGCAACCTATGTCGCGGCAGCCAACAATTGCGCCCAGGATTCCAGCCAGGCGATGTATTCCGCCATCGTCGAAATCCGCGAACTGCTCGAAACCACCACGAACCTGGCTGCCTGGACTGCACAGAATCCTGAGCAGGCCGCGCGATTGCGCAAGCTGCAATCGCTTGGCCAGGAGTTGCGGCGCAAGCTCGTAGGCGGCAATGCCCGCCGCGCCGACTGGCATTACGGCGCCCAAAACCTGGGAATCACCGAGAACCCGCTGCGCAATTTCCTGCGCGGGCTGGCAACGTGGCGTACCGTCCTCCCGCGCAAGACCAGCGACACATTTGCCCAGGTCTTTCTGGACCACGGCGCGTCGCTGTGGACTCTGTGCGCCTACCAGGTGGGCGGGCACAACCCCGACATTGAACCTATCCCCGCCTGGACTTTCTAGGCGGGGCGCAGGCGATCACTGCGACCGCCCTCATACGGGAGAACACCCGGCGCACTGCGCACCCGATGCGCTAACGCTCGGCGGGGATCAGGCCAAGCTCGCGGCCGGCCGCGACGGCCTGTAGGCGGTTCTCCACTTGCAACTTGCCGAAGATGTTCGAGGTATGATTGCGAACCGTGTGCGTCGAAACAACCAGCCGTTGCGCGATCTCCTTGTTTGACAGCCGGTCGGCTAACAAGTGCAGTATCTCCGATTCTCGAGATGTCAACGGCACAGGCAGAGCCTCCTGTGAACCGATTGCCGAATGAGTCGTAGTATCCGCCGGATACGCGCTGAGCAATATCCGCACAAGTTGGGCATATTCGGGCTGCTTCCCCAACTCGCGCAGCATGCCTTGCATTTCTCTGCCCTGCTCAATGAAGGCCCCCACCAGTCCATTGGGGACGGCTTTCTGTACTGCGCGACCCAGCACCGTCCGCATGAGCGCCGTTTCGCCCAGTCGATGCCAGACTACGGCCTGAAGGACATGCGCGTCTACCCAAAGAGTCCAGCGTCGCTCATGTACGGCAAGGTCGATCACTTTGTCCAGACTATTACTCGCCCTATGGAGAGCGTTTTCCGATCCCTCGGCCATAAGGACGAGCGCCCGCACCATGGGAATAAGGTCTGACGAGCTATAAAGATCGCCGCGCGGCCCGCCCATCTCCCAACGCACAGCCGTAGCCATGTCTCCGCAGGTAAGGGCCACATACGCCTCCAGCGCGGCGGCCTGGTCCAATACATAGGAGCGACCAACCAAAAGCGCATGCGCCTTGTACTGCTCGACTAGGCCGCGCCCCTGCTCCGGTCGCCCCTCGATGTCGTAAATCCGCAAAAGAAAAAAGACGCTTGGCCCGGCGAGCCGGCCATTGTGATGGAATGGATTCTTCACGACCTCCAGATAGTAGCGCTCGGCCAGATCAACCTGGCTGCGATGCCGTGCAATGCTGGCAAGACCAAAGGACGTTAGGGTGACTATCAGGGGCAAATCGTACTCGTGTGCGAAGCGCAGACCTTTGATATGCATTTTCTCCGCTTCACCAAGGTTGCACTCGTAGTAGTGGTTCAAGCCGTAAGAATACAGCAAACGACCTCGCGCGATCTCCGGCCAGCCAGTCGCTTCCCCAAACGTCGTGAGCGCGATCTCCGAAGCCAGATCGATGTCTCCCAGTCGCTGTGCCAGCGCGGATAACCAGACGGTGACCATACAGTGAGTATCAGCCAGTTGAGGGCGAATGTCTATCCACGCCTGGCGGATTTTGGCAAGCGCCTCAGGCGCATATGAGTTGGGAGAAAGACTCATGCGCAACGCGAGGATTTCGGCGTCTAGCAACTTCCGGCTCTTTGGGGAAAACGTGTCGCCCAGAGCGTCCAAGTGATCAGACGCGTGCCGGGCCGCGGCAAGGCACGCCGCATTTTCGTGCCGGTAATGGCGTAGCCAACCCAAGCAGACCAACAGAAAAGGACGCCGGTTCAATACGTTGGCCGGTATCCGGTCAAACCATGACTCCAACTCCTGAAACCGCTGCTCGTTCAAAGCCGCAACGCGCTGGGCCTCGATCAGGTCTGCAGCTGCCTCGTAGTCAGGAATGGCGATCAGATGACGAAGGGCGTCATCGACGTGTCCGTGACCTGCCAGCCAGTCAGCCGCAAGATAATTCAGAGCCGCAATCGACTCTTCGTCAGTTCGCTCATGCAGCCGGCTCAACAACATGCTCTGGAACTGGTGATGATAACGGTACCAGAATGCAGGCGAACTCAGTTCAATGACGAACAGATTGGCCCGCGCCAGAAAGTCAATGTGATGCTGGGCGCTCGCCTCGTCTATCTCCGCCACCACGGCGCATAGTCCTGCGCAGAAGCGATCCAGGATCGCCGTGACGATTAGAAAATGCTGGATAGCCGCCGGTTGTAGGTCCAGCACCTCGTCCACAAGATAATCGCCGATGTAGCGATTGCCGGCGCTCTCAAAGTGAGAGGCAAACTCGCCATAATTCGTTTGGCCGCGCAGGGCAAGAGCAGCCAGCCGGATGCCTACAGGCCAACCCTCGAGGCGCTGGTGGAGCATACTAACCAGCGCCTCATCGGGCAAGGTGACTAGCTGTCTCTTGAAGAACGCATTCGTCTCGCCAATCGAAAAACTCAAATCGTGAAGGCGAATCTCAAGCAATTGACCCATCGCACGCCAGCGATTTAACGGGAGCGGCGGATCGACCCTCGTGATCAACACGAGATGAAAGGTCGACGGGCCATACTGGACTAGCCGCGTTATAAAGAAGAATATCGCCGCATCGTCGACAAAGTGCAGATCGTCCAGCACAAGCACAAGCGAACCCGGCAGCGCAGCCAGACTCTCGATCAGTGCATCGGTCAGCACTTCTACTGAGGGCTGAGATTGATTGCGCAGAATCGACCTGACCGTCTCGCATGTCTCGGGGCAATTCGCCTCTACAGCGTCCACTACGCTGGACAGGAAGCGCGGAAGGCTGTTGTCCTCTTCTTCGAGGCTCAGCCAGCTTACCATGCAGGGGTCCTCAGACGTTGCTTCTAGGGGAGACTCTGCCAACCCATCGAGCCACTGACTGACGAGGGTGCTCTTGCCGTATCCGGCAGGCGCTGAGACAAGAGTGATCTTGCCGTCGATCCCGTCGTTGAGACGCTCGATTAGGTGCGGGCGCGGAATGACTGACAGGCCGAGTGCCGGGCGATGTAATTTCGTGCGCAAAGAAATATGGTACATCTTCGTTTCGCCCTCAAAACCCAACAACCGGACTCGCGAAACAGGGTAACGAGTTGTGTTGAGCGATTGTGAAAAAGCCCTATAAAGACAATTCCTCGTCGATGGCGTACCCACTATCCGAAGTCGCACGGCTTGCATCAGACCGGCCCCAGTATCATAGCATCATCAAAGCGCCCATCAAAGCGCCGGGGAAATTGCCTATACGGGACTCATAAATCAGGAACGATGAATCACCGTGAACGCAGTGTAGAGTCTATACCCCACACGAGGCGATGTTTCGCTCCGTCCCACAACAACCGGCGCCCCGGGCGTGTAGGGACCCCGGAACCTATTCAGACACAGCTAGACGAAACTGCGGAAATTGGCTACACTTACGATGGATTGTCAAGGCTCTGTCGTCAGGCCCGAACCCCGTAGACGCTTGCGCGGCCATCCTCGCTGTCATAGCCCAAGCCGGCATCCGGCGCACTAAGGAGCCGAGTATGGAAGTCTGGACTGCACTCATAGGCGGCATTATCATAGGCTGGTTGATCGAATGGCTGATCGACTGGCAGTATTGGCGACGCGGCCTTGACGGCCTGTATGCCGCAGAAGCCGGGTTGCGCGACGCCCTCGAAAAATCCGAGACGGAAAGAGCAGCCGCCCTAGACGTCGCCGCCGCCTACGCCGCACAGCTAGACGATCTGCGCAGCCGCCTCGAGACCCTGACGCGCACAGAGAGCGGCGCCCGCCGCAGCCTTGAGACCGCATTGCGTGAGACCGCACGCTTGAAAGAGCAACTCGCCGCCGCACAAGGCGCCCAACCAGGCGCAACCGGCGGTTCGTCGCCTCAGCGCGACCCGCTTGCCAAGATCGACGGCATCGGTCCAGTCTATGAGCAGTTACTCTTCGATGCCGGCATCTACACCTTTGCCCAACTCGCCGCCATGTCTATCGACGAGTTGCATGCGGCCATCCGGCCGGCTGCCTGGCAGAAACTCGACTTCGACGGATGGATTCGTGCAGCGCAAGACCTGGCCGCACAGCAGGCCAATGCCGGCGGCAGGATGCCCTAAAATGCCCGGCGGACCAGATCGCAGACGGTTGCGGCGCCTCGACGCCGGCAAGCTCGCCGTAACGCTCCTGCTTTCGCTCGTGTTGGCCGGCCTGCTGGCAGCGCAAGCGTGGCCTTTTGCGCCCACCGCCCCCTAACGACTCATGCCTCATATTGATGCTCCGGCAGCCGCCCGCAGACAACTCGCCAGAATTCCGTAATAAGGATGCGCTATGCAGGTCTATTTCGCGATTGCCCTGTCGATTGTCGCTGCTGTGCTCGCCGTTGCACCCTACGTCCCCGCCCTGCGCAGCAGGCTAAGCCAGCCCGAACAACTGGCTCCGCTCGTCCCGCTCTGTCTGCTGCTAGTCGCCATGCTGGCGCCACAGCCGGTTAGTATGTTTTATAAGGCAGCCATCCTGCTTGGCCTTCTGGCGTCAACCCTTGCCGTGCTGTTTCGCCGCCTGCCGGGCATGCCCCTATATGCATCACTTGCCTTCTTATGTATTACCGTTCCGCTTTACGCCGTTGCATTCGCCTCCACGCACCGGCTCAGCCTGCCCACTCCGTTGATTCTACTCGTCATTGTTTGGGCAGCGGGCCTTTACTGGGTTGTCCGCGCTCATCTGCACGAGGAACGCTACGCGCTGATCGGGCTGATCACACTAGCTGGGCTGATGGGCTGGCAGGCGTTGGAGATGCAAGTGCACAACGGCCAAGTCTGGTCGAGCACAGGCCTAGCGGGCGCGCTGCTTATGGGCGTCGCCGGCACGCTCCTGCTCGTCGACCGAGCGCGTAAGCCTATCCGCGGGGCAGCCGTTCTGGTTGCGCTCGTTTTTTTCGTCAGCCAAACCCTCATTGCCTGGTCAGTTTGGGGGCCAGGCATTTCGCTGACCTGATTGGCGGGCGATCCCCAAATCGGATTTTCGGTTTCATCATTTGCGGCGCTAGCCGCCTAGCAGGAGAACGTCATGCAACAACGAGTAGATCGTCTGCGCGCTGCGCTCGCCGAACTTGGCTTGCCCGCCTTGCTGGTGGGGGCGCCTTCTAACCGGCGCTACCTAAGCGGCTTTAGCGGAAGCTACGGTTGGCTCGTCGTCACGAGTTCAGCATCCTTCATCCTGACCGACAGCCGTTACCGCCTGCAGTCGGCCAATGAATCTCCGGACTTCAACCTGTGCGAGATCGTCAATCCCGGCAGAGCGATGCCCGATCTGGTCAAGGAAATCTGCGGCGAGTTGGGCATCGACCGCCTCGGCTTTGAGGCGTCGCACATGTCTGTGGCGGAACACAGCCGCGTGGCAGCCGCCCTTGGCGACGCTGTCGAGCTAGTCCCCACAGAGGGCCTGATCGAAGGATTGCGCGCGCTCAAGGACGCCGCCGAAGTCGCAACCCTGCGCCGGGCGATAGCCATTACCGACGAAGTGTTCGAGGCCGTCGCGCCTCGACTTCGCCCCGATCACACCGAGTCTGAGGCCGCGTGGATGATCGAGAAGGAGATGCGCGAGCGAGGCGCCGGCAGCGCTTCCTTTTCCATCATCGTAGGCGCCGGCCTCAATGCAGCGCATCCCCACCATCACCCTGGTGACGAAACCCTGGGAGAAGGCCGCACAATCGTGATCGACATGGGCGCTCTAGTCGACGGCTACCACGCCGACCTTACCCGCACCATTGTCTTGGGCGAGCCGGACAGCCGCTTCTGGGAGATCTATGACATTGTGCTGGAAGCTGAAAAGAAAGCGATCGCCGGCATTCGCCCGGGCATCCTTGCGCACGAGGTGGACGCGCTCGCCCGCGACCATATCGCCGCCGCCGGCTACGGCGATTGCTTCGGGCATGGGCTAGGCCACGGCGTCGGCCTCGACATCCACGAGGGGCCGTCTATTCGCTGGGTGCAACCAGGCGTCACAAGCCAACCTCTCCAAGCGGGCATGGTCACCACCATCGAGCCGGGCATCTACATCCCCGGCTGGGGCGGCATCCGCATCGAGGATGTCGTGCTGGTCACCGAGAACGGTCACGAAGTGTTGTCCAAAGCGGTGAAATTGCGCTAGCGCCATTTCAGTACTACAGATAATCCGAGACCACAACCACAACAGAGGCCGAGAGCGGTATTTTTGCCCTCGGCCTCATTGCACTAACAGATAAAAGCTACTGGGCGCCGGGCTTCTCAGACTTACTCTTCTGCTCCAGTGCAATGGCGATAAACCAGCCGACAAACGTACCGGCAAGTGCGCCGAGCGCAAGCCCCCAGATGATGTTTTCCTCGGCAGCGCCAATCATCATGCCGAAAACCGCGCCAATAGCCAGTCCTATCCAAATAAAGATCGCATTCTTGCGTTGCATTCTTGCCCTCCGTTTGATTCGCCGATTGGTTCGGGATACAGCATATACGCTATACTAGTTTGACTGCCTCCCCGTAATCAGCGAGCGTTGGCGTGTTTGTCTGCGCTGCTAGTAATGACTACGGGCGCCAGCGGGAAAGGTCGCGGCGCTTACCGAGATATATTGCCCCAATTGGCATGAACTGCTTCAATTCAGATAACCCGACCAGATCGAGGCACGGGCGACGCCGGAGAGGCGCACGCAATGCCTGTAGCCATTTGCCAGGTCATGTCTAGTCCAATACTCAGCATCATGGACGGCTCTGCATCCCGCCGGTCGCAAACGCGGTAGTTCCCTATCCTCATGCCCTATCTCGACCCCTTTATCCAGCACTTCTACACACATGGGGCTTCCTCATCGCCCTGCGCGCCGTCGTTCACACCTTTCATGTCGGCTTCTGGCCGGCGCGGCTCTGCCTTGGATCAAGAATTCTAGACCGCCTCTAGACCAATCGCGTCGCCGCTTTCCCTGAGATACCGGGAGGGCGGCGACGTGTTTCTTGGCGCGTTCCGCCCAAGCCATCAGCCTACCGCGCCTTGTTCTAGGGTCCCCGCCACCGCTCCGCGCGCCTAGGCTTGTACGAGCACAACCTAGTACATCAATAGTACAAACCGTACCTGGCAGCGCGCCGCGCCGGGCAGTACCCTGGTGTCCAGACCGTCGCCTGCCGGTGATGGCAGGCAGAGACCGGCGCGGACTGATCGTCACGCGATTGGAAAGCGGCTGTAGCCCAAGCAGGTGCAGACCTTCATGGGGTGTCCTGACGAGCCCTCTGGACAAACAGAAGGACGACGTGACGGCTTGTCCGTGTCTATTGGCGCCCGGCATTTGGCGCCCGGCAGTGTGAGAAAGTCGCCCGTCAATCATCCGGTCGCAATTGGGTTCGATCAAACCATCTGCCAACCAGGGAAGACGCCTTATGACGAAGAGCACCGATTCAACCGCAACGGCAGCGGTAACACGCGCCTCCTGGTTGCCGATGGGCATCATCCTCCTGGCGCAGATCCAGATGGGCTTCAACGTCAACGCGCTGCCCGTATCAATAGGCCCTATTGTCGAGGAACTTGACGCCGCGGCCACGGACGTGGGCACGGCCCTCGTCATCTACTCGCTCTTCGTGGCCGCTTTCGTGATGTTAGGCGCCAAGCTCGGCAAGGTCTTCGGTGAGCGCCTTGTCTTCCAGGTGACGGCCGTCCTTCACGGCGTCGCCATGGCAATCATGGCGCTGAGTCGCGACGCCGGCATGATGAACACGGCCCAGGCCATCGCCGGCCTGGCGGCCGCAGCGCTGGTTCCGACGCTCGTCGTGCTCGTCGCCGCCAACTACCGGGGCTCCCAACAGGAACAGGCCCTCGGCCTGCTCGCAGGAGCGCCGGCTGTATCCGGCGTGCTGGCCTTCGTCATCGCCGGCTTCCTGGGCACCGTGTTGAGCTGGCGTTACTCGTTCGGCCTGCTATTTGCCGTCTCGCTGGCCGTGCTCGTGCTCAGCTTCCGTCTCAAGCCGATCCCGCGGCAACGCGGGGTCAAGATCGATGCGGCCGGCGCGGTGCTTGCTGCGATTGCCATCATCTTAATCAGCCTTGGCTTCAACAACCTGAACTCCTGGGGCATTGTCATCGCTGGCCCTGGCGCGCCCATCACCCTGCTGGGACTTTCGCCGGCCCCCCTCATGATTATCCTCGGCATCATCGTGGGCCAGGCCTTTTTCAATTGGTCGCACTATCGCCAGACGGCGCAGAAAGCCCCCCTGCTTTCGTTGGCGGTGTTGGATTCACCGCACGAGCGGGCAGCCATTTACACGATGCTGATCATCGGCGCGCTCGGCCCCGCCATCAACTTCCTCATCCCCCTCTACATCCAGATCGTCCAGGGCCGCACCAGTCTGCAGACTGCGGTGGCAACAGTGCCCTACACAGTGGCGATCTTCGTTGCTGCGGTCTCTATCGTGCGCCTCTATCGCCTGTTGACGCCGCGGATGATAGGGTCTATCGGCTTTGTGGTCGTTTCGGCGGGGCTGGCAGTGTTGGCCTTCACCATCGGCAATGACTGGGGCACGCCGATGGTGATCCTGGGTCTGGTTATTCTCGGTCTCGGCGAAGGCGCGCTGCTCACGCTTCTCTTCAACGTCCTGGTATCGGCATCGCCTAAGGAACTGGCGGGCGACGTCGGCGCTCTGCGCGGTACGGCCAACAACCTGTCCACCGCTGTGGGCACAGCCGTCGCCGGCGTGATGTCAGTGGCCCTGCTCAGCTTCTTCATCAACACGGCCGTGGCCAATAGCCCCGCAATTCCTGCGTCATTGTCCAGACAGGTCAACCTCGACAACGTGAACTTCGTCAGCAACGACCAGCTCTTGGAGACCATGAGCGCAACCGATGCAACGTCTGAACAGGTGGAAGAAGCGGTGCGCATCAATACGCAAGGCAGGCTGCGTGCGCTCAAGCTTTCCTTCTTGATTCTCGCCTCCATTGCGGCGCTAGCCATCTTCCCATCTGCGGGGTTGCCCAACTACAACCCAGGCGATGTCGCAACCAGCCCCAGGGAGGGCAGACCCAAACCCGGCAGGAAACAACCAGCGTGACCATAGCAACCTTGCCTGTGAGAGCCTCTCCGCCGTGGGCAGCAGACGCTCCTGATAGTTCGTACAGACAATGACTTTACATCCGGGAGAAAGACCCATGCGTTCCCAATTTGACCAAGAGCTGGAAGACCGCCTTGTACGCTATGCCCGCATCGACACGCAGGCCGACGAGTCTTCCCCTACTTCCCCCAGCACGGTGAAGCAATACGACCTGCTCCATCTGCTCGAAGCTGAGCTGCAGAAGATAGGGGCTCAGGACATCACGCTCACTGCGTATGGCGCGCTCCTCGCCACGGTCCCCGCGACGGTATCACACAATGCGCCCGCCATCGCCTTCCTCGCCCACGTCGATACGGCTCCAGGCTTCAATGCGACGGGCGTCAAGCCCATCATCCATCGCGGCTACGACGGCGGCGTAATCCGCTTCCCGGACGACTCGGAGTTGGTCCTGTCCCCACAGGAGTCTCCCTATCTGGCAGGCAAAGTGGGAGACGACATCATCACAGCCAGCGGGACCACGCTCCTCGGCGCCGACGACAAGGCTGGAATCGCCATCATCATGGCGGTAGCGCGGCACTTGCTGGACAACCCGTCCATTCCCCACGGCCCCATCCGCATCTGCTTCACGCCGGACGAGGAGATCGGACGCGGTGTGCATGCCGACTTGCCAGATGATCTGAAAGCGCCCATAGCATACACGCTCGACGGCGCCGACCTGGGCGATATCGTCTACGAGACCTTCTCCGCAGATAAGGCCACGGTGACCGTCAAGGGCGTGTCCATCCACCCGGGGCAGGCCAAAGACAAGCTGGTCAACGCGCTTCATCTCGCCGCCAAGATCATCAGCACCCTGCCTCACGCCGCCTTGACGCCGGAGACCACCGATGGCCGCCAGGGCTTCATTCACATCTATCACATCAGCGGCACGGCCGCCGAGGCCACCCTCGAATTCATCCTGCGCGACTTCGAGATGGAGGGCCTGCAAGCCCAAACCGGCCTATTGCAGAAGGTGTGCGCCGCGGTACAGGCAAGTGAACCCCGCGCCCACATCACCTGCACCATCGCCAATCAATACCGCAACATGCGCTATTGGCTGGAGAACGACATGCGGCCCGTCGAGCTGGCGCGCGAAGCCTGCCGTCAAGTGGGCATTGACCACTTCTCCACACCCACCCGCGGCGGCACCGATGGTTCCCGGCTCACCGAGAAAGGTGTGCCCACGCCTAACCTCTTCACCGGCATGCAGCACATCCATGGCCCGCTGGAATACATCAGCGTGCAGGACATGGCCCGCGCCACAGAGATGTGCATCAAGCTATGCGAGCTTTGGGGCGCGGAGAACTAGCGCCTCTGGATTACTGCAGGTCAGGAAGCTTGAGGCAAAACCCAACCGGGTGACACTAGGAGTGTGGTCCTAGACTGGGTAAAGGAGATAAGCACAAATGACGCATTCCACCGAAACGGCCCGCCAGTTCTCACGTGCCAACGCCGAGAGATTCCACCAAGAATTGTTCGAGATGCTCCGCATCCCCAGCCTGAGCGGCGACCCCGCCCACGCAGCAGATGTCCGCCGCATGGCCGAATGGCTCGCTGCCCACATGCAAGCCCTCGGCCTGGACAAAGTCGCGGTGATGCCCACCGCCGGCCATCCCGTCGTCTATGGCGAGTGGCTCGGAGCAGGGCCGGATAAGCCGACCGTGCTCGTCTACGGCCACTACGATGTAGTCCCCGCCTCCCTCGAAGACGGGTGGAACACGCCGCCCTTCGAGCCCGCTGTCAAAGACGGCAAGGTCTACGCCCGCGGCGCCACCGACGACAAAGGCCAGCTCTTTATCCACGTCAAGGCGCTCGAATCCTATCTCCAAACCGGCGCCGCCCCGGTTAACGTCAAGTTCCTGCTCGAAGGCGAGGAAGAGGTCTCCTCGCCCAACCTGCGCCCCTTCATCGAGGCGCACCTAGACCTGCTGCGCTCGAACGTGTGCGTCATCAGCGACTCGTCGATGCGGGCCATCGAAGAGCCGGCCATCACCCACAGCCTGCGCGGCATGACCTACGTCGAGATGGAGGTGCATGGTCCATCGGACGACCTGCACAGCGGCTTCTTCGGCGGCGCGGTGCACAACCCCGCTCTCGCGCTGGTCGAAATCCTGGGCAAGCTCTACAACACCGACAACACCATCGCCGTGCCCGGCTTCTATGACGATGTGGTAGCGCTGACGCCCGAAGAGCGCGCGATGATCGCCAAGACCGCTCTGAACGACGACCAACTGAAAGAAGCGACCGGCGTTCCCGCTGTTTGGGGCGATGCCAACTTCACCATCCGCGAGCGCGTCTCCGCCCGTCCCACCCTGGACATCAACGGCATGTGGAGCGGGTGGAGCGGTCCAGGTCCCAAGACCATCATCCCATCCAAAGCCGGCGCCAAGATCAGCTCCCGCCTAGTCGCCAACCAGGACCCGCACAAGGTCTTTGAGCAGTTGAAGCAGTACATCGAGTCGATCGCGCCGCCCACCGTTTCTGTCGACGTCCGCCTGCTGACCACGGGCGAGCCTGCGCTCATTCCCTTCGACCTGCCCGAAATGCAGGCTGCGGCCCGCGCCTACGAGAAAGCGTGGGGCGCCAAGCCCGTCTTCACGCGCGGCGGCGGCAGCATTCCCATTGTGGCCGACTTCGTCAAGCTGATGCACATCCCGGTTGTCATGATGGGCTATGGCCTCGACAGCGACGGCCTTCACGCCGCCAACGAGCACTACAGCCTAGAAATGTTCCAGCGCGGCATAGAAACCGCGATCGTGTACCTCGACGAGCTGGCGCAGTTGTAACGTCCGCACCCGCCCGGACACTCCCCCGGCGCTTCAGAGCCGGAGTATAAGTGAGATTTCGTCGTTTCAATCAGGAGACTGAAGAATGGCCGCAAAAGCTGCAGCGTCAAGCCAGAAAAAGGGCGGGATGCTTGATGTCATCGAAAAGGTCGGCAACAAGGTCCCGCATCCGGTGCTCATGTTTCTGTATCTCATCATCTTCATCGCCGTGCTGTCCCACATCCTACACTGGATGGGCGTCAGCGTGACCGAAGACATAGCCGTGCCTGTCCCCAAGCAGATGCTGCAGGACCTCAGCGGCGCGCTGGGCGGTTCCATCGTGCCATATGATGTCTATACCCAGCAGCAAGTGCAGCTGCCCGAGTACATCATCCAGACGCAGACAATCGCGATCCAAAGCCTGCTGACGATACCAGGGCTTCGATTCTTCTTCTCGTCGTTCGTCAACAACTTCGCCGCTTTCAGCGTAATTGCCGTCACCATCGTGGCCATGGCCGGCGTAGGCGTGGCCGAAGCCTCCGGCATGATGGGCGCCCTCATCCGCAAGCTGGTTGAGGTTGCGCCCCGCCAGTTGATAGCCTTCTTCATCATCTTCGTCGGCGTGTTGATGAGCATCGCCTCAGACGCCGGGTACCTAATCCTCATCCCACTCGCCGCAACCGCCTTCCTAACGCTTGGACGACACCCGCTCGCCGGCATCGCAGCAGCCTTTGCCGGCGTCTCGGCCATCTTCTCCGTCAACGTCCTCATTACGCCGATCGACAGCATGATCACCGAGATCACAAACGAGGCAATCGGGCTGACAGGCGGCGAACCAATCACCGTCACGGCCAACTTCTACTTCTCCATCGTCTCCTCAATCGTCCTGGCGATCGTCGCCACGTTCATCACCACGCGCATCGTCGAGCCGCGACTGGGCCAATACGTCCCGGAAGCCGGCACGGCGCGGCATGAGGAATTGACCGCCAAGGAAAAGAAGGCAGAGGCCCGAGGCCTGAAATTTGCCGGCTATTACTTCCTCGGCATCCTGGCCTTCATCCTGCTCATCACGCTGCCGCCCGGCGCCCCCCTGCGCGACGGGACGACCGGGAAGATCATCGGCAATACGCCGTTCATGAGCAGCCTGATCTTCTTGATCTCGCTGATGTTCCTCATCTCAGGAATTGGTTACGGCCTCGGCGCCAAGACCATCAATGGCAGCGCCGACGTCATCAGCGCCATCACGAAGACCTTATCGGGGCTGGGCGGCCTGATCTTCATGTTTTTGATGATTGCCCAGTTCATCGCCTACTTCAACTACACCAATATCCCGCGCGTGCTGGCCGTAAACATGGCCCAGGCGCTAGAACAGGCCAGCGTTGGCGCGCTACCGCTGTTGGTCGGGTTGATCATCGTGATCTTCCTGCTCAACCTGATCATCCCAGGGGTCGTGCCGAAATGGGCCATCTTCGCGCCCGTGTTCATCCCCATCTTTGACCGGCTGGGCGTGGCGCCGCAGACCGTGCTGGCAGCGTACCGCATCGGCGACTCGCCCTTCAACGTGCTCACGCCGCTGATGGTGTATCTGGCCTTCGTCGTCACAGTGGCGCAGCGCTACCAGAAGGACGCAGGCATCGGCACCGTCGTGTCCCTCATGCTGCCCTACACGCTAATCATCGCAGCCGTCTGGATCCTGCTCTTCATCCTTTGGTTCGTACTCGGAATTCCGCTCGGGCCTGGCTATCCGGTGGGGGCATAGTGTCCAGCTTGCATCAGGTGCAGGACGAATGAGCGAATTCTTGCTGGTTCTAGTTGTGGCGAGCGTGGCGGCGCTGCTCACTTATCTGGGAGCGCCCCTCGCCGAAAGGTTCGACGCGCCGCAGCGCGTGGTCAGCGCCGCCCTGCAGTTCGCTGCAGGCCTGATTACGGCGCTGGTCGCGTTCAGCCTTATGCCGCCCGCGGTGCGCGACGGCCCAGCCATAGGCGTGGTGCTCGGCTTCTTCCTCGGCGGCGCGCTCTTCGTCACGCTCGAATACCACTCCGCCCTCACAGCCGCTGCCAGCCCTGCAGCAACGGGCGGCTCCGGCTCTCTGGGCCTCTATATCGGCATCCTGGTAGACCTGGTGATCGACGGCGCAGTGATCGGCATTGGCTCCAGTCTGACGCTGGGGACGGGCCTGCTCCTGGCCCTTGGCCTGGCGGTCGGCACGCTGCCCCTCGCCTTCGTCACCATCTCGACCGCCAAGCGCCAGGGCATGCCGCCGGAACGTCGCAAGCAGCTCTCGTATCTGTTCATCGCCTGCATGATCAGCGGCGCCGCGCTAGGCTTTCTCCTGCTGCGGGACCAGCCGCTCGGGCCAAAGATGGTGGTAATCGCGTTGGCGTCGGGCTTTCTCATCACAACCGTCACGCAAAGCATGATCCCCGAAGCCAATCGCGACGGCGAGCCGAGTTTCGCCGGCATCCTATACATGGGCGGGCTGTCGATCTATGCGCTGTCCACACTCGCACTGAATTGACGGCCCACAAGGCGAACCTACAGATAATGACGCCACCCGAGTTCCAACTGCCGATTGCCGTCGACTATGTCGCCACCTTCCTATGGGCGGTGAGCGGCGCCATCGTGGGCATGCACAAACGCTATGACTTCGCTGGCATGCTAGTGATCGCCGTCCTGGCGTCAACCGGCGGCGGCTTGATACGCGACGGCATCTTCCTGCAGCGTCGACCGCCTGTACTGCAGGACGGGTGGTACATCCCGCTGATTCTGGCAGCCGCCATCCTGGTGGTCCTCAATCGCAGCCGGATCGGTCAGATGCCGCTGGTGGACAACCTGATCAGCACAATCGACGCCGTGGGCGTTCCGGCCTTTGCTGTGGTGGGCATGCAGCTCTCGCTGCGCGCCGGCATTCCCCTGCCGGGCGTGATCTTGGTCGGTGTGGTGAACGGCTTTG
>Ga0334889_1002539_pt1 | contig 20376 bp, 22 predicted proteins | sample GraSluR1_MG_2_FD_207222 | JGI IMG/M metagenome (GOLD analysis project Ga0334889, IMG submission 207222) | Sludge microbial communities from methane-producing bioreactor in Wageningen University, Netherlands - Granular Sludge_8_08-R1 | ecosystem: Engineered > Bioreactor > Anaerobic > Unclassified... | reverse complement strand
ATGCGAAAAAAATAATCTTATTTGGGAGAAGGTTTAATTATTCATACCTTAATGCTTCTGTAGGTGATAAAACAACAGCTCTTTTTGCAGGAAAATAACCAGAAACTAACCCAATAATAAAAGAGATTAAAATACTACCAAAAATTAATGCAGGATTAAAAATAATAGGAATTTCTGCAAAAATACAAACCAAACAACTTAAAAATAAACCAATTATTACACCAATTATTCCGCCAACTAAACCTAAAAATCCGCTTTCAATTAAAACAACAAGCAATATGTCTTTATTTAATGCACCAACAGCTTTTAAAGTTCCTAATTCTCTTGTCCTTTCCATAACTGACATATACATTGTATTCATTATACCTATCCCTCCAACAATTAGTGCAATTGTTGCAATTAAACCTAATGCCATTACTAAAGTTCCTAAAATCATATCTGCTGCATTACTTACAAACTCATATGTGACTATTGTAAAATCTTCATCTTCTTTTAAAACCTTATGTGAGTTCCTCAAAGCTAATCTAACATCATTTTCAAATCTTACCATATTTGTATTCTTTCTTGCTTTTAAAAATATATATGATATTTCATCTTTTTCCAATGTTTTTTCTGAAAAATCTTTTGCATTTTTCAAAGGAATTAAAATGGACATATCATCTTCTGCACCAAACGTTCCTCCAATTTTTTCTAAAATACCTACCACCCTAAATTTTTCATTATTAATATAAAATGAAGAACCAATATCTAATTTTTTACTAAATAAGTTTTCTGCTGCTGTTGATCCTAAGATGGCGACATTTGTTTCTGATGAAGAAAACCCTCTTCCTTTTTCTAGGTTATACGTTGGAAAATCTTGAAAAAATAAAGTATTTGGTATGCCCATTGCATAGTAAACAAAGGATTCATCAGAATAACTTATTTCTAGACCTATTGCTAAAATCATAGGTGTTATTCTTTCAATACCAGTAACAGATTTTAATGCTTCAATGTCCTTTTCATATAATCTTCCTTTTGATACTGAAGATGGAGGTCCAAAAGACATAGCAGAGGATAAACTTCCAGGCATTATAATTACGCTTTCCTTTCCAAATTGTTCTAATTCACCTGAAATTGTTTGTTTAAATGAATCACCAATTGTAACTAATGCAACAAAAGAACTAATTCCAATTACAATTGAAAGAATAGTAAGCCAAGTTCTAAGCTTTCTTCGTTGCATATTTCTAACTGCATAGCTTACTAAATCTGCCATTTTATTTCCTCCCTAATGCATCTAATACATCTAAATCTGATGCTTGTTTTGCAGGAATATATCCAGAGATTATACCTAAAATAAAAGAAAATAATAAACCGCCAATTGCCAATTCCATAGTTAATAATAATTTTAGTGAACCTTCTAAAAATACATTTCCAATAATCACTAGGATTATTGAAAATACAACTGCAATTATACCTCCAATTAAACCAATTAACCCACTTTCAATTAAAAATAACTGAAGAATATCATTCTTTTTAACTCCTATTGATTTTAATACTCCAATTTCATATGTTCTTTCAGTAATTGACATATACATAGAATTCATAATTCCTAAACCACCAACGACTAAAGAAATCCCAGATACTGCTCCTAAGAATAATGTAAGATAACCTAAAATATTTTGTACACTTTCTTTAGTTGATTCTGCAGTTATCACTGTAAAATCTTCTTCGCCTTTTTTAACCCCGTGTGCATTTCTTAATGCAGTTTCAACCTTTGATTGAACTGTAAGGATATCAAAAGAATCTTGTATAACAAAATATATTGCAGAAACTTGATTTTTATCTAGACTAGATATTGCTCTTGCTTCATCATATTTTATGAAAATATTATTATCTGAACCTGCCTGACCCCCAGATTTTTCTAAAATTCCAACAACTGTAAATGATTGATCATTAATCTTTATTGTTGATCCTACTTCAATATTTCTATTAAACACTTTTTTAGCAACATTATATCCTATGACCACGTGTTTTGAATCTGAATTTTGTAATAACCTTCCCTCTTTTATTGCGATGTTTGGATAATATGTTTTTAAAACATACGGATCTATACCCACACCAGATAATCTAAATTCTTCTGACCTATATTGTACTAATGTTGAAGTTAATGAAATTACTCCAACAGCTGATTCAACTCCAGACACAGATCTAACTTTTTGGATATCTGTAATATACAATTTTGAGGAAATTCTTGTTCCTGAAGGTCCAAAAGAAGAACTTAATGAGGATTGGGAAATAGGCAATATTATCCCATTATTAGCTCCAAATTTATCTAATTCTCTTTCTATTGTATCATTTAAACCTAAAGAAATAGATAAAAGAAGTAGAATAGCAGAAACGCCTACAATTACACCTAACACTGTAAGAAATGTTCTTAGATAGTGATGTGTCAGTGTTTTAACTGCGTATTCAAATTTATCTAGAAGCATTCTTCTTCCTCTTTTTCCAATACCAATAACCTATTCCTGCTACTGCTAATAAAATAACTAATGGAACAAAAAATCCCCCATTATCAGAATTTTGAAAGAATTGAACTGCTTTTTTAGAATATATCTTAACTTCTATTTTCTCTTCAATTAATTGATTATTATTAAATGTATCTTTAAAATAAACTTTAATAGGTAATTCCTCTATTTTTATATCCTCATCTATATTAGATACAAAAACATCATATTGGACACTACTAAAATCATCTAAATCTAATGATCCTATAAATTGCTTATTTTGTGCGTTTAATAACCGTATATGTTCTGTGTCGTCTAATTCAAACCAGACAGACTTTATTTCTGAATCTCCGATATTTGATACTTTTAAAGAAAGAACATGTTGTGTGCTTTCAGTTATTGGTGATGGTTCTGCTTCTACAAATATTATCACTTCTATATTTGGTTGGATATTTAAACTCTTTTTAATTGGATCAACTTTCCTTTCTCCAGATGAAGAAGTATATGCAATATTAAAGGAAGTTATATAATAACCTGGATTTATGTCTTTAATTGCTAATCTAACAATGGATGATTTTTCTTCACCTGCATTTAAATTTCCAAAAATTACACGTTCTCCACTCAAAGGAACAAAACTTAAAGTTTCTTCTAACCTTAATTCCACTTCTCCTAATCTATTTGTCCCAGTATTTTTTATAATAAATTCAACTTCTTTTGTTTCGCCACTTTTAAAGTTTAATGGAACTACCTCTAAATCTAATACATGAACTGGCTCTTCAAATTCAAAAGAAGGAGATAAAGTTTGTGAGTATTCGTTACCCAAAACATCAAAATAAGTTATTATTAAATCTACTGGTTGTCTTCCAGTATTCATATCTGATAAAACAAAACCTGAAATTGGAAAAACAATTTTATTATCTCTTATATCCCCAATATATACTGGAGAATCGTCTAGTACAAAATTTAAATTAGATGAGGATATTCTAACATCAGATGCAAAATCTCCTTCCTTAGTTAAGGTTATATTTTTGATAAATTTTTCTCCAATTATAAATGGTGTTGATGGAGTTGAAATTGATAATAGAGGGGGCCTATTCACATAAATTGGAATATCAACAGTCCTAGATAATGTGTTGTCTTGACCTCCAACTACTTCTTGTGTTCCTCTAATCAATACTTTTAAAGTATAAACTCCTGAAGGAGTTGTGTCTTTAACTGAAAATGGAATAGAAACTAGTGATGTTCCTCCTGCTTCCATATCCCCCACATATATAGATGACGAAGATTCAATTCCAGTAGAAGGTTGAACTGAGATTGATACTCTATTTAATGTTGTTGTTCCTGCATTAGTTACTGTTAATGACGCTGTTCCTTTAACTCCCGGTCTTGTTGTAGCAGGTAATACTTCATAATTTGAAACTTGTATATCTGCAAAAACAGAAGTTATTATTATCATCAAGATAAATACATTTAATATACTTTTATTCATTTTTTCTTCACCTCTTTTTCTATCACTCCATCTTTAATATAAATAGTCCTTTGAGTTAAGTTAGGTAATTTTGGATCATGAGTAACAAGAATTATTGTTTTTCCTTCTTTATTTAATTTTAAAAATAAATCTAAAATTGCAGTTCCTGATTTTGAATCTAAGTTTCCAGTAGGCTCGTCTGCTAATATTATCTCAGGTTCATTAGCTAATGCTCTTGCAATTGCAACTCTTTGTCTTTCCCCCCCACTTAATTGTGAGGGTTTACTATTTAATCTGTGTCCCAATCCAACTTTTGTTAATAAATCTTGTGCTATTTTTGTTCTTTTTTCTTTTGAATACCCATAAAACATCAAAGGAACTGAAACATTTTCAATAGAAGTAAATGTTGGAATTAAATTAAATGTTTGAAAAACAAACCCTAACGTTTTACCTCTTATATACGCTCTTTCGTCTTCACTTAATTTTGAAATATCTTTTCCTTTAAGTAATATTTTTCCTTCTGTTGGTTCTGATAATAATCCTATAACATTCAATAAAGTAGATTTTCCACTTCCCGAAGGGCCTACTATACTAATTAATTCTCCTCTATTTATATCTAAAGAAACCCCATTTAATGCATTTACATATATCTCCCCTAATGTATATCTTTTTTTAACATCTGTAATTCTCAATATATTATTTTCCATACCTATTACCTTTTTATTAAAAATTTACAAAACTTTTTCATAGTCGGAGACACCATCTTTCTGATATTTTTGAAGCATTTTTCTCCTGAAATTGTTATTGAATAAATATAACTTTTCCTTTTGCCTTGATGTTTTTGAACTTTCTTAAGATATCCTTTTTTATTCAAAGAATTTAATAAAGGATATAATTGAGAACAAGTTAATCTGATATTTTCATCTTCTAATCTTTTGACTAATCCATAACCAGTATCTGCTTTTTCTTTTATCATCCATAATATGAATATAGAAAATTTCTTTTTCATTATTTTTTTAATATTTTTTTCTGAATAAATTATCTCTACTACCATATGGAGTATATGTAAAATAGGATATATAAAGTTTTCGATATATCTACATTCCCCTTAATTTTTTAATACGCTCTTCTAATGGAGGGTGTGTTGAAAACAGTGAGGTTATTTGGCTTTTAATGGGTGTTGCTATAAATAAAGGGGCTGTTGCACTTGATGCAGTTTTTATTTTTGTATCGTGATTTTTTAATTTTTCTAAAGCACTTGCTAACCCTTCTGGATATCTAGTCATTAATGCTCCTGATGCATCTGCAAGATATTCTCTTTTTCTTGATATGGCTAATTGCACCAAGGTTGCAAAAATAGGAGCTAAAATCATAAATAATAATCCAATGACTATAACTATCATATTACTGCTTCCTTGTCTATTATTGCCTCTTAAACCCCCAAAAATAAACATTCTAGTAGTTATTTGTGCTATAATCGCTATCATACCCACTAATACAGCTGTTAAAGTCATAAATCTAATATCATAATTTTTGATATGCGCCATCTCATGAGCTAAAACTCCTTCTAATTCTTGTCTATCCATAATATTTAATAATCCCCTAGTAACTGCAATTGCAGAGTTTTTTGGATCTTTTCCAGTTGCAAACGCATTTGGATTTGGATCTTCTATTATATAGACTTCAGGAGTAGGAATTCCAACTGATAAAGATAATCCTTCAACTGTATTGACAATATATGCATCTTTTACAGGATCTGCTAATTTAGCTCCTGTTGATTTTAATACTATTGATTTACTAAATGAATATCCGATTATAGTATATATAATTGACACAACTACTGCAATTATCAAAATAAAAAGACTATCAAAAATAACACTAATTATATACCCTAATGCAATTATTATTCCAAAAACAATAAAAATTAAGAAAGTAGAAAGCCATTGATTATGGCTTATCTGTTTGTATATTTCCATATATATCTACCTTAAAATTTAACTTTCACGTTCTTTCTTGCTTCTTCTTCACCAATTTCAAAATATTCTTTTTTAGTGAAATTAAACATCCCTGCTAAGAGATTATTTGGAAATACCTGTATTTTATTATTAAAATCTAATACTGAATCATTATAGAATTGTCTTGAATATGCAATTTTATTTTCGATTCCTTCCAATTGTTCTTGTAATAATTTGAAATTCTCATTTGCCTGTAATTTGGGATAATTTTCTGCAACTGCAAATAAGGTTTTTAAAGCACCTGTTAATTGAGTATCTGCTTTTGATTTTTTCTCTATTGTATCTGCGTTCATTAATGAAGCTCTTGCTTTTGTAATCTCTGTTAAAACTTCTTTTTCGTGTTTAACATACCCCTTAACTGTATCTACTAAATTTGGTACTAAATCATATCTTTTCCTTAATTGAACATCTATTTGAGACCAAGCATTATCTACTCTGTTTTTTGTAACTATTAATCCATTATAGATCATTACTACTGCAATTAATGCAACTAGTATTATTATTCCTAATATTATTAATAACATTAAATCCACCTCTAACATATATATGAGTTATATATTTTTAAATATATCTTAAATTTAATATATTTTTTATGATTATAAACAATCATATGATTAGTAGTAATATTTATATTTGTTTAACGTGTTTAAAAAATAGATTAAAATGGAAAAGAAAAATAAAAATATTAAAATATTAAAATACATTACAAATGAAACTAGATTTAAAATATTAATTTTTTTATTAAAAAAAGAGAGATGCGTTTGTGAAATCTTCCCCCATGTTAAAAAAACCCAATCAACAGTATCAATTCATCTTAAAAAATTAGAAAACCTTAATCTTGTTAAATCAAAAAGAACGGGTAAAAAAATATATTATCAAATAAAAGATAAAAAAATAAAAACACTTTTAAATAATATTTTAAAAATGAAATACTAATTTTAAAATTATTGATTTTAAAAAATATTACTTTGAAAGAAACCTTTTTAAATATTGATGTTCATCAATATGTTATGAGTACAGAACCTAATTGGAAAGGGATCCCTAGAAATGAAATAACTTGGCATCCAATAGTAGATAAAGATAAATGTGTGGGGTGCGGAATGTGTATTACTTCTTGTAGAAAAGGTGTTTATACTTTTGATTTAAAAAATAATAAAGCAATCGTTGCACACCCAGAAAAATGTATGGTTGGGTGCACTTCTTGTGAAACTTGGTGCATTTTTGATGCAATTAGTTTTCCAGACAAACAAGATATAAAGAACTTAATTAAAGAAAAGAAAGTATTAGAAACTGCTAAAAAACAATTAAAAGAAAAAATAAACAAATGTCAATCGTGTGGAGCAAATTGCTGTGGGAGTAGGTGAAAATATGAAAATTGAAATCTTAGGATCTGGTTGTCCAAATTGTAAAAAAGTAGTGGAGATAACTAGAAAAGCAATTGAAGAAACAAAAGTAAATGCAGAAATTATAAAAATCACAAACATTGGAGAGATAATAAATTATGGAGTTATGTCAACTCCTGCAATAGTTATCAATGGAGAAATAAAATCATATGGGCGAATACCAGATATTGAAGAAATTAAAAACTGGTTAAAAAAATAATGAGGTAATTCTATGAAACTGAAATATATTTTATGTTTAATATTAGTTATGAGTTTATTTTTAAATTTTGGATGTACTGAACAAATTAAAAATGAAAATAATACTTCGTTAGAAATTTTAACTAATAAAACAAATAATGAAATTGAAAAAACTACTGAAATGCAATCAAATATTGATAAAGTAGAAATATATCATTTTCATGGTAATAATCAATGTTATTCTTGTATTAAAGTTGGAGACCTAGCAGAAGAAACAGTTAATACATATTTTAAAAAAGAATTAGATGAAGGTAAAGTAGTTTTTTCACATATAAATGCCCAATCTAAAGAAAACGAAGAACTCGTAATAAAATATGGTGCCACAGGATCCTCATTAATGATTGGAACATATAAAAATGGAGAACTTGATGAAGTTGAAAACAACATTAAAGTATGGTATAAAATAGAGGACAAAGAAGATTACATGACATATCTTAAAGGAGTAATAGAAACAAAACTAACAGGTAATTAATATGGATTTAATGATGTTTATGGAAATGATGGGAACAAATACTTCAATTCCCTTATTAGCGGCCTTTTTTATAGGGTTAATGACTGCAATTAGTCCTTGCCCTTTAGCAACAAATATAACTGCAATTGCATATACAAGCAAAAAGATAGAAAATAGCAAACACACATTACTTGTTGGGTTCTTATATACTATTGGAAGGGTTTTTACATATGTATTTATCGCTTCTTTGATCGTATGGTTTGGAATTCAATCTCAAACAATCTCATTATTTTTACAAAACTATGGGGAAAAACTATTAGGTCCTTTTTTAATAATATTAGGAATTCTTATGTTGAATATTATACAAATTAATATTTCAAAAGGAAAAAGAATAGAGGAATTAAAAGAGAAACTTGCTAATCATGGATATATTGGTTCCTTATTATTAGGAGTAATATTTGCACTAGCATTTTGTCCATTTAGTGCAGTTTTATTTTTTGGTATGTTAATACCCTTGGCAATTGTTGCGGGTGATGGAATTTTTATACCTACTGTATTCGGATTTGCAACAGGATTGCCAGTTATAATATTCTCAATAATTTTAGTAAAAAGTGTTCAAAAATTAGGTTCTATAATGAATAAAGTTGAAACATTTGAAAAATGGATGAGACATATTGTCTCCATTTTATTTATCATAATAGGACTATATTATACTTTAATGGTGTTCTTATGATAGATAAAAACGATTATTATCTGTTATTTGGAATTACACTCATATTCCTAATATTTTATTTCATACCTCAAAATAGTGAATGGTTTAATATTTCAATTATAAATGGTACTACATTACTTGGGGAGTATGCAAAAGAACATGTATTAACTTGTCTTGTCCCTGCATTATTTATTGCAGGAGGAATTACTATTTTTATTAATAAAAAACGAATAATTAAATATCTGGGACACAATACAAAAAAATATGTTTCATATAGTGTAGCATCTATCTCTGGAGCAATTTTAGCTGTTTGTTCTTGTACTATCTTACCTCTTTTTGCAGGCATTAAAAAAAGAGGTGCAGGATTAGGACCTGCAATTACTTTTCTTTTTGCAGGACCTGCAATTAATATTGCTGCAATATTCCTAACGTTTTCAGTTTTAGGATGGGAAATAGGAGCTGCTAGACTCATTGCTTCTATTTTATTATCTATTGTAATAGGCATAACTATGGCCTTTATTTTTAAAGAAGAAACTGAAAAAGGAGAAATGCTTTTTAAAGATGATAAAACCGCAAACATTTCTAAACAAATTTTAATCCTATTTTTTGGTTTAATGCTCGCAATCTTAATAATTAATGGGTTACAGATTGACCAATTATTAAAATATATGTTAATTGGAATCTGTATTATTGGAATCGGACTTATAACAATTTTAAAATTTGATAAAGAAGTTCGTAATGCATGGTTATATGAAACTTGGAATTTCTCAAAAACAATTTTACCTTTATTATTCATAGGCGTTTTCATTGCAGGGTTCTTAATGCCATTAATACCTAATGAACTAATAACTGAGACTGTTGGAACAAACAGTATATTTGGTAATTTTGTTGCTTCTATTTTTGGTGCATTTATGTATTTTTCCACCTTAACTGAAATACCCATTTTACAAATGTTGATTTCTAAAGGTATGTCACCAGGCCCAGCATTAGCCTTATTATTGGCTGGTCCTTCATTAAGCTTACCAAATATGTTAGTAATAAGAAAGGTATTAGGAACCAAAAAAACAGGGACATATGTTTTATTAGTTATATTTTATTCTACATTAGCAGGACTTGTTTTTGGATATGTAATTTAAAAATAAAAAGTGCTCCGGCCGGGATTGTCAGCTTACTGGCAATATTTAACACCAGTCAAGACATTTGAATTCCCAGACCTGCAGGGTTCTTTTCTTTCCCTGGGATTTCTTTTCTTTTAAGAAAAGAAAGGCCACCCGGGTCGCTAGGGATCTTCAGTTTTTTAAAAGGTTAATACCTAAAAAACTTTGAAAGCCTAGTATCCTTGACCGGACTAGACGACCGGAACACATAAATTTTTTTTGTATTCGCCAAAAAATACTTTTTAATTTAGATTTATAGATCAATCTAAATAAAGTGTAATATTCTTGTTTATATGTCTTTATAAAGTTTTACTTTTTCTTAAAACTGGCTCTAAAACCTGGTCTCTTATTTCTTGCCATATTTCTTCTATAGATTTATTAAAAACATCTATTTTAATCCATGATGAACCAAATGGTTTTGTTTCATATAATTTATCATATATTCTTCTACAATTTTCTTGCATAATAATATTTTTTTCAAAAATATGTGGGTCACTTGCTTCTGCTCTTCTTTTCATACTTATTTTTGGATCTACATCAAACCACACTACATAATCAGGAATTAATAAGTTTCTTCTTTTAATTTCATTAATAACTGTTTCTATACCTAAATTTTGCCCTTGATAAGAAATAGTTGAATAAAAATACCTTGAAAGCATAATTATTCCTTCTTTATTTTCTTCAATTAATAATGGTAAGTCATCTTCCATCTCTTGTAAATAAAAATTCATCATTTCTTCTGGAGAATGTTTAGCTTTTTCTTTTAAATGTCTATAAATAGGACTATTTTGATTTGGTTTAGGATATTTGCGATGATGAATAGGTAATTCTGCTTCTATTAATTCTTGGAAAAATCTTTTCATTTGCGTGGTTTTTCCAGTACCATCTATGCCTTCAAAAACAATTAGTGTCATAAAAATAATATTATAACCAAACTAATTTTAAATAAAACTATTGTTTCCACATTTTAGCTTCTAACACAATAATTTCTCCCAAGTAAGCTGGAATTGTTCTAGTTGTTGATACTTTATTTACTCTTTCTTCACATAGGGAAGGGAAAGTAAGTTCAATATATAACGTTTGATTAATTATTATAAATTCATCTTCCATATTTGGAATTGTTCTATCTATTAATTCTAAAGTTATATCTAAACAATATCCTTGTTTTTGTGCTATTTCCTGCATTTCAAGTATAACAGTTATATCTCCATTAGATAGTCTTTCAATTCCACTATTTTTTTCTGTTATTTCTAAGATGTCATTTAATAATTGATATTCATATAAAGAAGTATCTAGGTAATTAGGTTTTAATATACTTAATGAACTTATAAAAATTATTAAAATTGCTAGTGAAAAAACTGATTCAAATGACATTAATCCTCTTTTCATTTTCCACACACTCTCAATATTGAATTATCTCCTTCAAATAGTATAATTCTATTAACACATATGCTGTCAATACTTATATTTGAACATCCTTCAATAGGACAAAAATCAATATATATCTCTTTTAATTGTAATTTGTCTTTTAATTCATTTTTATCTACTTTGCTAAATGAAAAAGAAGTTAATTGATGATGATAAATAGCCTTTGAACCTTGAAATATTTCTTTTGTTTCAACAGCACCTTCTTTAACCAAATAATCTGCTGCTGCTAATATTTTGTTAAATAGTATTTGTTCTTCTAAAGAATTTTTACTTGAATTATGTATTTCAGCCACTGTTGTTAAACCAAAATATAAAATAAATGATACAATAATTACCGCAACAGCTAAATCAAATGCAAACTGCCCTTTTTTAAATCGGCTCTCCGTCCAATCTATTAACCACATAATTTTTATCATTAAAAATAAACCTCATTTCTGCTAAAACAGGAGCAGATATTTTTTTTGTATTTATATCTTTTGTTAATTCATTACCACTATATCCTATTCCAGGGGGTAATGATAATGATGTCTTAGTATAAACATTTGTTGATGTACTTATAAAATTTGCTCTTAATGCTAAATTTTCCAGTTCTGTTTTTGCTTTTAAATATATACTATATTCTATTTCAGAATCATAAGAAGTACTTAAAACTGCAAATATTATTGTTAGAAATAAGATTAAAATAGTAAATGAAATCAATGCTTCTAAAGTACTTTGTCCTTTAACCATATATATCAAACTCCTCCGTATTTGGTATAAAAGAAACTGTTGCAATATCTGTTTTAGGATCATACATACTTATTCCTATTATATTATATTGTTTAATAGGGAATATAACACTTGATAATTTTTGAAATTTAATTGTAACTCCTCCTGCAATATTTGGGTAAACTAAAATATATTCCTCACAATTCTCAATAGTTTTTGAATAAATTTTCGCTTGTTTGTCTTCTTTTATACTCCACCCTAAATCTGATAATTGACCTTGAATTGCATCCCCACACCATAATCTAATAGAATATCTTCTATCATCTTGATAATATTTATCTAAAGATACTAAATGCTCTATTACTCTTGATTTTATTTCTTTTTCCAATGATGGTTCTTCACCACAAATAGAACAAGTATAATAACTGGGAATTACACAATTAGTAGGTTCTTTAAAACAACTTACACAAACACATTCTTCCCATATTTTATGTTTAATATTAAATATAATTTTTCCTTCCTCTGCTCCTTTTTTAGATGCTAAAATTATTGAATGTTTAATATCTTGTGTTTTGTAATAATTATTTTCTAAGGAAATTGCATCTTTATATTCAAAACTTCTTATATTTGAGTAATTAGACAATGCAATTAGTATTATCCCTATAAATAAAGAAACTAATAGAAAACTAATCATTCCTCTTTTATGCGCTGGAAAGGGTAAATTCATACAATAATTAGTAGTAATAAATGATTAAAAATGTATGTATTTAATTGTTAGAGACACTTTAATAAAATTAATTATTATATTTTTTGAGAGTTAGCAAGATTCTTTTTCAAGATATCCATATTACTTAGGAGATATTAAGTATAAATTTTAACTTAAAACTAAATTAGTCTATAACTTAAAATTAAAAATAAATGGTATCTCTTGATATATCTTAATATACTATTTTTCAAAATCAGATTTAAAAAATAAAAAAAAGAAAAAAGGGAAAGAGTCTTAGACTCTTTGCATTGCAGCTATGAATTGATCTGCGGCTGTTAATGTGTCAGCTGCGTCTCTACCTGCTACAATAACCTTACCTGGTGCGATTTGTTTGACTAAAACAGCTTGTGCGTTAAAGTCGTGTGCATTTGCTCCAGTTAATTCTCTTGCTGTTACTGTGTTGACTACAGGTCCTGCTACAGAAACGAAGTTTCCAGATAGACTTGCGCCTTCAGTATCCAACATAATTAGAGAACTTGGGTTTACTTTTCCAGGTGCCATACCTGCTACAGTTGATACTCCTTCTCCAGAGATAACTGCTGATAAACCGCCTGTGTATGCACATCCAGCTGAACCAGCTCCGCTTACAGAACATGCTCCTACTGTACAAGTAATTGCATCTACTGTAATGGTTGTGTCTCCGAATATTTCAGAATCACCTTCATGTGCTAACCATGTTGCTGTGTTTGGTGTTGCATCTGTACCTGCTGTTGCAAAGGTAAAGACCATCTTTGCTTCATCTAAAGCTAAATCAACAACATAATTTTCTGAATTTGTTGTTGCTAATTTAGATCCTCTTAATGAAATAAATCCTTTTTGAACTTCTTCACTAATTTCATTCATATCTTCAGTTGCAAAACCAGTTCCTGTATATGTGCCTAAACCGAATAAATCATATCCTGTTTCATAATGGGCATTGTTGTCTGTGTCTGTTGCTGTATGTTGGAAATCCCAATCAGCATCTGCGTTTTCATAATGTAGATAGAACGAAAGTACTGCTGTATCATCTAAATCTTCAATTTCTCCTACTTCTTCAATTAAAGCAATTCCTATATCTTCATCTCCTGCACCACTAAGGTCATCATTGTAGATAACTAATCTTCCAGTTTTTCCCAATGGATCAAATTTATATGCAACATCTTGTCCATCTGCCACTACTACATCTGAATTATAACATCTATCTGTTGAATCATATACCCATACTTCACCTATAGATGAGAACGCACCAGGATCTCCACCAGTTATATCATATGCTAATTTATATCCATCTTCATTTGCGTTTGCTGAACCATCAGTAGTACCTTGGAAATCATAATTCTTATTTGCTTCTATAAATAAGAATTCTACTTGTGTACCGTCTGCTGGATCATTTACATAATCGTCTACTCCTCCAAGTCCGATTCCACATCCTTTAAAACTATCTTTTGCTATTTTAAAAGATACAGATGTTCTTGAATCTGGAGATAATCCATTATATTTAAACTCATAGTATGATGGATCATCAACAATAGATATTGCATCACCTTCTTCTAAATCAAAAGATTCATCATTCCAAAGTAAAATTTCTCTTAAATTATCTTCATTATCTCCGTATGCATCTGTTGCATCTGCATTTTTATTTTTCCAATATATATACACTTCCCAATCTTCATTGTCTACATTTATCTCTTCTCCATCAGTTAATTCCCATTCTTCTTCATAAACGGCTAATTCTGCCCATTTAGAAGTTAAGGTAATACCTGGTGCTGTTTGATATACATGTACTCTTACTTCCTCATTTGGACCTAAATCTGATGAGGCACCTGGAGAAACCTGTGTTTGTTCAATTACTTCTCCTGTTGCTTTATCAATTAAAGATACAATTGCTGGGTGTTGGAAATCTGCTCCTACTCCTGTGGATATATCATCTAATTGGATATAATAATCAGAAGTTGTTAATCTTTCTCCAATTGAGATAATTCCATAAGACGCTTCTTTTGCTAAAGTTAATGATCCTCCTCTATATCTTGTATCTTCGTTTTCAACTGCATCGTTTGTTAGATCTCTTACCATATCACTAATTATCCAATCACTGCCTAAAAAATTAATTTTAATTCTTTTATTTGCTACTTGTTTTGAAAGATCATAATCTCCAGCAGCTTCATCACCTAAACAATATCCCCAATCATTATTTTTTTTGTCAGTACAAAGAGGTAAGCCAATTTTTGATTCACTAAAGAATTTAACACTATATCCAATTCCACTTATTCTTGCATATGGATCACTGTCTGTATCATACATTGTTCTTCCCCTAATCCATGCTGCTTGTGTTTGAACTACATCCATGGATCTTACTTTTACAGTGTTGTCCTTAAATGGTGTAAAATCACTGCCAATTTTATATATTAAATCTGCATCTCCTGCTGTTTCAAAGAAAGGTGTTGCATCTGATTTATGTTCATCTCCATCATATGCGTCTGTAGGTGTCCCTAAATTACCTGCTCTATTTCCTACTTCCTCATCAAATATATCATAGATCGCAGTTTCTACAGTATAAACACCTGTTATTCCTGGAGATGTTATAGTCATAGATACACTCTTGTCTGTTACTGGGCATGCGCCTGCTACTCCATCGTCTGCGCCACATACTGCTGTTCCACTTAATTCTGCAGTATATAATACTTCTTTGTATGACTCAGCTGCTAATTTGGATGCAATTCTTGCGCCTGCTACTCCATCTGTCATTGCTGCTGCTGATGCGCCTGGTATCAAAACTGATACTTGTGGTACACCATTGTCATTTACCAAAGTTGTATCTTCGTACATTAATTTGCTTGCACTTACTGCTGCACTACCTACAAATAATGCACCAATAGCAAGTGCTGCTATTTTCTTTACATTTAGTCCTTTCACAAAACCACCTCTGGTTTATTCATCGCCTGTTTTACGGGTATGATATAAATATTATCGGCGATTCTTTTTTTCTTTTTTATACCCGTATCAATAGAATGGGCGCTACGCTCAATAGCGCTATTCTTACAAAGAAGTTCTATGTAAAGTTTTTTAAATATTGCGTAAAAACATAAACAAAAGTTTATATTAAATCAATATCATTTCGTTATATGTCAAACTACTATTCGTATACAACGTCGGAGCGATTTTTTTGATAAATCTTCATATTTTCAATTTACTCAAATGACTCATCTTCTCTTTTTACCATGTTCACTAACAAATACTTCAAATTTGTTTAGTTGTTCAGAACTTAATGAAGGGTGAATCTTATTAATTGCGTTTTTTAATATATTATTAGATAAATAAATATCTTTGCCTTTTAATTTATTTCTTATCAATTCCATTTTAACTTCTTGAATTAATGCAGATATATCTGCTCCAGAATACCCTTCTGTTTTTGTAGCCAATACGTCATAATCAAGTTTATCAGAGCCTCTTATTCCACATAATTGTGATATCAACATTTTTCTTCTAGCATAAAAATCTGGAGGCCCTATATATAATACTCTATCAAATCTACCTGGTCTTAATAATGCTGGATCTAAAAACCAAGGTTTATTTGTAGTTGCAACAATCATTACATTTTCTAATTTCTTAATACCATCTATTTCACTTAATAACTGGCCTATTACAGTTCTTCCAAACATGCTGCCTTCTCCGATAGTATCAATTTCATCAATAAATACAATTGCTGGTGCTTGTTCTCTTGCTCTTAAAAATATATCTTTAATTTCAGAAACTGCATATTCAATTCCTCGTTTCAATAAATTAGGAGCAGAAATGGATAAAAATGTGATATTAAGCTCATTTGCTGCTGCTTTAATTAATAATGTTTTACCGCATCCAGGAGGACCAAACATTAATAATCCTTTTAAGGGAGTTAATTTATATTCACTTATCAAATTTGGATGTAAAAGAGGAACTTCAATAGTTTCTAAAAGCAATCTTTTTGCTTCTTCCATTCCTGCTACATCTTCCCACTTAACTTTTTCTTCTGTTTCTTTAATTTCTTCTTTGTATATTGTTCTTTCAAAATCCATTCTAAATATTTCATAATTCTCTAATGCAGATAAAGAAACACTTGGTTTAATATGTTTTATTACATGTTCAAAATCTTCTATCTCAATTGGCACTATTTTTTTAGCTTTAACTGCTCTTTTAGCAGCAATAGATTTAGATTCCTTACAAATATTTGCTATATCTGCTCCAGAATATCTCCTTGTTTTTTTAGCTAATTTCTTCAAAGAGACGTTTTTAGATAAAGGAATATTTTTTGTATGAACTTGAAATATTTTTTCTCTTGCTTCTTCATCTGGTAATGGCATATAAATAATCTTATCAAATCTTCCTGGTCTTAATATTGCTGGATCAATCATATGGGGGACATTTGTTGCTCCTATAACAATTGTTTTTTTAACATCTTTAAATCCGTCTAATTCTTGTAAAAATAAACTTAAAATTCTAGGTCCAGTTGTATCATTAAATAAATCTCTTCTTTTTGCTAGCGCATCTAATTCATCAAAAAACAATATAGATGGGGCACTTTTTCTTGCTAATTCAAATAATTTTGAAATATTTTTCTCAGAATCTCCATATTGACTTGACAATAAATCACTTGCTTTTATATAATAAAAACCGAAATCTAACTCTTGTGCTAATGCAGACATAATTAATGTTTTACCGCATCCTGGAGGACCAAATAATAAAATACCACTGGGTGGTTTAATGCCATAAGTATAAGCAATATCTTTATGTTCCAATGGAGTAATAATTGACTGTCTTAATTCTTCTTTTACTTCATCATAATTTCCAATATCCTCTAAAGATTTAACTCCTGTTGCTTCTTCTAAATCTCTTATTCCAAATTCTCCAAAACCTTGTTTTTCAGTTCTTTCTTTTAATGTTAATATTCGTTCTTTTGTTATGCTAACATTATTTTTTTCCAAAATTGCGATAATAATTATTGTTAAAAAAACATAAATAAAAATTAACGGATTAAATACATAACCATATTCAATTGATAAAAAGTAATATCCTAAAGGTATCAATAATAGTGAAAGAGATGCAACTGTTTGTTTATATTTGTTTCGTCTTATTACTCCGGGGATCTTGGCTACTAAAAATAAAACAACACTCCAAAGAAGTAATTGAAATATTGCACTATCTTGAAATAATAATATAACTGCATTCGAACCTACTTTTGAAACTGCTCTATTAACATTATTTATATTAGCTGGGTTTGCTACTTGAAAAAATGCATCCTTAATATCTGAGAATACAGTTTGTAAATTAGTCACCTCTTTTGAATTCTGCAGAAATGTTTCCTTTGGTAAATAATTATTTGTATTCAAAGGCATAAACGCAGAATTTTCAACTAACCAAACACTTGATAATAATAAAATTAGAAAAACTGCAGGTAATGATATTAATAATGATTTTTTTGAACCAACATATAAAACAGATAAGAGCATTAATACAAATATTACTCCTCCAAAATAAGAAAATGGAAAAGGAGCAAACGGTGCTAAAATTAATATTTCTAAAATTGCAATTATATGCCAATTTTTAAACATTTGAAATAATGTAATAGATATAACTAAAAGAAAAAGCCATGCAAACATAGCTGACTGATATGCAACTGCTGGAAATGCAATTAAAATTCCCAATAATACTGCGAATGATGGTTTTTTACTACCTATATACCCAATAATTAATGAGGTACATAATGAGATAATTTGAGGAAAAAAAGGAAATGACAATAATAAACATAAAGATCCAAATCCAATTAATACAGATCTCCAAAAAATATCGTTTTCTAATAAATGATGGGTATTGGCTTTAATTTTCTGTAATTTCAAAGAGGGAATATTATTCATAGTTGAAAATAACAAAGTAAAGTATTAAAACTTTAACATATATATTAAATTTATGAAAAGATTTATTATATTAATAATTATCGGATTGTTCTTTTTTGGGTGTATTGAAAAAGAGGAATTGTTTGTAGAAAAAGGAGATAAAGTTCTAGTTGATTATATTACATATCTAGAAAATGGATCTATTATTGATACTTCTTTGCAAGAAGTAGCAATTCAAAATAGTATTTATAATAAAAATAGAGAATATTCACCAATAGAAGTTTCTATTTTAGATAATAATGGGTATATAAAAGGACTTACATATGGATTAATAGATTTAGCAAATGGATCAAACGAAACGTTAATTATTTATCCAGAAATGGCTTATGGTAAGTATAAAGATGAAGAAGTATTTAAAGTTGAAACTTATTACACATTTAATTTAATAGAAGAGCTTGATAAATCCGTATTAAACCAAGACTTTGAACTTAATGAAATAATTCAAGAAAACGCATGGAATGTCACAGTCATTAATATTACAAATAATACATATACTTTTAGACATGAACCAAAAATAAATACTACATTTATCCATATGGGAATACCAAACAGTATATATGACCTTAATGAAACACATGCTTTTGTAAAAGTCAATTTAGAAGAAGGTTCAACACATTATTTTGAACATCCTATCTCCCATACTTTAAGTGTAGGTCGAGTTATTTCAGTAAATGATACATTAATAACAATTGATTTTAACCAAAAATTAGCAGGTAAAATAATATATATGGACGTTTGGGTAAGGAATATAACAAAAAGACAATAAGGTGAAATAATGACAAAATTAAACGAGATTTATAAATGTAACCTCTGCGGAAACATAACTGAAGTCCTACATACAGGATTAGGAGAATTAGTTTGTTGCGGACAACCAATGAAATTACAAAACGAAAAAATTGAAGATCAAGGGAATGAAAAACATGTTCCTATAATTGAAAAAACTGAAACTGGTTTTAAAATAAAGGTAGGTTCAATTGAACATCCTATGGAAGATAATCACTACATTGAGTGGATTGAAATAATTACAGATGGAAAAAGGTATAAAAAACACTTAAAACCCGGACAAAAACCAGAAGCTGAATTTGATCTTCGGGCAGATAATATAACTGCAAGAGAATATTGCAATGTACATGGATTATGGAAACGTTCTTAGAGTTAATCATAAGTATCGAAAGGAATCGAAAGTATACTCATTCTGATAGGTTCCAATAGAATTACTTATTAAAAAGGTTTAATTATTTTAAATTAAACCTATCAAAATATAAGTATGCAAAACCTTATCAAACAAATAGAATTACATAAAAAAAGTAAAATTAACTCTCTCATAACTAAACGATTAAAAGAATTTAAATCATTTAGAAAAAAACATATAAATGAAATTTTTAATGAGCTCTGTTTTTGTGTGTTAACTGCTAATTATTCAGCAGAAGGGGGGATAAATATACAAACTAAAATTAATGAAGGATTTAGTTGTTTAACTCAAGAAGATTTAACAAACGAATTCAAAAAATATGGATATAGGTTCCCAAAGATAAGAGCAGAATATATCTGTTCAAACAGAGATAAAAAAAATGAGTTAAATAAAATATTAAACACAAAAAAAAGAGAAGAACTAAGAGAATGGATTGTTAAAAATATTAAA
>Ga0334889_1002534_pt1 | contig 20383 bp, 17 predicted proteins | sample GraSluR1_MG_2_FD_207222 | JGI IMG/M metagenome (GOLD analysis project Ga0334889, IMG submission 207222) | Sludge microbial communities from methane-producing bioreactor in Wageningen University, Netherlands - Granular Sludge_8_08-R1 | ecosystem: Engineered > Bioreactor > Anaerobic > Unclassified... | reverse complement strand
AAAGTCGCATCCGGCGGCAATGGCGCCTTCGACGGCGGCGTAGTTCCCCTGCATGAAATGGACGCCCGTGAGTACTCGGCTCTCAAATCCCATTCACACACCTCCACTTTGTATGCCCGCACAGAACAGGCATTAAATCATCATGCAGATAGTATCACACCAAAAAGACGATGTCAAATGCATGAGACTTTTTGAGGGCATAAAACAGCTTGTTCATGCGCTTAATATATTTTTAAAAAGAATAAAAAATGAGGCAAACAAATCGAAAGCTGATCATCTTTCATAAAAAAGCAATCTCACAACAAGCAAAAAGGAGAGACAGCATAATAGCTTCCAATCAACATTCTTCCCACTCCACTGCAAAACGCTGACCGTTCACCTTGAGAATGAATTCGCCGGAACGCATTTCCGATGATAGTTCAGGTGAAAGAGCCGCATTCTGACAATACAGTTGTCTTGACCGATACGTCGCCCTTCGACGACAGAGTTCACTCACTTTCCATTCGACTCTCCGCACAAGAGCCGTCGCATCTTCAGGAGAAATTCTTTCAAAACGCACTCTATGTCCGGGTAAACGCTGTGAAAGAGCGGCAACGTCCAAAGAAGAGACGACGCCTATTTTCGAATATCCTCCCGTCGTCTGGCGATCCGACATCATGACGATCGGCTGGCCGTGCCCCGGGACCTGGACGGCGCCGAGAGGAATGGCATCGGAAATGATGTCGGCAGCGCCCCGATGCTCTATCTTCGGGCCGTCGAGACGGTATCCCATGCGGTCGGCGCTGTTGGAAACGACATATTCCGAGCTGTAGAAGGTTTCCATACCCCCCGGAGTGAACATATCATCCTGAGGTCCCGGGATCACCCGCAGCGGCTCGGAAAGATCATAAAGCGCCCTGAGTTCCTGCGGACACTCAAATCCTTCGCAGCGCCGCCACAAAGGAGGAGCATCACAAGACTGCACCCTGTCGCCCTTTTTAAGGGCCCTGCCTTCAACGCCCCCCACCTTGGCCCGAATATAGGTTGAACGGCTGCCCATCACGGCAGGAACATCGATTCCTCCCGAAACACACAGATATGCCCTGCACCCGGAAAGAGGCGATCCGAAAGAAAGAACGTCTCCTGTCTTCACGAGAAGAGCCGTCCAGTTGGGAACGGGTCTCCCGTTCACCCGGAAATCAAGCTCGGCGCCTGTTACCGCAACAACACCTTCTCCCTCCTCGACGAGGAGGGAAGGGCCGACGAGCGTAATCTCAAGACCGGCTTCCAGCTGACCGTTGCCTGCGAGGATGTTCCCCAGCCGGAACGCCGGCAGATCCATCGCTCCGGCCACAGGCATTCCCTTTCCCTGAAACCCCCATCTGCCGGCATCTTGGACGGTTGTAAACATTCCCGGCAAAAGAACCGAAAAAACGAGTCTGCTCATTGGACTGCGGTCTCCTCTTCGATGATTGTCGGCCTGTAAATCCCTTTCGCGGAACTCGCCTCGATATCGGAGAACTCTTCCGGTCCAACAGCGTGAAAACGGACCCACATTCCGGCATCCAGAAAAACAGGAGGGTCGCGTTGCGGATCGAACATGACGACCGGAGTTCTCCCTATAATCTGCCACCCTCCCGGACTGGAGATGGAATAAAATCCCGTCTGCGAGCCGGCAATGCCCACAGCCCCGGCAGGAACCGACTGGCGAGGTTCCTTGAGTCGCGGAGTGGCCAGCGTCTCATCCATCCCTCCAAGATACGCGAAGCCGGGAGTGAACCCCAACATGTAGCAGTAATACTCTCTTTCCGTATGTCTTCGTATGACTTCCTCAATCGAAAGTCCGGTATGAGCGGAGACGAATTCAAGATCGCATCCCCACTCCTCCCCGTAAAGAACGGGAACCAGAATCGTGCGCTTTTTTACGACGTCGCCGCGCTTCGTTTGAAGATCGTGAATCAGCTTCGAAAGGTATCGGGAAATCGATTCTGTATCGGTCTGCGCGGCATCAAAACATATTGCGAGAGACCGGTATGTCGGCACAGTTTCCCTATACCCTCCGAAAGGCGAACGCTCGATCGCCTCTTTCAACGCGAGTACTCTGCCGTTGATTTCAGTTGAGATATCGTTGCCGAATTCAACGACAAGACAACTGTCGCCGGCGTTCAAAATTCTCGGATAGTACGCTTCCGATTTCATTCATCCTTCCTCCGTTCAGGCCTCGCCGGTCAATACGTATAGCCGCGTCCCCTCCTGGCAAACCATCTATCGGCCGGAACGCATTCGTATCGAAGGAAAATCGAACGATTCAGTACAGGGTCTTCCAGCTGAACATCCCAGAGAGAGCTGTACTGAATTTTAATTTTTGCCGGAATGGTACCGGAAAAGATACAAAGCCCTTCAAGGTCGTCCGTTTCCTGCAAATGCTGCTTGACAAAGGCGACAAGCGATTCGGGATCCAATATGGAGGATAGCGCATCTTCCTGATAGACTTCCCTCACGCCTTTCGAATTTGTTATCCAGGACCGGAGAATGAGCGAATTCCAATGGTCTTGAACGTCCGTATATCGCCATGCCGTCCTGCTGACGACATTCGGATAGAATACCTTCGATTTGGGAACGCTCAGCACCTCGACGCGGCGGTCGGTATGGTCGCTTCCCGCGCCTACGTATATTTCGCCCTTGTGGAAGAGCAGGACGAACTCCGCCTCTCCGGAGTGGCCCGCTTCATCGAAAACTTCGATCGATTCCTCCTGAGTGATGCGGTCATTCAGGATCGGAAAACAGATCGGGACCGTTTCCGGCGCCGGTATGCCTTCCTCTTTAAGTTCGTTGATGTGCGCCATAAGACTCTCCTTGTCCCGCCCGACCCATCCGGCATTCACCACTTTGTCGATTCCCAGCAGCATCGTGAAATTCGGAGCGCCGATCACCTCAAAAACAAACTTTTTCTTTTCCATAGCGCTGACTCCCTCCGTTGTATGAATTTGGACTGAATTTCGGACCTCTCTGGACCTGGAAATCAGAAACCTGTACACTTAGCCCCGGCGCATTCATGCTCTCACGAGAAAAGCCGTCGGCCTTTCCGATTCCCCGGCCTTCGGCCTGCAGAAATTAGAATACGCTTTTCGGCTTCCCGTGTCCACCGGCTTTTTGCATGCAATATTAACCGAATACTCGAAATCTATTGTAAAAAAGGAGGTTTGTTATGGCCGGTCTATTCTGCCGATTGGGCGACACTTTCTACAGCATCAACAGAAAATGGCCGAAACTGCCACCGGGCCATTCCTTCGCCGGCATCTCCGATGTTGCCGCGGATTCCGATGGGAACATTTTTGTTTTACAAAGGGACAGACGTTTCATGCTGGTATTCTCACAGGACGGAGAACTCACAGATTGCTGGGAAAACGACGGGATTCTCGACGGACACAAAATTCACGTCGATTCAAACGACCGGATCTTCGTTGTCGACCGGGATCGTCACCGCGTTCTTCTTCTTGACCGTTCAGGGGATATTCTGCGGATAATCGGAGATGAACGACGCCCGGGAGCGATAGGGACTCCGTTCCATTACCCCACGCATCTGACTTCCAATGAAGAGGGGGAACTCTTTATCGCCGACGGTTACGGAAATTATTGCATTCATCATTTCAGCTCCTCAGGAACGTATCTTCATTCGTGGGGGAAACCTGGAGACGGACCGGGGGCATTTTCTATTCCGCATTCCATCATCATCGACAGCAAAAAACGCATTCTGGTCGCGGACAGGGAAAACAACAGGATTCAGTTTTTTGATCAAAACGGGTATTTCATCAAACAGATCGACGTTCCGCTTTTTCATCCCATGGCTCTTGCGGAAAACCGGAACGCGGTGCTTTTCGTGACCGATCAGACACCGAGAATGCATGCTTTCGATACCGGCGGAGCGCTGATCGGAACCTGTAAGACTTTCGGAACCTACGCGCATGGAATAGCGTGCGACATTTTCAATAATCTTTATACCGCCGAGATGTCTCCGAATTGGATTACAAAATTCGAGCCATCGGAACAAGACGCACCGTAACCTCATTTTTTTAAAGGTGGTTGTTATCGTGGAATTTCTCTCTTCCTTCACCGGGCTCGATCTGCCTTTGTGGGCCTGGATGATCGTTCTCACAGCGGGTGCGGGCATAGGCATCGCCAAGACGGCCGTTCCGGGAAGCGGCATCCTCGTCGTGGTGCTGATGGCGATGGCGCTGCCTTCGCGGATGTCGATCGGGGTGATGCTGCCGATGCTGATCTTCGGCGACCTCTTCGCCGTGGGAAAGTTCTGGAGGCACACGGACAAGCGTCGTCTTTTCACGCTGCTCCCCTTCGCCCTGCTGGGACTGGGAAGCGGCTACATGATCCTGCGCCACGCCAGCGACAGCCAGCTCCGGCCGGTCATCGGCGGCATCGTCCTCGTGATGCTGGCGCTGCACCAGGTCTCGCGCATCGTGAAAAAAAAGCGGGGAGAGAGCAATCTTCCGTCTCCGGAGCGGACACATCCGATCCTCACAGCGATCTTCGGCTTCTTCGCGGGGGCAGGGACCGGTATGGCCAACGCATCCGGCCCGGTGCTGAGCCTCTACTTCATCATCTCCGGCCTGCCCAAGCTCCCCTTCATCGCCACCACGGCATGGTTCTTCTTCACGCTGAACCTTCTGAAACTTCCGCTTTTCCTGGATCTCGGGCTCATCAACGCCCAGAGCCTCAGGATCAACCTGCTGACCATCCCCTCCATCGCGGCGGGAGCGCTCCTTGGATACTGGATCGTGAAGCGCATTCCTCAGGAGCTGTTCAACCGGGTCGTCCTCGCGCTCGCCTTCTTCGCGGCCCTACGGCTGATATTCTGAGCGTCAGCTCCGGGAGGGAGAGGTGAAGCACTTCTCGTAGGCCACGATGACTCCGGTGGTCACAAGCGTCAGGACGATCGCAAGGGCGTCCGCCTTTGCGATCTCGGCGGAGAGTTCCGAGACGTGGGTGTAGATGACCAGCGGCAGGATCTTCACTGCGATTCCGGTCAGCGCGAAGGCCGTGCCGAAGGCGCCCATGCTCACCGCGAAGAGCAGGGACGACCCTGCAAGGATCGCGGGAGCCAGCATCGGGAAGATCACTTTGCGCAGGATGGTCACAGGCCCCGCTCCGAGGCTTGCCGCGGCCTCCACGAGGCTCCAGTTCGCGTTGCTCCAGGCGGCCGTCATGGTGAGGATCATGCGCGGAATCAGGAAGTAGAGATAGGCGACGACGAGCCCCCGCCATGTGAAGAGGAACGCGGAGAACTCCAGGGGGTTGATGCCGAAGAGATCCTTCAGAATGAGCGTGACGAAACCGCTGGTTCCGAGCAGGACGATGAAGGCGAAGCCGACCACGAGCCCGCTGAAGGTGAGCGGAACGGCGGTGATCGCCAGCAGAAGGCTCTTCGCGCGGCCTCCCGACTTGTAGATGAACCAGGAGAGCGGCAGTCCTATGGCCGTTCCGAGAAAGGCCGTGCTGGCCGAGAGCAGGAGGCTCGTCCCGAGGGACTCCCGATAGAGCCTCCGCACGAAGAGGCTGAGATAGTTGTCGAGGGAGAACCTCCCCTCCACGAAGAGGCTCTCCCAGAGCACGAGCGCCAGGGGCCAGAGCAGAAAGAGGCCCAGGACCGCGGCGAGAGGCAGCAGAAGAAGCCAGGTTCCGCTCCGGCGCTCCATGGTCGTTAATTTTCCCCGAGAACCTTCGAGCCCCAGAGGGTGGCGGCGTCCTTCTGCACCACCTGGGCCTTCACCCAGTCCACGTCCTTGGCGCGGGCGTAGTCCTCGTCGGGAAGGAACTTGCTTGCCACTTCATCCGGCATCTTGAAGCCGGGGAGTATCGGGCGGACGAACCCCTTCGCGAAGAGCCCCTGCCCCTCCTCGGAGAGGATGTAGTTCAGCCAGAGCTTCCCGGCGTTCGGATTGGGGCCGCCCTTCACCAGGCTGATGGCGTAGGGCGCAGTGATGGTACCCTCGACCGGAATGACGATGTCGATGGCGTCGCCAAGCCCGGCGATGTACCGCGCGCGGTAGGCGTTCATGTCGTAGGTGATCCAGACCGGAATCTCGCCCTTGAGGAACTTGTCGAACTCCGTGGTCTTCTCGATCATGCGGACGTTGCCGGACTTCTGAAGGGCGGCGAGATAGTCCACTCCCTTGTCCATATTGTCGAGGTCGCCGCCGTGCGCGTAGCTCGTCGCGATGACGATGGCGTACCCGATGCCGGTGGTGCGGGGATCGAGATAGACGATGGACTTGCTGTATTTCGGGTCGAGCAGGTCCTGCCACCCCTTCGGAGTCTCCTTCACGAGGTTCTTGTTGATGACGAAGACGACGGTGGCCTTGTGAATGCAGAACCAGTGCCCCTCGGGATCTTTGAGTTCGTCGGGGATCCTGTCGAAATTCACCGGTTTGAAGGCCTCGGTGACTCCCTTCTGCTTCGCCGCCTCGCCGAAGGGCATGAAGTAGTAGGCGGTATCGCCCTGGGGGTTGTTCCGCTCCTTGTCAAGGCGAACAACGGTCGCGCCGCTGCCGAGATCGTTCCACGCCAGGTCGATGTCGTACCGCTTCTGGAACCCGTCGAAAAGCGCCTGCCAGTTGGCCCATGTCGGCCCCGTATCGTAGCTGTTCAGCCCCTTCTCCTTCTTCGCCGCCTCGTGAAGCTCCTTCTCGCCCGGATACAGCTCCGCTGCGATTCCGGCTCCCGCGAGGAGCGCGATCACAAGAAACGCCAGAAGAACCTTTGCCGCATACCTTTTCATTCCGTTTCCCTCCTCTTTGGAAATAGATGTCAGCAATCTATCACCGCGTTTATCGAGGCGGAATGCTTCCGTCCCGTAATTTTTTTACCGATCCCTGACCGGCCGTGCGTCCCCCGGAGAGAAGCGGAGCACGATTTCGTCGTCGAGCGCGGGGGGGACGTTTTCAGTATTCAGGATATCCACCAGCAGCCGCTCACCCTCCGCGTCGACGGCGAGCCTGAGGAGAGGGCCGAGAAAGACGCGTCCGGCAACACGCCCGGAGAGGAGATTCTCTTCTTTCGAGGCCTCGCCGGATCCGACTGGAAGAAGCCGCTCAGGGCGGATCATCAGGCTGCAGGGTCCGGGAGTCAGCCCGAGGTCGTCCACCGAGAAGACGCGGTCTCCCCATTTGAAGCGCCCCCCGCCGAGGTACTCTCCCGGAATGAGGTTGTTCACACCGACGAAATCGGCGACGAAGAGGTTCGACGGACGCAGGTAGATCTCGCCCGGAGCGCCGATCTGTTCGATGCTCCCCGCGTTCATGAGAGCCACGCGGTCGGATATCGAGAGCGCCTCCTCCTGGTCGTGCGTCACGTAGATCGTGGTGATGCCGCTCTCGCGCTGAATCCGCTTGATCTCGAAACGGAGCGAGTTCCGGACCTTGGCGTCCAGAGCGGACAGCGGTTCATCCAGAAGAAGCACCCGTGGTTGAATGGCGAGCGCGCGGGCAAGCGCGACGCGCTGCTGCTGCCCTCCCGACAGTTCTCTCGGATAGGCCGCCGCCCGCTCGGAGAGCCCCACCATCTCCAGCATGCTCTCCACTCTCGTGCGGAGGGCATCTTCGGGGGTACTCCTCGCGCGGAGGCCGAAGGCGATGTTCTCGAACGCGGTCAGGTTCGGAAAGAGGGCGTAGTTCTGGAAGACGATGCCGACCTGCCGCTTCCGCACCCCCACGGATTTCATCGGTTCGCCGTCGAGAAAGACCTCCCCTTCGTCGGGCGAGAGGAATCCGGCGATGATGCGGAGCGTGGTGGTCTTGCCGCATCCGGACGGTCCGACAAGGGAGAGGAACTCCCCTTTCCTGACCTCCAGAGAGACGTTCCGGACAGCGTAGTTCCTGCCGAAGCGCTTGCTCACCGAGCGAAGTTCAACACCCGCCATCGCGACCCCTCCCTGTCTTTTCCAGTGCGAGGGCGACCACCTCCTCGGGAGTGGAAGCGGAAAGAAGGAGCGGCTCAGCTCCGGCGTTCTCGCGCACTTCCCATGAATTCAGCGCGATAACGGGTTTTCCCTGCTTCAGGGCGAATCCGATCTCCGACAGCGTACCGAAAGCGCCGCCGATTGAGATGACCGCCTCTCCCGCGGAGACGACCGCGACGTTCCGCACCTCGCCGAGTCCCGTCGGAAGAGGAATGGTCACGTAGGGGTTTGCCTGTTCCTTCCCCTCCGGAAGCAGCCCGACGGAGATTCCTCCCTCCTCCGAGACGCCGCGGCAGACGCCTTCCATGACGCCTCCCCGGCCGCCGCAGACGACGATGTACCTTTCGCGTGCAAGGAGTCTCCCGACCCTGCGGGCCAGGTCGTACTCCTCCTTCGAAGCCGTCGATGTACCGATGACGGAGATGATCGGTTGCCGTTCCATCTTCCACGCTCCTTTGCAATCCATGTCAGCCGTCGAGGGCAAGCCGCGTTCCGGCTGACCCGAAGTATCTCCCGAGGTAGATCACCGCTCCAAGGCTGAGAATGCTGAAAAGCACCAGGAGCGTCGTCGCGGCGCAGGCGAACCCGGTGCTCACGTAGAAAGCCTGGTAGAGCACGACCGGGTACGTCTGGCTTCGTGAACCCGACACCATGACCGCGAGCTGAAACTCGCCGAGCGACATCGCGAACGTCATGATGGCGCCGGAGAGCAGCCCGGGCAGCAGGTTCGGCACGAGGACCCTCGTCGCGAGAAAGAAGGGAGACGCACCCAGCGAGATGCCGGCCTCCTCGAGCGTGTTCCAGTCCAGCATCTCCATGTTCGCCATGAGCGGGCGGAGCATGAAGGGGAGGGTGTAGACGAGATGTGCGCCGAGAAGAAGCTGCCACGTTCCGACGAGCGATAATGAAGTCCAGTTGAACGCTTGGACGAGTCCGAGTCCCATGACGACGGGGGGAATCGCTATGGGAAGGAGGATGATGAAATCGAAGGCCCGCCGGAGCGGCTTCACCCGGAGGACGGAGACGGCGTAGACGGAGCAGATTCCGATGAGGCCGTTCAGCACGACGGCCAGGGAACCGACAAGAAGACTCATCCCCATGGCCCGGACGTACATGGTCTTCGAAAAAAGCTCCTTGTACCAGGAAAGGGTGAATCCCGTCGGAAAGAGCGTGCCGAACCATTTCTCCCCGAAGGAGCCCATCAGGATGAGAACGATCGGAGCGAGGACGAACGTAAACCAGACGATCCCCGCCGAAAGGCGGAGGGCGCGCTGCAGCAGGGTGCTCACCTCCTCTTGAAGTGCTTTCGATAGCATTGTATCAGAAAAATGTAACAAGGAGGTAAATCCTATGCGGAAATTTTGACTGTAAACCCTCTTGCGCTTATAAACTACAAGTAGTATAGTAGTTGATAAGGAGGAGGAAAGGAGGCGGGAGCGATGAATGAAGCGACTGAACGGGAGAGCTCGCTGTTCGGCGCCGGTGAGGTGCGGCGGCTTCGTCTCTCTCTGGGATGCAGCCAGGAGGAGTTCTGCAAGATCATGGGGGTGACTGTCGCGACGCTGAGCCGATGGGAGAACGGAAAAGCGGAACCCCGGGGGCGGAACGTGCAGCTTCTCGCCTTTCTCGCATCGAAGCTGGAAGGAGGAACCCCCGCATCCGATCTGAAGAAGGCGCTGCTCCTTGGAGGAGCGTTGCTTGCGACGGGAATTTCGCCTGTGGCGCTGCTCCAGTCCGGTTTTCTGACGGAAGAAACGCTCGTCAGGGAGCTGCGCAAGGTGATGGCCCCGCTCCAGGAAGCGGGCGAAAGCAGGAAGAAGACGGGCGACGAGGAACGGCCGCCCGCCGAAAGGAAAGAAATTCTTTCGAAAAAGAGAGGAGATCTCCGATGAGCGTACTGGCATCGCACCGTTACTGCAACTCGCGCCCGGGAAGCGCGTCCGTCCTGGAGTTTCCGGACGAAGCGAACACCACCGCCCCGCTGAAGGAAACCGTCATCTCCGGAGAGGTCAACGGACCGCTTGCGGGCATCGTCGTCTCGCAGCTCTTCGATTGCTCTTTCCTCCCGGAAAACACCGCGGCCGAGGCGGTCTACCGCTTTCCTCTGCCCGGCGACGCGCTGATCCTCGGCGTCTGCGCCGTCTTCGGCGAAACCACGGTTCGAACGACTCTCCTCGAACGGAAGGAGGCCGAGGAAAAATACGAGAAGGCGAAGAAAGATGGACGGCAGGGAGCGCTCGTCACAAGAGAGGCTGAGGACGTCTTCACGCTTCGTCTCGCAGGGGTGACGCGCTCCGATCCGGTGCGCGTGGAGACGAATTTTCTGCTCTGGCTACCTCCGACGGACGACGGCTTCTCCCTCCGTATTCCACTGACCGTGGCGCCGCGCTACATTCGCGGCGACGAAGAAAGAAACCCGCGGAGGAACGCCTCCCCGCTGGACGTGCGGTGGGATCCCGGCCACAGAACCCGTCTTTCCCTCCGCTGCACCGGTTTCCTCTCGGCCGAGTGCTCCAGCAACGCGCTCCGGGTCGACCGGGAGAGGGACGAGGACGCGATGCGCCTCTCTTTCGAGGAAGGAGAGGTCTTCCCCGACCAGGATCTCGTGCTCCGCTTCCGCAACGGGCGGGGAGAGCACCCCCGTCTCGAAGTCTTTTCCGGGCCCGACGGCGCTTTTCTCGCGCTCGTCACGCCTCCGGAGCGAGTTCCCGTGAATGCGCCTCCCCGCGAAGTGCTGCTGCTCGTCGATCATTCGGGCTCGATGGAAGGGGCCAAGTGGGAGGCTTCCGACTGGGCCGTGCGCTCCTTTCTGTCGAAGCTCGGCGAGGACGACCTCTTCAATGTCGGTTTCTTCCACAACACCTGCCGGTGGATGGAGGACGGGCCGGTCGAGGCCATCGAAGGGAACAGGACGCGCGGAATCCGCTTCATCGAAGAGGCCCGCGACAGCGGCGGGACGAAACTTGGCGCGGCGATCGAACAGGCGCTGATGCAGCGCCGTTCGGCAGACGGTTTCGCGAGGCACGTCGTCATCGTCACCGACGGGCAGATCTGCGATTTCGACAGGATTTCGCTGCTTCTGCGAAGAGAAAGGGAGCGGGGCGACGCTCGGAGGGTGAGTGTTCTCTGCATCGATTCGGCGCCGAATGAACCGCTCGCGAGGAACATCGCCGAAAAGGGGCGTGGAATCTGCCGTTTTCTCTCTTCCAATCCGGACGACGCGGACATTGCGACTGCGCTGGACGAGATCTTCGAGGAGTTCTCACGCCCCCTTGCGACGGGAACGCGGCTCGTATCGAGGGAACCGCTTTCGGCGAACTCCGGGGAGACCGTGAACGAGGACGGCTCGCTCGATCTCGGCGACCTCCCGTCGAAGCGCGCGCGCTGGATATGCGGCCGCGCGAAAAGAAGCGGAGAGCGGTTCGAGCTGTATTCGGACGATTCCCGCCTTGTCGCCTCGACGGAATCGAAGACGGTGTCCGGGCAGTTCGCCGGGGCGATCCGCGCGCTCGAGGGAACCCTGCGAGTCCGGGCATTGGAGGGTATCCTTGGGTCCATGGATTATATCGAGGCCGAAGAGGCGGAGGCGACGCTCATTGCATTGGGGCTCCCGGCAGGAAAAGAAACGGAAACGTCTCTCTATCCGGAAAACAGGAACAGATCGCTTCGGGAACACGTGGAATCCCTTCTGTTGAAAGAATCCCTCGAACGGGGCGTTCCCTGCTTCAAAACGGCTTTCGTCGCGGTTCGCGAAGAGAGGGGAATCCCGGTCTCGCGCTCGTACGTCGTTCCGAACGCGCTTCCCAGGGCATGGGAACCCGGCTTTGCTCCTCGGATGCAGCTCCCCTCACCGGATGCGTTTTTCGGGGATACGGACGGCGCGATGCTTTCCTCAAAAAGGATCAACTGCATGTCGATGACGATATCGTCTCCGATAAACGCTTATAAACCGCCGGACGATGAAGATGAATTTTCGATGTGCGGCTCAGCGGCTCCGGAGGAGCGTACACGGCGCGCCTCCTCCCCGGTGACGTGCTTCGACGGGAGGCTCCCCTCCCCGGAGGAACCGTCCCTCCTCTTCGAGTGCGTCGCCGGCGAGGGGCCGCTCGAGAAGGTGCGCCTGCTCAAAGGAATCGTCGTCGACGGCCTCGGAAAGAGTGCGGGCACGTCCGATGCGCGTGCGGCGCTTCGGATACTGGTGAACGGGGCTCCCGTCGCGTGCGTCTCCATTGCGGACCTGCAGTCGTTCAAAGGAAGACGCCCGCTGAACATACGCCTCCGGGTGGGAGACCGGCTCGCGCTGCATCTCGACGGCGAGCGTCCGAAAGAGGCGCCGAGGATGAAGATCTCCCTGCTGACGGAGTAGCGAATTTCGAACGACGAACTTTTTTAGCGCTCTCGGCCTGCCGAGCACCGCGAATTCCGCCCGTTCAGCGTACGCTGTCCGGGCGGAATTCGCCACATAATGCAACAAGGTTGCAAAATCAAAACATTTTCTCAACATTTCGCTCTCGCTGTTGCCCTTGAATTCATGATGCTTTATAATGAGTTCGAAAGTACTTTTTTCAAAAAAAGACGACTGTTTCAGTCGAGATATGACCTCCGAGTCGCGGCGCCTACCGGAACAATCCCATGGACCGCGACCGTCAGGGTGCATCTGGAAACGGGTGCGCCTCCCCTTCGGCAAGGAGGACTTCGGAAAACGGCATGCGCCGTCCTCTTTGCATGGAGGACGGCGTTTTTGTATTCTCGTTTCATTATTTATCAATGGAAGGAGGGGTGCTTCGACGACCGGACTGCATTCTCTTCATTAAGAAGAGACATGGCGGAAGAGTGTGTTTTGATACGGAGAAGAACGGCGGCCTCCGGGCCACGTCGCCTGGCAGCGTTCCGGTCCGCGGAGCCGCCGTCCTGACCCCTGCCGGAATTCGGAAGGAGCTGGAAACAGGATGATTCAAAAGGTCTTTTTTGTCAATGGCATCGAGCGAAACATCATTCTCGACGAGGATACCACGCTCGCCGAGGTTCTCCGCGAACAGCTCGGGCTCACCGGAACCAAGGTCGGATGCGGCCAGGGACACTGCGGTTCGTGCAACGTCCTGCTGGACGGCAAGGTGACCCGCACGTGCGTCTACAAGATGTCCCGCCTCCCCGAGGGAGCGAAGATCGTCACGATCGAGGGAATCGGCTCGCCGGAGAAGCTCCACCCGCTCCAGAAGGCATGGATCAAGCACGGCGCGGCCCAGTGCGGCTTCTGCACGCCGGGCTTCATCGTCTCCGCGAAAGGTCTGCTGGACACGAACCCGAAGCCGACCCGCGAAGAGGTTCGCGACTGGTTCCAGCTGAACCGGAACGCCTGCCGCTGCACCGGGTACATCCCCATCGTCGACGCCGTGATGGACGCCGCAAAGGTGCTCCGGGGGGAGATGGACGAGAAGGAGCTCGACTTTAAAATGCCGGAGGACGGACGGATCTGGGGAAGCAAGTACCCCCGGCCGACCGCCGTCGGCAAGGTGACCGGAACGCTCGACTACGGCGCGGACCTCATCCTCAAGATGCCCAAAAAGACGCTGCATGCGGCGCTGGTCCAGGCTACCGTCTCCCACGCGAATATCAAGGGGATCGACACTTCCGAGGCCGAGAAGATGCCCGGAGTCTACAAGATCGTCACGCATAAGGATATAAAAGGAAAGAACCGCATCACCGGGCTGATCACTTTCCCGACGAACAAGGGAGACGGATGGGACCGTCCCATCCTCTGCGACGAGAAGATCTTCCAGTACGGCGACGCCGTGGCAATCGTCTGCGCGGACAGCTACAAGAACGCCGTCGCGGCGGCAGGGAAGGTGATGCTCGACCTTGAAGTCCTTCCGGCCTACATGAGCGCGCCTGCGGCGATGGCCGAGGATGCGATCGAAATTCACCCCGGAACGCCCAATGTCTACTTCACCCAGAAGATCAGGAAAGGCGAGGAAACGGCGCCCATCTTCTCGCGCCCGGATGTGGTGACGGTGGAGGACGACTTCTATGTCGGCCGCCAGCCGCATATGCCCATCGAACCCGACGTCGGATTCGCCTACCTTGATCACGAGGGGCGACTCGTCATCCACTCCAAGTCCATCGGCGTCCATCTGCACCTCGCCATGATCGCCCCCGGACTGGGCGTGGAGCCCGAGAAGCTTGTTCTTGTGACCAATCCCGCCGGAGGCACCTTCGGCTACAAGTTCAGCCCGACCATGGAGGCGCTCGTCGGCGCGGCGGCGCTCGCCACGGGACATCCGGTAGCGCTGAAATACACATGGACACAGCAGCAGCAGTACACCGGCAAACGCTCCCCCTTCTTCGTCAACATGAAGTTCGCCGCCGACAAGGAGGGAAAGCTTCTCGCCATGGAGACGGACTACTCCGTCGACCACGGCCCCTACTCGGAGTTCGGCGACCTCCTCACCGTGCGCGGCATTCAGTTCATGGGCGCCGGGTACGACATTCCCAATATCCGGGGAGAGGGGCGGACAGTCTGCACGAATCACGCGTGGGGCTCCGCCTTCCGGGCTTACGGCTCCCCGCAGTCCCTCTTCTCTTCGGAAGTTCTCATGGACGAGCTGGCCGAGAAGCTTGGCATGGATCCGCTGGAGATCCGCTACAAGAACGCCTACCGTCCGGGGAGCACCAATCCGACAGGCCAGGCTCCGGAGTCTTATTCGCTGCCCAAGATGTTCGAAGCGCTCCGCCCGAAATACGAGCTGGCGAAGAAGCGCGCCGCGGAGGGCTCAACGACTCGCTATAAGAAGGGCGTCGGCCTCTCGGTCGGCGTCTACGGCTGCGGCCTCGACGGTCCCGACAGCTCCGAGGCGCGTATCGACATGAACCCGGACGGCACGTTCACGGTCTGCACCGCGTGGGAGGATCACGGACAGGGCGCCGATATGGGCGCGATCGGCACGGCGCACGAGGCGCTGCTTCCGATGGGAATCACTCCCGACAAGCTGAAGTTCACATGGCCGAATACGGCGAAATGCCCCAATTCCGGACCTGCCGGAGGTTCCCGCTCTCAGGTCATGACGGGGAACGCCATCCGCGTCGCCTGCGAGACGCTGCTGAGGGAGACCGAGAAGCCCAAAGGCGGCTTTTTCAAACGGGGAGGCGGTTATATGACCTACGACGAGATGGTCGCCGCCGGGAAGCCGACATCCTTCACCGGCAAGTGGTCCGCGGTGGAGGGAGCGGCCTGCAACGAGGACGGGCAGGGCAAACCGTTCGTGATCTACATGTACGGCGTCTTCATGGCGGAGGTCACCGTGGACACCGATACCGGCAAGACCGCGGTCGACAGGATGACGCTGATGTGCGACTGCGGAAAGATCAACAACCGCCTCGTCGTCGACGGCCAGAACTGGGGCGGCATGGCCCAGGGCATCGGGCTCGCCCTCACCGAGGATTTCGAGGATATCGAGAAACACTCCACCATGCCGGGCGCGGGATTCCCGTACATCAAGGACATTCCCGACGATATGGAGATCATCTACTTCGAGGAGCCGAGAGCGGACGGGCCTCACGGTGCGGCAGGCATCGGCGAGCTTCCTCTCACCAGTCCGCACGCATCCATCATCAACGCGATCTACAACGCGACCGGAGTCCGCATCACCAAGCTGCCCGCATACCCTGAGAAGATTCTGGCCGGTCTGAAAAAGTAGCACGAGTCCGGGGAGGCGTTCTTCGCGGAGCGCCTCCCCTCTGTTCCGAGAGGTACGTCATGGAAAAAGCGAGATTGATGGAATTCGAGTCGAAGTGCATCCAGGAGGAGCCTCCCTTCTGTCAGGCGGCCTGCCCTCTGCATCTCGACGGGCGTGCCCTCTGCAATTTCGTGCGCGGGGGGCGGTTCGACGACGCCCGGAAGCTGATAGAGAGGACGCTCCCACTGCCCGAGGCGCTTGCGCGCATCTGCGACGCGCCGTGCAAGGAAGCCTGCCTCCGCCGTGAGCTCGGCGGCGCCGTCGAGCTCGGCGCGATCGAACGGGCGTGCGTCGAACAGGGACCTCTTCGGCGCGCACCGCTCCTTATTCCGAAAAACGGCAAGAAGGTCGCCGTGATAGGCGGCGGACTGAGCGCGCTCTGCGCAGCCTCGGAAGGCATTCGAAAAGGGTACTCGGTTACCGTCTTCTGCGCGGAGGACCGGTCCGCGGCGCTGACCGCCCTCTCTCCGCTGATCACCGGGGAGATCGCGTTCCGCGAGCTGGCCTGGCTCGAAAAGGGCGGGGTGCTCTTTCTGCCCCGCGAGGAGCTTCCTCCGCTCGACGAACTCGCGGCGCGTTTCGACGCCGCTTATGCAGGTCTGGACGACCCGTTCGCGGCGAACGCGACTGCGGAGACGACAGCGTCGGTGAACCCTGTGAGCCTCGAGACTTCGATCAAAGGACTTTTCGCCGGAGGAGACTCTCCCTCCTTCATCCTTCGCGCCGCCGACGGAAGGCGGGGGTTGAAGTCGGCGGAGCGGTTTCTCCAGGGCGCGTCCCTTTTCTCTTCCAGGGAGAAGGAGGGGCGGTACGCCACCCGTCTTTTCACCTCCACCGAGGGAATGACTCCGGCGGAGCCGGAACCGGTTCCGCAAGAAGGCTACTCCCCCGAAGAGGCCGTCCGCGAAGCGGAACGCTGCATCCTCTGCGAGTGCATGGAGTGCGTGAAGCACTGCGCCTACATGCGGCACTACAAAGGTTACCCCAAGAAATACGCGAGGGAGATCTACAACAACCTCTCCGTGATTCAGGGAACGAGGCTGGCGAACGGCATGATCAACTCGTGCACCCTCTGCGGGCGCTGCGAACGCATCTGCCCAAACGGGTTCTCCATGGCCGATCTTTGCCGCGAAGCGAGGCGGGAGATGCTCCTCCAGGAGAAGATGCCCCCGTCGGCGCACGACTTCGCGCTGGAGGACATGCGCTTCAACAACTCTCCGAAGGCGACGCTGTTGCGGCACGAGCCGGGAAAAGAGACGAGCGCCTACATCTTCCTCCCCGGTTGCCGCCTCGCGGGCTGCACTCCCGAACAGACAACCGCCCTCTACGCCTTTTTACGGGACCGTCTGGACGGCGGCGTCGGCTTCTGGCTCCGCTGCTGCGGTGCTCCGGCGGACTGGGCGGGGCGCGATGAAGAACTCCGTCGGGAAGTCGCGAAGATCACGGAAGAGTGGGAGTCCATGGACTCGCCGGTCGTCGTGGCCGCCTGTACGAGCTGCCTCCACATCTTCCGCAAGGCGGCGCCGTCGATAGAGACCATCTCTCTGTGGGAAATAATGGAAGGAATAGAGCTTCCGGAGGGGATGCTTTCTCTCGAACGGACTCTTGCCGTCGCCGACCCCTGCACCGCCGCACAGACACCCGAAATCAGGAATGCCGTGCGGAACGTCGCCTCCCGAGCGGGAGTGCGCTTCGAAGAGCCTTCACTTTCAGGAGAATTCTCCTTCTGCTGTGGTTTCGGCGGACTCCAGGAGAGCGCCAACCCGACCCTGGCCGCTCTTTCCGCCGAATCGCGGGGGGAGGAGAGTTCTCTTGACTTTCTCGTATACTGCGCCATGTGCCGGAATCTCTTCACACAGGCGGGGAAACCCGCCGTCCACCTGCTGGATATTCTCTTCCCGCAGGGAGAAGAGAACCCAGCCGAACGTCCTGCCACCGGCTACTCCGAACAGCAGGAGAACCGGGTCGGACTGGTCCGCACACTGCGCGCATCTCTCTGGAAGGAGGAGGATATCGTGAACGAACCTCATGAATCCATCCGGCTCGTCATCCCGCCCGACGTGGAGAAGACTCTGGCGAAGCGGCGAATTCTTGCCGATACCGTCCGGAGAGCCATCTGGTCGGCGGAGCGAAGCGGCCGGAAGATGAAACAGCTCAACGGCGCCCTTATCGCCTCGCTGCGCCCCGCCTCCGTCACCTACTGGGTGGAGTACGCTCCCCGAGGCGACGGCTCCTTCGAGGTGCGCAACGGGTGGAGCCACAGAATGTTCGTCGCCGGAGCGGCGGAGGAGCTTGCCCCCGGCGAATCGACGGTGGAGGAAGCATGAAAGAGCTGATGAAGTCCTTCGAGAAGTACACGAAGACCGAATGCGGCGAGTGCGGCCGTTTTCTGGAGCTGCAAAAGACCGAGATCACCTACCTCGGCAGTGTCTTCACGCTGGAGCTGCCCGCGTGTCCTTCGTGCGGCACGGTCTTCGTCCCCGAGGAGCTGGCCACGGGGAAGATGCTCGAAGTGGAGAAGATTCTGGAGGACAAGTAATGGATGTTTTCGATCTCGACGAACTGCAGATGGAGATGCTCTCCCTCGAAGGGAAGGGGTACCACTGCAGCCAAATTCTCATACTGCTGGCGCTTCGCCAAACAGGAGGAGAGCGCAACGACTCGCTGATCCGTTCGATGGGAGGTCTCTCCCTCGGGCTCGGTCACAGCAACGGCACGTGCGGCGCGCTGCTCGGCGGCGCATGCCTCCTTGGATTCTACGCCGGGAAGGGGAACGACGGCGAAACGGAGCACCCGATGTTCCGGATGATGGTCCGCCGCCTGACGGAGTGGTTCCGGGACGACCTGTGCGCCTCCGGAAGCATCCTCTGCGGCGACATTCTCAACGAACACGGACGCGCCCGCTGTCCACAACTCGTCCGCTCCGTCTGGGGCAAGGCGATGGAGCTGCTTTTGGAGAACGATATCGATCCCGCGGAAGACGTTTCGCTCCGCGGAGAGGGCGTATGAGGCCGTTTCTGGACGAATGGATCGCCGGAAAGACGGGAGAGCCGTTCACCCGCGAACACCTTGAACGTTACCGGCTGGAGCGTCTGCGCCGAACAGTCGCGCACGCCCGTTCGGGAAGCCCTTTCTACAGGGAGCACCTCCGATCTTTCCCGGACGGCTTCCCTTCATCGTTACACGACTATTCGCGTCTTCCTCCTATCCTGCCAAGCGAACTGGCAACCGAACCGGAGCGCTTCATCGCCGTCCGCCAGGACAACATCGCGAGGATCGTCACGTTGCGGACATCCGGGAGCACCGGAGAGGGGAAGCGGCTTTTTTTCACAGGGGAGGACCTGACCGCGACGGTCGAGATCTTCAGGATAGGGATGGCTTCCTTCGTCCGTCCGCGAGGCCGGGCGCTCGTCCTGCTTCCCGGAGAACGCCCCGGAAGCATAGGCGACCTCCTCGTCCGCGCCCTCGCCCCCGAGAGGGAGTGCATTCTCTGTCCTGCGTCGGACGAGCGGCGTACGCTTGAACGCATCGCCGAGTCCAATGCCGAATGCCTCGTCGGATTGCCGACGCAGGTGCTCTCGCTCGCCCGCTGCCCGCATTCGTCGCTCGGGAAAACGCTCTCTCAAGTGCTGCTCTGCGCCGACTACGCCGCGCCGAGCCTCGTCAAAGCGGTCGAAAACGCATGGGAGTGCGTCGTCCGCCGCCACTACGGCCTCACCGAGACGGTCTACGGCGGCGCGTTGGAGTGCGAAGAGCGCGACGGACTGCATGTCATGGAGGGAGACTATCTTTTCGAGATACTGAAACCTGAGTCGCTCGCCCCGGCGTCTCCGGGGGAATTCGGAGAGATAGTCCTCACCACGCTGCGCACGGAGGGGACGCCGCTCCTCCGCTACCGCACCGGCGACAGGGGGCGCTTCCTCCCGGGAACGTGCCGCTGCGCCTCCATCCTCAAGCGCATCGAAACAACCGGGAGGCTCCGCAACGGAATCACCCTGCACAACGGTGTCTTCATTCCGCTGCACGAGCTGGACGAAGCCCTCTTCTCCGTCCCCTGGCTGGCCGATTGCAAAGCGTCGAAGGAAGACGGACACATTACGATCTCCCTCCACGCCCCTTCGAGGGAAGCAACCACGCCGGAACCCGCTCCGCAGGAGCGCGCCGCGCTCGCAACAGCGCTCGACAATCTCTCCGCCGATGCCAAGGCCGCCCTGCGGAAACGCCCGTTCCTCTTCCGCTTTCTCCCCCACGCCCACGACGGCGTTTCCAGCAGGAAGAGGGTCACAGGATGAAATTGTGATTTCTAAAAGAAACACAAGGAAAGATAAGCGAAGAGGGAGGGCTCGACGAGCCCTCCCTCTTGCTGTGTTCAGTGTTCCGCCCCCACCGCTGCGGGTGTGCGGCTGCGGTAGTAGGAGTCGGTGAGTCCCGCGCACCCCCGGCAGATCGGGCCGTGGTCGGGTGGGTAGGCCTCGCCGCAGATCGGGCAAAAGACCGGCGGCACCTTCGGGCGCACCTTGAGCACTTCGGGCTCCACGGTTACTTCGACCATGTCGAAGAGGTCAGCGCCCGCCTCGTTGATCTCGTCGAGGATCGCCTGAAGGCTCTGCTCATGCTTTGGGATGAGCTTCAGGTACCACTCCTCGACGCGCGGCCGGAGCTTCAGCCGCTCCATACTCAGCGAGATACGGACCCCCTC
>Ga0334889_1002529_pt1 | contig 20400 bp, 16 predicted proteins | sample GraSluR1_MG_2_FD_207222 | JGI IMG/M metagenome (GOLD analysis project Ga0334889, IMG submission 207222) | Sludge microbial communities from methane-producing bioreactor in Wageningen University, Netherlands - Granular Sludge_8_08-R1 | ecosystem: Engineered > Bioreactor > Anaerobic > Unclassified... | reverse complement strand
CGCCCGGATTCGGACCGGGGATCTTCTGCACGTCAAGCAGACGTCCTAACCGCTAGACTACGGGTCCAATAGATTTGGTTAATGGGCGGAACGTTTTTAAAACCTATCCTAAAAAAGTAATCTACGAGACAAATTTATTTTGAGGTGTATTAAATGGAAAAATATCATGGTTCTTCAAAAACAGTAAGTAGGGGCACTGGAAAAAAAAGAAAGAAGCTTCACGATAAAAGAAAACGCTTTATTGGAAGACCTTCAACAAACACTAAAGTTTCTGATAAAGAAACAAGAATAAAAGTGCGAACAAAAGGAGGACAAGAAAAAATAAGAATTAGGTATGCCCAGTATGCAAATATTGCAACATCTGAAGGTATCAAAAAATCTAAAGTTATCACTGTTTTGGAGACTCCTGACAATAGGCATCACGCAAGACAAAATATCATTACAAAAGGCACAGTATTGGAAACAGAACTTGGAAAAGCCAAAGTAACCAATCGTGTTGGCCAAGATGGAGTAATAAACGCCAAATTAATTTAAAGGTGGGTTAATGAAACTCAATTTATTTTTTCTTTTTGTATTGATGATGGGAGTAGTTTTTTTTATGGGCTGTACTACCACATCAAGAACAACTACATGTGAAAAAAACACTGATTGTAAAGAATGGCAGGTTTGCAACACCACAGATAACAAATGTGTTTTGGCCGATGGTTTTTGTGATCTTGATGATGATTGCGAAGACGAATTAAAAACGTGTGATACAAAAACGCATTTGTGTGTATTCAGAGAGAATAGGTGCGTTCAAGATGATGATTGTCAAACTTGGCAAAATTGCAACACTGCAACAAATTATTGTGTCGCTTCTGAAGGATATTGCATGAGAAATGAAGAATGTCAGGCAAATTATATATGCAGTCCTCACCAGAATGTTTGTGTTCCTGAAGTTGGAAGATGTACTGAAATGTATCACTGCAATCCTTGGGAAAAATGTGAGATTTTATCTGGAGAGTATTTAGGAAGATGCATACCTGAAGTTGGCAGATGTAACAGCAATGCAGATTGTATGCAATGGGAAGAATGTAATGCAAAAACCAACACTTGTGCGCCAAAAACAGGTTTCTGTAATAAAAATCAAGACTGTGGTACGTGGCAGGAATGTGATTTACCAAACAGAAAATGTGTTCCTTTGGTTGGAAGATGTGCAGTAAATGCTGATTGTAGAGCATGGCAGGTTTGCAACACACGTTCAAACACATGTGTTCCTGATAAAGGAAGATGTGATAAAGATACGGACTGCCAATATTTTGAGCAGTGCAATGCAATAACAAATGTATGTATTACTAAAACTGGTTATTGTAAAAATGATGGCGACTGTGGACCTTGGCAAGAATGTGTTTCAACTACACATAGATGTTTAACCAAACAAGGAATGTGTGGGTCTGATCATGATTGTCCAATAGGAAGAAAATGTGATTTGGATCCTAGCAGTCTAACAGTTTATCATTGTATAAACAAATAATTTTTTTGCGGGGGTGGCGGAACCCCTTATGTTTTTTGTAAGGAGCGCTAAGTCTGGTCAAACGCGCATGGTTGAGGACCGTTTCTAAGTGTTTAAGGCACTTGGGAACAAAAGTCAAAAGCCATGTGGGTTAGCCCTGCGTGAGTTCGAATCTCACCCCCCGCACACTTTTATAAACAACCCAAATTATACAGATTAAATTCCAATTTTTTGTTTTCGTTTAATCTGCACCAAATCTCACGTATAATTCTTTCTTTAACTTTCATGTATTCTTCTTTTCCTAGTTCAACATTAGCTATTGCGTAATGTTTAGATGTCGCATTAAAACAAAACATACAATTATCTAAGTTTTCACAATTATAACAGAAATAACAGTCTCTACAATTATCTGACTCTCCTACCTCAAAACAGCGGATAAGTTTTGAACTGTCATAACATTTAAAACAGAATTTTGAATCAGTTACAATGTTGGAACCAAACATATACTCGCTGTTTTCAGGGAAATTTGAATAAACACAATATTTGCTTTTTAAACAATAACAAGACCTGAAACAATGCACAGATTTAATATAATAAAAAACCTCATTGATACCAATATTTGGACCGGAATCCTTGTCTATTGATACATATCTTATTTTTTTAATTAGTTTTGGAAACTCTTTCAAGCAAGCATTTTCCATTTTTTTAACAGGAATTGATTCTTGGGCTTTTTTATGAGATTCATTTATTGTAATAAGAACATTTTCCATGCCTCTCATTGTTTTTCTCCAAACCTTGCAGGAATCCCGGTTATAAGAATCTGCATCATAATAATATATCTCATCTTTGCTAATAGCAGATTTTAATTTTTTTACCCTGACACTGCCATCAACCAACCAATTTTCATATTCTTCAAAACTTTCAAGATTTTTGCCAAAAAGAACTCTGGAAGTTGATTGAAAAGCGTTTTCAATATGTTCATTCATTTTTACCACCCATAATATCGCAAATTCTGAAAATTTGTTTTTTATCATCTAATTCATTTTTAATTTCAGATAACAATCTTGTTTTAATTTCAAAGTATTCTTTTCTACCCAACTGATTATTCCCCACGACATATTCTTTATTTCGTTGATTAAAGGAAAACATACAGTTCGTACACCCCACCATATTGCCACAATACAATGAATCTGAAACATTTTGGCATGAAAAAATCTCAAAAACACGATTGCAGGAAACATTGTCAAACCCACCTATCACAAAATTGCTGTCAACAGCCCCATTAACTCCAAATATATAGTGACTTCCAAAGATTGTTGTACTGAAAGCAACATATCTGCTGTTCTGAATAACAGTTGATTCAAGAACATGCTGAGAATTTACAATTTTATTGCTTTTTGTTATGTTTCCACAGTTTCCCAGAATAATATTGCCTGCATAAAAAATATGTTTCTTTAATCCCTCAACTAGAGAATCAAAATCATTATAATCAAGTTTAATTTTTTTTATATAATCCCAATATTCCTCTCTTTCATTATTACTGATAAACCTTGCTTTTGAACAAAGGTACTCTGATTTAACCATATACACTGAATTTCCAGATAAACCAGACTGTTTTGTTACAATTGGATCAGCACCGCCTTCAACCAAATATTGCTTGAAATCAACAATTGTGGAAAAATCTTTTTCAAAAATAATTTTACAGGTTTTTTTCCAAAACTCATCAAATACAGAATATTCATTCATTAACCCACCTCTTAATATCAACAGTTTGCACCTTCATAGTCAAAAGATATCGTTTTCCCTCAAAAAGACGAACAACACATTGTCTTGGGTGCAAATTGATGAACATTTCATGTTTTGCTTCCTCAAGCTCGCTAGGAGTCATTTTTTTCTTGAAATATTCTTCAACTTTGATTTCCATCATTGAACTTAAAAGTTTTGCATCCTCGCGAGTAACCTTGAATGCTATCACATTTCTAACATTGCCCATTACAGAATCCAAAACTTCATCATCCAACTGCCCCATATATTGAACCGAGGTGTAAATGTATAAATTAAACTTTCTCGCTTCTGCTAAAATATTTCTTACAACATTTGTTTGCACTACTGGAAATTCATCCACAATTAGAATTGTAGGTTTTTTGAGTTTGTTGTTGATTGCGAGAGTGTACATTTGATTGATGACAGATCCTGCAAAAAACTTAACAATTTTTCTGCCAAAAAAATGAGGATTAAAAGAAATTATATTGAGTCTGTTTTTTTGTAAAAGCTCTTCCAGATTTTCCAGCTTTTTTTCTCCGCCCAAATACAACAGATATTCTCCAATAAAATTTATTATGGGAAGTATTGCGTCATTGAAGTGTTGCATATAAATATCTGAAAATTCTTCATCAAAGAATCTTTTGACTTCTGCGTTTTCACACATGGATGCAAACTCAGATCTTTTTGTAGAATCAGTTAACAAAAGATTAAGATTTTCAAGTGTAAGCTCATCGATTGATGTGAGCAGGTGAACTGCATAAAAAACAATTCTTTCAGCATATTTGTTTTCCTGGCCTATTGTTGCAGTTATTGTGTTTGAAATCAACTGTGTTTGTAATGGAGTTTTATCTTTAGTAGTCGATAGAGGTTCAATATAATTATTATTGAAATCAACAATTTTGTGTTGTTTAAATATACTTGAAAATTCGTTATGTGGATCAATAACAACGATATTGGCATCTTTTTTATTTTTTAGAATAGCTTTAATCATAATTTCCAGCGCTTTTGTTTTTCCTGCTCCTGATGTCCCGACAAACAATGAATGCTGGAACACATCAAAATTGTCCACACCTATTGATGTGTCATCTTGTTCAAAGACAGGCTCAGAAGATTTTATGTTTATTAGTTTGGGTTTGGGATCTAAAAGATCTATATAAAACGCAGGATTCAGTTCCAAATCAATCTCAAAAAACTTTGTGGGGTTAAATAAAAACAAAACCCTTTTGTTGTTTTTTTGGTCAACAACAATGCCAAAAGCATAGAATCTTCCAAGAAACTTATTGATAGTCACTCTAACTTCTATTATATCATCCTTTATCATAAAATCAAAAAGATTGCCTTTTGGGAGAATGTATATGCCTCGGGGAACAAGGGTGGATCGTGTTAATTCAAATCTTTGAGGTTTATCCATTCCAAAAGGAAACATTAATGGAGATTGAAGATGCAAGTCTTTTCTATTTTCAACCAAAATCTTGATGGTTTTTCCATAACGTTTAACAACCAAATTTAACCCGTTTGTAGTCAATATATCAGAGAATCTTATCAAACCAAGGAAGGGATTTTTTCTGCTGATCAAATTATTGAAAAATCTAGAATAATCCTTTTCACTTATTTTCTCACTATATATTGAACATTGCAGGTATCTTGCCATAATTAGTATTCGCTTCACAACAATATAAAACATTCTGATAAAAAATTTATATAAACGAAATATTTATATACTTTTATATCATAAAAGTAAATTATGGACAAGAAAGATAAACAAATACTCGGGGAACTGTTCGTAAATTCAAGAATATCCTTAAATAAACTAGCAAAAAAAGTTGGAGTTAGCAGAGAAGTTGCAAATTACCGAATCAACAAACTAAAAAAAGAAATTATAAAGGAATTTACAACACAAGTTAACATTAAAAAATTGAAGTTTATCAAGTATGTGTGCTTTATGCGCTTTAGGGGTATAACAACCAAAGAGGAAGAAAACATTATCTGTTATTTGAAAGATCATGACTCAATTATGTATCTTTCCCCAATAATTGGGAAATGGAATGTTTCTTTTGATATTATTGCAAGAGATGAAAAGGAATTGCAAACAAAGATGATGGAAATTACAAGCAAATGCTCAGACTACATTGACACATACTCAATTATAGGGACAGGAATAGAAGAAGGAAATTTTCTCACAAAATTTGTGGGCACTGCACAGAAAGCTAAGCCAAAAAAAATTGAAAAACCCTATAAAGTTGATGAAACTGATAAAAAAATACTCAAACTACTTTCAAAAAATGCCAGATTGAGTTATGTTGAAATGGCAAAAAAATTAAAGATAACTCCAAACTCTATAAAATACAGAGTTAAAAATCTTGAGAAATCAGGAATTATAACAGGTTATAGTATCGCAATTGACTTCAAGAAACTAGGTTTTGAACTCTATAATATCCAACTGAGATCGCATGAGTCTGATCAAAAACTAACTGCTTTTCTGAAACACCACCCGCAAGTAATTTATTACTATAAATACTTGGGTCATGAAAATTGGGACATTGACATGGGTCTGATCATAGAAAATCCATTGAGTTTGAGGAAATTTATCATAGATTTGAGAAAAAATTTTGGCAGAACAACAGAGATACATGATATTTACATAATAGCGAATATAATCAAAGAGAATTTTCCTGAAACACTTTGGAAAAGTAATTAATCTTTAACAAAAACAATATAAACTTTAATGAAATATTATAAATTATGAAAAATGAAAAAATTGTATTGGTAGGATTTATTGTTGTATGCCTGCTTGCAGGATTTTTAGGTTCTTTTTTTACAGCATCTGCAATTCCAACATGGTATTCGGGACTCAATAAACCTTTTTTTAATCCACCAAATTGGCTGTTTGCACCTGTTTGGACTGCATTATATATTATGATGGCAATTGCAGGATTTTTGGCATGGAAAGAAGGATGGGGGGTAAAAAACAAAAAAAATATAAAAACTGCACTAACTCTGTTTTTTGTTCAATTGTTTCTTAACTTTTTATGGTCTGTGTTATTTTTTGGTATGAAAAATCCATTCCTTGCATTTATAGAAATAATTATTTTATGGATATTCATAATATTGACAACAATACAATTTTACAAGATATCCAAAAATGCCGCATATCTAATGATTCCCTATATCTTGTGGGTAAGTTTTGCAACAATACTGAATTATTCCATTTGGATTTTGAATTAAATCGGTCAACAAATTGCCTTGAAAAAAAAGAATAGGGGATATTTCAATAGTGAACTGACCTCACTTCCACTATTCACACTATATATTAAAAACATTACTTATACATTTTAGCTTATGGGAGCTTCTTTATCAAAAAAAATTGAAGAGACAGATATTAGTCCAATAATTCAAGAATTTCAGGAATTCTTTTCTATGTATTACAAAGAAGAAATAGAAAAAATGGTTTCTGAATATCCCAAAAACAAAAGCTTAAGTATCGATTATCAAATTCTCGAGAGGTTTAATTCTGATTTAGCAGACAAGCTCATAAATGAACCAGACATTGTGCTATATGCTGCAAGAGATGCAATAAAAGACTTGAATTTCACCTTGCTTCAAAACATAAAATTCAAACCCCATATTCGATTTTTTAATTTGCCTGGAAAAGATATTCTGATTGAGAATATTGGATCGCAACACATTGGAAAATTAATCAAGCTCAAAGGTGTGCTAACCAAGAGGGCAGAGGTCAAGCACAAAGTGCATCTTGCAGTTTATCAGTGTGCTTTTTGTGATGAAAGAACCAAGGTGGTTGTTGAGCCTGAAAGTCCAGAAATAGCATCTTGTCCTTCTTGCAAACGAAAAGGAGGCATGGTTCTGCTCGAAGATGAATCAGAGTTTATTGATATTCAAAGGTCTGAATGTCAAGAGCTTTTGGAAAGATTGAAGGGAGGTACAACTCCTGCAAGAATGGAGTTATGGCTGGAAGACGATTTGGTTAATTCTATAACTCCTGGTGATACCTTGGAAACAGTAGGAATATTGCGTTTGAGGGCCCCGCAATTAACTCGGGGCAAGCGAAAAATACCTTATATATATACACGTTATTTAGAGGTTCTTCATGTTGTAAAACAAAAAAAGGATTTTGAAGAAATCGAAATAACTTCTGATGACAAAAAAGAAATTGTGGAATTATCGCAATCGCCAACTCTATATGAACGGCTTATCAAATCTATATGTCCTGCGATTTATGGCCATACTGAAATCAAAGAAGGAATTGTGCTCCAGATGTTTGGCGGAACATCAGCCAAGATTCTTCCAGGTGGTGGAAAAATAAGAAATGATATCCATATTTTGTTGATTGGTGATCCGGGTGCTGCTAAATCAAGAATGCTTCAGTATGTTTCAGAACTCGCTCCAAAAAGTGTATATGTATCTGGTAAGGGAGTTACAAGTGCAGGTTTAACTGCTTCTGCAGAAAGAGATGATTTATCAGATGGAGGATGGACTTTAAAAGCAGGAGCATTGGTTTTAGCAAGTGGAGGAATGGCTTGTGTAGATGAATTTGATAAAATTGGTGAAGAAGATAGAGCTTCTTTACACGAGGCAATGGAATCTGGCCAAATTTCTATAGCTAAAGCAGGAATTGTGGCCACAATGAAATCTAAAACTGCGCTTTTAGCAGCTGCAAATCCCAAATTTGGGAGGTTTGATCCTGACCGTTCGTTAGCAGATCAATTCAACATTCCCCCAACCTTATTATCTCGTTTCGATTTAATTTATCCCATGATTGATATTCCTGATGAAGAAAGAGATTCAAATATCGCCGAGACTATTTTGAGATCTCATCAAGAAGCAAGTATGGGTAATGTTTCAATAGAAGATTCAAAAGTTATTGATTCTGATACTATAGGACACGAGCTTCTAAAAAAATATATCGCATATTCAAGACAGTATATACGACCTCAAATGTCTGAAGATGCAATGTCTAAAATCAAAAATTATTATTTAAAAATGAGAGAAATGGGAAAACAGCATGGGAGAATTGCTATAACCCCCAGACAGGTTGAAGGTCTTATAAGATTGAGTGAATCTTCTGCTAAAGCAAGATTAAGTCCGATAGCAAATGAATCTGATGCACAAAGAGCAATTAATTTGGTTGACTGGATGATGAAAAAACTTGCAATGGATAAAGAAGCGGGCTCATTTGATATTGATAGTATTACCCAAGGCAGACCAAGATCCCAATTTGAGAAATTCAGTGTTGTACTTGATGCCATAAGAGAATTGCAAAAGAAATACGACGAGGTTGAAATTAAAAAAGTTATCAAAGAGACTGAAGAAGGTTTTAATATGAATCCTCAAGAAACTGAAAGAATTATTCAGCAACTGATAACCAAGGGAGACCTTTATAAACCCCGTCATGGTATTGTTAAAATTGTGGGTGAGGATTAATGAAACCAGAGAGAGAAGCAATATTAACAATTCTTTTAATTTTTTGTTTAACACAATTAATCGGAGTGTATGCAGGTGTACAAATATTCAATGTGACCCAAACAAATCCAGAATTAGAAAAAACATTTAATGTTTCACCTGCTCCAAAAAGTGACATATCCAATACCTTTTTTTATTTAGGTGCTGTTCTTTTGGGAGCAGTGGTTATGGTGTTGACAATCAAATTTTATAAAGGTAAATTTATGTTTAAATTTTTAGAATTAATAATTGTTGGAAATGGTGCAGCAGTTGTTGGTTTTGCGGTTTTATTGTTTTTCTTTTCTTTAGAGTTTGCAATAGGGGGAGGAATTCTAATCGGGATAGTCGCCGCTCTTATACGTTTTTCAAGAGAAGAAAAAATTGTGAGAAACACTGCAGCAATTTTGGCTAGTGCAGGAATAGGGGCAATGTTTGGATATTCGCTCGGGTTTGTACCTGCAGTATTGTTTGCCGTAGCTCTGTCCTTTTATGATTTTTTCGCAGTTTTTATTGCAAAACATATGATAACTTTTGCTCAACATTTTAGTGCTAAAAATTTGTCTTTTTCTGTTGTTGCAGCATCTGGCAAAGACAAAAAAATTGAAATTCCTGTTGAAAAAGCAAAAAGTATGGGTATGCAAGTCACAGATGATGAAATGAAAAGCGGAAAAAAGAAAATTGAAACAAAACAAGTTCATTTGGAATTGGGGACCGGGGATCTTGTTATCCCTCTAGTTTTAGCAGTTTCCGCACTGCCAGTTTACGGGTTGCTGGGCTCATATATGATAATAATGAGTTCTTTAGTGGGATTGTTGTTTGTTTTGAGTGAAGTCATGAAGAAAAAAAGATTTTTACCAGCCTTGCCTTATTTGATAATACCTTGTTTGATAATGATATTTATACTTCATCTATTACAAAACAAAGGTTTTTAAATTTGTGGTTATAAAAGAGATAATATGGCACGAAATAAATCTAGGTATCAATTAGTTCCACAATTAAAACCTTTTATGAAATTGCATGGGGCAGATATCCATGTGGAAGTTAAAGGACCGAGAAAATTAGATGTCACTTTAAACGTTTTTGCAGAACTAAATTTGAAAGTGTGTATTGATCTTGATCAGTACGAAACATTGAAATTAAGTTATAAAAATTTTGAAACTGGAGAATGTGGTGAAGAATGTTTTCAAAGAGAACCTAAAAGAAAACTGATTTTATCAGGAATAGATTATTTTTGGTCAAAGGCAGCTTGTTCTTTAGAATTTTATAAAAGGCCAATGGTCCAAAAGAAAGCAGAAATCATAAAAACGTGTTTGGTTGCTACAGTAAAAAATATTTTTGATGAGAAAACGTTGCCTGTTCAGAATTTTGAGAAGAAACAATTAACAGAATTGGAAGAAATTGCTCTGGGTATCAAAGTCCCCAAACCAACACTTGTTAAAGAAGCTCCTCCAAAAGAAGCACAAAAACCTGCTGTTTCTGTTGGAGTACAGATTAATTCTGTTGAAAAAAAATACTTAAAAGAAATAATAAGAACTGCTTTTGAAACAGGCTGTGATGTTAGCTGTACTGATAAAAAATTTATTATAACAGATAAAGATGATCCCAGAAAAAATTTAATATCTATTTATCCGTGTGCTCCTGAAGATTCAACATCAATTCAAATCCATTGGGATTTCAAAGAATGGAACATAACTATTGGAGAAATCAAAGTACAAGACTCGCGCGAAAAAATATTGAAAAAACTTGGTTCATTTTTTCCTGAAACATCAAATTCTCTGGGAAGTATTTCAATAAAAATGAAAAAATATGTACGAGCAATAGCCTCAGGAGAATTAAACGAAGAAGATGAAACATATCAAAACTGTAAAGAAATACTTACAGATATGGAAATTGAAAAAAACGCCATTGAAAAAGCAAAAAGAGTTGAAGAAGGAAGAGTTTTGTTTGAAGACTCAGGACCACTTACGCTTGAAGAATTAGAAAGAGTCGCAGAGTATTTGGGTTTGGGTGCCTCACTTAAAAATAAATCTTTGAATATTTATCAAACCCACGTTATTAACAGATTCCCAGTTCAAAACGTTATCGAAATAAACAAACCTGATGACCCAAAATCAGAAATTGTTTTTGTATGTGTTGGTTCCAGTCAAGTGGAAGGCAAAATTAATGCAGTATGTTCATTTGATCAGTACCAAATAGCAGGATCAAAGTTTGAACGGGTTATGGAAATAATAGATGAAAAAATAGATTGTAGTTCTAACGAAAATTTCAAAAAACTAAAAGATCCACTGAGGAGATATTTGGAAACTCAAAAAGATTCTGTTAGTTTGACTGATTTTTATTTTGATGAATTGAGCCGTATATTGCGTGGTTTAGTGGAATCAGACAATGGACTGAAGATTGACCACGATTATGTTGAAAGAAACGAATGGAAACAAATAATTTTAAGAGTGAATGATAACGGGGATCGCTCCACCTTTCAGATTTATAGGGGTGCATATCCTACTATAGTAAGAATCAGTAAAGGTAAAAACGGATATTGTGTATTCGAAGCAAAAAAAGGACAAGAAATTAATACGGGCGAAATATCTAACCATTTAAAAGTATTTGAAAACGACGATTACGGACATATCCCTGAGGCAATAATGGACTACTTAATCCACTGTAGGTAAAAAAGAAAGGTTTTTAATTGTTAAATTGGTATTTGAAATTATGGATACTTATAGGAGCGTTTTTTCAAAGGTATTAAATAAAATAAAACCTACTGATTATCAAGAGAATAAAAACAAAAAAATACTTGAAGAGATTGTTTGCATCCTAAGAAAGAAAATTTCTGCAGATGTTGATGTTGAACCAGTAGGTTCATTTGTAAAAGGGACTCACATAAAAAATAAAAAAGAGTTTGATGTGTTTTTACTTTTTCCTAAAAAATATTCAAAACAAGAGATATCAAAATTAGGGATAGGATTTGGAAAAAAATCCTTCAACAAAACTGTTTTGGCTTATGCGGAACACCCCTATTTGCGTGCAAAATATAAGGGTTATGATATTGATCTTGTGCCGGCCTACAAACTTGCTTCACCTAACGAAAAAGCAACTGCGGTTGATAGATCACCTTTTCATGCCACATATATAAACAAAAAACTAAATGAAAAACAAAAAGATGATGTGAGGCTTCTTAAACAATTTTTAAAGGCACAAAATATATATGGGGCAGAATTGAGAGTAGAGGGTTTTTCAGGTTATTTGGCCGAGTTGTTGATTGTTAAATACGGGGATATTCTCACCCTGTTTAAAAAAGCAGCAGAGTGGAAAATTCCAGTTTCTATAGATATTGAAAAATATGGAACTACATCACAATTCTCTGGACCGATGATTGTTATAGACCCTGTAGATTCAAATAGAAATGTTTCAGCCGTAGTTTCGACAACTTCGTTGTCAAGATTCATTTTTTATTCTAGGGAATTTATAAAAAAACCAGAAATAAAATATTTTCTCCAGCCAAAAAAGAAAATCAACAAAAAAAAGCTTGTTGAAACCATAAAAAAAAGAAATACCTGTGTTGATGTTTATGAATTTGATGCACCAGATGTGATTGAAGATATATTGTGGCCACAACTTAGGAAAATAGTTTATGGTTTCAAATACAATCTTGAAAAAATGGAGTTCAACCTTTTAGGGTTTTATTATTGGTCAGACAGAAAGAAATGTATTATTATGTTTGAAACGTATACAAATACTCTGCCTTCTGTTAACAAATTAATAGGGCCGGATATAACTAGAATTTCAGATGTTGAAAAATTTAGACAAAAACATAAAAAAGCTGTTGATATGCAAATTGCACACAATAAAATTGTTGCAATAGAATCTAGAAAATATGACGATTTTGACAAAGTTTTGAAACATCTTATTTATTCTAATGTGTCAACAACACCGACCAGATTCTTGAAGCCTTTAAAGAAAAAAACAAAACTAACAATTGAAAATTTTGTCGAAAAATATCCTGAAATAGCCAGTGACTATTTTATGAGAACCATAAAATGAGTAAAACAAACAGTTAAATAGTCTCATGGAATGAATTGAGGTTTGAAGATACCCACAACATAGCTGCAGATTAAAAAATGATTTTCAAAATATAAGGGGTAACTTTAAATTGTTCACTCTTTAACTTATTATGTCATGAAAACCTTCAAAATTATAACTTATGGTTGTACGCTGAATCATACCGATTCTCTCAAGATTAGGGGCGTCATGTTTGAACATAAATGGGTGGAAACAGAAAATGCAGAAATAATAATTATTAATACATGCGGGGTAAAACATTCAACCGAGCAGAAAATATTGAATAGCTTGTGCAAAATGTCTTATGAAAACAAAAAAGTGATTGTAACTGGGTGTTTGGCGCATAATATCACAGTTATACTTTGGGCACATCCCTGTGCAAGTGTTTTAGGAGTCAGATCAACAGAAATGTTTCCTGATGTTGCTGAAAGATTATTAGACGGAATTCAAACTGTATCACTAAAGGGAGAGAAAAAAGGGGAAATCCTGGCAAAACCTATGCCAAATACAGTTATTCATCCTGTTGCAATTCAAGAAGGATGTTTAAATGCTTGTAGTTATTGTTTTACAAAATTCGCAAGACCGCATTTGGTTTCTTTTCCTTTGAAAAATATAAAATTTGAAGTGGAACAAGCAGTGGATCAAGGTGTAAAAGAAATACAACTAACTGGCCAGGATACTGGTGCATACCTCAAAGAAGGTAAAACAACAGTTGATGTTTTAAATGAAATTTGCAAAGTCGAAGGAAATTTTAAAGTTCGGTTGGGTATGATAAATCCCGAGCATGTAAAAAAAATGGGAAAACTTTTTTTAGACGCTTTTGAAAACGAAAAAATGTACAAATTTTTTCATTTACCGCTCCAATCTGGGAGCGATGATGTTTTGAACCACATGAGAAGAAGATACACCGTTGAAGAATTTAAAAAAATTGTTGAGGAAATAAGACAAAGATACAGGGATGCTGTTCTTGCGACTGACATCATTATTGGTTACCCTACAGAAACAGAAGAAGATTTTCAAAAAAGTATGGATTTGATAAGAAAAATGAAGTTTGATGTTACAAACATATCAATGTTTTCTCCAAGACCTTTCACTGATGCTGCAAAGCTTGAAAAACTGAAAACTCAAACTATTAAAAAACGAACAATTGAGATGAGCGAATTAATAGAGAATATTTTATTGGAGAAAAACAAAAACTTAATTGGAAAAGAGTTTACTGTTTTAACTACCGAAAAAGGAAAAAAGAAAAATCAGGTTAAAGCAAGAACTAATTCTTACAAACAAGTTCTGATAAATAAAAATATAAAATTGGGTTCTTTTGTTAAAGTAAAAATAATTGATGTGACGCAAACCAGTTTGGTTGGGGAAGTTATTAATTCGGAATAAAACAAAGATTTATATAATAAAAAGAGGAAATTTAGTTATGAAAATACAATCTATCAATCCGTCAACTGGAGAATTAATCAATGAGTTTGAAGAAACAGAATTTGAAGATATAGAAAAAACAATAGTTAAAGCCAGATTGGCACAGAAAAAATGGTCTTCCAAAACTAAAAATCAAAGAATAAATATCTTAAAAAATATGAAAGAAAAATTTATAATCAACAAAAAAAAATTAATAGAAACAATCAATAAAGAATGTGGGTTTGATAAAGAAGAAGTGGAAGCAACTTTTTATGATGTTATAGATGGATTTGATCATTATATCAAAAACTATAATGAAAAACAAAACATTGATTTTACAATAAATCAAGAAGTTTTCCCAGATACAACTTCAAATATTAAATTTTATCCACATGGGGTAATAGCACAGATGGGTGCTTGGAACTATCCCTTATGGCAAACTATGATAACTGCCATACCTGCTTTATTAACAGGGAATTCAATTATCTACAAACCCTCTGAAAAATCAACAAAAACAGGAATATTGATAAATGAAATAATCAATTCTACTGAAGATTTGCCTGAATGTGTATTTAATCTGGTTATCGGTAAACCAAAAGTGGGGGAATACATAATCAAAAACAAAGTTGATGCGGTAGTTTACACAGGAAATATTGAAACAGGTAAAAAAATAATTAAAATAGCAGAAACCAAACCAACTATATTAGAATTGTCAGGTAACGATGCTGCAATTGTGTGTTCTGATTGTGACATTAATCAAACTATCGATGGTTTAGTTGCGGGTGCTTTTATTCACTCAGGTGAAGTGTGTGACAGAATAAAAAGAATTTATGTTGTAGAAGAAGTTTCAGATAAAATAATTGAAGGTATTGTCAAAAAAACAGAGAGTATTAAAGATAAGATTACACCTTTGATCAGAAAAGAGGCTTTGGAAAAAGTAGATTTACAGGTTAAAAAAACAGTTCAGGATGGGGGAAAAATCTTAATCGGTGGCGGAAAAATGAAAAGAAAAGGATTTTTCTATGAACCAACATTAATTAAATTGAAAAACAATAAAGCAGAATCTGTTAAAAATGAAATATTCGGACCTGTAGTTTCAGTTTTGGTTGTGAACTCTGAAGAAGAAGCAATAAATCTTGCAAACGAAGGAAAGTTTGGTTTGGGAACAAGTATTTGGACGCAGAATTTTGACAAAGCTTCCGAAATTGCAAATAAGTGTGAGTCAGGAATAGTTTGGATAAATGATTCAAATATACCATTAGTTTGTGGTGAATATTTCAAAGGATGGAAATCTACAAGCATACCAAATTCTATGGACAGATTAAATATGTTTATGAAATCAAAAACAATAATTTCTTTTAATTCAAATAAAAAAAGAGATTGGTGGTTTTAAAAAAGATTAAAAATCATTAGTTAAATCCAACCTTGTAAAATCAACCAAAGCATTTTCATATTCTGGCATCAACTTTTTGATAACATCAAGAACTTTGTTTTCGTCATATTTTCCAAACTTAAAATAAACATAAAAAAATCTTTCTTTGTAAGGAGTATCTTCAACTCTTTCAAAATGTTCAACTGCTGAATTTGCCTTCAAAACGTTGAATTTTATAGTTCTGGGTTGGTCAGGAACCCCAATAACTAATGATAAATCCTCTTCGTCCACCCCCAATTCTTTTCTAATAAGTTTTTCCATTTCACCAGATTTGATCTTTTCAATGTTTTCCTCAGATAATTCACCAATTAAATATGTATGCTTAACATTATAGGTTTCTATTAAACCATGGCTATGTATCAAAATACATTTTTCAGGCCAATCATCAGGAATTTTATCTTTGAGCGTGTATTCATCACTTTCATAAAATAAATCATCAAATGTAATAAATCCTTGTTCAACTCCTTTAATTAACATTGAACTAATAATCTTTTGAGTTGCCTGCATACCTGGATGGAGATAAACATATCTGTACATACCTCTTCTAAGAGTATGGAAATCTTCAAAATAATTCAATTTTTCTTGTTTGAAAAGAACTGTTCCATCTTTAGATAATGTCAAGCATTCTGGAATAAGATCAATCATCAAATCAGCAAGTTGATGATACTGTGAAAGTTTAACATCAGAGGTTCTAGAATCTCTCCATAAATAATCTAACCTATCTGCCCACTCAGTTATTACGCTCCCACAACCCTCCCCCCGAATAAATGACAAGATTAGCTCAATATCATAACCTTCTTTTTCCAATACCTCACCAAAATCTTTTCTTATTAATTCTTCTCCGATTTCTTCATGGTTTTTGCTTGTTAACAGTTTAACTGCAATTTCTCCTGCATGAGAGTAAGGAACATGTCCTCTATCATGGAACAAAGCTGCCATTCTAAGATGTTTGATTATATATTCCATTTCTTTTGTATCTTTAATGTAATCTTTATTTAATGCTTCAGTCAAAAGTTTGCGAGCTATTTTTTCGGTCATTAACATTGTACCTACAGAATGCGCCAACCGTGTTGATGATAAAAACAAAAATACTCCAGACCTTTCACCATAAAATTGAGAAATATCGTCCATTCTTTTCATCACATCACTGTTCAATATTTCATTTTCAAAATCTGAGGGCCATAAACTCAATCTCTTTACCATTAAATCTAAATCGGAATGATAAGAGTTACAACCTTTAATAGGTCCTTTAGAATGATGAAAATCGTTGTATGTGTGATGAGGAAGGTTTGTTTCAATTTTTGGATCGAACATCTTTTCATAATCCACTATATTCACTTGGTTTGAAAGTTTTTGTAAACCATATTTTTTCTTTAACCACTCATTAACCTGCGATCGTTTGTTCTCACAATCATCTTTCAAAAATATATAAAAAAATCTTTGGGAGTATCTATTAGAAATGTCAACAACATATGGTTTAATTTTTTCTTCAGAATCAACAAGATTAAAATGAACTTTTTTAGTAATGCTAGGTGTTGTTCCAATCAATAATTCACTTTCTTCCAGTCCGCAAGATTGAATAATCTCCTCTTTGATTTTTCCTGTTTCAATATCTTTCATATCTGTTTCACTGAATTCAGATAATCTGAGTATTGAAACATTTGAAAACCTTATGTTAAGACCGTGGCTTAAATCTTCTGCAGTTTGACTCCCACTGGCAACCAATTTATTGATTATAAAATCATCTTTTCCAGTAATCAATTCATCTAAATCAATAATTCCTTTATCTAATCCTTCTTTTAAAGCTAAAAGCAATAAATCGCGAGTGGCCATAGCAAATGGATGGAAATAAAACTTAACAAATAATTCTGTCCTCAAATTTGTATATTCATCCAACAAACGCTTATTGTTTTCGGGAATACATACTTCTCCATCAATTAACCTAACATTATCAAGAAGTTCATAGGCCACTCTTTTTATTCTCCCGTGCAACTCATGAAAACCATAAAAATAACTATCACGAATTAAGTAATCAAACCTATCTGCCCAATCATTGACAATCTTTCCTAGAGGACCCTCGCCTTTTGCAATAGAAACTATTTCTTTGATTTCTTTTTCATCAAAACCATGTTTTTTTAAAACATCATGAATTTCACTGTTGATTATTCTATCTTCAATTAAATCTTCATGATCAATACCTTTGGATTTTTCAATAAGTTTTTCAGTTGAATGTGAGAAAACAAAATGAGATATATCATGAAATAATCCAGCAAACCTAACTTTTTGAATATCTCTTTCTCCATAACCCAGATGTTCAGTAAATCTTCCTGCTAATTCCATAACGCCAATGCTATGTTGATGGCGTGTTGTTTTGTACAGCCAAAATCCAGTCATATCTGTTTCTGATTGTCTAATTTCCCTAAGTCGAGTATAGGCGGGGCAACGAAACAATACTTCTTCTTCAACTGGCGACATTTTTACAAAACCGTGAACATCCCTGAGCATATTGTTATCTGGTCCGTTTAGAAACTCATCCCATTCTTCGGGCGAATCACCATCTAATTTTGTTAATATTTGATTAAGCAATTCAACATTTGAAACTTCTTTTCCCGCAAGTTCATTTGCCATACTATAAATAATGGCAGAGATATGCTGTTTTTCTTCTGGTAAAACATCAGGATTTGATTTATTTGGATCCGCATCATTAGATTTAGGCTCGATTAATTTAGTTTGGGGAGTTTTAGGTTCGGGACTAGACATAAATATAAATATGTTGAAAAGTGTTTAAAAATGTAGCGATTAAAGGTCTAAAATATGATAACCTATCTTTAGATCAGGTTTTGGAATTTCATTTAAATCTTCTGGTTTGCCGGGAAACCTTACTGCCATTGCCTTGCTGTTACACAGAGCAGGTATGTTGATCACATGAGTGTTTTGAAATATTTTGACCCTGCCTTCTGAGTGCGTATGACCGCAAAATACTGCAAATGGGTTATACTCTTCAATAAAATTTAATAGAGGGTGAGAACCTATACTCGCATCCATGTTGTTTTTATCTAAAACCCCATAAGGTGGAGAGTGGCTCAGAATTATTGTATTTGAATCAATATTAAACTTGCCAAGTTTGGCTGTTGCAACTTCATCTGTAAATTCATTTATTGTATTAAAAGGACCTATTGGGGAACCACCGAGGCCAACTACCCTCCAGCCTCGGTATGTCATTTCTTTTTCTTCAAGATTGCAATTTTTTTTGCTGATTAAATCATATATATAATTAGGATCGTTATTCCCAGTAACAGCATAAACTGGAAGATTCTTTGAAAATAAATAATCTAAAAATTCATTAGCGATTGTTTGATTGGAACCAAAATCCCCTGCAAAAAAAACCGCATCAAAATCTTCCCATTCTAAATTATTCAATTTATCTATAATGTTTGTGTTATGGAGATCTGATAGGCATAAAAGCATCAAATTTCACCGTCTTCTTTTCCTAAAATTTTTATCTCTTGAAGTTTTCCCTTTGCGTTTGGAAACTACATTATCCTTAAAGGAACTTTGTTTGGGTTTGCCCGTGGATTCTTTTGGTTTGTATTTTGTTTTTCCGTATTTGTTTGAAACTTTTTTTTCCGATTCAAATTTTTGATGAGATATATTCTTTGGTTTGTATTCATCGCGTTTATCTCTGGGTCCTGATGTATCCTTGGGTTTGTAGGATTTCTCAGATTTGTATTTATCCTTACTATCTGGTTTTTGGAATTTTTGAGATCTGTCTGGTTTTTGGAATCTTTGGGTTTTAAAAGAATCTTTTTCATAGCTTGGTTTGGCCGCAGGCAAGTGTTTTTTCTTTTTCGGATTTTTTGCATGTTCTTCTATCTCTTTAAGTCTCTTTTTTATTTCATATTTTAATTTTTCAGATATGTCATTTCCAGTGAAAACATCCGCTTTTGCCGCTATTGAAAGTTGATTAGCATAAAGTCTGCTAACTTTCCCCCTAGTTTCTTTAGATGCCTTTGAAATATCTGGTATTTGATAGATAACTCCATGTTTTGGAGAATCAGCACCTGTTTTAAGATGTTTAAAAAGAGCCTTTTCAGAACCAAAAACTTGTATGGTGCTCGAAGGTTCCATTGCAAGTTTTCTTAGCCCGTTTGCATGTTTGATTAATCTTGCAACAACAAGAGCAGGAGCAATAGAACACATGTTTGGTGCAATATTTTGAGTGTTTTTCTCAATAAAAGTTTCAATTTCATTTTTGGTTTTATACAAAACGAATAAATCATATGCAATAAGTCTTACGATATACAAGCTTTCAGGAGTAGGGTCAGAACCTATTCTGTTTTTGAAGAGAACATTAACCTTTTTTTTCTTACTATCTGACAAATACTCCATTTTAGGGTCAGATACAAAATCATATTCTTTTGCAAAATTTGCATATTCCTGTATTGTTAATTCATTTTTAAGCTCAGGGAAATAAAAATCATACCACGTAAATAAACGTTCATAAACTCGGTTGATTATATCATTATATTCGTCTAAAGAACTTACTGCTTGTACTATTGAGTTATCAATAGAAGATAGGCCTTCTCTGGTTTTATCTTTAGCCTCTTTAATTCTGCCCAATATAAACTTTTTAATGTCACTCATAGAAAGAAGTTGCTTAGCAACATTTTTATATTTAACGTTTGGTATATAAGTATGGACGGATTAATAATGACTGCCGCAAGCAGGGAAATGATGGGACAGCTATTCTTAGCATTTGTGGTTATTAAATTAGTAATAGGCATACTCGCAT
>Ga0334889_1002528_pt1 | contig 20434 bp, 18 predicted proteins | sample GraSluR1_MG_2_FD_207222 | JGI IMG/M metagenome (GOLD analysis project Ga0334889, IMG submission 207222) | Sludge microbial communities from methane-producing bioreactor in Wageningen University, Netherlands - Granular Sludge_8_08-R1 | ecosystem: Engineered > Bioreactor > Anaerobic > Unclassified... | reverse complement strand
GGGCGGCTGTGATAATGAGGGATTTGCGTTCCTCCGGTTTGCGCACGATGACATACAGCGCTGCCCAGGAGAAGCCCAGGGCGACAGAGTCGACGCGGACAAACCCGCTCCAATGGACGATGTAGGGAATGACGAACAACATCGCACCGCCGATGATGGCGGCCACGATGTCTTTGGTGATGGCGTACAAACTGGCACCGATAAAATAGGCGGCTGCGACCAGCGCGATCAGGTTGATCACGCGGCCGTACCAGAATGCCGGCCCGAACAGCCACATGAATGGCAGCTGGAGCAGGTGGTACATGGGCGGGTAGTTGCCGATGGTGTAAGGCGGCTGGCTGATGTCGTTAGGGTAGATGTTCTCAAACCGCGACAAACGCACAACCTGGTCCAATACAGGCCCTTCGCCATAATCTACGTTGTAGGGGAAGCTGATCAGGGTGGTGATGTAATCCGCAAAGGTCCATGCAGCTCTGGCAAGCAAAAAAACGAGTAACGCCAGCGCCAGCCCGGTTAAAATGCGCGGTGCCCATGTGCGAATCCACTTCATTGTGTTCCTCCTGGTTGATGGTTTTGTTTGATTGATTGGGTATAAGGTCGATTATACTAAATTTGTCTATGACGAATTTCTTCACAGAATCAGAAGCTCTGTATGTTGCCTGAAGGATTATTTCAAACCGTGATGAGGAAAGAGAGAAAGCAATGGTCAGACCCTTAACGTGTGATGTGGCGGTGATTGGCGGTAGTTTTGGGGGGGTGGCGGCAGCTTTGGCGGCTGCTGAGAGCAGTGCTACAGTGATCCTGACGGAAGCATTGCCGTGGATCGGCGGGCAGGTCACCAGCCAGGGGGTGGCACCATTGGATGAACACCGCCTGGTGGAAACAGTGCACGCCACCCGCAGGTACGAGGATTTCCGCAGTATGGTGCGGGCTTTCTACCAGCAGCAATATGGCGCACCGGCGGAGATGCTGGATGGTAAACCATTAAATCCGGGGAACGGGTGGGTCAGTGCGTTGTGTTTTGAGCCGGTGGTGGGGCTGCAGGTTCTGCAAGAGATGCTGGCGCCCCATATAGCGAGTGGACGGTTGCAGGTGCTGTTGAATGCCGTGCCGATCGGTTGTGAGGGTGATTCTTCCCATATCACTGCGGTGCATCTGCAAACCGATGATGGGATGGCTGCCGTTTACGCCCAGTATTTCCTCGATGCAACCGATACCGGTGAATTGCTGCCGCTGGCTGGATTGCCGTATGTAACAGGCGCGGAGGCACAGGAAGACACCGGCGAAGAATTCGCCAGCATTGACGGGGCACACCCTGAACGCATCCAGAGTTTCACCTATTGTTTTATGGTTGAGTTCTGTCCGGGTGAGAACCATGTGATCGAGAAACCCGTCGGTTATGAAGACAACCGCGATAAGCAGCCCTACAGTTTAACCTTGTATGACCGCAGCGGTGCGGCACGGCCTTTCCATTTCTTTACGTCCACGCCTGAGAGCCCGCTGCCCTTCTGGACTTACCGGCGGGTATTTGATGCAGCGCTGCTGGATCCATCCGGCAAGCGCAACGACCTGGCGCTGATCAACTGGCACGGCAATGATTACCATTGGGCCAACCCCATTGATCAGCCTAAGGAACGGCAACAGGCAATTCTTGAGGAAGCCAAACAGTTGTCTTTGGGGTTTCTGTATTGGCTTCAGACCGAGGTGCCACGTGATGACGGCAAAAGCCTGGGGTATCCTGAATTGCGCCTGGCTAAGGAAGCATTGGGCACGGCTGACGGTCTGTCGATGGCGCCTTACTGGCGTGAAAGCCGCCGTATCATTGGACGCTACCGCATCGTGGCGGAGGATATCCTTGTGTCAGCCAATGAGGGCAAGCACCAGGCAGCGTTTCCTGATTCGGTGGGAATCGGCTGGTATGCCATGGACCTGCATCCGGCGGTTGGCGATGAAACCACCATGTATGCCCCGACGCTTCCGTTTCAGATTCCGCTGGGGGCGTTGATCCCGCAAGATTGTGACAATCTGATCGCTTCCTGCAAGAATATCAACACCACCCACCTGAGCAACGGGGCCTATCGCCTGCAGCCGGTGGAGTGGTCGATTGGGGAGGCGGCCGGTTCTCTGGGGGCTTTCTGCAGTGCCAATGGCGTCACGCCAGCGCAGGTGCATGGGGATCCAAAGATTTTTCGGGATTTCCAGCACTTTCTGCACCAGCGAGGCGTGCTGACCAGCTGGCCGCAGGAGGCGCTGGACAGTCTTAAGGAGTGAATCCCTTTTCTATTTAGGCAATGGCTCATTAATCAATGAACCACCGTCAAACAAGCCAAAGGTGGAGATAACTGGCGGTGCCAGGCTATCGGTGATGGTGAAGCGCACCGTTTGGCTTTCGACAGCAGGGAATCTTGCCAGACGCTTATAGCCAATGGTTGTTCCCGTCGTCAAGGTCTGCCAGTCGCCCCGGCTGGTTTGCGCCTGTAGTTTCCATCCGCGCACGGTCTGACCGAGTGTGATAGCTTCCTGGACGCTGAACACATTGAAGCGCTGCGGTTTGGAGAAAGTTAACTCAACCCAGCAAGTTTCATTTTTCGTGGGATTGGCAGCCCAGTAAGTGTGTGGGTTCTCATCGATCATATTACCGGCGCCATATTCCTCAGAAAAATAAGAGGAGGCACTGACTTTTGCGCTGACTGCCAGGTTGTCAGTAAAAATGGCGTTAAGCTGCCTTTTGAATGTGCTCAAGTGGGCGGCGTCATTCTCATGGATCAACCCGCGGCGGTCTGGCGGCAGGTTCAACAGCAGGGAAGTCCCTCTGCCGACCGATTGAAAGTAGATGTCGATCAATTGCTGCGGGGTTTTCACAAGATCATCTTCGGAGGCGTGGTAGAACCATCCGGGTCGGATGGACACATCGGTCTCAGGCGGGATCCAGTGGGTGCCGTTTTCGTGACCGCAGCCCTGATCAGCGATCTTGCCATCGCCGGGGTAGCGGCCGGCGGGCGAGAAAGTGCACCAGGTGGTATCCGCCCCGATACCCTGTTCGTTACCGACCCAGCGGACATCAGGCCCGGTATCACTGAACATGACCGCGCCGGGCTGCCATTGGCGCACCAGCGGCCAGGTATTGGGCCAATCATAATAGGTAGCGGCATCTATACGACGCCTCTCATTGGCGCCGCCATACCAGCCATTCCCGCCATTGGCACCATCGAACCAGACCTCAAAAATCTCGCCATATTGGGTGAGTAGTTCCTGTAATTGATTGCGATAATACTGGATATATTCAGGTTTGCCGTATTGCGGATGATGGCGGTCCCATGGGGAAAGGTAGACGCCAAATTTGATGCCGCCCTCAAGGCAGGCCTGCGCCAGGTCAGCCACCACATCACCGCCGCCGCTGCGCCAGGGGCTGTTCTTCACCGAATGGTCGGTGAAACGGCTGGGCCACAAACAGAACCCGTCATGATGTTTGGCGGTGAGGATCAATCCTGTCAAACCGCCGGCTTTGGCGACACTGACCCATTGTTGAGGATCGTATTGGGTTGGATTGAAAATGGGGGGATCTTCATCGCCATAGCCCCATTCAAGGTTTGTGAAGGTGTTGGTGGTGAAGTGGATAAAACCATAGGTCTCCAACTGGTGCCAGGCAAGCTGGCGCAGGCTGGGGACTGGGCCATGGGGTTGTGGCGATGGATTTGTCACGGGTTACTCCTCTGAACAAAATTTTTGGTAAATGGGCGGCAAATTTTGAATTAATTCGGCAATACTGGCGGTGTAACCTTCCTGGAAGGCAGGAAACCAGTATAAGGCGGTGTCTGTAAACCAGTCGATGCGTTCGAGACAGGCGATAATGCCGGCTTCGGGCGGAAGATGGTCATCCGGGTCTATTCCTATGGAAGAAAGGAAGGTATAACGATCAAGCAAAGGAGAGCCATAGATCATGCGCTGCCAGTCGATGATGTGCAGAGTGTCATCCGGTGTAATCAGGATATTGTCTGCTGAAAGGTCGCCGTGGACATAGGTGCTATCAGCTGTCAATGTATGTATCAGATGCTGGTCGTTGATGATGGGGAGGAGGGTGGCACAATCTTGTGAGTTGAGGTGTCCATCTGGGCATTGCTGAATGAGCGTATGCAGCTTTTCAATGAGATGGTAAAATTGTCGGTGAAAGGCTTGAGGAGTGGATACATCCAACCGATGAGGCAGGTTGGTTTGTGGCAGAGAACGAATCATCTGTATCAGACGGTCCATCATCACAAGAATCTCTTCGGTGCATAAATGTTCTTTGGATGGATGGTTTCCAGTAATTCTGGGGTAAAGAAAGCTTTGGTAGGAAAGGTCATCATACAGGATCACCGTAGCGGGCAGAAAGGTGCGGTTGACTTGCTGGTAAAATTTGCCTTCGATGGTCAATGGTTCGCGCACAGATTTCAACATCCAGACCGTTCCGTCGTTTAAGGTGATTTCTTCGACGGCAGACAGCGGCCATTCCTGCACCGTTTTTCGGGCAAAAATATTCTGTTTGAAGTGATGGACGAGTTCTGATTCATCCAGCAAAAGCAAATCAAAATAGGGGTGCTTGTTCATGGGTTTCCTGATAATGAGGAACGGTTTCGGTAACTGAGTGTATTGTAATGCCAATCACCGCGCCCATGACAGTCTATGCTGTTCATGGTACACTTACCGGCGTTAGCCATACCTGGTGTCATTGAGAAAATCGAGTTGTGTTCAAAATTGTAGAACAACAAACATGAGCGTACAAACAACAAAAAGCAAACCAACCAGCACTAAAGATGATTTTAATTTCAACTCATTAAAGACCATGATCCTGGAATCTGGGGTCTGGGAGCATCTGAATGAATTGAGGAAGCGTATCGTCTTTGCTGTGATCGGATTGGCAATCACAACGGTGGCATCTTTTATCTTCACCGAGCAAATCCTGGCATTGCTGGCAAGGCCAGCCGGTGGTATTGGTGCTTTGCAGGCAATTCGTGTAACTGAGACCATCGAAGCTTACATGCGTATATCGTTGCTGTCTGGCTTAATCTTTGCGTTACCTTGGATTTCATACCAGGTTTTGGCATTTGTTCTGCCAGGGCTCGAAGCCCATGAAAAGAAGTGGGTATATATGGGTATCCCCGCTATCACGGTGTTGTTTTTATCTGGTGTAATATTCACATATTACATCATGCTGCCGGCAGCCATCCCATTTTTGCTGCAATTTTTGGGGATCAACACTGTCCCACAGGTATCTGATTATGTGAATTTTGTGACTTCATTGATGTTTTGGGTAGGGGTGGCCTTCCAAATGCCGCTGGTGGCGTTTGTACTGGCAAAACTGCGAATTTTAAAAGCAGTGCATCTTTCGTCGCAATGGAGGATCGCCATTGTGGCCATCGCGGTGGCAGCTGCTGTGATCACGCCCACTGGTGACCCGATCAACATGGGATTATTGATGCTGCCACTCTCGGTGTTATATGGCTTGAGTATCCTTCTGGCATGGCTTGCCAGACGCAACGAAACCGATTAGAATTAGGACTGATCAATCATTGAACAAAGGAGCAGATTGTTATGTTAGCTAGTTATGGAATGTTGGCAATTCCTGGGCTGCGAGGCTGGGAATGGATCGTCATACTTGTGATTGTTATTTTGGTTTTCGGGGTTGGCCGCATTGGAAAATTGGGCGGCGAACTTGGTTCAGGCATCCGTGCGTTCCGCGAAGGCCTCAAAACCGATGAACCGCAAGATGATGTAGCAGAAGAAGTTGAAGAAGCTGCAGCCGAAGAGACGCCCAAAAAGAAGAAAAAGAAGAAAAAAGCCAAAGAAGAATCAGAAGAGTAGAATCACTATAGATATCTGGTGGTTACTGATTCATAAAGAAGTAATCCTATGACCTTTCTGAACTTCGGGATACTGGAAATTATCCTCATCCTGGTCGTTATGATCATCTTCCTGGGTCCCGAGCAGGTGGTTGATATGGCGGGCAAGTTTGGGCGCTTTATTCGCAAGATAACCCGTTCAGAATTCTGGACAACTGTGCGTGATACTTCGCGTGAGATTCGCAATATACCTAAAACACTGATAGAAGAAACCGGTCTTGAGGAGAGTATTCAAGATATCAAACAAACCACCGATGAACTGCAGGGCCAATTGAGCGAGGTTCAAGACGAACTGTCCGAAGAGGCATCGGTTCAATTGGTGGAGTTTGAAAAAACCAAAGCTGATCTTGATGGTGCTATCCAGGAATTAAAGAAGCGTACCAAAGAAGAATAAACAAACCGAATCCAGACAAATTTTGCGAAACCGTAATAAATTTAGCAAAAAAGAGAGCAAATTTGCTCTCTTTTTTGCATCTACAGGCAGGGATTAATCGCTTTCGGTTTCGGTAAGAGTGCGGATTCTCAATTCTGCATTCTTCAGCAAGGCGGCACAACGCTGGGCAATCTTCTGCCCCTGTTCATACAGGGCAAGTGAATCATCCAGGGTCTGGTTGTCGTTTTCCAACTGGGTGATGATGTTCTCGAGCGCCTGGATGGCTTCTTCGTAATTCATCTCTTCGATGGCTTTGTCATTCATTTCTGGTATCTCCTTCAATTTTGGAATTTTTTTTATTGACAGTCAAGGTCAGCCTGCCATCGTGCAACACGGCTTGAATGGCTTCATCAACCTCCACTTGCATCACTGTAGTGATGGTTTGTCCATCTGGCTGCTGCAGGATGGCATAGCCGCGTCGCAGGATGTTGGATGGATTGAGCGCGTTCAGATGTTGCATGGCAGCGGACAGGCGTGACTGTTGAACGGCAGCCTGCTGGGCTGTCAACTGGTATAGGCGTTGTTCCAGATGATCAAGATGCTGCATCTCAGAAGCCACTTTATACAAAGGAGAAAGCGGCCGCAGATTTGCTGTTAATTCATTGATCTCTTGACGAAATTGGTTGATTTTCTGCTTGATGAGGGAGGTAAGTCCAGAAAAATAATTGACCAATTGTTCCCCCATTTCATCAATGTGGGGGGTGGCGAGCACAGCCGCTCCGGTGGGGGTTGGTGCACGTACATCTGCTGCGAAATCGCTGAGGGTGAAGTCGGTCTCATGGCCGACACCACTGATGATGGGAATGGGTGAGGCGGCAATGGCACGCACCACGGATTCATTATTGAAACACCACAGGTCTTCCAGGGAGCCGCCCCCGCGTCCGATCAGGATCACGTCGGGTTTGAGGGCATAGAGGGCTTGCAGGGCTTTGATGATCTGCGGTGGGGCTTTATCGCCCTGCACAGCAGCCGGTGACAGGAGCACTTGTGCCAATGGATAACGGTTCTTGAGGGTGTTAATCATATCCTGGTAGGCAGCGCCTGTGGCGGATGTTACGATCCCGATGGTGTGTGGATAGGGCGGCAAAGGGAGTTTTCGCTCAGCATCAAACAAACCTTCGGCTTCCAGTTTGGCTTTGAGCGCCAGAAATTCTTGAAACAACTCCCCCTCGCCTGCCACGCGGATGTTATCCACGTACAGTTGATAATTACCGCCGCGTTCATACACGCTGATATAACCACGGGCTTCGATGGCCATGCCTTCGCGCGGTATTTGCTGCAGGCGGGCGGTGTTTGACTTCCAGATGACGCATTGCAAGGAAGCTTCTGCATCCTTCAGGGTGAAATAAATGTGGCCGGAGCGTGGGGTGGAAAGGTTGGATACCTCACCTTTGATCCACACCCGCTGCAACAGGTCATCGCTCTCCATCAGTTGACGCAGGTAGAAATTCAATTGGGTGACTGATAGAATCGGTGCTTCAAAATCACTGAACAGGTTGAATTGGGCCATTAAGGGCAGCCTTTCTTGGCAGGATCAAAGGGTTGTGACAATCTGATAATACCCGTAGGATGCATTTTCAGCAACCAGCATCATGCAGCCAGGTCCGAACCCGGCTTTCCTGGGAACGACGACATGGGTGGCGTCGTAGAGAACCGCCAACTGCTCCAGCCGATAACAGCCCTCACCCCAGGGCAATCTGCTGTAGAAGTGATCGACCTGCTGTACGCGTTGATACCATTGGAGGAGAGGATCAGGGCGGCTTTGAGCAGATTCCTCGGAGGTGTAGAGTGGCGACTGTGCATAGGCGAGGGTAAATACGAATACCAGTACCAGGAAAAGTGCCCACCATTGCCTTGTGAATGCGGCCTTGTCTGCTCTCATGTGGCGGATTATATCATCAGCGGAAGTCATATCTGGTTATAATGGGGCAAATATCAGGAGGCGCAACCAATGCACAATACCTACCCCATCCTTGAATTCGACGATAAATCAGATGCGATCATCAATCCGCGTAAATATGCCACTCAAGAGGTGCTGCCGGAGGGCTGTGTTTTGTGTTTCTTTTATGATGTTTTAGCAGATATGGCAGCGCAAGGGGTATTGCGCAAGGTAGGCGAGTTTAAATCGGAAAACGGCCCACTGCCTATTTATGTACACGAAGCAGGAGGAAAGCCAATCACGGTGATGAATCCGATGGTGGGTGCGCCGATCGCGGCCGGTGTAATGGAAGAATTGATCGCCCATGGTTGCCGTAAGTTCATCATTGTGGGCGGGGCGGGCTCTCTTGTGCATGATCTGGTGGCGGAACATCTGGTGATTCCAATTGCAGCCGTGCGTGATGAGGGCGTGTCTTATCATTACCTGCCACCCTCACGCGAGGTGACGCCTGATGAAGACGGGGTGGCTGCCATTGAGCAGGTTTTGGTAGCCCACAGCTTGCCGTATGTAAAGACCAAAACCTGGACCACCAGCGCTTTCTACCGCGAAACGCAGATGAAACGCGAAATGCGCATTGCGGAAGGCTGTTCGGTGGTGGAGATGGAGGCGGCAGCGTTTTTTGCGGTGGCAAAGTACCGTGGGGTGCAGGCGGCGCAGCTGCTATATGCTGGTGACCTGGTAGTGCCGGAAGGATGGGATGGCCGCGGGTGGTATTCGCGTGCTGAGTTCCGTACTATGTTATTCGGATTGGGGTTGCAGGCTTGTTTGCGTTTGGTGAACGACCAATCGTAAGCAAGGCAGTTAATAGTACATTCGCATTATCCCAAGGCGACATCTAACAACATCATCACCGCAAAACCGATGATGAATCCGATGGTGGGAATGTCGCTATGTTTGCCCCGTGACGCTTCTGGTATTAATTCTTCAACGACCACATAGATCATGGCACCGGCGGCAAATGCCAGTGCATAGGGCAGTATTGGGCGCATGATCAGCACCAAAGCAGCTCCCAAAACACCAGCAAAAGGTTCCACCACGCCAGAAGCCTGGCCATATAAAAATGCTTTACCGGGTTTCATGCCCTCACGGCGAAGCGGGGCAGACACCGCCAATCCTTCAGGAAAGTTCTGTAGGCCGATTCCTAACGCAAGCGCTACAGCACCGGCAATTGTGGCTTCGGGTATCCCAGCAGCTGCGGCACCGAAAGCCACCCCCACCGCGAGCCCTTCTGGAATATTGTGAAGCGTTATTGCCAGGACAAGCAAGACACTTCGCTGCCAGGTGGTTTTTAAGCCCTCTGCCTCACTGGTCGGCATGCCGATATGAAGATGGGGCAACAATTTGTCCACCAGATATAAGAAACCAGCGCCAAGTAAGAAGCCAGCGGCAGCAGGAAACCAGTTGGGTACTTTGAGAGAGGCTGACAATTCAATCGCTGGCGCCAAGAGAGACCAATAACTGGCAGCGGTCATAACGCCGCCAGCGAATCCAAGCATGCCATCTAACAGTTCTTTTTTCACTTCTTTTGCAAGGAAAACGCCTGCCGCCCCCAGGGCGGTGACTGCATAGGTGAATAAAGTGCCGAAAAGCGCCTGCACTATCGGAGAAAAGTTGGCTATGGCTGCATCCATCAACACCTCCATACAGGAAAGGATATGTTCATTGTTAATTGTTTACCAGCAAATTTTACTACCAAAACCCAAATCACAATTGGCAGACTGGTAAAGAGAAGTTCTTGTAGATTATGCCATGAGCAGCAAGCTTAATGCCATGACTGCCATACCGCCGATCAAACCCAGCAGGCTGTCATGGCCTTTGCCATAGGCACGGCTGGTGGGAAGCAGTTCATCCAGGCTGATGTAGACCATGATACCTGCCACAATGGCGAACAAGATGCCCATGATCTGCGGTGGAAAACCGCCGTTATCAGCACCAATGAGCAAACGCAGGAAGAAGTAGGCAACCAATGCCCCTATCGGCTCTGCCAGACCGCTCAGGAACGAGTAGAGAAATGCCTTTTTCCGGTCACCGGTCGCATAATATATCGGTACAGAGACGCTGATTCCTTCAGGAATGTTGTGAAGGGCGATAGCGATGGCGATAGCGACACCCAATCCGGGATCTTCCAGTGCAGCCAAAAAGGTTGCCAGGCCTTCCGGGAAGTTGTGGATTGCGATCGCCAGGGCAGTGAACAGTCCCATGCGCAGCAGGTTCTTCTGTTCTTGCTCGGGATCTTTTTGGGTTTCGTCTGCTCTTTTTCCAGCTTGAATAGCAAGTTCTCCCTTAGGCAGTGGGTGTCCTTCTTCGGTTAAGGTTTCTGTTGATTTCTCGCTGCGGCTCTCATGCGGGTTTTTGGCGGCGGGGATGAGGTTGTCGATCAGGCCGATCAGCAAAATACCGCCAAAGAAGGCAGCCACATTGATCCAATTGCCAGTGGTTGCGCCATAAGCTTCTTCCAACGCTTCACTGCCTTTTAGGAAGATCTCTACAAAGGAGACATAGAGCATCACACCCGCAGAGAATCCGGTCGTAATGGAAAGAAAACGGTGGTTGGTGCGTTTGGCGGTGAAAGCAAGTATGCTGCCAATGCCAGTTGCCAAGCCTGCGAACAAAGTCAATAAGAAGGCGATAAGGACATCGCTCATGGCTATTCTTCTCCTAACGATCGATCATTATATAACGCCGAGGTAAAATGAATTTTATTGATTAATATACCATATTCTATGGTATGGCAAAGGTGCGGGGTTTTCTTTTACCAGTGACAGAATGCGTCAAGCTATTGACAGTCCCGACAACATTTGCTATATTAGCAAATGTATTTCTAATCAATAAGAAAGGAGGCTGTGAAACTCATGCGTAAAATTGAGCGAATTGTTACTAATGATAGATGTTTTGACGTGCCTCCTGAGAGAAGTCTATAAGCCTGTTTTGCTGATTTATTTTTAGACACCTGCCCGTGGATACGTCCGCGGGTTTTTTTATGATTAGGATTGAAGCAAGAAGAAAATGAATATTTCAGATTTGATGGTTTACTTTGAAGACAATGTAGTGGATGATGAAGATTTACAGGCGTTTGGGGTGCGCAATGTGGACACGCGGAAACGCAAGCAAGGTGGTGAAAACCGCGTGGTTACCACCGGTCAAGATGACGTGGTGGCCGACAATGCGTCTGTGCTGGAAGCGATAGAATCTGGATTCGAACTGACTTACCTGCCATCCCGGCATGAAGCCGGCTGGCTGTTCAACGCGTTGGCGCCATTTTTCCTGGATCAATGGTTCGATGATATTCTGCGTGCCATAAAAGGCGGAAAAGAAGCCTCTGTATACCTGTGCAAAGCGCATGAAACCGTTGGGGTCGACTACCTGGCCGCCAAAGTATACCGGCCGCGCCAGTTCCGCAACCTACGCAAAGACCACACTTACCGCGAAGGGCGTGATTATCTGGACGGTCAAGGCCATGTGATTCTCGACCACGGTTTGCTGCATGCCATCCGCCAGAAGACTGCCATTGGCCAACAATTAATGCATTCCTCGTGGATCGATTATGAAGTAAAAGCCATGAAAGAATTGCACGCAGCTGGTTGTGATGTGCCCCGCTTGTTCGCGAATGGTGATATGGCTTTATTAATGGAATACTTCGGTGATGAAATCGGCGGCGCGCCGACCCTGCATGAGGTGGAATTGGATATCACTGAAGCCAGACCGTTGTTCGAACGCATGGTGAATAATGTTGACCTGATGCTGGCGCATGGCATTATCCATGGTGACTTGTCTGCGTACAATGTCCTCTATTGGGATGGAGAGATCACCATGATCGATTTCCCGCAGATTGTGATGGCAGAAACCAACCCGAATGCGTATGTCATCTTCCAGCGCGATGTGCGCCGGGTGTGTGAGTATTTCAACCGGTATGGTATCCGATCTGATGGATTGGAACTGGCGGAGAAACTGTGGTTAAAACATGGTCATCGGGTGTCATCGGAGGTGCCGTTGTTTTTATTGCACCATGAAGATGATGGAGATGATGACGAATAGAAAAAAGAGAACCCGGTAAAACTGGGTTCTCTTTTTATCTGGTTAGATCATGTCTGCGGCATGGTAGGAACTGCGCACCAAGGGTGCACTGACCACGGCGCTAAATCCGATGGAAAGCCCGAACTCCTTCAGGGCCGTAAATTCATCAGGCGTATAGTAGCGGTCGATGGGCCAGTGTTGACGGCTGGGTTGCAAGTATTGCCCGATGGTCAACAGATCGACCTGCCATTCGCGCAATTCACGCATGGCGTCCTGCACCTCTTCGAAGGTTTCGCCCATGCCGACCATCAAGCCGGATTTGGTGGGGATACCAGGCGCCAAGGCTTTGGCGTTAACAAGTGTGGCACGCGACCATTCTTTGCGTGACTGCGGCTGGATTTGTTTGGAAAGCCGCTCCACGGTCTCCAGGTTGTGATTGAGGACATCTGGTTTGGCATCCATCACCATTTTGAGCGCGTCGATCGAGCCTTTGAAATCGGGAATCAGGACCTCCACCTTGCAGCCGGGGGTCAGCAGGCGTATCTGGCGAATGGTTTCGGCAAAGATCGGCGCTCCGCCGTCTTCGCGTTCATCACGATCGACACTGGTGATGACGGCATAGCGCAATTGCATCTGCTGGACAGTTTGGGCGACCCGCAGCGGTTCTTCCCAGTCCAATTCGGCGGGCTGGCCGTGTTTGATGTCGCAGAAGCGGCAGGCGCGTGTGCAGATGTCGCCGAGAATCAAAAAGGTGGCGGTTCCGCTGTTGAAACATTCGCCCATATTGGGGCAGGCGGCTTCTTCACATACGGTGTGCAGGTGCTGATTGCGCAGCATGTTTTCGATTTTCTGGTAGCCTTCGCCGACAGGCGCTTTGACCCTGATCCAATCAGGGCGGCGCTTGGGGCTGCTATCGAGGGTGAGTTTTTCAGGATCAATACGATCTCTGGTTGGTTCAAACGGCATGGTGTCTCCGATCTATGTTTGTTACAAGCGCCAGTCGTTGGCGCGGAAAGTTCACATGCGCTAAAATTATATCGCAAAGCACAGCGGAGATGAAAACTCTAAGAAAGGGTTAATGCCATGCTGACCATGATCGCCACACCAATTGGAAACCTGGGAGATATCTCTCTGCGAGCTTTGGAGACATTGAAAAGCGCTGATTACATCGTCAGCGAGGACACCCGCCACACCAGCAAACTGCTGAATCATTATGAGATCAAGAAACCGCAGATCTCGTTTTATGAACAAAATCAAGAGAAGGTGCTGCCACGCATTCTCGGGATACTCCGTGAGGGGAAGGAGATTGCCATGGTGACCGATGCCGGCAGCCCGGGCATATCTGACCCGGGGTATGTGTTGGTGCGGGCGGTATTGGAAGAAAACCTGCCATTTACCGTTATTCCCGGCCCAACCGCATTGATCCCGGCGCTGGTTTTGTCGGGTCTACCGGCACACAGTTTCACCTTTCGTGGTTTTCCACCCCACAAAGGCGGGCCGCGCCAGCGATTTTTGCAGGTTGATGTGGAATCACCGCATACCCTGATCTTCTATGAAAGCCCCTACCGTCTGGAGAAGATGCTGCGGGACGCGCTGACTGTGTACGGTGACCGACCGGCGGCTGTTGCCAACGACTTGACCAAGAAATTTGAACATGTACAACGCGGGAGGCTGTCGGAACTGGCAGAGTGGTCAGGGCAGGAGCAGCCGCGCGGAGAATACACGGTGGTGATCGCAGGGAAAGGAGTGGATTGATATGCATTACTTCTTCGTTGCGTCCGAAGCCATTGAGCAAGGGCTGGTTAAGTTTTTGCCAGATACCGCCCGCCAGATTCAACGGGTGCTGCGCTTAAAGGAAGGCGAACTTGTCAGTGTGCTTGATAACAGTGGTATGGTGTATGAGGTTGAACTTGTACTGGAAGGTCAGTCGGTAAAAGGGAGCATTGTCCGACAGTTTGCGGGAGAGACCGAAAGCCGATTGCGTCTGACGTTGATGGTATCGCTCAGTCAGCGTGAAAAGTACGAGTGGATTTTGCAAAAAGGGACCGAGTTGGGGGTGTCCGCTTTTCTGCCGGTGATCTCAGAGCGCAGCCTGGTACAAAAAAAGGCTGCCATTGCCGGGAAACGGGAGCGCTGGGAGGCGATCATGCGCGAGGCGGCTGAGCAAAGCCACCGCACACGCCTGCCGGATTTAATGGAAGCAATGTCATTGGCTGAGGCGGTTGCCTTGCCATCTGATGAGTTTACTATTCTGAAGCTTTGTGCGCATACCAGCGCTGATGCGACACCCCTGCGAGAGATTTTACGCAACAATCAACCGGAAGCCTGCCGGGTGTTGATCGGTCCAGAAGGCGGTTTCACTGACGCAGAGGCCGACAACGCCCGTTCCCAAGGTTTCATCATTACCAGCCTGGGGAAAAGGGTGCTGCGGATGGAAACGGCAGCCATGGCGGCCGCGGCGATTATCCTGAACTATTGGGTTGATTAACCGTTCTCAGTATCGTCATCAACAGTCTGGCGATTTTCCCAACCGTCAGGCGGACCTTCTTCACCCCAATCGAGGATCTCGCGTATCTGGGTGGTGGGGTGCGGGTCACCGATGATACCCAGGTTGGCAAGATGATCGATGATGCGGGCGGCACGGGTGTAGCCGATGCGCAATTTGCGCTGCAGGAGGGTAGTGGAAGCGCGCTGTTCCTGCCGCACCAACCCAATGGCTTCTTCGGTGAGGGGGTCCATCTGGGCATCCAAATCCCATAATTTCCCCTGTTCCACGTTGGCGATGCTGGGTATGATCGAGGGCAATTTGCTGCCATCGGGGCTTTTCCCGGCAGAAGCAGGCGGTTTGCCATTGTTTTTATGGGCATCGGTGCGCCAATAATTCACGATGGCATCGATTTCTTCGTCAGACACAAACACGCCCTGTAAACGGAAGGGATGGGCCTGGTCGGGCGGTTTGAAGAGCATATCGCCTTTGCCCAACAGGCGCTCTGCACCGTTCGAATCCAGGATGACGCGGCTGTCCACGCCGGAAGCCACGTTGAAGGCGATGCGGGCAGGAAAGTTGGCTTTGATCAAGCCGGTGATGACCTTGGTGGAGGGGCGTTGGGTGGCGAGGATCAGGTGAATGCCGGTGGCGCGCGCCAGCTGCGCCAGGCGGGTGATGGCAGATTCGGTTTCTCCCGGGGCTGTCATCATCAGGTCTGCCAACTCATCCACCACGACAACGATGTGGGGCATGTAATCTTTGGGATTCTTCTGGTTGAATCCCATCAGGTTGCGGGCCCCCACTTTGGAGAATTTGTGATAGCGGGTTTCCATCTCACGCAGGATCCATTGCAGCGCGTTGACGACTTTGCTCATTTCAACCACAACGGGCGCCAGCAGGTGGGGGATGCCGTTGTAGCCGGTCAGTTCAACCCGTTTGGGGTCAACCAACAGCAGGCGCAGGTCACGCGGGCTGTTGCTGAACAGGAAATTGCACAGGATGCTGTTGACACACACTGACTTGCCCGCGCCGGTGGTGCCGGCGATGAGCAGGTGAGGCATGGTTTTCAAGTTGGCAGCCACCGGTCGTCCGGTGACATCTTTGCCAAGGCCGAAACGCAGCGGTGAGCGGATCTTCTGGAAGGCCTGCGACTCGATGATCTCCGAAAGCACCACTGGCTCCGCGTTGGTGTTGGGGACTTCAATGCCGACATAGGATTTTCCGGGCACCGGTGCCTGAATACGCACGGATTGAGACGCCAGCGCCATGGTCAGGTCATCGGCGAGTGAGACCAGCTTGTTGACACGCACCCGGATCTTATCACCGCCGCGGCGCTCGTTGAAATCTGGCTCCACACCAAACTGGGTGACGCGCGGGCCATGGTTAATCTCCACGATATGGCCGGGAGCGCCCAGCAAGTCAAGGGTTTCTTCAATAATGCGCGCCTGTTCCTCCACCTGAGAGGTGTCAGGTTCATAAGCGGGCGGCGCTCTGAGGATGTCCTTGGGGTTGGGGAGAATCCAGTCACGGTCAGGTGGGATAGATTTCATCGATGATGTAAATTCATCTTCATCCTTCTCTTTGTGAGAAGCCGGTTTGGTGGGGCTTTTGCCAGAGGCTCTTTCTACATTGCCATCGAGCGAGATAATCTCACTGATGGGTTTGAAGACTTGCGGAAGATCACCGGGGATGTCGATCTCCTCTTTGCGGCTCAAACGCTCGCCTTGTGCATGTTTTTGTGGCATGTGCTTGTGCCATTGGGATCGGAGTTGGCTGCGCATTGAGGCGGAGCCTGACCACAATCGGGCAAAAGGCAGGTCAAACACCAGCATGGCACTGAGCCAGGTCAGGCAGAGGGTCAACAGGGCGGTGGCAGGCAAACCAAGCCAGCGATTCAGCGGGTTGGCTAACAGGCGGCCGAAAAATCCCCCTCCCTCAGTATCAGCAGGAAATGAGATGAATGAAAACGCTATGATCTGCAGCCAAACTGTGGCGGTGGTGAGAAAAAGCAGAATACCGGCAGCGCGTTCAACTGTGAGCACCGGGAGACTTTCGAAGCGGCGCAGAATCAACCAGACGCCCAACAGGGTGATGAAAACCGGCATGATGTAGATGCTCCAGCCAAATGCCCGTGTGAGAAAAATGCCCCATTGCCCAAAAATATTCTCACTGGAGCGGTAGAAGAAACCCAGTAGCGAGACCAGCCCGGTGACCGTCAACAACACACCGATGATATCCAGGCGTTGGTCGAGGGTCAGGTTATGCAGAAAGGTCATGGCATTGTTGATGCCATCCCGCAGCATGGTCAACACTCCCGGTTCTTGTTTGGAGCGCGCGGAGGTGCTGCGATAGCGGTTGGATGTGCGGTTATTGGTGCGTGATGACGACGATCGGCGATTCTGGGAGGTGCGTTGGCTGCTGCCACGCGTTGAAGAGCTGCGCGTGCTGGTAGAATTGCGGGTTGTCACAGGTTTTTTCTTGGCTGCCATACTGGTAGTATATCATCAGGCTCTGCTTGATAGATTGAAATTTCCCCTGCCAATTAGCGCAGGAGAGCGAGTTGCTTTCTTGTGGCAACGAATGGCTCATGATACACTTTTAGTGGGAATAGTCAGCCAAGTGAGGACCAATGCCGGAAACACTTTACCTAATTGATGGTCATGCGCTTGCCTACCGCATGTATTTTGCGCTCATGGGGGTGGGGGGGGATGGATTTACCACCCGTTCAGGCGAACCAACCGCCGGTACCTATGGTTTTGTCAGTGCGCTGTTCCGTTTGTTGGAAAATGACCGGCCGCAATATCTGGCGGTGGCGTTTGACGTTGGCAAGACCTTCCGTGATGACATTTTTCCAGAATACAAAGCCACCCGTGAAAAAATGCCCGATGACTTGCGGGAACAGATTGAACGCATCCGCGAGATCATTGACACCATGAACATCCCGCGTCTCGAGGTGGAAGGTTTCGAGGCGGATGATGTGCTGGGCAGTGCTGCACGTTATGCTGTCAAAGAAGGCCTGGGGGTGAAGATCATCACCGGCGACCGCGACCTGCTGCAACTAGTCGACGATCGTGTCTGGGTGAACCTGCCAGGCAAACGCAGCGGCGAAACCATCGACTATGACGCTAAAGGCGTGTTTGAGTATTGGGGAATCCGCCCTGACCAGGTAGTGGATTATAAATCATTGGCAGGGGACTCTTCCGACAATATACCCGGTGTGCCAGGAGTGGGTGATAAAACCGCCAAGACTTTGTTGGAAAGCTACGGGCACCTGGATGATATTTATGAGCACATTGATGAAGTCGCCACACGCTTTCGCAATAAGCTGATCGAAGGGCGTGAGTCGGCTTACCTGAGCTATGAATTGGCGAAAATTAAAACCGATGTCGCGTTGAGCATCGATCTGGATAGGGCGCGCACTGATAAGATCGATTATCGGGGTGTGGTGGAATTATTCAAAGAGCTGGAATTCAAGTCTTTGCTGGCGAAGATAGAGCAACTGGGGAACCCGGTTACTCAGCCAGCGGTGTCAGGCCAGCCTTCTTTGTTTGGAGAGAATCGTTCACCAGACCGTATCGGCGAGGGACAGGCACCTTTGTTTGAAACTGTCATCGTGGATACAGCGTCCAAACTGAAAGAGCTTGTCGACGACCTCAAGCAGGTGGAACGCTTATCTTTTGATACTGAGACCAGCAGCACCGACCCGATTACCGCGGACATTGTTGGCGTTTCTCTGGCTGTTGAAAAAGACAAAGGTTATTACATACCACTCGGTCACAACCAGAAACACGCGCAATTGGCTATCGAGCAGGTTATGGATGCTTTGCGTCCAGCATTGACTGATGAGAACATCGAAAAAGTCGGCCATAATTTGAAGTACGATTACCTGATATTGCACCGCAACGGCGTCAATGTGCAGCCGTTGAGTTTTGACACTATGATCGCACAGTGGTTAATCGATCCGACCTCCCATCAATTGGGGCTGAAGGACATGGCGGACAGCTTGTTAGGCGTCAATATGACCCATATCGAGGCATTGATCGGCAGCGGTAAAGACCAGAAGTCGATGGCCGATGTGGCGATTGAGGATGTTGCGCCTTATGCGGTGGCAGATGCGGTGGTACCTTTGCTGCTGCGCGAAGAACTTTCACCACACCTGGACAAGGTGAATGCGCGTGAGGTGTTAGACACCCTGGAAATGCCACTGATCGAAGTGCTGGCCGAGATGGAACTGCAGGGGATAAAGCTTGATGTGCCGTTTTTGAAATCGCTGGAAAGTGAGCTTGGGAAACGGCAAATTGAGCTGACAGAGTATGTTTTCCGCGCAGTCGGTCATGAATTTAACCTGAACTCCACCCAACAACTATCAGATGTTTTATTCCAGGAATTAGGCATAGAACCCCCGCCGCGCGCGAAAAAGACCCAGAGCGGGCATTATTCAACGGCGGCATCGGTGTTGGAGCAGCTGCAGGGCAAACATGAGGTGTTGGATTGGATTTTAGAATACCGCGAGTTGAGCAAACTGTCATCAACCTATGTGAATGCGCTGCCGGAACAGGTCAATCCTGCCACCGGACGGGTGCATTCATCCTTCAGCCAGACTGTGGCAGTGACCGGCAGATTATCTTCATCCAACCCCAATTTGCAGAATATCCCCACTCGTACGGAAGAAGGCCGCCGTATCCGCAAGGCGTTCATCGCGGAAGAAGGCTGCCAATTGGTGGCGGTTGATTACTCGCAGATCGAGCTGCGCATTGTGGCGCACATGTCTGAAGACAAAGCCATGCTGAAGGCGTTTCATGCGAGGCTGGATATTCATGCCGCTACCGCAGCGGCGGTCTATCATGTCGCTCTGCAGGATGTCACCGCTGATCAACGGCGGCATGCCAAAGCCATCAATTTTGGATTGATTTATGGCATGGGCTCGTTTGGTTTATCGCAATCGACAGGGCTGACGGTGGGTGAATCCGAAGAATTTATTCGGGTATATTTTAAACAATTCCCGGGTGTGAAGTCATTTTTGGACGAGTTGCGGGTCAAGGCAGCCCGCGATGGTTTTGTGGAAACCCTGTATGGCCGTCGGCGGTACTTCCCCAATTTGCGAAATTCCCGCAATAAGAACCAGCAACGCCGCGAAGAACGGGAGGCCATTAACGCTCCGATTCAGGGCACAGCGGCCGATATCATGAAGGTGGCGATGATTCGAGTGATGCCGGTTTTGCGCGATGCAAACCTTAATGCAAGGCTTTTGCTGCAGATTCATGATGAGTTGATCTTTGAGTGTCCTGAAAGTGAAGTTTCAAAATCGCTTGCGTTAATTCGTGAAGTGATGGAAAATGCAATAGTACTGAAGATTCCTTTGCTGACCGAAGCGAAGGTTGGCAAGAATTGGGCTGAAATGGAAGTCGTCAAAGAACAATAGGGACAAAGATCCGCATGGCAGAAAACCAGGAAAATTTCCGCACAGCAATCAATCGAGGCAATTCTGCTGCCTGGGATATGGATTGGCAAGGGGCAGCGATCTACTACCAGCAGGCTTTGGATGAATTTCCCGAGAATCCACTTGCCCTGACCAGTATGGGCCTGGCGCTCTATGAACAGCACAAATTCGAAGAAGCCATCGAATACTACAAGAAAGCCGCCCTGGTCAGTCCAGATGATCCGATTCCTCCAGAAAAGAT
>Ga0334889_1002519_pt1 | contig 20493 bp, 12 predicted proteins | sample GraSluR1_MG_2_FD_207222 | JGI IMG/M metagenome (GOLD analysis project Ga0334889, IMG submission 207222) | Sludge microbial communities from methane-producing bioreactor in Wageningen University, Netherlands - Granular Sludge_8_08-R1 | ecosystem: Engineered > Bioreactor > Anaerobic > Unclassified... | reverse complement strand
GTCATTTGGGTGCCAAATGCCACCGAACAGCCGGATTATCCCATAATTGTCTGCATCGGCTGGCAAATCTGACAACCAGCCGTTGTTTACGGTATTCAAAACTGCGGATTATTCAACGGGCTGCTAGGACAGTTGCCAGCCTCCTAACAACAGACAACGACATGGCCACAGTACAAAGGAGCCAGGACTACCCATGCTGTGGGTCTCATGCTACCGGGGCGGCTACAGGTACGGTCACAACCGTGTAGCCGGCGGAGGGAATACGCCCTTCGCATGCGCGATTACACCATATGGTTATGACATTTTTTCCTCAAAGGCCTCTAGCAAACAGTGCATTACAGCCGCTGCGGACAGACTGTTTTCGGTCACACCTTTTTCCACTGGGCTGATAGCTGGCCGCCCTACCCCAGGGTGATGCTGGCTGGAGATGGACGGATAACGCAGCGCTCATCCCGATTTTCTCGTTTTAGAGTTCATTGTTTTTCTCCTCCGCGTCAAGTGTGCAGCTTCAACAGGGTTACCACTGTAGGAGCGGATAGGGAGGAACGTGCCGCCTATTCCAGCTCCAGCCCAAAAAAATGAATCAAGAGGCAAGGCAAATGCGGCCCAGGCGTACATAGAGGTACACATCCTGCATGCATTTACTGAAGCTGACACAAAAAAAGCTTTGATAATGAATTGGAATTATTTGTGGTTCTTTGCTTTTCTTGCTGGTAGACGTTTTTCAAAAGTTCTTTGTGGGCATTGCTGTCAATAGACAAGGACGGCATACATTTCTGGACGATATCGGTAATCCCCTTTTCTGAGCATTGCCGACAATTGTCTTTGATGATCTGCACCTGTTCCTTGTCCGATCCTTTAACAGGGCCATTCGCCGGAGGACTTCACAAAAAAGGCACACCTCGGCGACCCCCTGGTTTTCAAAAATTTCCCTCTTGATTAGCTCAGGGAATCAGTTGTTCGGGCCAAGCATCCTGTTGACGCTGGCAAAGACATGCTGCGGCTGACAGCCGTACTTAATCTGACCGAACTGGTTGCCTTTTGTCGATCATCTTGACTTCATAAACCGCTTCGACCGAATGCATGCAAGCGCTCATTGATGGACTGAACCTGTTCCTGCAGCATCGCCACGGCCTTGCCTCCTTTTGCTTCCTATAAAACTGGGAGCAAATCGAGATGTGCTCCCATGTGTGAGAGGAGAATTTCTTGGTTGATTTGTGCTTCAATTCTGCTGGTCACGCACAAAAGCGTACTGCATTCGCAGGGATACGAATCCAAAGAATCAGCAAAAAAAGTCACAATATTATTGTGACAGAGTGCCAGTATAAAATTGCCGTATTATTTTTTTTATTTTTGTGTTATAAAGACGCCACATCTAGCTTGCTGCTAATCGTAAAGTGGATTCAACAAAAAATTAATCATGATCATTGTTACGGGCGGTCTCGGTTTTATTGGATCTAATGTCGTTCATGCCCTCAATCGGCATGGACAGACGAATATTGTTGTGGTCGATGATTTCACAGATGGCACAAAGTTTATCAATATTACAAATGCACAAATAGCAGACTATATAGATAAGGATGATTTTTTCACTCACATACAGCGAGGCTACCTAACCGGTGACAAAATAGAAGTAATTATCCATCAAGGAGCATGTTCGACCACTACTGAGTGGAATGGCAAATTCGTTATGGATAACAACTTCGTCTACTCTAAAAAACTCCTTCATTTCGCCATCAACAATCGCATTCCCTTCATTTATGCTTCTAGTGCATCAGTATATGGAAATGGTCAAATTTTCATCGAAAAAGAATGTTATGAGCAACCTCTCAATATTTATGCTTATTCAAAAGTCTTATTTGATCGCTATGTATGCCAACAGCAATCAAAAATAAATAGTCAGATAGTTGGTCTTCGCTATTTCAATGTCTATGGACCGAGAGAACAGCACAAGGGCAATATGGCTAGTATTGTTTTACAGTTGCGCAATCAATTGCGAACCGACAGAATAATTCGACTTTTTGAAGGCTCAAATGGCTTTGACAATGGGGAACAACGACGTGATTTTATTTATATCCAAGATGTTGTTGATATAATTTTATGGTTCATAGAGCATCCAGAAAAGTCTGGAATATTCAATGTCGGCACAGGAAGAAGTCAAAGTTTTAACGAAGTTGCTCTTGCCATGATCAATTTTTTTGGATATGGCGATATCCAATACATTCCATTTCCTGATCATTTACAAGGACGTTATCAAAGTTTTACTGAAGCAAGCATTTCTAGTCTACGTGCCGCAGGATATAATGGAACGTTTCGGTCAGTCGAGTCTGGAGTATGTGAATATATGAATTGGCTAAACGAAACTGATATATTCCCATAATGTTAAAAAACATCACACCAAGAATGCTGCTTTGTAAATTTTAAATACAGCTTCAAACAGTTATAAAATTCCATATCTATTTGATAGAAATTCACGCTGTAGCATCAATGTAGGCGCTGGCTGTGCAGATTTTCCCGGCCAAAGTCTTCCTGCTCAATATTTTCAGAACTAAGCAGAATGGCAGCGTGCAGAAGATCGAGAGTAAGGTCATCTGGGGAACGATTGTAGTGTCTGGAAAGAAACAACAACTTCTCCAGGGTTGTTCCGGATAGTTCCAGAGTGATGCGGGCGGTTTTCATAGTGCATATCCTCCTCTGCCGGAATTGCGGTGATCATGTACGAAGGGCGTCCCTGAAGGAAACACGCCCTTCGTACACAAGACAACGTCATAATTACTCAATTATGACGTTTTGCTCTCAAAGGCTTCCAGCAAGCGGTACACCGCGGCCACAGCAGGCAAGGCACCATTTGCCACCTCCCGTTCAACAGAGCCAATAATCTTCCGCACTCCGGCATGGCGCACAAAACTCTCATGCAAATGCGCATCAATCATCTCGTGTACCCATTTCACATTCTGATCGCGGCGGTGTTGCGCAAAAACACCAGAGGCGGTGGTGAGTTCCTTAAATTTGCTGATTACCTGCCAGATTTCGGGAATACCTTCGCCAGTCATGGATGAACAGGTAAAGGCGTGGGAAACCCACCCCTCTGTGGAAGGCTGCAGGTAGTGCATGGCCCGTTCGTACTCATTGCGGGCGGTTTGTGCCTGTACCTTGTTGCTGCCGTCTGCCTTGGTGATTACCAGGGCATCGGCCAACTCCATAATGCCTTTTTTGATGCCCTGGAGTTCATCGCCTGCGCCGGAGAGCATCAGTAAAAGGAAAAAGTCCACCATGGAGCGAACTGCGGTTTCGCTTTGGCCAACTCCCACAGTTTCTATCAAGACCACATCAAAGCCAGCGGCCTCGCAAACCAGCATGGTTTCCCTGGTTTTACGCGCTACCCCGCCCAGGGTTTTTCCTGCCGGAGAAGGACGAATAAAGCAGCGCTCATCCCGACTGAGCCGCTCCATCCTGGTTTTATCGCCTAAAATACTGCCGCCGGAAATGGAGCTGCTGGGATCGATGGCCAGCACCGCCACCCGGTGCCCCTGTTCCAAAAGATAGCAGCCAAAGCTCTCAATAAAGGAACTTTTCCCTACGCCCGGCACTCCGGTAATACCCACGCGGATGGAGTTGCCAGTATGCGGCAACAGCTGTTGCAACACCTCTTGCGCCTGATCAATATGGTGGGCTGCATTGCTTTCCACCAAGGTAATGGCCCGGCCCAGCATGGCCCGGCTGCCTGCAAGCACCCCCTGGGCATATTGTTCAGTCGTGAAAATGGGCCGGTGAACTATTTTTGCTTTTTTCGTTTTTGCCGCAGACTGATAGCTGCTGATGCCATCGTGCCCAGCCTCCACGCCATCCATAACCCGGCAGGCAAAGCCGGCACTGTCGTCTTCCGGTGCCCATTCCGGCTTTTTCGTTTTGGAGTTCATTGCTTCTCCTTTACGTCGAGTGAACCGCTCCCGCAGCGTCACAACACAGCAGGAGCGGATAGGGAAAGCATGCCCCTTACTGCGCCTGCTCTGCCGGATACAAACGGGCCTTCAGTTCCATCAGCACCTTTTTTGCTGCCACCGGAATTACCGTGCCTGGCCCGAAAATGGCCGCAGCCCCACTGTCGCGCAGAAATTGATAATCCGGGGCTGGAATAACCCCGCCAATCACGCACATAATGTCTGGGCGACCAAGCTTTTCCAGCTCTTCCACCAGGGCCGGCAAAAGTGTTTTGTGACCTGCAGCCAGCGAGCTGAAGCCAATAATATGGGCGTCATTTTCAACCGCCTGGCGGGCCGCCTCTTCCGGCGTTTGAAAAAGTGGGCCAATATCCACGTCAAAACCCAGGTCAGCAAAGGCAGTAGAAATAACTTTCGCTCCGCGGTCATGTCCGTCTTGGCCAAGTTTGGCCACCATAATGCGCGGCCTGCGGCCTTCCAGTTCTTCAAAGTCCTTGGTCATTTGAATAACTTCCTGCACCTCTTCCTTCTCAGAAAACTCTGCCTTGTACACGCCGGAAATGGCGCGGATAGTGGCGGTGTGCCGTCCCCATACCTTTTCCAGGGCAAAGCTGATTTCACCAAGGGAGGCCCGCGCCCGCGCCGCTTCAATGGACAGGGCCAGGAGGTTGCCATCGCCTGTTTGCGCGCATGTGGTCAGTGCGTTGAGTGCGCTCTGGCAGGCGCTCTCGTCGCGTTCAGCCTTTAGTTTGGCCAAGCGCTTGAGCTGGGCCTCGCGTACTGCGGTGTTGTCAACCTCCAGGGTGTCCAGTGCCTCTTCTTTATCCAGGCAGTAGGTGTTAACCCCAATGATTTTTTCTGCGCCTGAATCAATGCCTGCCTGCCTGCGGGCCGCTGCTTCTTCAATACGCATTTTGGGAAGCCCTGTTTCAATGGCCTTGGCCATGCCGCCCAGGGATTCAATTTCCTGAATATGTTCCCAGCCCCGCTGCATAATGGCCCCGGTCAGTGCCTCAAGGTAAAAGGAACCGGCCCAGGGGTCGGCAGGCCTGAGGATATTGGTTTCATCCTGCAAATAAAGCTGGGTGTTACGGGCAATGCGGGCAGAAAAATCCGTGGGCAGGGCAATGGCCTCATCCAGGGAGTTGGTATGCATGGATTGGGTATGGCCCAGGGCCGCTGCCATGGCCTCAATACAGGTACGACAGACATTGTTGAAGGGGTCGCCTTCAGTCAGGCTCCAGCCCGAGGTTTGGCTGTGGGTGCGCAGCGCCAGCGACTTCACGTTTTTGGGATTAAAAGTCTTGATGATTTTAGCCCAGAGCACGCGGGCCGCCCGCATCTTGGCGATTTCCATAAAATAATTCATGCCCTGCGCCCAGAAAAAGGACAGTCGCGGGGCAAAGGTATCAATATCCATACCCGCATTCACCCCGGCCCGGGCATAGTCCCAGCCGTCTGCCAGGGTATAGGCCATTTCAATGTCTGAGGTGGCACCCGCCTCTTCCATATGATAGCCAGAAATACTGATGCTGTTGTATTTCGGCATGTTTTTTGCGGTAAAGGCAAAAATGTCGGAAATAATTTTCATGGATTGCGCGGGCGGGTAGATATAGGTATTGCGCACCATATATTCTTTCAGAATATCATTTTGAATGGTGCCGCCCAGTTGTTCCTGCTTCACCCCTTGCTCTTCTGCTGCCACAATGTAAAAGGCAAGAATGGGTAAAACCGCACCATTCATGGTCATGGACACGGTCATCTGGTCAAGCGGGATACCGGCAAAAAGGATGTTCATGTCCAAAATGGAATCCACCGCCACACCCGCCTTGCCCACATCGCCCACTACCCGCTCATGGTCGGAATCGTAGCCGCGGTGGGTGGCCAAGTCAAAGGCGATGGAAAGCCCTTTCTGACCAGCAGCCAGATTGCGGCGGTAAAAGGCATTACTTTCTTCTGCTGTGGAAAAACCCGCATACTGGCGTACTGTCCAGGGACGCATCACAAACATGGTGCTGTAGGGGCCACGCAGATAGGGTGCAATGCCAGCGGTGTAGCCCAGGTGCTGCAAACCCTTATAATCTTTTCTGGTATACAGGGGTTTAACATCAATTTGTTCAACTGTACGCCAGATCAGCTCTTCAGCGCTCAGGCCGGTTTCTGCTTTAATCCTGGCAGCCCAACCCTGGTAATCCATGGCTTTGTTGCCCGGGCGCAGGGGTGTTTTGGTAAAATCAGGTGTTTTCATGCAATCACCTCCATATGCTTTTGCACGGTGCTCAAAAGTTCCAGCGCGTTGGCACGCACATGCAGAAATTGGTCTACGCCGGCCTGGCTAAAGGCTCCGATATGTTCTTTGGGATATCCGGCCAAAATGACCATCATGCCGGGTTTGGCTTTTTTCACCTGCTGCGTAAGTTCCGGCACAATCTCTGGGTAGGTGGCGTCGGTGGAGCAAATCACCATCACTGTTGCCTGGGAATCCACCGCAGCCTGGGCAGCTTCGGCCGTAGTGGCAAAACCATTATTAGCCATGGTTTCCAGGGCAGCCACGTTGAAAAAGGCAGTGGCAAAATCGGCCCGGGCCTTGTGCTGGGGAATTGGGCCCATGTTGGCCAGAAAAATCTTTGGCGCCTGCCCATGCTGCTCTATATAGGCCTCTGTAACCTGGCGAATGCGCTCAAAAGGCTCTGCCCCACGGTGGATGGCCAGCTTTTCAACGTGCGGAGCATCTTTTTGCCCACTGGCTGAATGGCCAAAAATCTCGCCCAGGGTTGCCCCGGCCTGGGCAGCGGCTATAGCTGCCTCCATCAGGCTGGCGCTATCGCTGCCTAATTGCTGGCAGAGCGCGGCCAAAGCCTTGTTAAAGGCCTCGTCATTGCGTTGGTTTTTCCAGGCGACCAGGTTTTGTTGCCGCTCCTGCTGGAAGGCAGCATGGTCAAAGGGTTCTATAACCTGTTTTTTTTCCTGCAAGTTCGGATACATGCTGGTGCCGACAAAACGGTCGGTGCGAGTGGCAATATTTTTTGCCCGCCTGGCAGCCGTGGCTGCCACCTCTGCCTGGGGCCAATTGGCTGTGAGCGCCTTGAGCATGCCGCCCTGCTCTTCTATCTGCTGGAACATGGCCCAGGCCTTTTCTGCCAGTTGACTACTGAGTTGCTCCACATACCAGCAACCACCGGCCGGGTCGACCACCTTGTCAAAATGGGCCTCTTCCCGCAAAACAATGTGCACATTACGGGCAATACGGCGGGAGAACTCGTTGGGCTGGCGGAAAATTTCATCAAAAGGGCCAACATGCATGCTGTTAACCCCACCGGCAATGCCGGAAAACGCTTCGGTGGAAACCCGCAGCATGTTCACCCAGGGGTCAACCACGGTCTTGTTCCAGCGGGAGGTGCGGGCATGGATATGCATTGCCGCAGTTTCGCTGCTGCCACCAAAGGCCTCCACTACCTGACACCAGCACAGACGTGCGGCCCGGAACTTGGCAATTTCCATAAAAAAATCAGCGCCAATGGCAAATTCAAAGCTGATGTGCCTGGCTACAGTATCCACTGTTACCCCGCGCTTGCCCATCTCGCGCATGTATTCAGCCCCGGTGGCCAAAGCGCAGGCAATATCCTGCACAGCATTGCCGCCGCTTTCCTGATAGCTGCTGACATCAACGCAGATGGTGCGCAGTTTTGGTGCGTTATCAGCCGCCCAATGGATAAGCGCAGCCAGGTGGCTATAGGCGCTCTCTAATGAAAGGGGTAAAGTCCCCTGCCGGGCAAGAACACCCAAAGGATCGGCAGCAACAGAACCGGACAACTCTTTGGTGCTGCCACCTTTTTCCTGAATACAGGCACACACCAGCGCCATGGCCGCAACACCGGAAGGCCCGGTGGCAAAACGGCATTCCTGCGCGTTCAGATCAATATCCTTAAAAGCGGCCTGCGCATCAGCAAGACATGCCAGGGATAGGCCACCCATACCAACATCTGCTGCAACAGCCACATCCGGGTCCAGTCCGTTACATGCGGCCTGATCAAGCACCACATTGAGGCTGTTTTGCCCTCTGCCCAAATCAAAGGCAGCTGCCCGGTTAAACGCTTCAGGGCTGGGTTCGGCAATTTCCTGCGCCACTAACCAGGGGTTGACCACCGCGCCAGAGGCGTTTGTTCCGCGCAAAAACGGCGGCTCTCCAGGCTGGCTGTCCACATAGGGCAGGCCATCCAGATCATGCTGAAAATACATGGGCTGAATGTCGATGCCCTCATAGGTCTTTTTGACCAGGGCTTTTTCAAAAGATTTGCCCTTCAGATCTTTTTCCACCTTGGCCAGCCATTCGGCATGCGATACCGGTGGAAAATCTTTAAGGATGTCCAGAGTTGCTCCCATTGTTACCTCCTGTTTTTGATGTGGCTCCTGTTCCGCCTGAATCGGAACCAGCGCGATTACCTTCGCTATTTTGCGGCGAATTGTGCACATGCGAGATCAACAACGGAATAAGCGGCCGTTTGCGCTGATCAAAAAACGGCAGGTCTTCTGGCTTCCGGATCATCCCTGACGCTGCGCCTTCCCGGTACCAGGCACCAGTGGCATTGTGCAGCGTTGTCCCCGGTTACAGCGGCCGGACCGCAACGGAATTGCACCGTTTTCCCTTTTCACCGCCCAGTACAAGCAGGCGGCACCGTTTTTTATCGGTGATGCTTTTTATTTCCGGTGTTTTTGCCGGTTACCTGCCTTCCTCCTTGCACTACGATGAATAAAAAAATCCCCGGATCATAAAAAATGATCCGGGGATGCCCTGGTATAGTCCTCGTCTCTGGTTTCAGCCCAGTTCCAATGGGCAGAATATGGCATTATCAGGCAGGTCTTCTGACTCCCAGATCATCCTAATAGCTGCGTCTTCCCAACCTTATGGTCAGTGACTTTGCTGCAGCGTTCGTCCCCAGTTACAGCGGCGGGCCCGTCTCCGAATTGCACGGAGTTCCCTTTTCATCCTTGCGGATCCTGATAACGGTACTGCAAACCTGGAGCGTGCTACCCTCCAGGGCTAGGTTTCTTAGACTTCTCTCTTACAGCTTTTTCCGCACCTGCCGGCAAATATTCGCAGGCAGATGAGGCTCTAAACATAGCTTATCTATCCGGATGCTTATGCTGCATGCTGGCTTTGAGCCGTTTGATCCAGATATCGATAATGGCGTCGAATTCTGCCAGGCCCTGCATAACCGGTACAGCCTCAATACCAGCCTTGGTCAGTTGGTTTTTCCAGGAATCGGGTTCATCACCTGCCATATCGTTAATGCTGTGATCACCGGCTACGGTCATCAACGGGATCAGATAAGCCTTTTTCACACCCTTTGCCTCTAACTTGGCCAGCACTTCTTCAAAGGTGGGAAATCCTTCCACCGTGCCGACCAAGCAATTGGGGTCTTTTTCCTGAGCCTTGTACATCATGGCCGAGTAAATAGCGTCGCTGGCATGATGGGTGCCATGACCCATGAGAACCACCGCATCTTCAGGTTTACGCTCTTTCGGCACAATGTGGGCAAACACAGCGTCCAGCACTGCATCCATACTCTGGTTATCCACTAAAAGCGGATAGCCCGTGCGGATAGCCTTGATGCCGCCGCTCATGTCTTCAAACAGCCGGGCATTGGTGTATACTTCATGAAACTCGGCTCCCGGCAGCATATGCAGGGACTGCATGGTCACCTGCTCATAGCCTTCATCCATCAGCTTGGCCAAAGCGATTTCCGGAGAGTCGAATTGCTTGCCCTGTCCGGCCAGTTTCTTGCGGATGATGTGCGAGGTGTAGGCCCAGCGGATTTCCGTATTCGGGAAAGCGGTCCTCATTTTTTTCTCTACATGGGCAAAAGCCTCCTGCGCCTTGGGAACGCTGGTGCCAAAAGTTACCAGTAAAAGGGCCTCTCCCTTGGGTTCCGGTCCAGCATGACCGCCATAGGCAAAGACTGCACTAGCACCAGCCAGGCTCATCGCTACAGTCAACAGTACAAACAGTATTCGTCGCATTACGCACCTCCGTGTGCGGATTGATGGAACAGGCCAAATGCCTGTATTGCTTCCATATGCAAAAGCCTGCGGAGGGGCTGTCGGCAAACAGCTCCTCCGCTCCACATACCGACATGGCAAGGTAGTAGACGGCTGTACAGCCTCGTCATCCTGAAAGAGCTTTTGCACAGCGCTTGCCAAAAAAAATCCCCGGATCATAAAAATGATCCGGGGATGCCCTGGTTTATCCGCGTCTCGAAGGGTCGCATCCCTTGTCCACGGGGAAGCGCTATGCAGTATTCAGGTAGGTCTTCTGACTTCTGGTTCTTCCTAAAGGCTGCGTCTTCCCGGCTCAAATACTCAAAAAAAATGCCAGTGACTTTGGTGCAGCGTTCGTCCCCAGTTACAGCGGCGGGCCCGTCTCCGATTCACACGGAGTTCCCTTTTATGCCCCTATGGGCACCTGAATGATCTCAAATTGACCTGAAATTACAGATAATGTCAAGACATAAAAACAAGTCGACCCCCTTTACCAGGCTTGTGTTCCCACGCGGGTCTCCATGACACCCTCGCTGCGTAACAGAGCGGGGTAATCAACCAAATCCTGAAAACGCTTGTTTCTGGTGAGCCGGGTATCAAGCAGTGCAGTATCGGCTTGCCCTTCTTTACTGATACTCAATTCCTGCCAGCGCTGGTGCCCATGGGGCGGCAGCCATAAAGATGCGCCCTCCGGTGCACAGAGCAGCATGGCCACCTGTTCAATGGTGCGCACCCCGGCCAAAAGGCGTACCTTTTTGTTGAGGCTTTCCACAAAAATCACCACTAAATCACAGCCCTGTTTGGCGCAGGCCAAAATATTTTCCGGATGATACAAAGCTGCCGGGGAAAGAACGGCAATGCGCGCCGGGCCGCAGCAAACAACAAGCGGCGGCGCAGGAGGCTGTTCTTCGTCCATAAGAAAAAGATAGGGCCGTTGCTCCTGCTGCCCGCCATACACCTGCACACAGGCTGCAGCTGGGCTGCCGACACCGGTGCAAAGCAAGGCCATGGCCTGTCCGGTGTGGATGCAGCCGTGCATGGCATCCATTGCCGTCTCTGCCTGACTGTGTTCCTGCACGGCAAAAAGATGCAGTTGGAATACAGGAGGGCAAGTTGAATCCGCCGACCCCTCTGTTTCCGCTTGCTTGGGCGAAAGATGGGCTGGACCATGAAAATGCACAGCCAGTGTACCTGCCGGCGGCAGTTGATGAAAGGTGCTCCAGTCGTGTATTCCGCTCAGATGAAGGGCGCAGTCCAGGGCTGCCTGGGGCTTGCGGCCGGTCAGTCTACGCAGACGTTCTTGCCCTGGCAGACGTTGTTTACTGTCCAGCGCGATAGGCACGTGGAGCTGTTTGGTATGTTCTCCTGTCATGCTGCGAATCAGGCATCCTTGTGGGTCAATCAGGGCAGAAACCGCATTGCGGCAGTCCATACGTTTATCCATGCCACCCCGGTTGCAGACCACCACATGACAGCAGTTTTCCAACGCCCTGGCCCGCCATATCTCCAGTGGATCTATCCCGCTGTGTGGACAGAGCAGCGGCCAATTAGCAGGAATAAGCAAAAGATTGGCCCCGCGCAGGACACTGATGCGCGGCATAAGCGCATGATAGCTGTCGGAGCAGATCAAAACCCCCACCCGGCCCCAAGGGGTGGCAAAGGTATTGTCCGCATAGGGATTGCCCGGAGTTGCCCAACGGCATTCTGCATTAATTTTTCGGTAGCAGAGTACCAGCCTACCTTCCGGATCAATAACTGCGGCGCTGTTGAAGAGCAGGCCGCTTGCTGGCTCCTGCTCGGCAAAGCCATAACAGCAGAACAGACCGTATTCGCGGCACAGGGGTGCAAGGGCTTGAAATGTTGCTCCTTGTGCCTGCTCTGTGCATGGAAGAATTTCCTCCCGGCTGGAGAACGAATATCCTGAAATGGCAAGTTCTGGCGCAACCACCATCTGTACTCCGGCCTTGCCCGCCAGGTGCAGCTCATGCTGTAAAACCTCCCGGTTGTAGGCAGGTTCGCCGTGACGGACGGCAGCATGAATACAGGCAACATACAGGTTGTTCATGACCATATTTCTGCCTGGCCAGGGAACAGCCCCAGCCCAATCGAACGCCTGTCGAGAGTACTTTGTAACGAACGCGCCAGCACCTGGTAAAGGCAGCAGGTCAGCAGTGCCTCGTTTCTAGAATTGTGCAGGAGACGGCTGGGGCAATCTCCCGGACAGCACCCCTGCAGCGGGCAGGAAGAGCAGTCCCTGCGCAGGGCTGCAAGTGAGCGGGTAAGGAAAAGAGGCATCGACTTGGGCACGTCTACTGTACCGGCAGCAAAGCGCGCATCGCCAATAACCTGGGCGCAGGGAAAAAGGCGGCCATCCGGGGCAACGGCCAGGCTCTGCCCACAGGCAGCCAGGCAAAAGGTTCTCACGCGGCCCTCTGTTTTCTGTTGCTGCAAACAACGGTAAACAAGATCCAGCTCGCGCAGCCGCAGCGGTATCCTTCTTTGCCGGTTTATGGCAGCAAGTGTTGACAGCAGACGCTCTAGACCCCGGCTCAGTTGCTCTGCATCCGGCGGGGCAAGGGCAAGTTGCGTGTTACGGGTGGCCCGGCCATGCCGGACCAGAATATCTAGGCCAATACCCCGCGCCTGTTCAAAGGTGGCAAGCAGCCAAACCAGGCGGTCCAACTCCTGTACATTGGCACTGCTGAGCACTGTGGTAATCCTGAATGGGACACCCTCTTTTTCCAGCAAAAGCAGGCCGCGCAAGGTGGCGCCGGCACGGCCCCGCAGTCTCTCCTGTACCCGAGGGGTACCATCCAGGCTGATGCCCACCTGCAGGCCATGCTTTTTCCAAAAGCGCAGCATAGCAGCATCCAGCTGTACGCCATTGCTTTGAATAGCCATATGCACGGGCCGCTGCATGCCTTCAGCCTCCAAAACTGCCATCTGTATCAGCTCAGGCACCAGGCTGGGCTCGCCTCCGGTAAGCTGGATTTGTAAAGGCTCTGCCCCCTGGTCAGCCAAACGCAGAGCTTTTCGCAGAACATCTGGCAACATGTCCTGCCTGGGCATCATTTCTCCCTGGGAACAATAGGGGCACTTGAGTTGGCAACGGGTAGTAAGCACCAGGGTGAGGTTTTTTATTTGCTGGCCAGAAACAGTTTTCATCATACTGGCTCCTCCGACCCGCCCCTGCTCTTGTTGGGTAAACGCCAGTTGAGTTGCCATTTGTCCACCTTATCAACCCCGATGATTTCCACTTTGCCGCCCTGAAAATCACCCTCCACCTCTCCCATTTGTTCTTCCATGTCCCCTTCCAGGGCCAGGGCTGCCTGCTGCACGCTGGCCAGCAAGTGACTACCCGCCTGCCACAGACCACGCGCCTCTGCTTCAAGCAGCCTGCGGGATATTTCCTCCAAGGCATAGGGGTTTTGCTCGCGTAACCAGATAAAGGTTTGTTCATCTTTAAGATAATGTTCCACCACCTGATTGAATACCCAGCCTTCCACAGAACCAGTGGTAGCGCTCCAGCGAAAAAGGGTGTTGATTTTGGCGGCAATGGCTGCCGCGGCCTGATATCCCTGTTCACGCTGCAAGGCAATCCATTCCCGGTTCAGGAGTTTGGCACTGGCGAGACGAGAGATTTCTTCCTGCAAGTCAAGCACTTCTGCCTCTTTAACAAGGCTGCTCTCTCCCCAATAGACCCTTGTTGCTGTACCGCGCATGGCTTTAGCAGCCACAGCCATACCGCCCAGGGCAGAACTGTAGCAACTGGAATCCAGCAGGTCATATTCCGGCGAATACTGACGCATATAGGTCACATCAAGCTTTTGTAAGGCCCGGGCATACAGCTGATGCGCAGCACGACCCATTGCAGCCTGCATGTTTTGGCCCGGTGCGCCATAGGCAAAGCCATGCCCGTTAACATGTATTTCTGCCAGATCCTCCTCATTTTCCCAGGCAGAGGCATCCAGAGCCAAACCTACTTCAGCTCCACCATAACACCCGAAAGCCGAAGAAAATACCCGGAAACTGACCAGGCGATGCAAGTCGCTTTCCGTAAACTGCTCTTGCAGGTCTGCCCGCAGACTGTGCATGCTCTCCAGAATGTGTTTCCGGATATAGTTCCACTCTTCCGGTTCATCTAGCTCACCAGCCATGACTGCGGCCTCATCAAGCAGGGTGGCAAAATGTGGCACCATATCGCGCAGAATAGAGCTGGTCTGGATCAGCACATCCACCCGGGGGCGGCGAATAGAACCCCCTTTTTCCAAAGCCTGTTCCAGAACAAGCTCATCCAGGGGAAGTGGGCACACCCCTGTAACCTGACCATTGCCAGCCCATTGCGGTTGCATGCCCATGAGGTAAAGAATTTGGCAAAAGACCTCGCCGTCTGACTTGAAGGCATCAATGCTCCACAGGCTGACCCCTACAGATTCCGGAAAATGCGCTTCATCTTGCAGATATTTGCGCAGAAGACGATCAGCCAGTTCCTGCCCTCGCTTCCAGGCCGCCTGAGTAGGCAGGGCACGCACATCCACGGCAAAAAGGTTGCGTCCTGTTGGCAGAGCCTCGGTTTTTCCCAAAAGCAGGGATCCGGAAAGACCAGCCTCAATAAACTCGCCATTCAGGGCCCCTAGTAACTGGGGGATTTCCCGGCAACTCGCCTGCAAGAGTGCATCTGTTTTTCTGCACCATCGGGCAAGTGCAGCATAGGATTGGGCACCAGCCAAAACGGGCGGTTCTGCCTGCTGTTCATTGCGTATTATTTCAGCAAGAACGGTAACGGCTGCAGCAAAAATCGGTAGTCCTGAAGGATGCCAGGAGGCAATTTCTTCAAGCGAGGGCAAAGCCTTGTCCCTGCCTGTATGGCCGAGCATAGTGGCCAGCATGATGGCTCTGTCTTCCAAATCGGGCACATGACCAAGACGGTGCAGTACAACCGAAACAGCATCCTGCCCGGCCCTGCGCAGGCGACGACTCAGCAGGCCCAGCGATTCGGTAAAGGATTCTTCATCCTTGCTTAAGCCGTGTTTTTGTAACAGAGGAATGAGCGCCACCTGAAGCAGGTTTGCCCGCGCCAGCTCACCCTGTTCTTGTGCCCGCTGATACTGTTCAGCCAGCTCTGCCATGCGGATATATGCTTCATCCGCAGGCACCGGACGACGAACCGGCGGCAAATGGCTGACCAAAACAGCCGCGCCCCTGCGCTTGGCAATCATTGCTTCGCCAGGAACATCAAGAATGTAGAGATAGATGTTGGGTAGATCATCAAGGCTGACCAGCGGAAAACAGGCCGGAGACAGCGCAATCTGTTTGCCGGGCAAAAACTCCAGGCTGCCGTGCGCACCAAAGTGGAGCACTGCATCTGCCTGCTCACGAATATAGGCGTAGGTTGCCAGCCAGTGTGGCGGCGGGGAGAGCCTGGGTTCATGCAAAATGCGGCAGACTTCGCCGTTGCATTTGGCTCCATAGCAACCCCGTTTGGGTTGAAGCATAAGCCGCAACTTGCCAAAGACCAGCCCGGTCACCAGCAGAAAATCCTCCCCATGTTCGTGGAAGACCATACCTTCACCTGGAAAATCGCCCCAGTCGGCCTGAACACTTTCTCTGGCTGCTCTTGGCATTGCAGCCAGTATCTGTTCGTATTCGGCGCGATCTACCCTGTGCAGCACTCCGCCCTTGGCTACAATTTCGTCGACTGTGGTCCAGCGAAATTCGCTGATGGCCTTGCGTTCCAGAAAAAGATCAAGCAGTTGCCGGCCATCTTCCGGCGCATCACCAGTATCGTAGCCGGCAAGGCGAAGAGCGCGGATGCAATTTCCCAGGCTGACAAAGGTGTCCAGGCCCGCAGCCAACCCTAAAGTGGCTTCCACCCCCTTGCAAGGGTTGTTGTGCAGCACAATAACCAGTCGTTTTTCCGCATTTGGCAGCTGCCGCAAACGCAGCCAACGCCGGATACGGCGGCACAGGAGTTCAATGTTTTCATCTAAGGGTACATAACGCCGTACAGGTAAACCAATGCTGTTTTCGCACCCTGCAAGAGCCGCGGCCACGGCAAGCGGTTCAATCGCTCCGACCATTTCCGGTTGTTGTACGTTGAAAACCATGGACTGAGCTGCCCCCAGGCCATCGCTATCCTGCCGCCACTCTTCCGGACTTTGGTGGTGCAAACGAATGAGCTGTACAACCGGAATATTGAGAGAACGCAGAATTTGGTCATCTTCCGGGTCTACCAGCAACCTTCCTGCAAGCAGGTTGAGAAGAATCTCTGCGCCTGCTTCTTCAATACATGGTAGCCAGGGGTAGCGCAGATCAAAGGGTAGGGAGCTGTCTGCCATGTCTTCCACTGCCACGCACAACGGAGTGAAGCCATGTTGTTCCAGGGCCAGAATAAGGGCGTCTGTGTCGGCATGATTGTCTTCAGCTATCTGACCATAATAAACCAGAATACCGACAACCTGGCCCGGGCTCTTGCCCTGTTGCCGCGTCCAGGAAAAATACGCTGCAACAGACAAAAACAGTTCCGCTGCCTGGGGATGAAAAATTGCCGGCAAAGTCAGGGATGCAAAGGGAGCGTAATCAATCTTGGCACCACTGCAACTGACAAGATAACGGATGCCATTGGCATAGTTTTCCGCTGCGACCTGACTCAGGTAGCGGGCAAAAACCTGACCTTCCTGGGCAGAAAAGGTGGTGAAATCCGCAAGCAGCTCGACACCCAAGCCCATGCGGTGGGTGCAGGTCGCCGCAGCAGCACCCAACTCCGCTGCATAGGGTAAATCGTGAAAGAGCTGTGCAATAATCAGCTCAACCTTGTTGTTGCGTAAAAATTCCAGAGATTCTGCTGCCGACTGCAGCTGCGAAAAAAAATGCAGCTCAATACCATCGGCTCGCAGCATCTCTTGTGCCCGCAACCAGTTATGCGCATTGAACATGTGGCCGTGCAAAAAGACAACGCGCATTATTTCTCCGTGTGTGTCGTTGGGGTTTGTAGAGTTTTTCATGAATAATTTTTTGCGCAGTTAGCCAGCCACCTTTCACATGCCGGCCATTGTCAATAATGCAGCTTCATCCCTCCATAAACCGTGGTACCCGGCATACAGTAGGCAGACTCGGTGTAGTCTTTGTCAAACAGGTTGTCGATGCGGGCAAAAAGTTCGAGATTATTCAAGGCCTTGTACGTGGCGGCCAGGTCCACGGTCGTGATACTTTTCTCCTGCCAGCGCACAGCAGTAAAATTTGCGTCATAAAGCGGCACGATCTTTTCATCCTGCCATTTCAGACTGAGGGCCATGCTCAGCTTTTCCAGCGGATATGCAGTCAGGGTCAAGTTTACCTTGTTGCGGGGCAGGTATTCCTTTCTCGTCCACTGATCTTTGTCGTTCTTATATTCGGAATCGATATAGGTATAGGCCAGATCCAAACGCAACTCATCTAAAGGCTGTATTCTGAGAAAGGTCTCAATGCCCGAATTTTTGCCCTCCGAGGCATTGATATAGCGGTTATCAATGCCGTCAAAGGTAATCATGTCGTCAAAACTGGTATAAAAATAGCTTATGCCAGCCTGTAACTTGCCATCCAGCGCGCTCTGTTCAAGCCCGATTTCGTAGCTCGTGCTTTCCTCTGGAACCAGCTCCGGGTTACCAATGGTCACCAGCTGGCCATTGGCCAAATAGCCGCCGTAGATTTCATACAGGCCCGGGGTACGGTAGCCAGTGGCTACCTGGGTATGCAGCTTGGTGCCTGTCTCCTTGATCAGGTAAGCGGCAGACGCCTCCCACACGGTTTTGTCATCAAATTTTTCATGGTTGTTGAAACGCCCACCCAGATTAACGAACAGGCTTCGGTCCAAAAAAACAAACTGGGTCTGAGCAAACAAATCACTTGCATGCCAAGATTCATCAAAAATAACCGGAGTGTAATCACCTGCGTATTTGTTACGTGGTTCTCTGCCGTCATAGTTGGAGTCTTCGCAGCTGGCACCGAGGTTCAGAGTGAGCCAATCGGTGGTATGGAGATTATGCTGCATTTCCAGATAGGTGATATTGCCATCATAGTCAGACTGATCTCCTGGTGTCTTGGTCCAGAAATAGTGTCGTTGTGTATCGCTGCGCGACCCTTTCAAGCTGTAGTCCCAAAGCGATGAAACCTCGTGCTCCCAACTGAGGCCAATCTGGGAGAGCTGGCTTTCTCGGCTTTTATCCGCAGAGGCCTGGTTCTTAATCAGCTTGCCGGCAGCATCGAGCGAGGGTGTTTCACCCAAAGTCAGGTCTGAATCGGAAAACAAAACATTCAACTCCAAGGCAGTAGCCTCGGTAGGCTTGAATCCGGCGGCAAAAGTGCCTCCCCGATTGTCATAGGAGTACCCGTGTGCACCGCCATATTTCTCTCCATCGGTAGTTAGATAGGTAGGGTTGATGTCGATATAGTAGCGCTCTGTGCCGTAGGCGAGACGGGCGTTACCGATATAGGTGCTGTTTGGCCCGATTTCACTGCGCCATTCCGCCTTGAGACCGGATTGCCACCTCTGCGGAATAACATTGATAACCCCGCCCATGGCCTGTGAGCCATAGAGCACACTGTTGGTTCCCTTCAGCACCTCAATCCGATCCAGGTTACCGGCACTAAACATGTCTTCGATGAAATACTGCAGAGTGGTTTGCGTGTCCGCGGCATCACGCAACGGCATGCCATTATACTGGTACTGGGTGTATTGCGGGCCTGCCCCGCGGATGCTGATATTGGACCACTGCCCCAAACCGCCCAAGGAGCGGAGAAACACGCCGGGCTGACTATCCAGCAGCTTGGGCAGGAAGTACTGCTGCTGTTCATCCCGATCTTCGCTGCCCACAACGCTAACACTCTTAGTTGTCTCCTCCCGGCTGGTCTCACTACGGCTGGCGGTCACCACCATGTCTTCACCCCGTTCTTTCCGTACTGGCTCCGCCGCGGCCAGGGTGGTGAAAGCCAGGGGCAGAGCTGCCAACCCCAGGCAAATCGAATAAAAAGAACGGTATGTTTTACGCTTTATCTGTTTGTGCATGCTCATGTTATCTCCATTGCAACATATTGAATAGAATAAACCATTGAATAAAGAGCTCATTGATAAAACGAAAAATTGAAAGTGCCTTGCTATTATGTTGAATTTTATGGTTCGTGCTCCTTGAGAGCATTAAACTACCACGGAATATTAAAACCTAAAGGATGCACCTATTTCTATGTACATTCCATTTCTTGGATGATACTCATTGTTATACAATCCATTTAAGGCTATTTCTTCACTGCCTATGTTGAGCTGTCCATTTGAATTGTAAACAGATTCAATATGCTCATTAAAAATATTTTTCCCAATCATCCACATTGACCAAGTTTCACGTTCATACCGTATGCCAATATCAACAGTTTCTCTTCCTCCATATTCAATTCGGTTGAGGTAGTCTATGTAATATGAACCTGTAACATTCAAATCTATATTGCAGCGAAGATGTTCAATTGGAAAAAAATCCAGTCCAACCATATATTTGTATTCTGGAACACGATTTAGTTTATATCCGTCCAAATCTCTAAAATCTCGACTGGTTGGTGTATCCCAAGTATAAACCCGCTCCTTTCCACTAGTCCATTCTGCCTTCATATAATTACCTGCCAGACGATATCCAAAGAAATCGTTCAACATGCCGTCAACTTCCAGCTCAATCCCTATGTGTTTTGAATCACATGTATTTTTATATCCAGCATATTTCTGTTCTGAATCATAAAACAAACCATACTTATCTTTATATTCCATATAGAACAGGGTCATGTTTATATTAGCCCAATCAGTCAAACGATGTTTATGTCCAATTTCGTAGGTTATGCTCTCTTCTGGTTTCAAGTTTTCCGGGAGATTTTCAGGGTTCATTGACTCCATGGCCGCCTGATAGTATCCTGGAGTAGGATACCAATAAGATTTTCCTACAGATATATAAGTTGTTGCTTTATCACTCCAGTGATAAGCTGGAGCAATAGCCCATGGATACTTGGTAGATGATGTATCAACCCGATCTCCAGCATGATTTTCAACTTTATAGCTGACATCATCAAAACGAATGCCAAAGTTCAATTCGAATTGATCGCCAAAAAACATTTGATTCTGTAAAAAAATACCGACTTTATCTTGATCAAATTCCATATCTGCCATGCGTTTGCTGGCAATTTTTCCAGTAGGATCATATGGATATTCGCGAATGTTTTCAAAGGAGGTAAATTCCATATTGATTCCAAGGGTAGGGGTATACTTAAAGAAGCCATCGCCCAGATGATAACCTCCTGAAACATCGATCTTGTATCGACTTTGATCCCTATCTTCCCTGTATACGTTTTTTGAATCACTATAAATCTGGTACCTATCAGCCTGTTGAAAAACTCACCAGTCAGGGCATAATAGGAAAGCTGAATAGCAGGTTGATATTTTTACGGAGATTGTCATGAGTCTTGGCCGGCGCAAGGAACAGCAGCGCAGCATGTGGCTTTC